>Ga0209986_10003091_pt1 | contig 14775 bp, 12 predicted proteins | sample BlataG_FD_183168 | JGI IMG/M metagenome (GOLD analysis project Ga0209986, IMG submission 183168) | Deep subsurface microbial communities from Black Sea to uncover new lineages of life (NeLLi) - Black_00105 metaG (SPAdes) (version 2) | ecosystem: Environmental > Aquatic > Marine > Oceanic >...
AGAACTGTTTCTTTTAAAAGGTGCATTTTTATTTTCCACCCTAGGTGCATTTTAGTTTACCATTTCCAAGCTGTTACGAAAAGTTAGAAAAAGTTACCGGATTATTGAGCTAGTGCAACCGCCACCTGTTTTTTCAAATTTTAATAATTCAATATCTTATTTAATATAAAAAATCAAATCATCTTGGAAAGCCATCCCTCTCTAATTGATTGATAAGTGAAATACAAAGGTGCATCAACAAAAAAGCAATTGATTTGAATTTTTCTCAGTTAAAAGAATGGCCAGATTTAGCTATATCTTTCATTGAAAAATGATGTAACTTACCCCTTAGGCTAATAATTAATTTAATAATTCCTTCTTTTGAAAAATCTAAATTCGTCTCCTTTAAAAAATGTATAATTTTCAAGTAATGTCTTGAATGGATTTTACTATCATAAAGTAAATCATTTATAACTTGATCAATAGCATAATTAATATGAATAGATTTCAAGAACTCTTTTTTCACTAAATAATTCTTAGTTTTGCCTTTACCATATAAGCCTTCTATAAAAAAATAGAAATTATAAATTGCAATAACATAACTCATTGAAAAAAATGCATTCTTGCCTTCTCGGAAAGAAAAAAGCGAAGGGTATTATCAAAAAAATTTTTCCTCTTTTCTTTTCAATAATCTTTGAAGTATGTCTTTTTTTATTTCATTCCCTGATTTTATATACCTTCCTTTGTCATAATTTATAGTATGTACGGTTAATAAAGATCTTTCTTTATCATTTTCTGGAATATAATTTTCTTGTACTTCATCCCAACATATTTTTTCTATTCCAAACCAATAACTCCCCATAGATTCAATGTATTTTAGTAAATTTATAATTTCTTCATAATATTTATTTTCCGGTATGTTTAATTTATGATTTCCTTTATCTTTGTGATTAAAAATAAATTCTGGAAGCTTCATTGAACCTAATAATATTTTTTTATTTACTCTAATAAAAATTATTTCATTGCTTTTGCCGGAAAAGATTTCAATTATGAATTCTTTGTAGTTAACTTTAATATTGTTTTCTAAAAAAGAATTTCCTTGGATCTTCGCTTTAATTTGATATATCATATATTAAAATTATTCTCTTTCTTTATATGTTATTACCATTTCCCAATTAAAACAAAAGGAGCCCAATGATAAAAATCGGGCTTTTTTCTCATTATTTCTATTTGGGCAATTTGTAAAGACTCCACTTTGTTCTTTCCCTTTTTTAAGTTTTTATAAAAAATTTTCATTAATTCTTTTGTTGGTCGATCAAATACTTTCCATAAACTTACTATTACAGAGGATGTACCTACATGAAGAAATGCCCTTGTTAGTCCAACTAATTCATCACCTTTATATATTTTATTTATACCTGTTTCACATGCACTTAATGTAACTAATTCAGCATCTAGATTAAAATTATTTAATATATAGCTAACCGTTAATAATTTATCAAAAAGCTTTATTCCTGAATATAATGGATTTTTATGATTAAAAATACCATGGCAAGCAAAATGTAATATATCACTTTTTCTTGAAAGTCTATTAACGTTTTCAACGGTAGCATTTTGGTTCAAAACAGGAGTAGAATTAAATATTTCTGATAATTCCTCAGCTTCATCTGCAAAATCAATTCCAAAAAATCTACCATTATTTACTTTAATCTTCTTCCTTCTCTTACGAAAAAATAAAACTGAAAAGCTGGGGGAATAAAAAATGGGTTTAAAACAAATAATTGGTTGCCCCCTATGGATCAGAGCGTGAAAAGGCAAATAGTGAAGAATATTATGAGGAATAAAACAAATTATATCAAACCTTTCAATATATTCAAATATTGTTTTAATCAAAAATTCTCCTGAATTTTGCCATTCATTTTTAACTTTCTTATCTTCTCGATATTCATTCAATTCTTTTAAGTAAATATCATTTAAAAAATTAAAAATCTCCGACCACCCTTTTTGTATTTTTTTAACATCTATCTTAACATTATTATTTTCCTTAAAAATTAAAAAAATATAAAAACAATCTTTGCCTAAATAATATTCTATAAATAAAATATTCTCTTTTAAGGACATTACAAATTTTTTGATTCTATCAGTATCTACAGCTTTCCCTTCACGGAATAAAACATATTCTGGATCTTTTTTCTCTATTCTCCTATAAATTATTTTTAATTCACTTTTTAATTTTTTAACTAACTCGTAATCTAATTCTAAATTAGCTTTATTAATTTTCCTTCCCTTAAGTTTCTTGATTTTTTCTAATAATAATTTCTCTTTTTTAATAAGCTCTATGTTTTTTTGATTTAATTCTATTCTAGGTTTTATATCGGACAGTGATAGTAATTTAAGAAAAGACTTCGATTTAGAACGTTCAACATATTCTAATGCCTCTTCTTTTTTTTCCATATCAATACAAATTGAGATCATAAGTAGATATGGATCTTTTATTGAAGCAATTAAACTGAATTCGTGTTGCTCTTCGAAAAGTTCAAAAAATATTTTCTCAAACAGCTCTAAAGCAATTTTACAATTTTCATATGCTAATTCTATTTTGTTTAACTCTTCGTAATAAAGCTTTGCTAAATTTAATCTAGAAGAAATAATTCCATCAATTAAACCAATTTCATTAAACAATTCTAAGGCTTTTATAAGATTGTTTTCTGCCTTATTGGTTTCTTTTAGTTCAATATTAGCTATGGAAATACACCCTAATGATTTGGCTTCACCAGATTTAGAGCCTATTTCTCTATAAATTTTTAAAGATTTTGTATTATAATAAATTACATTATCATATCTTTTTAAACTTAGATTTAAAAGACCAATATTATTATAACTATCTGCCAAACCTTCTTTGTCTTCTATCTTCTCCCTAATATTTAATGTTTTTTTATGATAATACAACGACTTCAATGGCTTTCCTAAATCCATAAATGCATTCCCAAGATTGTTGTAGCACTTTACCTGCTCTTTTTTATCCCCCACCTCTTGAAAAATTTTTAATGCTTTTTTTTGATAGAAAACATTTTTAACATTATTCCCAATATCATAGTAAATTGAACCTAGGTTTAAATATATATATGCTTCTTCAACCCTATTATTCAATTCAATATTAATATTAAGAGCTTTTTCTTGAAAATGTAATGCTTGTTGATAATTACCATGATGCTTATTTATTAAACCTAAAAATCTATAACATTCTGAACGTAAAAAATTGAGTGAATTATCGTCAAGTTCATTTATTATTTTAAGTCCGCTTTCCAAATATTCACTTGCAACTTTATATCTTTCGATATTATAATATCCTATACCAATCTTTACAGATGATTGGATAATACCCTGTTTGTGATTTATCTTATTACTAATTCTCAGACAATGGTGAAAATTTCTTAATGCTTTTATGTGTTTACCTAGTTTTCCATATAACATTCCAATATTGCCATAACAATCAACTTCCAATTGAATATTTTTAGAATCTTTCAAATAATGTAATGATTTTTTAAAGCATTCTATAGATAAATCAGAATTAACGAATTTTTTTAATACTCCTCCAATCTTAAAAAAAAGTAAATCTTTATTTGGATAATCCTGATATTCCTTCAATAAAATTGAAATAAATTCCCCTGGTTTTTTATAAAACCCATTAGCTAATTTTATAATCTCATCTTCTTTAATTAATAAATTTTTTTTCATTTTATAATTCTCATTTATAAACAACATAGATAAATAAGGACAGATACTTATTTTCTTTGTCATCGCCTATGCAAAGACATAAAGGTAGACAAGGGGACAAGTTATTTGTCTCTCCCAGCTTGACCGAGCTAAAATATAGGGACAGTGAAGGCATGAGAGGTAATTTGATAAATAGGTGTCTCAATTATTATTCCCCAAGATGTGATCTTCCGACTTGTACAAATCGTCGACCTTCTCATTGTCGGACCTTTCGGGGCTCAATCACAGAAATCTAATTGAGATTTCATTTTTACAGGCCTATTACCTAACTGTCTACGCTTAAATCTTATGGATTACTCCAAAAGACTCCAAGACTCGCTACTGGTGACTCGACTATAATCTTACCAGACAGGATTTCCACCTGCTAAATATCACGACCTGAGCCTGGCCGTACGTAGAACCGTCTCCTGACACTATAATCCTTTATCCATTATTCATTACTCCTTAATTTTTCCAAATCTTCTATTCTCTTTTTTATTTCATTATACAAAACCTCTAATAAAGGAGTCTGTATTATTGAACCATTGCGCAATTTAGGAGTATATTTAAAATTCTTAACCATATCTGCATTATTTTGTAAGACTTCTTCAAGTTTAGGTTTATATATATCTAAATCTTTGGGAAATTTGCTTAAATCATTTTGAACATTTTTATTAAATTCATTCGTAATAAAATTTCTTGTATTAAGTTTTAATACTTTAAATAAAGCTTCAATATCATGTGTTCTCTTATGGGTCTTTTTTAAATCTAATTGATAAAATATTTTTATAGTTAATTCCAAAACCAAGGATTGTAAATAAAATTTTGAAGGAATATACAATATTTTATCTTGAGGTTCTACTTTACCTATCTCTAAATCTATTAATTTTAAAACTGATAAAAATGACCTTAAATTAGATACTTGATGTTTAACATTTGATAAATAGTTTTTTTGTTTTTTCTCCATCTTCTAAACCTCTGCATACAATTGTGATTCTAACTCTTTTTTCATTAGTGCTTAAAATTATAAGATAAATTTCATAAATTTATAAAAATAAAAGTATAGGAACACATTCTATTTTAATTTTCCCTTTTACGAAGTCTTTCTTTAGGACGTTTATCAACAGAATTATGGGGTCTGTAATTAAAAAATTTGCCTATGAATTAAAATTCTTATACTTTTTTATTATAATATTCCTGAGTTTATTTTTATTTTCCCATAACGGCCTAAAATACCATAAAAATAATTCTAAAGCTATTAGAAAAAATCCTACAATAATACAAATCGAATAAACAGATTTAACTGGTTCCGTCTCAGATAATGAAGGAGCGATCCACATTATTGACATCACAACTCCAAAAATCGTTCCTAAAAATATAATCAAAGTGATCAATTTATCTAAGAAAAAATTATATTCATCGTAAAATAACTTCATTAAATATAAATAATCTTTCTTAATTTCTAATCTTGAGATTGACAAAACGGTATCTCTGAAAAACTTAAACCCCTCAAGATATACCATTAAACCTGCTTCAGCAGGTAATATAATATAAAATGCTAAACGGACAACACTTAAATCGCGAATACCTAAAATAATTATTTTTATTATTCCGATAAAAATAAATATCAGAGGAATACTTAAAACATTAAGAAACCTCTTGTTTTTCTTTGTTGTTTTGCTTTTATTTATTGAAAAAATAAGAAAATAATTAAAAACTGTAGATATAAATGTAAGCTTGACGAAAAGATAGAACAATGGTAAGAATTGATGAAATGGAATTTCCTTGTACTCTTCAACAAAATATGTAGAATTATATTCACTAATAACGAATGTAAAATCGAATAAAATTAATGCAAAAAAAGTATATAAGATAACTTTAGTATAAATATGTTTAAAAAGAATATTTACTATAAATGATTTAAATTGTATTTTCATTTAATTAACTCTTTCTTGAATAAATATGGAACAGACACCTATTTATCAACTTTCTTCTTTGGTCTTCCTTTCGGCTTTAACTTAAAAACTCTCTTAAGCTGTCCTTCAAGTCTTTCTATAAAATCATTCGTTCCAAGAGGCCGGCCTGTTCTGGTCTTTCCCCTGATCCCTTTCATTTCATTGGGATTATCAGGCGCCTTTATAAATTCCTTCCATTCCTTTGATTCTTTCTTAATATAATAAAATACTTTTTGCCGATAATTTCCTCTTTGAGTGAAATGGTGCGGGTACCCCGCCGCAACGATTCGTGCTATTCTTAGCATATATAGATTATATATCTTTTAAGTAGAAGTGATGTCAATGAAAATAGGTGTCTGCTATTTTACTATCTTCTATAATAGATATTAAAAGAAATAAAAACGAAACAATTTTTTTCATTATACATCTTACCTTTCGTTAAACATTTGTTTCACATTTATTCATATAATATTTACAATAAAAAATGCTTAGTATTAGACAGTATTATCAAGGGGAAGCCTTTTTGAAATTATAATATTCCTAACATTTATTATTATTCTACTAAATCAAAAAATTTACCTTTTCCAAATTTTTCCCAATTCGGCCATCTGTAAATCACATCATACCAATGCAAATAAAGAAAAACATGAGTATAGCTTGATTTACTTAATACTAAATTTAAAGTCTTGAATTCTTCTAACTTATACTTTAACCTAGGAGGAGCTGACTGAGATATCCTCCAACCAAAAGTTACCAATAGCCACAATTCATCTAAATTCTTCAAATAATATATTTTATCTTTGCTAATCTTAGGTGTGATAACATTTAGTAATTCTTTTTCCTTTAAGCCAATAGAACCAGTATTTATATCACATTCCCATTTTAAAAAGGAAGTATCATTAATTTTAGAAACATCAATTTGATCAATGTATTTATTTAATATTTTATATGCTTCGGGAACTAAAGAAGATTTTTTATCTTCCACAATAAATAGCTTAGTACAATTAATTAATTCCTCTATAAAGGATGAAATTTCTCCTTGTGAAGGCAAAATGATTTTCCTTAAAAACATTAAAACATGAGTACCCATTAATTCCTTATCTAACTTTATTTTTTCATATATTTTACCCTGGATTCTTTCCCAATTACTTTCTACCTCTCTTCTTGAATGGCCTAATACCTCTTGTAATGAATGATACTCAGTAAGCTCAATTCCTATTTTCTTGTCAGAATAATTGATAATAAAATCCGGAGATTCAACATTGAGATTAATCTTTGTTGGACTAACTCCATACAATTTTAAGAATGGTTCTAAATAATACAATTCTTTTCTCTTTTTATTATCCATAATAAACCTTTCTTAATAATTATCTTAAATCCTTTTTTTATTTTTGGGAATAGCAGAAACTGAGCTTTGTATACTCTGTCCTCCTGCTATCATATTTCCATCATCAACAATTTCTGGCCATTCGGGTTCTCTTATATCTTTGAGGTTTATAGGAATATCAATTATATTTTGTGGGTTACTATTTCTGTATAAAGTGAGTTCGTTTAAACCCTCATATTCTTTGAGATTACAAACTAAATATGCTATGGGAAAATATTTAAAAATGCTGAAAACACCAGCTTTACCACCAAATTTCCCACGTACCGCAAGCATCGCAATATCCCTTATTATAACTGTATTTATATAGGGATGAACCCAGTAAAATATATTAATTCCCTCAGGAATACTCGCATTTTCATCAAAAATAAAATTACGAATTTGTTCATCAGTTGTAACTTTATCAATATCAACTTTTGCTGCTAAAAGATGTGCAAGTATTGCTCTTATTAATAAATTTGGTTTAGTTTTATAATAAATAATTGATGGTAATATCAAGTTACTTTTTAAAATATTGCCAATACCACGTGCAAATCCATTTAGCACCGGATCAAACTCTCTACCAATTTTTTCGTTGCATTCCTTACAAATTGTCCGATATTTTACTCCATTTTGCGAAATAGAATATTTTCTATTAATCTTAGTTACAGTCATTTGCGAGAAAATTGTTTCTTGTTCAACGGCGGATAAATAAATTCCCCCTTTAGGTGGAACATGATCCCATGAAAGATGTTTTCTTTTTTTGCAGATATTACATCGACTTACTTTCCCTCTTTTAAATTTTGTAAAATATAACTGTGTATTTTCTTTTTTCACAATAAACCTTTTAACTTAAATAGATTGAGAAAATTTTAGTATTTCATATGAATTAAAAAATATTTTTAAGCATTCCCCCAGCTTTATAATAAAAAAACATCTGATTCGTCTCAATCTCTTTTGTTTTTTCTTTCCATTCATTTAGTGACCGGTAAACCACTGCTCCAGCTCCTACGACCATAACTATTGCTGTGGCAGAAATATTTGATACCTCTACCAATTTGGAAATTACCACACCTAGGAATTTCCCATGAACTTTTTGTTGTTGTATATAAAAGCTTTGATAAATATCTATTCGATTTGCATTCTTCGTCAATTTCTAACAAGGCAGGCTCTATTTTTTTGTAAAATAGTTTTTCAACATCGTAATAAAAACCTTCATCCCATGGTCTATATCTTATACAATCTGATATTTCAATTACAACTGACCTAAATCTTATAAGCGCTTTACCCAATGTTTTTCTTATATCTAATATCTAAGATCTCATCAATTGTAGCATTCTCAAAATTAGGAAGTTTTTGGAATATATTGAATACAAATCCAATTTACTTAATTTTTTCTAAATCAACATCTAAAATATTTAATTTCTCATCATTTATTTTTGCCTTAACAAGATCTAATATATTTTCATCTAATAAAAGAAGTTTGACGAAGCATAATTTGGACGAAGGACATTTATACCCTGGGTCTTTTACACCATGTTATCGGTCCTCTCTATACAGATTTTATCACTTAAAAGCTATTCTATAATAACTAATTCATCTTCTCGTAAAAGCGAAGAAATTATCATAGCCCATTTTATAGAATCAAAAACTAGCGTAGCAAGAGGTAATTTGCTTCCATGAACGTCTCCCATCTCCGAACGAAGAGTTTGCATAATATAGGCAGCTTGAGATAGAGCACCTTTTAGGTTTTTACAAAACATTCCAGCCTTACTATCTTCCCATCCCAACTGAATAAGCTCGGCATATAAGTTTTCTAAAGCTTTGACCGCAGAAAGTGCTTTGTTTACCTTCTCTTGAAAGGAAGCTTGGCCGATGTCCCCCAAATCGGAGTGCTTTTCATAAATCCCATTGCACACAGAGTCTACTGCGCCGCATGCAGCAGTAATGGCGCCACTTAGGTCATCTGATAAACGTTCAGCGGCTTTTGAAAGATCTTCATGTGCAATCTTGGGAAGATTTATAAGATCGAATGGATTTAGAACATTAATCTGAATTAATCTATCTTCTATTAAAGCCCACCCTATGTTTTGGAGAAACTCATTAAGGCGTTCCCGATAACTTTGATTTTGTTTAATAAGCTCCCTCACTATGTTTAGAATAAATTGTTGCTTCTGGTCATCAGGCAGTTTGGAGTATAGCTTCCCAATCCGCTCCCTATATACTCTCTTTCTAGTTTTGTGGGAGAATGCTTGCTTTTCGGTGAGCGTCCAATCGGGAGATAAGCCAGCGAGTTCAGTAATATGCTGGACATCATCACTATCTAGCTCAAATAATAAACCGGAAATTGGTCCCCAAGGTTCCAATGCAGTTGATTCAAATAAAACCATAATAACCTCCCTATAAGTAGTTTTCTAGAGATGGCCGATAACGATTTCAACATAAAAGAAACCCCTCTCTAATTTTTCCAAGTAATGACAACTACCTCAGCTCAAGTTTAATAATTGTTCAAGCTACCAACCCACCCTGCACCTTAAAATTAGTGTGGGGTTTGAGTGAGTTCCGCAAGTCACGAACCTTTTATGCTGTGTTATGCGCCGTTTCCACTCAATCTTCATCATCTTAATAACCTAAATAGAAGACAGTTTTGTCTACCTGACGGTATAAAAAGCTAACCAACGAGAGAATGTCCAAGGCATCTCCTTTGATAATGGGCCAATCTAACTCAGATTCATATGTGTCAGGGAACGGTTTTTAGCACACTTCAAGAATATATATTTACCTTATTGGATCGCCACCAGCGGTCAAAAGAATTAGTTTTCTCAATTTTTCTACACCTTAATATTAATACGATAAAAGGTTTAAAAAATCCTTCTTTTTCGTGGAAAAAGTTACAAGATGTATTAGAAGTTAGCGAATAGTTAAAAATAATGAGGTTGGGCCACAACTTTTAAAATATTGTAATTTCTTAAAATATAACAAAAGTGAAATAAAGGATTTTCTCTTGTTATGTTCTAATCATTTGACAAAATGTTGGAAACCTAGTCTTATCAGAGCCTTACGAAAAGTTAGAAAAAGTTACAGAATTATTGAGCTAGCAGATAGTCTGGTTGACCCTATGGTAAGATTGTTTTTAGTTTCTTCTCTACATCTTTCTTCAATAAAGAAAGAAGGGCATCAGAAACATTCTTTGCTTGCTCTGTGAATTCATCTATTCCATTAACGGTCAAGATTTGAATGCACGTACCAAATTCTCCAGCTACATCAAAAGGAAAATAATAGAAACCATGATAAAATTGTTGGATTGATAACTCTCCATGTTTATCGATAAAGCATTCAAAAATCTTTCCATCGACTACTATCACTGGAAAAACGAATATAAAAGGAGAATAACCTTTTTCACCTAGGATACGCTTTCGCGAGATTGCCGCCTTTAAAACACCAGTTGATGCTTTAAACGTAACATCGCTACCTGTTGTGAATGCTTGAGTTAGTCCATAGGCGACTCTACCGCTTTTTTTCATCCATGGTAGCTTTACGCCTGTTTCCATTTCTTTCTCTATTAAAATCTCTCGTGCTGAATCAGAATTAATACAATACGAGAAGAAGATATTCAAACCCTCTAAGGTGTGTTCAGATGTAAAAAGGACCCATGGTTTTTTCTTTGACGATTTGCATTCGATTACAAATGAAACATCAATTAGACCAGTATATTCGGGTGTAATGGCAACAATATCGATTTCTCTAAGATTATTATTTTCTGGATCGGGATAATAATGAGACTGAATAACCTCGAACCCACGATTCCGAAAAGAAGTAGCGACTTTCATCTCTAATGGATACCCTTGACCTACCACCCATTCTAGAACCTTTTTATTTAAATCATTTACGTTATTCATCTGAAGAAGCTACTCCATTTCTATTTTGTGTTGAATCTAATATAGGTTTATCTGTAATAATAAAATTACAATTACGGCTATTTTTAACTATATAAACTTCCTCTCTAATCTGTATTTTACTTAACTATTTACTTTATTTATAAGCAGTTAGATGATAAATATCTAATAAATTTACACTCTCTCTTATAGGATAAATAGGCCACATAAAAGAAAAATTATATTATGTTCGCTGGATTTCTTGTCACTTCTCCACCCCTTATTTATCTAATCATTTACGCACGTACGGGATACCGGAGTATCTAACCCCTTACGAAAAGTTAGAAAAAGTTACCGAATTACTGAGCTAGTACATCTTTCCCTATTTATCTATTTTAAAAGTAAAATATTAATTATCTAACAAAATGGGATGTGTCCTATTCCCATTAAGGAATCCGATTATTCGGCCAAGCTCATTCTTCAGACTCGTCGCAATATTATTCCTGTTTCTATGATCTTATACTCACCCTCACCGATAAAACTAACATGCTTCCCATCAGCGGTATGAAAACTTTTCAAACCTTCCACTCTTGCATTAGGCTTCTCAAAGCTTCTAGCATCTAAAAACTCAGTAAATTCATAGATCATAACCGTTTTACCGTCTGGACTTTGTGTCTTAAACTCATTAGTCTTTCTTTTAATTCCCATTTAAGTTTCCTCCTCTACTTTTTTATATAAAATCTAAAATCATGCATAAGGCGTCGTACGTCCTATATTCAAACTCATCCTGACAAGTTTTGACCAGAGAATCATTTGTAAGACCCCAATGGTATCTTAATATAAAAAATAAAACGGAGACTCGCTTCATATTTGACATACTGTAATTTCTTAAAATATGATAAAAGAGTAATAGAGGACTGTCTCCTGCTATGCAATATAAAAACTTTTTATTTGCAAAAACATATCTTAGAATCTAACAAGATTTTTTTCTATTTCAGGGTAAATATTATCGATTTGTTTTTGAATTTCAATAGTTTTATACAATGCTGTAACAATACGACAATATCTTGGTGCATCGTCCATCATTCTGTTTTTTCTGTCTTTCAGGTATTTGTGTAAGACCTGATAACCGCCAATGTGATAATTCCAGACCTCCGGTGTAACACCTTCAAAATATTTTTCTTTATTGATATAGATGCGCTGCTCATCTTCTTTGTGGATTACTTTTTCAATCCGGTCGTTATCTCCGGACCCTTGATACTTGGCAATAGGCGAATCAAGCTCCGAGCTTTTGAGTAAATGCAGAGCAGCTAATTCTTTACCTAATTTGCCCATTTTTATGAATAGATCATAATCCGAAGTGAACGGTACACGCGGAAAATCAATTTTAAGAAACTCTGTGTAAGTTTCACGGTAGATATTGCTGTAAAAAACGCCATAGATGTAATATAGGATTTCTTCGGGGATGGGTTTTTTATTATAACATTCACTTAGTTTTTCAAAAATCAACAGCGTAATGTTTGGTGCTTTTTCAGTTTGGGCATAATTGAAAAGGTCTTTCTTTTTTTCATCCGGATATAAATATAAAGGAAAAATATATGTTCTTTCTTTAGTTCTATTTGAAATCAAAGAATTATCTACAAGGTTTTCGGAAATTAAAGAATGAGTCCAATTATTTGAAGATATTTGCCTGCATATCATTATCCCAATATTTTTTTTAAGCATGTGGTACATGACTCGTCTAACAGTTCGCCATACTACTGAATCATGCCAAAAGATATATCTATAACAAAACGGGCGGTAAGCAATTGTTAAAATGTATTTTTTCAATTCTATATCAGATATGGATTGTAACATTTCCCATGCTTTTCGAATATTCCATCCCTTCTTTTTATTTATTTGAAAAAAGTTATGAAGATCTTCATCATCAAATTTTGAATTTTTAAATAATCTAATTCTGTTTTCAAGTTTAAATCTATCAAAATCAATGACAAAATTATCTCTTGCAGTAGTCATGCCCACACCGTTCAAAGGAAATATTTCATTTATCTTCTTCCAATCAAGGTATTTTTTAATTGTTTCCGTATCATACTTTCTAAAAAAATAATAAGGGGTTTGAGGTTTTACTGATAAATAGTTTTCTTTTAAGAATTCATTTTTATCCAGCCAATCATATTTTTCTTGTCGCAGACCATATAAATCAGCATGATAGACAAATGATTCTTTTTGTTTTTTATTTTTTACAAATAAAGCAATGGCTACACCCTGTCTAATATCAAAGACATTTTCATCTTTACCTCCGTCAGGTGTGGTTTCTCTTTTTAAACTATTGCCGTGTAAATCAAGGATATAAATCTCATCAAAAGTTTTCATCAAGCTTTGGCGCATCCCGCGAAAGGTGGGATTATCCAGATAGCCATGATTGGTGATCATACCCACAATACCGAAACCGGACTTCTGAATTTTCCATTGGGCAAAGCGTAAAAATTTGACATAATCATCCTGAAGCCATTTGGGATTTTTCTCCCCAAGCGGCTCGTTGTCTACTTTATAATAACTCTGGCAACCATCAATATCTTCCTTTAATAACTTTTCCGTCCACTCGTTCACATTGGAAGAAATACCGCTGTAGGGTGGATTACCGAGAATCACCAGGATTGGCTGTTCTTTTTTCACTTTGCCAGCCAGGTGGCTTTCTTCGCTTAATGAACTCACTCCGGGAATGGAAATTTGTTTAATCTCTTCCATCTCCAGTGTATTGGTCAAATAGAGTTTAAAACGCTCATCATCTGCAAGATTATAACTAAGTTCATCCAGAATGAACCCTATTTTTAAATGACCAATCGCATAAGGAGCCATCATCAGTTCAAAGGCATAAAAGTCTTGGAGAATGTGGTTTTTAATCCAGTAGTGCAAACCACCTTCACCGTATTTTTTGACAAATTCTTTTGCTGCCAGATGAATCGCTGCTGCAGGGAAAGTCAGCGTCCCACCTGCCGGATCGAGTAGTTTAACTTCTTGACTGGCCAGGCCATCGGATAAGCCGAAATGAGTTTTTAAAATAGAATGAATAGAACGGACGATATAGCCGACTACCGCTTCCGGTGTGTAATATACACCACGCCGTTCTCTGATTTCGGGATCGTAGGTAGATAAAAATGTTTCATAAAAGTGGATAATCGGATCTTTACCTTTGCCGGTACTGTAATATTCATGCAGTATCTTTTTAACATCGGTGACATGCAATAGTTCGGCAATATCTTCAACGATAATTTGCAGGGACTTGGGCGGCTCTTCCAGAGAAATAAACCGGAAGACATCGCGCAGAATACCGATGGTATTCGGAATATAATCAAAAGCCAGTCGGCGATTAAATTCACCATTTGCCCTGGTACGAGCAGCAAAAAGACCATAAGTAATCGTCTGGGCGTAAAGATCGGCAAATTGTCTTTCGGTTAATGTCCCAATCAGATATTTTTTAAAGGCTTCAAAAACACCAATGATTTGTTTTTGCCCCTTGGTGCCATCTTCTTCTATTTCCACAGCAATTACTTCATCACATAAAAAACGGGTACGTTTGGCTAATTCAATGGCCAGGGAGCGGGCTGTTTTTATTTTGGGAAGAGAAAAGGAAAAGAAAGTCTCGAATAAATCTTTGAATTGATCACAATTTTCGACCGGTGGTGGGGTATGTAATTGCCTGGCAATGGTAGACCTTCCAATCATTGCCTGGGCAATTCGCTGACCTCCACGATATAGTCGAAATTCATAAAAATTAGTAAGGATAACATTGGGAAAGGTATCGCAATAACGTTTCAACTGTTCGGTTCCTTCAATGTAATCCAAA
>Ga0209986_10003095_pt1 | contig 14764 bp, 11 predicted proteins | sample BlataG_FD_183168 | JGI IMG/M metagenome (GOLD analysis project Ga0209986, IMG submission 183168) | Deep subsurface microbial communities from Black Sea to uncover new lineages of life (NeLLi) - Black_00105 metaG (SPAdes) (version 2) | ecosystem: Environmental > Aquatic > Marine > Oceanic >...
CCACGACGCTGACGTAGTATGACCAAATAGATAATGATGCGAACTGTCAAAACCCTTAGCATAAGCCCACAAAGAAATGGTGCCCTGCAGGGGATCCATACCGGTCGTAGCAATCTGCACCCCTGTGTCATCACCGTTAAACTCGAGAGCTCCGTCTATCTGGCCACCGGCAGGCCGCCAAGTCGGATTACTATAGAGCATCCCGGTGTTGCCATTGCCGGATGAGTCCGCTGTCGTCTCCACAACACCATCCTGCACAAACAGCCCGCCGACTACGTTGAGACTCGCATTGTTGGAGCCGATTAGGACTCTACCCTTAACAACCGCCAATCCGTTGATTTCTAATGCCCCTGTATAAATCTTCAGGTCGCCGCCAACTACCAGAGCGGGGAAGTTCTTTACGGCAGTGATAACATTATTCGTGCCGCTTCCTCCCAAACTGGTAGGCACCACCACCGCACCTTCGATGTCCACATCGCCACCCAGGCCGAGGCTGTCCCGTATCCTGACCCCAGCGGGATTGCCGGCGGAAGGTTGAAAGCTGCCGCTTGGATGGGAATAGGATGAGACATTCTCAGCCGAATATACTGTTGTGCCGATGTAGTACGTCGGATAAAAGTCGCCCGCCTCAACGCCGGGCCAATCTATAGGCGCCTGCGCAACTGATTGATTTGCCCGGCCATCGATACCGGCTCCGGTTATAGTGCCGCCGGCGAAAACATCACCCCTGATACCGCCGTAGCTCGTTAAATCTCCGGCACAATAGACATCGCCGTTAACCGTAATTTGCTGCGAAATCGCTATAGTCGAGCCGGCCCAGTATGCGATGCAGGGGTCAAGCCGCAATTGCGCTCTTATGTTGCTGCGACCAACTTGTTCACCGTTTCTTAGCCGGTAGGCATTGCAGTCTATAATATAATTGCAGCGGTCCGTCGGGTCCGAATCATCACGAACAACTTTGACATCATAATAATCGTCACCGCCGGCTATTTGCTGGCCCACGTCACCGGCCCAGTATTCAGAGGCAATATCCTGCGGACTTATTGTCAGCCCTCTTGCATGCTCTAACCCTGATTCAGCCAGATAATCCATCTCCGTCCGAAGTTTCATATTCTGGCCGCAGGCCAGTTCAACATTACTTCGTGATAAAAATCCCAATGATGTTATCGTTATGACCATAACGATAAACAGGACAACAAGCAGTGCCACGCCCCGCCTGCCGGTATAACAAGTTTTCGCAGTATCGCTATACATACCTGTATTAGTTTTTCGGCCTCTTTTTGATTTTTGATTTCTAATCATCGTCACTCACAAGACTATCACCGGCCTGATTTAGAAGATTACCAGCCCAGCCCCGAAGACCGGCTCCTATTTGATATTGGTGCGTAATATCGTTTTCAACAAGGTCAAAGGAAATACTCACAAACCTGCTCTGCGGCGGTAATTTATCAAAACTGAACTGCACGTTGCTGCATTGCGGTATTAATTGCGTGTAAGTTACCTCGCTGCTGTATGCTGACCACCAGTTGGTTGAAAATGCCCCGATATCGCTGAGGGCTACCACGGGGTCAGGGTCGGAAAGAGGAAATTCGCAAAGCCGCAAATGGTCACCGCTCGACCCTCTTTCGACATAGACCAATTCACTGATATTGATTTGCCCGTCACTATTATCATCGGCCTGCCAGAGGGCAAAATCATCATTACCCGCAAAACATATAAGTTTGCCGTGCCGAATAAGCTCTGAAATCCTCAGCGTTGCGTAACGCACCTGGGCCTGCTTGCGGCTCGTGTCGTGAGCCGAATCATTCGCCGAACTAAATGCGTACGCCAGCGTGGCCACTGCAGCCAAAACCACACTGCTTACAATCAAAGCAACCAGCAGTTCAACCAGCGTAAAACCTTTACCGCCCAAACCCGATGATTGTAGGCGCTTTAGCTTTTTCATTTCTTCTACTCACTCACAAGTCGATTTACAGCCGCGATTTCCCTGCCGCTGTAATACACTCTAACCGTAACAAGAATAAATTGCGGGTCTGCTGTATCGCTTTCCCGTGGCACATATACATACTCGCAACTCACGTCTCTGCTGAATTTGGCATAGTTCGAATCAGTAAATACAACTCCGCCGGCATCTTTCACCTGCCCCTGCAGCTCAGCATATCCGTCATAACCAGCCACAATCTGGTCGAACGGACTGCTGATAATCTCCTCTATCAAATCGCTTGCCAATTTGGCCGCCAGGGTTCTCCGCGTACCCTCGGTGCGCGCTGCCGCTCCACTGGTGAACGGCAGCAGCACCCCGGCCGCAGCGATACCTAATACAACAACCGCCATCATCGCCTCAGCTAAGGAAAACCCTTTATGTGTTCTTCGTAATTTGCAGCTCATAGCTCGTGCCAAAATAATCAATAATCAATTAAATAGGCTGACCCCGCCTTCGGCATTTACCTCAGCATGGTCAGCCTATTTTTTTTCAATCTTGCGATTTTCACAGACTTGCGCCGGAACTTACCGTGTAAGCATTTAGCGGCACACTTAGTCCAATTAAATTTCTAAAGACCCACATGCGCGGCAGTGTCGGCATGGAAAGCACCGGTAAGCGAATTGAAGTGCCAGCCGGCGTTGTCACCACCGAGACCTGCGTCACCGGCCTCCACCTCAATATCGGCGGAGTCATTGAACTGGTTCATCGGAATTTTCTGGATGTAGGGTCCATAAGAGTTGGCAGTCCCGGCCGCAACTACCGTACCGTCAATATCTGTAGGTTGCGTCAGAGCATTGTCCCCGGCCACCACTGTCATATTGGGCAGGGCATCGTTATGCTGAATCTTGTACAGCTCAATCTGCGAACGCATCGTTTGAAGGTCGGTGCAAAGACTCGATGTCTTCGCTTCGGTGCTGGCCTCCGTAAACTGAGGTATCACAATAGCCGCAAGGATACCCAGAATGACCACCACTATCAGAATTTCCACTAATGTAAAACCACTTTGCCTTTTCATTTCCTGCTCCTTTTGAAAAATCTTGTTTCTCATTTCGTTAAGATGAACGACATCCCTCACAATAACTCTCCTCGTACTTCGAAGGTATCGACCTAATCGATACACGACTTAACTACCCACATATTCTTTTGTGAACCTCAAATCCTCCCAAAAACAAAACCTCAAAACAATAACTGCCATAATACTTCGATAATTCCATTCGGACACCCGACGGACAACAAAACTTCAAACTTCCACGTCCGAAAACGCTCACGACCCCTCTTTGCAGAGTCTGTATTAGGTGTCCTAACAAAATATAGAAAACAAAACTCCCGCTGCCAAATTTGCAGGTCAAGAATTGCAAGGTCCGGTGGGATTTTCCAGGTGCGCACCTCCGCTGCAAAGAAAAGCACCCGGCCAAATGCGCCGCTGAGCAACCAACAACAGTCAATAATCAATATATTCGGGGATATTTCTGATGTGTATTTCTCTTTTCGTTTCTCCGGCGTGTTCAAGCTCTACACGAATGTAATCCACAGCCCCCAGAGACGATTCGACCTTATCCGCCCACTCAATCAAAACTACCGATTGCGGATGGCAGAAGTCATCAAAGCCGAGCATTTCGAACTCGGCAATTGAATTCAGCCGATAAGCATCTATATGATAAATGTCCAGCCTGTGCCCAGGGTGCCGGCCGCTATACTCATTAACTATGACAAATGTTGGACTGTTAACCCGCCTGTAGTCACCGGCTCCCGCACCAGCCGCAATACCCTTAATCAGATGCGTCTTGCCGCTGCCCAACGGTCCACAGAGGGCTATAACCTCACCACCTTTTAACTGCAAACCGATTTTCCGACCGATTTCTATGGTCTCCTCCACCGAATTGGAAACAATATTAAACTCCATAAACAATAATCAATTACTTCAGGTGGTCGTATCCTTCGACTTGCAAATCGCTAATCTGGCCGTCGGGCATCCTTATCTGCATTTTCTTCGTGTCAGTAATTGTCCCGATTTTCGTAATCGCTACCGGCCCATCCCACTTCTCTAATAATATCTCACATTCTCCTTGTGAAAGCGTGAACAGCAGCTCAAAATCCTCGCCATCGTGCAAAGCCGGGCCCAACGGGTTGTCGCTCTCTGCCGCTTCGTCTGATATCGGAATCTTCTCGGCGTCTATAAGCGCCCCGACGCCGCTTTGCTCGCAAATCCGCTTCAAATCGCTGCTGAGCCCATCGCTTATATCAATCATCGAATTTATTGTAACCATTTGAGCGATTCTCATTGCTTCTTCCACCCTCGGCGTAAATTCCAAGTGCTTTTTGCAAACTGCTGCTCCAAGAGTGCCCGTTACGCAGATACTGTCGCCAACCTTCGCACCCGACCGCCTTATCGGCTCATTGCCCGCCTGCCTACTGAGCATCGCCACGCTTATCGCAAACGGATTTTTACTATTCCAGCTCGTAATATCACCGCCGACGAGAGCACAGCCGAACTTCTCAGACGCCCTGATAATACCCGCGTGAAGCTGCTTCAATTCTTCCTCGCCGAATCCTTTAGGTAGAGCAACAGACACGACCGCAGCAACCGGCTCTGTCGCCATCGCCGCACAATCGCTAACGCTCACCGCCATCGCCTTATACCCGGCCTGCTCCAGGGTCGCTTCTTTAAGGTCGAAGTGCACACCATCCAGCAGCATATCCGTCGTAATAAAAACCGACTCGGCCCCCAGCCGAACCTGCGCCATATCATCACCGATGCCGATGGGAAAATCTGCTGCAGACAAATTGCTGTGGCGGGCAAACCAAGCGGTAATTTCATCTTCACCGGTGCTCATCGCTGCCCCAACTCACGCGTCCAATACGCAATTTGCTCTTTGGCCTGCTTCGGGCCGGCCGCTCCCTTCGTAACATATTTATTCACAATATTCGCCGCGCCGAGATTTTCATATACATCCGCATCAATCGCATCGCAATACTGCTTGAGCTCATCCAACCTAAGCTCCGCTAACTTCCTGTTTTCCTTCTCGCAGTGTGCAACCAGCGACCCGACAATACCATGCGCCTCGCGGAAAGCGACGCCCTTTCCGACCAAATACTCAGCCAGGGCGGTCGCATCCAAAAAACCATCCTCCAGCCCGGCGGATATTTTCTTCGTGTTGAACTTCGTATGCGACACAATCGCCTGCGCCATATCCAAACACGCTTCGACCGTATCACTGGCGGCGAAAATATGGACCTTGTCCTCCTGCAAATCGCGATTATAGCCCGATGGCTGACCTTTCAAAATCGTCAGCATCGCCATCAACGAGCCATAAACCAAACCCGTCTTCCCACGAATCAGCTCCAGCATATCAGGATTACGCTTCTGCGGCATCATACTTGACGATGTGCAATAAGCATCATCAATCCGCACAAACCCGAACTCGCTCGAACAATAGATTATCCAGTCCTCAGCCAGCCGCGACAGATGCGTCGCGATAAGCGCGCAATCGAAAATAAACTCCGCACAAAAGTCCCTGTCGCTCACCGCATCGATACTGTTGTAGCTGATATCGGAAAAGCCCAATTGCTTGGCCGTGCTTTTTCTTTCCAACGGCAGCGTCGAGCCAGCTATCGCCCCGCTGCCGAGCGGAGAAACATCAAGCAAATCCCTACAGTTTTTCAGACGAACAAAGTCACGCTCAAACTGCTCGGCAAAACTCAACAGATAAGAACCAATAACTATCGGCTGGGCACGCTGCAGATGTGTATAACCCGGCATAACAACGTCGGCATACTTGCCTGCCAATTTGACAAACGCTTTTTGAAGCAGCGTTATCCTGGCCTGCAGAAGCTCAATCTCATCCCGCATCCAAAGCCGAAGGTCGGTTGCAACTTGGTCGTTACGGCTTCTGCCCGTATGAAGCTTCTTGCCTGGCTCGCCAATCTTCTCCACAAGTGCCGCCTCGATTGACATATGAATATCTTCATACTTCTTCTCGAATTTGAACCGCCCTTCCGCGATTTCCTCGCCGATTTCGATAAGCCCGTCTTTAATCGCTTTGAATTCGTCCCTGGTAATCAGCTTTTGCTCAGCTAACATCTGCGCATGGGCAATTGCCCCGACAATGTCATATTTATAAAGACGCTTGTCGTAGGACAGCGATTCCACAAAATTAACCGCAAGCTCATCCGGCTCACCACTCAGCCGCTTTTCCCAACTTTTCTCTGCCTTGGCCATTGCACTTACTCCAGAATAAGTTTCCGTTCCCGCAAATCATACGCCCCCCCGCTGCCTGTGTCAACCCTTTAAGCATTACCGGGTGGGACCGGAATTGCTTGACTTGGCCGAGCGGTTTTGATACCCTGTCGTGAAAATCCTTCTTCACAAGCACCTGATGAAAGAATGACCAGAGGTTTCTGGAAAAACCGTTTGTGGTTCAGTATAAGGGAGTATGCGATATGAGAAGTAAATATAGAACACATCATATTCTTGAGTTCGTTTTGTTGTTTGTTGCTCTAACTGGTCTTCCCGCGGGGAATTTATGGGCAGATGAGGATAGCCGGTATCTCGAAGCCGTTCGCGAGTTTGCAGACAACGTCCTGAAACACGGTAGGGATACCTATGGCCCTAAGCACACGCCGTTGTTCGTGGACGGCCTAAACGTTCATACGCGGGAGCCGGTGAAGTGGATTGACCCGGACGGGACCAGGTGGATACTGTCGAATTTTGCATCACAGCAAACATTGATGCGGACATTGGACGGTCTATCCGCAGTGAGTGGTGATTCCAAGTATAAGCAAGCAGCCATGGACGCTATGAAGTATGCATTTGAAAACCTGCGGGCTCCCAATGGCTTACTTTATTGGGGGCATTCACTTGCGTATGACGCACAGGAAGACATTGTTCGAACTAGCGATGAAGATGGAAGCAGATGGCACTGCCTTAAACTAGATTATCCTCATTACCAGATGATGTGGGACGCCGATCCAAATACGGCCAAGCAATTCATAGAATCATATTGGTCTGCACATATTCTGGATTGGTCAAACTTGGACATGGATCGGGGAAGTAAGATATCGCAAGACCTTGAAGAAGCGTGGAATCACCAATACAAAGAAGTACCTGCATTCTCTAGAGGCAAAGGAGTTGCATTTCTTTCGACGGGCAGCTCACTCATTCAAGCTGCTGTATTTCTCCATAGACAATCAGGGCAGGAAGAACCGCTAATCTGGAGTAAGCGATTGGCGAAACGCTATGTTGATACCAGACATCCCAACACCGGCATCAGTGCTACGACATACAACAAGACTTCACCTCTTCCGTTGGATGACTTCAAGACACATTTTGATGATCCTCGTACAGTTCTCTTTCCCTATGACATCCGCAAGGCCAATGAGTTCTACTATCCAGAAAGGACGCATGTTCATGCCTGGATAGCCCTTATCCTGACGGATCTGATGCTTAGCCCAAAAGACAAAGCATTCACCCAGTGGGCCTTGGAGGAACTCACAACATGGGGCAAAGTAGCGTATCGAAAGGAAGATAATGCGTTTATTCCCATGCTAACCGATGGGACCAGTCTTGAAGGATATGTAATTAAGAAAGACAACATCTTGGGGCCAGAGGGAACAGTTATCCAGCCTTACGTTGCTGATCTGTCATTCTTCTGGGCTTATTCTCTAGCGTACCGGGCTACTGGCGATGAATTCATGTGGAAAATGGCACGAAGCATAGCTAGGGGGCATGGTTTCGGGGATTTGGGAGAAGATCCAGAGAGTATTACTGGCCTTGGAGTCAAGACAAGATGTTCCGATGCTTATGGTCTCCTGGGGTTCTTGGAATTGTACGCCAAAACGAACAGTCCAGAGCACCTTAAGATAGCCAAGCGTATCGGTGACAACATTCTGGAGACCCGGTTTCATAAGGGATACTTCGTTCCGAGCGAGAAACACACCTTTACGAGGTTTGACACTTTCGAGCCACTTGCCCTGTTGCATTTGGTCGCAGCAATTGGGTCTGGACCTGACCCAGTGCCGCAAGTTTGGCCAAGCTGCCCGCTTTTCTACGGTCGCTATCGCCATAGAGATAAAGGCATTGATCGGCAGATCATATATCCGACAACCGAATCCTCTGAACCCCCTTTGTCTCTGCAAGAAGCAGCAGCAATTGGTGATGTCACACTAATTACCGCTCTCATCAGACAGGGACATGATGTTGATGAGCGTGATGATGTCCTCTTCAGAACCGCCCTTCACCGAGCTGTGATGAAACGTCACAAGGAGGTGGTTGAGTTACTTTTGGCTGAGGGAGCCAACGCCAATGTGAAGGATCAATGGCCTGGCTTAACACCATTACACTATGCCGTTGAGAACAACTTCAAAGAGATAGCAGAATTGCTTTTGAGTAAAGGAGCTGACGTTGATGCAAGAAGAGATTATCCTGCCGGTGATACGCCTCTGCATTCTGCTGCAAGGAAAGGCCACAAGGATATAGTTGACCTGCTAATTAAGAAGGGTGCTGATGTAAACGCCAGGAACGATAAAGGCGAAACTCCAATCAAGGTAGTCGGGGACCGAAATCGTCAAGAAATTGTTGATCTGCTCAAGAAACACGGAGCAATAGAAGGGCGACCTCAGAGCACGAGAAAGAGATTTCAGAGAATGTCCTTAGAAGAAAGGGAGAAGTTCAGGGAGCAGATGAGGGCACGATTCGGAGGCAACACTCAGCGAGGTCAAGAACCCAGCCGCAAGCAGGAGAAACCAGCAGAAGCGGAGCAGAAGACCGGACAATCTGAAGTTGCGGATGAACCAAAGGCTCCGAAGTCTGTACGTGACGTCGCAGTTTCTGGTGTCTCAGCCCCGGCAGTAGTCACCAAAGGTGACAATGTTGCGGTAACTGTGAGTGTTAAAGATCAGGGTAATTTTGAGGGAACATTTGATGTGACATTGATCGATGAGACTGATTTAACCACTATTAGTGTTGAGTCGGTTACCCTTTCCGCCGCAAGCGGGGGGATGGACGAGATTGCAGATCTGACCTTTGATGGACAGGTGGGGAGCAATAATTATTTCGGTGATTATGTAGCGGTTGGCGGTGATGTCAACGGTGATGGCTACAACGACATTCTCATTAGTTCTGCGGGGTACCCTAACGGTGGCATGAAGGGCAGGGGCAGGGCTTACCTTTATTATGGTGGCACCAATATGGACGCTGTTGCTGATAAGATATTCACCGGTGAGAACGACGGGGATTTGTTCAGTGACGGTATTCACTCTATAGCGGATCTGAATAATGACAACTTTGCTGATTTAATCATTGGTGCCACTACCTACAATAGCGCCGGGCGATTGTATATCTATTTTGGCGGTGCCGATATGGATGAGTCCCCGGATATTGTTATTGACAGTCCTGATGGTACAGGCTCCTATTTCGGCTTCAGACCGTCTGTCGGTGACCTTAATGGCGATGGCTACATGGATTTGTGTGTATCGGCGCTTAAGTACAACAATGGCATAGGCCGTGTATATCTCTATTACGGCCCGCTCGCTTCTGATACCACGGTAGATAAGACATTTACCGGTGAAAACACTACTGACTGGTTTGGACAGCTTGTAGTCGCCGATGGAGACATCGACAATGATGGTTACGATGACCTGTGCATATCGAGCCGTAAGTATCCGAATGATGGCCAGAGGGGTCGTGTCTACCTTTACTGGGGTGCCAGTGGTACTTCTATGGACGAGACCTGCGATCTGACCTTTAGTGGTGGAGGTAAGTGGGAGCTTGGCTGCGGTCTTGAGGTTCACGACATCGACAATGACAATTACGCTGATCTGTTGATCGGCGCCCAGCAATACAATCATTCGGAGGGAATAGCCTTTCTTCACTGGGGGGATGCACGCGGCAGCTTCGATACCTCTGCCGATTTGACTTTTAGTGCCGAGTCGGGCGGTGATAACTTCGGCAATTACATACAGGCCGGTTACGCTGACGATGATCAGTATGCAGATATTATGATTAATGCGTGGAGCTATGCCGACGGCCGTGGCTATCTTTATTATGGCAGTACACAGGGGGCGATGGATAATGTTGCTGACCATACCTTTGAAGGCGCGGTACCAAACTGGCAATCTTTTCAAACACACTTAGTTGACGTCAATAACGATGGTTATGGTGATGTAGTGAGGAGTGGCTGGAGATACAAGAATTATCAAGGGCGGGCGCTATTTTGGTATGGTGGCCCAAAGTCTTCAACTGAAATCACCTTCAACTGGAACACCACCAACGCCACACCCGGCAAGCACACGCTGAGGGCGAGCATCAGCCCGGTGGCGGGAGAAGAAGATATCGAGAATAACACAATGACTGCAACGATTGAAGTCAAAGAGAAACAACAATGAAATCGATGAGTCGGTTAGAGTGGGCAAAACGGTCCAAACATAACGACATTGTGGAGCTATTCAAGAAACACGGAGCTAAAGAATGACGAACCCGGGACACGAGCAACAAGTACCGGCTGGAGAACCGAGTCGCTGTAAAAATATAGTTTGCTAACCACCTCATTGCCGGATGCAAAAGAATCAATATGTCGCAAAACCTTCTTATAACCAATTGCAGATTATTCGACGCCGCGGATGGCAGGCAAACAACCTCCATTCTCACTGAAAACGGCGCCATCACCCAAATCGGCCAAATCGATTCCACCGCCGGCTGCGACAATATACTCGACGCCCAGGGTCGAATCGCCGCACCCGGCTTCATCGATATCCACATCCAGGGCGCAGGCGGCGCCGACGTGCTCGATGCCACCAGCGAAGCTCTGCAGGCAATATCACAAACCTGCGCACGCTTTGGAACCACAAGTTTCCTGGCCACAACCGTATTCAAGCCGAACCAGCAAAACCGCCACATAGAGCTCGCCGCCGAACACGTGGGCCGCAACCTCGGCGGCGCCAACCTGCTCGGAATCCACCTCGAAGGCCCGTTCATTTCGCCCGAAAAGAAAGGAATGATTTTACCCGAATGTATCTGCCCCCCATCCCTGCATGTTCTCGACAGAATCCGGGAGATAACAAAAGGCCATCTCAAAATAATGACAATCGCCCCCGAACTGCCCGGCAGCACGCCAATAATTCAATCGCTCACGGATTCCGGCATCATCGCCTCCTTCGGCCACTCTAACGCAACTTACGAACAAACGCTCGATGGCTTCAACGCCGGCATCTCGCACGTAACACATCTCTTCAACACAATGCCCCCAATCCACCATCGCTCACCCGGCCCGCTCATCGCCATCTTTCAGACAAAGCGCATAACCGCCCAGATTATTGCGGACGGCGTCCACATACACCCTGCCGTCCTGAAATTCGCTTTTGAAACGCTCGGCCCGGACCGCATCATACCAATCACCGACGGTATGCAGGCCCTCGGACTTCCCGACGGCAAATATATCTACAACGGCATCGAATACGAATCAAAACAGGGAACCGCAAGATACAAAGACGGCACTCTCATAGGCACGGCTATGGGCCTGAGTCAGCTCCTCGCTCAACTCATAACCTTTACCGGCTGCCCTCTCGCTCTCGCAATAAAAACCGCTGCCGAAAACCCCGCTAAGCTCTTGATGTTTCAGGACAAAAAAGGCACAATCACCCCCGGCAAAGACGCCGACCTGGTCCTGCTCGACCACGACCGCTCAATACACACAACCATCGTCGCTGGCAATATCGTTTTCCAAAAATAATTTTACAATTACCCATTAAACCATATTTCTCACCGCCGAGAACGCAGAGCGCCCTACTATATCAAAACTTACACTGGATTCTGCCCCCTGCCTTCTGTCTTCTCGGTGCTCTCCGCGTCCTCTGCGGTTAATGAGAAATGCGCGTTAAGCGAGGCAAATCGGGCTGGCTGAGTAAAGAAAAAAGGGAGAGCCGTGATGGCTCTCCCTATTACTTATGTGGCTCTTTCCTTTTTATTCTTAGCCCTTGCTCACAACACCTGGATTTCGCTCTGACCTGTATTCAATTCTGATAAAATAGGCAATGTAAGTTCAAGCTAATATGGCCGGACTGGTCATTTTGTAGAGCCACTCGTTTCCAAATACCACAATATAAATCGGCTGAGCTTCCAGCGAATCTTGAACCTTTTTTCGAACTCCTCACAACTCCTCTATTCACGGTTACTTACAGCCCTTTATCTTTTTCAACTCGCCCCGTTAGAAATTCCGGAAATGCTCAGCACCCTGCAAACAGGAAGATTTCTAACGGGGCGAGCCGCTCGAACCCGACTTTCGCGCGCCCTTTGCAAAGGCCTCCCTGTTACTTCTCCGACACTAAGTTATTATCTATCAAAGACTTATCTAACTTGTCAGCTTGACTGGGTTCGGCATAAGTATTGTGCTGACAAGAACATATGTAATTTGTCATTCTGAGCGTAGCGAAGAATCTCACTTCGAGATTCGATATTCCTTGTTCCATATTCGATATTCAATACTTTGTCTAACACCCCGACCGCTTGTTTGCCTCGCGCAAGACAGGCAGATTCATTCTCCTTTTTGCGAGTTCCCATCTTTGTTGCCGCTATGCTGCTTCCGCCAGTAGCCGCGGAACCCATTAAGCCTCACCACAGCATCAGACGGGACCTGTTTCACAACTAAGAAAATACTGACCAAATCAACACCACATACCAAACAGTTTAGATAAGATACAGCGACAATGATTACAGAAATATCCGGCTTGATAAAGCTGACCAGAACAGGGATCGCTGATAAAACAATCACTGGGCATGCACAAATCAGCATGTATCTATTTCGCGAAAGAACTCCGTCATAATATACATAGGGAACAAACATTTTCGGCCAGAATCCAATGATTGATTTCTTATTTAGTCCAAAGCAGGGAAAACACAACAAATGCAATAGCTCATGGATAGGAATGATTCCCAGCATTATACCTAACCCAATTGGGGCGTTCCTAATATTTTGAAGAGGTGATACATTAGCTCCAGCAAGCCAGAATAACAATTGCAGCAAAAGACCTACAAACACTGCTGTTACAATCGCGATTAGTTGAATCTTGCCCGGTCCCGGCTCACGCACGGCGACCCATCTTTCACTCTCCGGCCCAAACTCCGGATCCTCAGGCATTGCCCCAAACCTAAACTTCATGACAAAACCTTGTAAGCATCAGCTATAATTTTAATCGGATGACTCACTATCTTGTCATCGCTTATATGCTCTATCTGCATTTTGCAGGCGGAGCATTCGGTCAATACGTTTCTGGTTGGCGCCGCCTCCAGTGCCTTCTTCAAGCCCTCGGAAATCTTCGATGACAATTCGTAATTCTTCTTCTGCATCCCGAACGTCCCAGCTAAGCCGCAGCAGCCGGCCTTGAGGTCAACAACCTTGGCCCCACAAAGCTCACCCAATAACTTTATACTCGCCCCTTCATCACCAACGGCACACAAATGACAAGGCAAATGATAAGTGAACTCCTCCGATATAGTGTTTACCGTCGGCTTTAATTTACCCTGCTCTTGTAATTCCAGCAGGTAGCTCATCAACTCATACGTATTCTCCGCCACAAGCTTCGCATCCTCTCCGCTAACATAACGCCGCAGCTCTTCTCTCAGACAAAGCGCCGCACTCGGCTCCGAACAAATTATCTTATACCCTTCCCGCACCGCCTCGGCCAGATACTTTATACTATAAGCCAAATCCTTCCTTGCCAGCTTAACATCACCATACACAATCGCCGGCAGTGGTGCAGGCAGCTGCCTCGGCAAAATCACCTCAATATCATTGTGCCGCAGAACATCCACCACCGCAAAGCCTAACTCGTGGTCGTTGAAATTCGCGTATGTATCAACAAAATACGCCGCCTTATCCATCGGCTTTTCTATCGGCTTGCACGCCGCCAGGTACTTTTGCCCCGCCCGCAGGAATAACCCTCGACCGAACGCAGGCATCCCCCTTCGCCTATCTATTCCGGCGAATTTCTCCAGCGCCCACTTGAAAACCCCGAGCCGTATCACAAAATTTGAAACAGGCGACAACGCACTGCCTAACATACTAAGGCAGCGGTTCCGACTCAGCACCATCTCCGCCCGCCGCAGACCCCTGCGCTTCGCATACTCCGCCCTTGCCACGCTCATCAGCGTAGAAATATCAACCCCGGACGGACACTGCCGTTCGCACGCCTTGCAGTTAATGCACAAATCCAGAAACTTCCTGAACTCGGCCGACTCGAAGTCTTTCTCCGACAACTGCCCCGTCGCCCAGAAGTGTAGTAGATTCGCCTTTGCCCGCGAGTTGCCTATCTCCTCGCCCATAGCCCGAAACACCGGGCACATCCGCATATCCGCTTCCCTGCTCAGGCAAAGTCCGCACCCGTAACACTGCTCCAACTCCAGAGCAAGCTCATCTTCCTCGAAAAGCAAATCCGTCTCAAGCCGCCCCGGCAGCAATCTATGTCCCGCCCGCAGATTCTTAACCATAACATCCGCATCGGCGTTGATAATCTTTCCAGGGTTCATCAAACCATCCGGGTCAAATACGTCCTTGATTTTGCACAGCAATTCATAAAATTCGTCGCCATATTGTCTTCGCACAAACGCCGCCCTCACCAGCCCATCCGCGTGCTCGCCGCTTATCGAACCGCCCAGCGACCACACAAGCGAAAAAACCGCATCCGCCACCTTCCGCATCTTCTCCACGTCCGCCGGGTCGCTCAAATTCAGATATGGCCGAATATGAAGCTCGCCATCGCCCGCATGACCGTAAAAAGGCATCTCAATCT
>Ga0209986_10003096_pt1 | contig 14764 bp, 13 predicted proteins | sample BlataG_FD_183168 | JGI IMG/M metagenome (GOLD analysis project Ga0209986, IMG submission 183168) | Deep subsurface microbial communities from Black Sea to uncover new lineages of life (NeLLi) - Black_00105 metaG (SPAdes) (version 2) | ecosystem: Environmental > Aquatic > Marine > Oceanic >...
CCTCTATAATCGAGAAGGGCGAATTTCCGCCCAGCTCTTCAATCAATACCAACGTCGCGGGCCTGTCCTGGACCCTTCGTCAGTCCAGGGAAGGCATTGGTGTTAGCACTGCAGGAAAGCTACTTATAAGGGGTCTTCACCCGCAAAGTGAAACACATTACGGATCGCGGAGCATCCAAAGTTAAGCTGTGTGGGGTCGAACAGCTTTCACAGGTCGATGTGGAAGATAACGAGCACTTCGAGTGCGTGCTCGGCAAGCACACCCAGCTGCTGATCGATAGCTGGTGTCACTGCAAACAGGCACGTAAGACAGCAGAGAAGCAGAGCTGGGATGTCGCTGACTTTCAATACGGAGTATTCAGTCAGCTAATGGTAATTTGAGGATGGAAGCTGGAGGTCAACTCAACCTTCAAGTACTATTGTACGGAGAGTTTTCGAGGGTAGAAAATAACGTAGTGTGTACAGCTACTCCTCCTTAATCTCAACCCCCATTTGACGGAAAGCCTCCTGGATCTTGTCCTCGTACTCCTGATCGGAGATCTCCCCTTCGTCTGCAGACAACATGACCTCCAGACGGTTGAACTTGTGCTGGAGCAGGTTCATCACCCCCATCAGGTCGGAGACCTTGCCTTTGGGCACGGTTAAGCGAATTCGGAGACGCCGCCGTACACCCATTGCCTCGCGCTCCGGGGTTTCCACTACAACCACCCCAGCCACCGCCGCGCCCTCCGGCGCTCCGGTAGCCTCGTAGCCCGGCTCCACCACCGCCTCTCGCTGAGCCCGGCAAACGTCAGCGCGGATGATCACCTCGCTGCCCACCAACCCGACAGACGGTTTCTCTTTGAAATAATGGCACGCGGGACGGTCATCTTCCAATGACCCCAGCCCAAAAAGTCCCTGGCGTACGCCTTCGTCAATCCCCTGCTCCCATGCTTCTAGGCTGACAACCCGCGTCTCCCCCGGCGTCCTCAGCCCGGCATGGGCCAACTGCTCGGTCAGCACATACTCCTGCTCCTGCAGGTAGCGTTCTTTGATGACCAGAGGAACTATGCGCTCCAGGATTTCCCCGTCCAGCCGCAGTTTCTCGTACACTTCCTCGTCCAACGGCTTGTCCTCCCCATACGTGGGGATGCCCAGGTCAAGTTCCTTCAGCCCGTCTCGGGCGGGGATGAAGAGTTGCCGGTAGGTGCGGCGCACGGCCTCGGCCAGGTCGCCCTGGGCTTTCTTCAGCCCGTCCTTGATCTCCTTCTGTTGGTCTGGATTTAGATTGAGGGTCTTGTCACCCTCAATCATCTCGTAAGCCAGGCGCTTTCGAATTAGCGTCTCCAAAACGGGCCGTTCGCTCTCCATGGCCACCAAGAAAAGGATCGTGTTGCAGTGAACGCGGGGGTTAATCCCTTTCTGCTTCAATATGGTCTGCATTAGGGCGCCGTCCCGCTCCTGCAGGAGGATCAGCTTCAGATCGGGCGTGTCGGGGATGTCGGCATCGGAGGTCGGCCAGAGAAATACTTTGAGCTGCCGCCCGCCCACCCGCTCTTTCAACAGTGTCTCCTCTTCAGCCGCAATCGCGGTGGCCTCGATGTTCTCCTCCCGGGTGAGAAGGATGCGGTTGATATTAGGCTCGTTGGTAAAGAAATACTTGCCGCTCTGCTGTTGCACGTAGAAGAGGTAGTGACCTTTCAATAGTTCAACCGCCTCGCCCACCACGCTGGTCGGGTTATTGAGGGTAGTGGCGCTCCGCTTCACCTCGGCTAGCGTGGCCCCCCGCTCCACGCCGCCAGAGAATGAGTACATGAAGATAGTCGTGGCCACCCGCGTCCCCAGCCGCAGCCCCTGATAGGCCGCGCCCAGTTCCCCGTCCACCTTTCGCCCACCTGCTTCCTCTCCGGTGATGTCGGCGGCGACGACGCTGTCAAACTCTGGGCCGATGTGTTTTAGGAGTTCACGGCGGATCTCCTGGTTTGCTAAGTCAAAGTCGGCCAGGGTGATATAGGAGAGATCCCGTTCCTTGAGGGCGTGGACGACCAGCGAGAGCAGTCTCAGCACGCCACGCGTGCGCTGGAAAGTGGTGAAGCTCCCCCAGCGCTGGTAAAGCACATCCACCACCTCCGGCATGAATGGGTAGGATGCCTCGAAGCGACGGCGGTACTGCGAAGGCTCCATCCCGGATGGCAGCAGGGACTCCCCAACCGCGTAGTCCAGGAATTCTCCCACGACTCCATGCATCTGCTTCTCGACGATCGAGGAGAAGAGGCGGCGGCGAATTACCTGGGTGATCTCGTGCTCCTGAACCGGGGTGTAGATCTTCTCCACCCGGCCGGCCACCTTCTGCATTTGCCGGAAGAGCCGCTCTGCCCCCTCGTCGTAGTGCTCCAGAATGCTAGAAGGCAATGTGATCAGCAGACAGACCCGCTCCAGCGTGCCGGCGGCCTCAGTCAGTTCCTGTAGAAAGGCCAGGGTCTGGGCAGACAGGGTACTGGAGCCTACGGGCACGCCAGCGGCCTTGGTAGCGTACTCCAGGACCTCGTCCATCAGGATGAGCAACGGCTGATGATCGTCCAGGAGTGCCCGCAGAGCTTCGCGACCTGGCGCCGTGGAGTCCTCGAAGTCAGCCCGGCTCCCGGTGAGCTGCTCGGCTATCAGCCCCCAGATGGTCTCCGTTGGAGCCATCGGGGTGCCCACGACGACGACCCGGTTTGCGTCCCACTTGGACGCATTGTGGTACATGGCGATGAGGGCGTGGGTCTTACCGCCGCCGAAGGGAGTCTGAATCTGAATGACCGGGTCGCCCCCCTCCCCGCGCAACCGCTTCTCCACCACTTCCAGCAGGTGGGTGAGCCCCTCGGTCTGGTAGGTCTTCTGGAAGAAGCGTACAGGGTCGCGGTACTCGTCGGGGGCGCGGCCCTTGTGAACCTCCCACAGGTCGGCGGCGAAGACGTCCATCGTCAGACGCCCAGCCAGGATGTCCTCGTGGGGTACGGCAATGGTGTGAAATGCGGTCATTGCTGCTCCTCCAATATGACAGCCACGGCCCGGCGCAAGCCGGGCAGTTTGTTCTGCACAACATCCCAGATGATCTCCAGGTCAACGCCAAAGTACTCGTGGATGACGATGTCCCGCAAGGCCGCTATCTTTCGCCATTCAATGGTCGGTTGCCTGTCCCTCACTTCCAAAGGAATGTTCTTGGCTGCCTCGCCAATAATCTCCAGGTTGTGCAATACCGCGTCTGCCCGCATACTGTCTTCGGCAAACTCCTGAAAGGACGTCCCTTCCAGTTAGCGCTTGATCTTCTCCGCAGCCTCCAGGACGTCCTCCAAATAGAGCCTATACTCCCGGGGCATATTCCACCTCCGCCAGGATATGGGGACGCAACCGAGGCTTGAGCGTCTTTTCCAGAACCAGGTCTATCTTGCACTGGAAGAGGTCTTCCAGGAAGAACTTGACATCCATATAGCCGTCAAAGGAAGGTTCTTCCAGAGTGACCAGGAAATCCATGTCGCTGTCGGACGTGGGAGTTCCCCACCGGTAGGAGCCGAATAGGCCGATCTTGCGGACCCCCATTGTCCGCAGCCCATCACGGTGCCGGGTCAGGGTATCCAGGATCTCCCGGGCCGTCCAATGATGCCGAGCAACTGTACGTGTGCTGGTCATGGTCCCTCCCTCACACTCCTCCGTGGTCATAGAACACCCTCCCCTCCTGTAACGCTTGGCGGTAGATATAAAAGGGGTTTTTCCGGTGTCGTTCCAGGGCACCGGCATCTACTACCACCACATCCACTGAGGCGCCGGCCCTCGTCTCCAGAAGGGCGCGATAGATGCGCCGCGAGACCTGGCGCTCGTTCTGAACGTCCCGCATCACCACCAGGAAGTCGTAGTCGCTCTCCTCATAGGCCGTCCCTTTCGCCCTGGAGCCGAAGAGGATAACCTGCTCCGGCCGGGCCACCTGAACGATGGTTTCTACGATTTCCCGCAGGCGCTGGGACTCTTCTTTCACCCCTGCCTGTCCGGCAGGCAGGTCGCTCATTCGAACAATCTCGCTTGCTGGATGGTCTTCCTCACTTCCTCCCGCACTCGCTCGCGCCCGGCCAGGAAGCCGTCCAGCAGTTTCTTCTCCTTGCTCTCGTTGGGCAGGGTCTCAGAGACGGCCTGGGCGACGCGGTAGAATGCCTCGCTGTTTCCGCAGCCGCTGGACGCCAGCACCGTCACCATTTCCTCCCGCCGTCCCTTCTCCCACAGGAGCAGGACTTGGTGCAATACATCTATCAGTTCGCGGGCATCCTCCAGAGCTTGCCCTGAGCCTGCCGAAGGGTCGTCCAATTTGCGCTTCTGTGGTCCAAGGAGACGGACAAACTCCCGCTCCTTGTGGACGAACCCATTCCGTCCCCACTGCCGCGCCAGATCCACCCCGCAGCTTTGTGCTAGTTTGCGTGCCTCGTCAAAGGGCACCCGTGCCTCACCGTAGTTCCAGCGCCAGAGGACGTAGAGGCGGGTTAGGTCGCTGACCTCCCCGGCAAAGCCGTCCCGTAGAATCTGGCGCACGGCGTAGTCGGTAGCGATGTTGCGCACATCCTCCAGCAGGCGGTCGGCGCGGACGATGTTACCCTCGTAGTCCATCACTTGCTCGTACTTGCCGAAGACCTCGATGGCCGAGCCGATGGCGGCGATGAAGAAATCAGCCCCACCGATGCCCTCCTCCCAGAGGCGGTGCAGTTTGCGATCCAGATGCTGGCGCAGTTCCTCACGCACTTCGTTATAGAACCCGGTGGGCTGGCGGGCAATCCTGCGAGCGACGATGTAGATGGAGGAGGCCAGCGAAGCGGTTTCTCGGGCCCGCAGGCGGGATTTCATTTCGGTGTTCAGCGGCCAGGCGCCGGTGACCACCATACCGCTTTCCAGCAAAGCGTTGATCACCGCCTCCCAGCCTTCGGTGGTTTTGTGGGCATAGACAATGGCGGCCACCCCGCCGGGCTTGAGGACGCGGTGCATTTCACCAAAGGCGCGCGCTAGATTTTCTTCAAAGAAGCGTCTTGCGGTTTCCTTATCTCCTTGCCTGACAGCATCAGCTACAATCTCTTCGCCCTTGGGTGTGAGCGGCGTGGCGAACAATTCGGGATAGAGGTGCCCCACGGTGCGCTTGAGCCAGACGTAGAAGAAGTCCGAAAGGTCGCTGTAGGGCACGTTGTCGTAGTAAGGTGGGTCGGTAAGGACAGCGTCAAAGTAGCTGTCGGGGTAAGAGAGTTGGGTAGCTGAGGATTGGGCGACAGTAGCAGGCGATGCGCTTAAGTCGCAGATGTTTTCCTCAACAGTGATCATATCTGAAAGCCTCTTTTCCCAAGTACCCCCATGTGAGCCAAGAGGGTTGTTCTCATTGTAGTCCCAGAGCATAGGCAATGCCTGCCTGCCAAATATATGTACGATAGCCTCCGCATCAACCTTCCAAGGATTGAGCACACTCGTAAAGCGAGTTAGTTCATCCACACCCAATCCAAGATACGTTGTAACCGCATTTGCAAACTCTGATGCTATCTCCTCATCGATCATCCGCTCGTGAGCCTGGCGCACCTTCTCAGCGAAGGTGATGAGGGCCAGTTGCTGGCGTGCGTTGAAGAGGTCGCCCCAGCGGGTTAGTCCATATAGCGGCAAACGGCAGGTGTCATATTTGCCCCTCCCCCCTATGGGCAACGGCTCATCCGGCACCGGGTCCATCCCCCATTCCAGCATCAGCCGCTCGCGCTTTACCTGCAAGGCCACCTCGACCTCCCGGTACAACGCCTCGTCAGCTTCCGTCACGAGCCGGTAGGTCTTACCCTGCCTTCTCGGATGCTTCAGCACCACAGCCACCATCCGCTGCCCAGCCTTCCCCTCCTGGAAGAGCCGCCGTGTTGTATTGGCTTCCACCATCCCCCCACAGATCGGGCAGGTGACCACGGCGCGGGAGACAGTTCCTGCCTTGGGGTCGAAGCCCTCCGGCCAAGGGTCGTACCCTTCGACGTTGCTCAGGGCAGGCCCATCGCCGACGATCCGGAAGCTCACCTGCCCATCCGTGACCTCTGGATAGAGTGCCACTTTCTTCCTCGACTTCCTCGCCAGCCAGAACTGGCGCATCAGGGGAATCTCCGCGCCGCAGCCGGGATTCTGGCATGGTATAGTTCGCGCCCAAATATACCCCACCGGTATGGAGCCGCCGGGGTCGGGCGGGTAGAAATGGGCCAATTCCTCCCGTGCCTCCTCCAATACCCAATCCCCCCACCGCTTCACCGCCTCCAGCAGCGGGTTGACGGTGCGCTTTTCGGTCATCAACCCCCCGAAGAGATCGCCTTTCTCCTCTCGTTCCACCGGCCGGCCAAACTTCTGGGGGTACTCCAGCGTGGCCTTGAGAATAAGGGCGGCCACCGGGTTGTAGTCACTGGCGTAGGTCTCGCAGCCCAGTCGCAGCGCCTCCAGCGGAATGGACCCGCCTCCGGCAAAGGGGTCAAGTACACGCGGCCGGGGCACTCGGCCGGCCTCGATATCATCTACTGTGACTGGCTCCCCCCGTTCGGCGCTAAGACGCTGTGCGTGGGCTTCCAGAATATCCCGACGGGCACGTTCCAGCAGGTGAGGATTGAGTGAGTTCTCCCACTTGCAAAGCTCGACGATGAAATCTCGCTTTTTCTGCCAGCCCAAAACATCATCGGGTGGAGGGATGAGAGCAGCATATGCTGTTGAGCGCGAGGCAGCCAGCGGGCGCCTGGCCCACCAGATGTGCAGCGTGCTGATGTGGCCGTGGCGGATGTTCTTCTCATGGGCCGAAATGGCGCTCACGTCTTTGACAGGGAATGATTCCTCAATAAAACGACGGTCGGTCATACCTTCTCCTCGTGTTCTGCTGCGGTCAGGACCTTCTCCAACAGGTCGGCTACCCCCAATGCAGCCGCCCAGCGGCGGAGATACATCAAATCGACCCGCTCCCCTTGTACCTTGAGGACTCCCAACACGTCGCGCCACTGGCGGTCCGAGACCTCGCCGCCGATGCGGAACCATTCGAGTTTGACCAGCACGATGTCTTCGGGGCTGGTGACGTAGGCGGTACGTTCCGGATCAGTGGCGACAACCTGGGCTGCGCGGCGCTCGAACTGCGCCTGGTCAAAGGGGCGCTGCTTGCGGACGAAAACGTCCACCTTGAACATGGTTTCCAAGTGGATGACGTTGAAGCTGCTTCGACGGCGAACGGCGTCCCGGATGGATTCGGCGTCCACGTAGAAAGCGTCGCTCAGGGCCTGGGCCAGGGGTTCGGCGTGCTCAAGACGTAAATCGGCCACCAGGTCGGTGTCCACGGTCGCCCGGGCCACGCCGTGTACGGCGCTGGCCAGCGATCCACCGATCAGGTACGGTACATCAAGTGCTTCCAATGCCTCGATGACCAACAACGCTACGGCTATGGGTTCGGGCAGCATCGGGAGCCTCCTGCACTTTCAATGGGCCGTATACGCGGGCGGCCAGGTCGGGACCGAGCAACAGGTCGGCCAGGCGACGACGCAGTTCCTGGGAGGTAGCCTCGGGATACCGCTGGCGAAGCCCACTGAGGGCCAGCGTGCGCACAGTCTGGTTCAATTGGCCTACCATGTGCAACTTACGCCACGGCGGAGCCTGACGCAGCAACTTGATCAGCACTGCTTCGGCCTCGGGGCGGGTGTCGGGGAAGAGAAGGGCCCTCTGGGGACGTGGATTTGAAGAATCGGTCATACTTTTTCTCCCTTACTGGTGATATCGTCCACCGGCACCAGGTAGCGCACCTCCACCCGTTCTTCTGGCTGGAGGATGCTCGCCGGGTCCTGGATGATGTACAGTTCGGGCTGCGTAGCCCCGTTGAGGACGACGTACAGATAGTAGTCGGCGTTGAAGCGGCCAGCCTTGAACCACTCGTTCTGGGTCAGCGCCACCGGCCCCACCTTGGCCCGCGCTTTCACCTCGATGTAGCGCTTGCTCCCCGTCGCCGGTTCGGTGGAGCGGACGTCAAAGCCTAGATTCTCGGCAGCGACGTCCTCCGGGACACGGCCCTGCTCCCGCTCGTAGGCCATGGTCACATCCATGCCCACCATTTCAACTTCCGGGTCGCTAAGCATTTCTTCCTGCGAAACTAACGCGGGCACCACACACACAGCACCCACGAATCTGGGTGTGGAAAGCGTAAGGCTGCGTTCCTGTTCCAGCGAGCGTTTGAGCTCCTCGCATGCCTGCTCGTAAGTGCGTTTCTGTGTTTCTTTGTTGTAAATGACCAGGTCCACATTTTCACCGCGGCTCTTTCGATCGTAGAATGTGATCAATTCGCCGTCCAATCTCACAATCAAGTGCTCGAGAGATCGGATCCCGTACTTCTCCTTGATTCCGGCCTGCCGTTCCCGCTCCTTCAGCAGGTCAGCGCGATAGTTCTCCAGACGTGGGAGAAGTGCGTTCACTACCTTTGCTTTTAAGACATCAAGGGTCACAGCCGGCGAGGAGGCGATCTGCGCCCCTTCGACGAGGTCCCATAGCAGCGCAGGGTTCATGGGCCGAACCTCAATACGGTCCGCATCTACAAAGAGGGCAAACAGTCGTTTTCCAGCAACCTCACCCCGGCCGTCGCGGATCTCGCCCTCGTAGAAGATAAGTACACCATCCAGCAATCCGTCGGGGTCGGTGAAGGTAGCACCCCGCTGCAAATCCGCGCCGAGCTTTTGCTCAACCCAGGTCATGAGAGCTTCAAAGAGCGGATGGCCGAAGGAAACAAACTCGGCCTCGGGAACTCGATGGGCGATCTCTTTGTCGAAGTTTATAAGAGGATAGCGTCGCAAGACATGCCCCATAGTCTTGTGGAATGCTTCATCTTCAGCAATCTTGCGGATATCGAAGGGGACTGCTTCGACAGCTATGAAACGGTACTCGCTCGCGTCTCCGTGCCCTCGGCGTTCGCGCCATCGTCCGCCAGCGGCCTCCAATACTTTCTTGAAGAAAGCTTCTGTGTACTCGGGGATAAGTCGCTGCTCGCGGGCTGCCTCCGCCATCTCCCGTATACGGGTATAGTCAATGTAGCGCGTCGCCAGGCTCTCGCCCAGGTTTTGGCGGACACGTGCTATATAACTCTCATCAACCTTTATGTCTAGTTCCTGAACGATGTCGTCTATATTGCGAGCGCTCGCGGCTGCTTCGAGCAACAGGTCGGCTAGGCTTCGCCCCTCAAGCACATCCCCAAGAACGTCAAAAACCTTATCGGTGCCTAAAGCTCGCCGGATTTCATCGAGCTTTTCAAATAGCCGATTCAAAACCCGCCCCTCTCGTGTATCCTTCGCCACGAGATTGAAGATGAATACTTCCTTAACCTGGCCATAACGATGGATGCGTCCCATACGTTGTTCGAGGCGGTTAGGATTCCAGGGGATGTCATAGTTGATCATTAGATTGCAGAACTGCAGGTTGATACCTTCTCCGGCGGCCTCGGTGGCCACCATTAACTGGGCTTGGTTCTTGAACACCGACTCGGCCCGGACACGCTCCTCAATGCGCATGCCGCCGTGGATCGTACAGACGCTGTAACCCCAATTTTTGATGCGTTTCTCAAGGTACTCAAGGGTGTCGCGGGATTCGGTGAAGATGAGAATCTTGGCGCCTGGGTATTGCCGATCGAGCTCGGTTAGTGAGGACCTGAGATGGCGTAACTTTACCTCTTCCTCGCCTGCGATAATGGCACGCGCCTGGGCGATAAGATCTTCCAGTGTGCTGATCTCACGCTCTAACTCTTGTCGGTTTTCCGCCACACTTAGCGTTTCCCAGACCTCTTCCTGCTGCCAGCGCTCCTCCTCGCTCATGTCCTCGACAGCCTCAAAATCGAAGGTTCTATCCTGAGTACGGTACTCTTGCACCCCCTTTATCAATTCCTCAAGCCGCTGTTTGCGTCGTTCGAGAGAGCGGTGAAGCGCGAAGGTGCTTGAGGCCAGGCGGCGCTGGAGGATAACCAAAGCGAAGGCGACATTACGGCGCTTGTCCTTCTGCAACGCCTTGTTGTACTGCTCTTGCACATAGCGCGACAGGTCATTGTAGAGATCCTTTTCCCGTGGCGATTCAACACCCAGGTCGAAGGTTTTGGTTTCCACATACCGCGGGAGGAAAAGCGGTCTGCCTTCGAAATCGTTCATGTCCTCCTTAATCCGCCTGATGAAAAGTGGATTGTCTTTGTTGCGAATGGACTCTGCCACCATCTCTGCCGTGGCAAAGAAGCCTGGCTCAAGCAAGTCGAGGAACAGGCGGAAGTTTTCCGGATCGCCTCGGTGAGGGGTGGCGGTTAGGAAGAGCATGTGCTCGGTGCACCGGGAGAGGGCCTCACCCAATCGATAGCGGCCGGTTTTTTCTACTTTATTACCGTAACGATAGGCTGCCATCTTGTGGGCTTCGTCCACAACAACCAAGTCGTAGTGAGCCGAGACCAACGAAGGAAGAACATCGTCCTGCTTGACGAAGTCGAGTGACGTGATGATCTGGTGTTCACGCCCCCACACATTTTCACCGTAAAGTGCATCCATCACGCCGCGGTCAATGACGGTGAAGGTCTCCTCAAAACGCTCTTTTAACTCCCTGCGCCACTGATCCTTAAGATGCCCTGGAACGACGATCAGAATGCGTCGTGCGAGGCCACGGAGTTTAAGTTCCTTTATCACCAGCCCCGCCATGATCGTCTTTCCCGCACCTGGGTCGTCGGCGATTAGAAAGCGGATTCTCGGCAATTGAAGTACGTAGCCGTAGACCGCTTCGATCTGGTGAGGAAGCGGGTCGACCTTTGAAGTATTCATCGCCAGAAGAGGGTCATAGAGCGATGCAAATCGATAGCGGTATGTCTCAAGGGCAAGGAAAACGTGCCGCGGGTTCCCCTGGAAATCGCAGATCTGCTTGTCAGTTTGCAGACTTTGGAACTCGCTCTTGGGGATCAACTGATCTACATGCTGGCGCGACCGAACGGTGACACCCACGATTCGAACGTAGTCATCCATTTGCTCAACCAGCTTTACTTCGACAGGTTCTGGCCAGCGAACGTTATGAATGATTTGGCCTACATTGATGCTCATCCCGTACCCGCTCTAAGAAACTGAAACTGTAACTACTCACCCTCCCGCAGGTTTAGATGTTGTTTTGACATAGAATCGCGTCTCGACCGGATATTCAAACCAATAAATGCTCTCAGTCATAATCTGCGGGAGGGTAGGCTGAGTAGTCACCTGAAACTTATAAATTCTTTTACTTACCACCCTCCAACCAGTCCTGTATCCGATGTTCTGCATCCTCGGCCGATAAATCGAGGATCGAAATAATCTTGTCCAGTCCTTTCTGCCCAGCGACGATTTCGATTCGATTCCTTCGTACGCCTAAAACCTTTGACAGGAATTTGACCAAGGCGGCGTTGGCTTTTCCTTCCACCGGCGGGGCGGCGACACGCACGCGCAGAGTGCCGTCCTCCATCAGCCCACCAAATTCAGTCTTACGGGAGCGTGGTGTTACGTGAATCGTCAACGCCGCGCCCATTTTGCCATTGTGAAGTTTAAATTTACGCATACTTGTTTCCTGACCCTATATCAGTAGCCGAATCAAGACCGTCTCAACCAGTTGGATCATGATTATCAACACCATGGGGCTTAAATCGATCATGCCCATGGGTGGCATAAATCGTCGAATCGGCGCCAACAGCGGCTGGACGATCGAGTTTAGGGTCCTCCTCAATGGGTGATACGGACTAAGAATGTAACCTACGATGATGTCGGCAAAAACAATGAAGGTCAAGCCAAGTGATGCAATGTGGATAGCATTGGCTAAAGCAACCACGAAAAGTACCTTTCTCAGGGTATAAAATTATCCCACAAAATATGCAACCTTGCAGAATGGGCCGATGCTCAATGATTTAGATCAAATAATTTTCGCCGGCCTCTGCGATGAAGAGATCGCCGTCACTCGCTTAGCGCGATCAGCGCACCAAACCTACCCGTCGTCCCATGTTCGCCGCGATGTGAGTACCAATCTTCTGGATGGCAAACCGTACAGAGCTCGGCCACCTCGATAGATTTGACCCCTCGCTCCTCCATTAAGTCACGGTTGGCTGTCCATATGTTGAAATGAACCTCTCCATTCCGGACATGTAGATGACGATCAGCGCTGGGACCAAAAGTCTTATGTACTTGCTCCACCACCTCTGAACCAACTGGGTAATGATCAGGACCGATCGATGGCCCAATCCCAACCAGCAAATCGTTGGCGCGAGTTCCAAAGAGTTCAACCATCGCCTGGACCGCCGCGCCTGCAGCATCACGCACTGTCCCCAACCAGCCGGCGTGCACCAGACCAACCGCCGGGCGTTTGGGATCGAAGAGCAGGATCGGCACGCAATCGGCAAACCGCATGAACAATGTCACCTGAGGGTTATCGGTGATGAGCACATCGGCTTGAATAAGAGATTTCTCAGTGCGGGGTGCATCGGCCACAACTACATGGGCTGAATGAACCTGCCATACATCATAAATGGTAGATGGATCGCGCCCGATGGCGGTAAAAGCCCGACGGCGATTTTCCTTCACCCGATCTCGCTCATCGCCAACTGTGCCACCCACGTTTAAAGACCGCCAAGGATCCGGACTCACACCACCCCGACGGGTGAAAATCGCCTGGTCCAGGTCGGGGTGAATCAGAGATTCAAATTGATATATGCGAAGGGACCCTACCTGCTGGAATGGCATGGGGCGAGTCTACCATGGAGCGTTATGCCCGACCAGTGAGAGGAGGTAGTGATAGAACAACTAAGGTGACTACTCAGCCTACCCTCCCGCAGGTTACGACTGAGAGCATTTATTGGTTTGAATATCCGGTCGAGACGCGATTTTATGTCAAAATAACATCGAAACCTGCGGGAGGGTGAGTAGTGACCAACTAAGTTGGTAAGCACTCAGGAGAACTACGGTCGGTTTTCCACACCGGCCAACTTGGCAGTGACTAATATCCTGGTTTCTACCATGCTCTCTTCGACGTAGGGAAAAGCCATCCAAACATTCATCACCCCGAATAGACCGCCGGTCAACGTTCGCAGAAACGGAGTACTCTCCCGGACAGGAAAGGAGAATAATGGCAAGTATGAGAGGATCTGCGATCCACCATCAAGAGCCATCGGCAGTATGCCCAGAATAAACCAGATGACAATCGGCAGCGGCTTGAGGCGATGTCGCAGAAGACCGAATATTAATCCGGAAATCAACATGCCACCATAGATAGCCACATCTCGCTGACAGAGGGCTACCTTATAGCCCAGTTGCTCGTTGCCAAGGAAAGCCTTCGCCCCCCAGAAATCATCCTCGTCCAATCCGGTGGCCTCACTAAAGGAGGTGAGAGAGGTCCCCGCAATCTCGAGAGGATAAGCTGCTTGCTCACCAAACAAGTACCAGGTTCGATAGGCCAATTGGTTGCATAATGGTGAGTAGATCTTATGAATCAGTTCTGCCGGACGGGTCATACCTAACTTCATCAATATAGGAGCGCTAATCGGCAGCCCGACATATACGAAAAACAGCAGATTCATCATCGCCAACCAGTGACGAGAGAGAAAGAGCACGACCTTGTGGAGCCGTATCGCCTGCTCCCGAGGTACCTTTGCCTCGTTTCGGGATTTCACTAACCCATCTCGTGCCGCCCCAAGAGCCACACGTAAGTCAGTGGCGGTGAAGAGCGCCTCGAGCTTATACGGTCCAATTTGAACAACCGGTACGAGATCGAAGTAGCGCTCGCCTAGAGCAGGGTCTGAACCGATATCAACTTCGGCCAAATCGTAGGTGAATTCAGTTTGCAGAGCTTCCAGGTCTGCTCGCGCCTGGTCGCAAAGATGACAACCCTCACGCGTGTATAGCGTAACTCGGATCATGACCCACCTTCAACCTGTACCAGGTGATCATCAAGTTGATCCCTGGTCATCGTTTGATTCATTTAAATCACCCTTCCAACCCAGAAGCTATAAACTCAGGCTTGGGATGAGAGGGGTGTATTTTACGAGGCTCTCCAACGTTCCGGTTAAGAGCATTACCCCAATCACTACCAGCAATATTCCAGTGGCAATAGATAAATAATGGATAGTGCGATGGTGGCGTCGCAACAACTTAGTTACCTGCCCAATGCCCAAAGCCGCCAGCAGGAAAGGAATCGCCATTCCAATCGAGTAGGCGCTGAGAAGGATCACGCCTTTGGTAATCTGACCGGAAAACAAGGCTAGGTTTAATATCGTTCCAAGGACCGGCCCAATACAGGGCGCCCACCCGGCTGAGAAGAAGACACCCATCAACCCTGACGAAAGATAACTCAAACGCACGTCGAGCCGCACCTGTCGCCGAGTATCATAGTCGAGTATGGGAATGTTTATTACACCCATGGTGTGCAGACCAAAAATGACAACCACTATGCCACCGATTCGGGCGATCCAACGTTTGACAGTGAAGTAGCTGATCAATGCCCCTAAAGCGCCTAACGCTGCTCCACCCACCACGAATACCAAACTGAAGCCCAACACAAAAGCCAACCCATGCAGAAATGTCGCCCGGCGATCATCCAAGTCCGAGCCAGAGGTTCCCAACGATCTCCCACCTAAATATCCAACGTAGGCTGGAACCAGCGCAAGTACGCATGGGGACAAGAAGGACAACAAACCGGCAAGCACTGCTATACCAAGCCAATACGGACTTACAGTTATGCCGGTGAGATCCATTATTGCCGCTGCCTCTGGCGGGTGAAT
>Ga0209986_10003097_pt1 | contig 14762 bp, 12 predicted proteins | sample BlataG_FD_183168 | JGI IMG/M metagenome (GOLD analysis project Ga0209986, IMG submission 183168) | Deep subsurface microbial communities from Black Sea to uncover new lineages of life (NeLLi) - Black_00105 metaG (SPAdes) (version 2) | ecosystem: Environmental > Aquatic > Marine > Oceanic >...
CGAAAATAACGGGCGCGAAAGAATTCCCAACGTTGCCACGTGTATATTGTAAAGAAGAATTAAATAATATGGAAGTAAAATATGGAAGTCTATCCTCTTGACAATCCCCTTCTAATGGGTGACCCCAATGCTGACAATGTTTTTTTTACCAGCGATAGGCAACCGCAGCCCAGGTAAACCCAGCCCCAAAGGCATCCATCACAATAATATTTCCTTTTTTTAGCCGGCCTTCCTCCCAGAGCTCATGGAGACCTATAGGAATAGAAGCCACAGAGACATTGCCATATTTATGGATGTTTGAATATACTTTTTCCGGAGGGAGCTTGAGGCGTCTTCCTGTTGCTTCGATGATCCTTATGTTGGCCTGGTGAGGAATAAGGTAATCTATATCCTCTTTATTCAGCCCGGCCAATTTCAAAGCTTCCAAAGCTGCCTCTCCCATCCGTTTCACGGCATGCTTGAAGACATCGTTCCCTTTCATCTTAAGATAATGAAGCCCCTGGGCGACTGATTCGGAAGTGGCCGGAATTCTTGTCCCCCCGGCAGGCTGGTAAAGAAGATTTCCTAATTTCCCGTCAGCCTTCCAGTAGTAAGAGAGCATTCCGGATTCGTCATCAGCCTCTTCAAGAACTGCTGCTGCGGCAGCATCGCCAAAAAGAACACATGTATTGCGGTCTTTCCAGTCTGTTACCTTGGTTAGTATCTCTCCCCCAATCAGAAGGATGCGCTTGGATGCTCCGTTTAAAATCAAACTTTCTGCCAGAATCATGCCATAGATAAATCCTGTACAGCCAACAGAAATATCAAAAGCAGGAATATGGTCAGCCTCGAGCCCTTTCTGAACCCAGCAAGCAGTGGAGGGGAAAATTGTATCAGGAGTGGAAGTAGCTACTATTATGAGGTCGATATCCTTTACTTCCAGCCCAGCATTTTCGAGAGCCCTCCGACTGGCTTCAACTGCCAAATCAGATGTAGCCTGGTCTTCAGAAGCGATTCTCCTCTCTTTTATTCCGGTCCGGCTTATAATCCATTCATCAGAGGTGTCGACCATCTTTTCAAGATCAAAGTTGGTCAAAATCTTATCAGGAACATAAAAACCCGTTCCGGTGATTTTTATTCTTCGCTTCGTATTTTTCTTCATGATTCCTATAAAAAAACTATTCTATAACATACTTATTTCCCATTTGCAAATAGCACAAAAGACAGGTAAAATCGAAAAACTAAAATGAAAAAACACAGATTTTGGTTTATTCCTCTTATCTTTCTCTGGATGTTCGCCTTCCTTCCCAGGACCTCATGGCCTCAAATGGTCCTGGGGCAGTACGAAGATGAAGCACCTTTTAGAACTTGGAACACTTTCGGCATCACAACCGCTCGCTCCCTTGCCATGGGCGAAACACAATTCACTTTGGGCTCTGATTGCGCTGTTTCACTCACAAACCCCGCTCTCCTGACCAGACTTCCTAAAATCATTTTTACTGTGAATTCGTCTTTCAACATAGCCCAACTCTACAGGTATTCTATCGTGAATACAGGGCCCCTCTACACACGCGAAAATCTTTCTCTCGGCGTTATCACCTTCGATTTTGCCGGCGCCTCAATCAGATGGAAAAACTGGACTCTTGCTTTAAGTATTGGCCTTATAGAAAGTTACGACAGGCCTCGTGCACAAGATGAATATGAGCCTGCAGGCAGTGTCTTATATCTTTTAAGAGTCGACCAAGAAGGGAGCCTAAAAAACATTAATCTTTCAATTGCCCGAAAACTCTTTGGCGGCCTTTCTGTAGGCATTGGCCTAAACTATGCCTATGGCTTTCTCCAAAAAGATATTAGCGAACAGTGGAATACAAGTTCCATCACAATTACTGATAGTAAATCCCACAAATTTAAGGGCTTTTGTATCAACGGAGGTCTAGTGTGGGAGTTGGCGGATAAAATCGATGTTGCAGCAGTATTCCGAACTCCTTATGTAAAAAAGTCAGTTAGCGAGAGCCTCCTCAGATACCTTTCTCCGGGAGGAGATACGGATATTATAATCGAAGCTTCTTCCCGCGATGAGTACAAACAGCCCTTTGTGGCAGGCATAGGAGTAAGCTACAAATTTTCCCCCAGGTTCAGAGCTGCTTCTGATTTTACTTTCTATAACTGGTCAAAATACAGAGTCAATTATTTTGAAGAAGAACTCGAGAGAGATCTCAAAGATATAATCAAGATTGGAGCCGGGATTGAGCACTCGAGTTCAAGGCGCATTTTCGGCCAAGAAGTCAATATTCCCTTAAGAGCAGGCTTGATTTATGACCCCCAGCCGATGAAAGAACCCAATTCATCCTATTTTTATCTTTCCTTGGGGACAGGTATTCACTGGGGAAAATTTCTTTTTGACGGAGCGGTGATTTTGGGTAGGGAGAGTGGTTCTGGAAACTCCCTCACCGCAAGTAAAGTCGCCCTTTCTTTCAGTGTTCGATTATAGGTTTAGGGATTTAGGTAATATGATCAAATATTGTAAGATTTGTCGAATGGACCTCCCAGTGTCTCCGGGAAAAGCAATAATAAAGACACGATTTAGGAAAAAAATTGCGACCAATGATTACAATGATTAAAAGGATCTTGACAATGAAAAAGGCTATTTTCTTTGTAACTACTTTCTGTCTCGTCTTTTTTCCTTTAGAAGCACAGGATTACTGGAATACAGAAATCATAAGCGTCGAAAAAGACCAAGAAACGGTAAAAAAACTCATGGAGATGGATCTTGATTTGCTGATGGAATGGAATAACAGGGTCTATATCATTGTCGGCTTTAACGATTTCCTCAAGCTTCAAAAAGAAAACATTCCTTATACTCTGGAAACCTTTAATTTTTATCCGTACAAACAGAAAGAAATCTCTCTTCAGGGAGGAATAAACGGAAAATATCATTCGTATGCGGAGCTTGAGCGAGAATTGTTAGCCCTTCAGGACTCCTACTCTCACATTGCCAGAGTTATCGACCTGGGCGATAGCCTTGAAGGAAGGAATATCTATGCCCTCAAAATAAGCGATAACGTCTATCAGGATGAACAAGAAGCAGAATTGTTCTTTGTCGGATGTCACCATGCACGGGAATGGATCTCAGTAGAAGTGCCCTTCCTCTTGGGAAAATATCTTGTCGAAAACTACGATACAAACTCCCAGGTCAAAGACCTTGTCGATCAATGCGAGATATGGATTGTTCCCCTATTAAATCCAGATGGCCTTGAGTATTCTATTCATTTTTATCACTACTGGCGGAAAAACAGGCGCGATAACGGAGATGGCTCTTTTGGCGTGGATCCTAACAGAAACTATAGCTACAATTGGGGACTTGACAATGAAGGATCAAGCCCTTTTCCTTCTTCCAATGTTTATCGAGGCACTTCTGCTTTTTCCGAACCGGAAACACAGGTCATCAGAGATCTCTTTGCGGAAAGGAATTTTCAAGCCGTAATCAGCTACCATAACTATTCCCAGGTTATCCTCTATCCCTGGGGATACACAAATCAACCAACTGCGGAAGATCAACTTCTCGATCAAATAGCAGCAGACATGTCCGGGCTCATACAATCTGTAAACGGAAACATTTACGAGTACGGCCAGGCGGGAGCGGATCTTTATCTGACTAACGGCGGTATGATTGATTGGACCTTTGGTACCTACAACATTCCTTCTTATACCCTGGAACTTCCACCCATAGACCAGGAGCATGGAGGCTTCTTCAATGCTGAAGAGGATATTCAGCCAATATTCAATGAAAACCTCCCGGCAATGCTCTATCTTATCGACTGGTCCGTCCAGAATCTCGGCTCAGGCATAAATCCCTCTGCAAGGAGAGAACAAAGATACGGACCGAAAGCAAATCTGAAAGATAAAACCCAATATGGACGGGAAGCGAGAGACGGACGAGAGGATAAGGATACGACGCAGAACTCAAAGCTTAAAGCAAATGAGCCTAAGACATCTGGTGTTAAGAGTAAAACAATAGATATTGGTAGTAAGGCAATAAATGTTAGAAAATACTCCCCAATGGTTATAAAAGAGCATAAGCGTAAAAAGGATTGACAAGAACAAACAGATTGACAAAGAGCACTGAAAAATATTAAATACTAAAAAAGTTAAAGGGAAATAATGAAAACTTTTCTCCTTAGTGAGTTCGCCTTACAGAATCAATCTTCTGTCCCAAGGGAAGGTATGCGTTTCTGGGTTTTTTGGCTTCTCTTCAGCGTAATCCTGCTTCTCGTCTTTTTTATTTTCTTAAGGGAAAAGCGTTTAAGGCAAAGGCTAAATTTATTTTTTTCCCGAGCTAAAAGAGGATTTATCAAATCCCGACTTCAAGTCAGACTTAAAAAAGAGAACCTGAAGAAAGCAGAGCTCATAAGAGAATTGGGGGAAGAGACCCGGAAACAAGGTATCAGCGTTGAGGAAAGTAAAGATACAGATGCAGAGCTTAAAACACTGGAAGATAACATGAATACCTCGCAGGAAGAAATGAAAGAGATGGGCTCTCAAATTGAGATGTTTAATAATCAACTTGAAGAAACCACTAAAAAAAATGAAGACCAGATTAAAGAAAAGGAAGCAGAAGTAGAGCCTTATATAGAAAAACTGACAAAAACAAAAGAAAAAGAGAAGCTTGTAGAGCTTGATCTCATAAAGAAGCAACATGAAATTGAAGAAGGAGACAAAAAATTAAAGTCTGCAAGAAAAGAAGCCAAAGAGATAGAAGGAAATTCTGAGCTCTCTGAAGAGGATAAGAGAACTCAAGGAAAAGAAGCAGAAGAAAAAATAAGAAATCTGGAAAAGGAAAAAGAAAAAACTCAAAACGAGCTTGAGGGCCTCAGAGAAGAAAGACCAGCATTAGAAAAAGAGATAAAAAATCTACACAGAAGAATAAATGATTGCGAAAGAACGATGAAGCAAATAGAGAAGGATAAGAAAGAGCAAACACGAAAATTCCAGAAGGAGATCAAGGAGCTGAGGAAAAGCACGCAAAAAGTCCAAAAGAAAATTGAAGAGATCGTGCAACAAAAAGAGCCTCTTTTTGAAAGTCTGGGGAAAATAATTGATGAAGTTAGAGTCCAGCACAATAAGCTGGCTATCTTTTATTCCCAAATAGACAGGACGAACGGAAATATTCAGGAGATAGAAGCAAACATACAAAATTTATAGCCGGAAGGCTAAATTCCATTTACTCCTCCCTTTCATCAGTTTAAAATAAAATCATGAATAAGCCTAAATTGCTGGTTCATATATGCTGTGCCTCGGATGCTCTGTATGTCCTGGATCTTCTTAAGGAAAACTATGTAGTAAGCGGATATTTCTATAATCCCAATATCCATCCCTCTGAAGAATATGACCTGAGGCTGAAAGATACAAGAGAAGTAGCTCAGACTCTTAATGTCAAGCTATTAGAGGAAATCTACGATGATGAGAGATGGTTCAAGATCACCCAAAAATTTAAAGATGAACCTGAAAAAGGAAGAAGATGCGACGTCTGCTACGCGATGAGACTTGAAAGGACAGCCCGGAAAGCATCTGAACTTGGATTCGATATGTTCGCCACGGTCATGAGTCTTAGCCCCTGGAAAAAAGCCGATGTTCTCAACCGATTAGGAAAAATGTTTGCCTGTAAATATAAAATAAATTTTTTAGAGGCCAACTTCAAAAAGAAAAATGGCTTCAGAAAAAGTGTCGAATTAAGCAAAAGGCATGGACTCTACCGCCAGAACTACTGCGGATGTAAATACAGTATGAAAGACTAGTGTGTATATAATAAGAAAGGTTAGTGCGTATATAATAAGAAAGGCGTTAGATTAGATCAATGTAAGGGTTTGATTTATCAAACCCACAATTTTGATTATATAAATAATGTGGATTTAATAAATTATATTCCCTAAAAAAAGGTGGGCTTGATAAATCAAGCCCCTACAGAAACAGAATATGAATAAAGAATGAAAAAAGAGAATAACAGGAAAAGACCAAAAGGATATGCTATTGAGGCAGTGGTTTTTGGGGTAGTCCAGGGAGTTGGATTCAGGCCTTTTATCTACCGGCTGGCTCATGAGCTTCATTATAAAGGCTGGGTAAAAAACATTGGTTTTGGTGTAAAAATACATGTTGAATCTGAGGAAAAAACAGATTTTGAAGATTTCCTTAAAGCTCTCCAGGAGAAAAAGCCTCCTCTTTCTCAGATTGAAGAAATCAGTCATAAATCTGCATCTTTTCAAAACATCAAAGATTTCGCCATAAAAAAATCAAAGCAAGGGGAAAGCTTTGTCTTCATCTCTCCTGATATTTCTATCTGTGAGAACTGCCACAAAGAAATGATGAGTCAACCGGACAGAAGGTTTCACTATCCTTTTATCAACTGCACAAATTGTGGACCTCGCTACACGATTGTCAAATTCCTTCCCTACGACAGGAAACAAACCACTATGGAAAGTTTCAAAATGTGTGAAGACTGCAACACAGAATTCACCAATCCCCTTGATAGAAGGTATCATGCCCAGCCTATCGCCTGTCCAGTATGCGGTCCTCACATAAGCCTTTCAGCTTCCAGAACAGGGAAAGTGATAAAAGGAGGAATCAACAAAGCCGCTTCCCTGATAAAAGAGGGGAAAATTTTGGCAATTAAGGGACTCGGCGGGTTTCATCTTAGCTGCGACGCCAAAAATTATGGGGCTGTTCGCCGCTTAAGAGAAATAAAAGAGCGCAAAACAAAACCATTAGCTTTAATGGCCCGTGATTTTGAAACCATAGAAAAATACGCCTTGCTCAGTCCTGAAGAGAAAAAAATGCTACTCTCAGCCCGGCGCCCTATCGTTCTTCTCAAGAAAAAAAGAGAAATCAAAGGAATTGCTCCCTTCCTTGATGAAATGGCATTTATGCTTCCCTACACTCCCCTTCACTATCTTTTACTCGAGCATCTTGATCTAATCGTGGCCACAAGTTCCAACAAAAAAGATGCTCCTATCATGAAAGATGAGGAAGAAGGAATAGGAGAACTCTGCGATTATATCTTGACTCATAATCGGCCGATCCATATGAGAGCTGATGATTCAGTGCTCAGAGTCGTTGACGACAAGCCTCTTTTTCTAAGACGCGCTCGAGGTTATGTGCCTTATCCCCAGAGAGTTCCCCATGAACTGGAATCCCCTCAGCATATTCTGGCGCTTGGAGGAGAGCTTAAAGATACAATTTCTCTTTATAAAAATGGCTATGTAATCACCAGCCAGTTCCTGGGAGATCTCGATGAATACCAGAATTACAAATACTTCAAGGAGACAATCCATCATCTCACCAAACTCTTTGAAGTCAAACCTGAGGTTGTCATATCGGATCTGCACCCCGACTTTCATACAACAAGGTACGCTCAGAAATCAGGTCTCCCTCACCTTCAGGTTCAACACCATTTTGCTCATGTCCTGGCTCCTCTTCTCGAGCACAAAATTCCTCCCCAAAACAAGGTTCTTGGAGTGAGTTTGGACGGTTACGGCTGCGGAGAAGATGGGCTTGCCTGGGGTGGAGAGTTTCTTCTGGCCGACTATTCATCCTACAAAAGACTTGCCCATTTTAAGTATGTTCCCCTGCCCGGCGGTGACCTTGCTGCAAAACAGCCGTGGCGAATGGCGTTATCCTATCTAATGGATGCATTCAACTCCAAGCTCCCCGAAGCTAAGGCGCTGGAGAAAGTCAGCAAAAATAAAATAAAAACTGTTATGAGCATGATCGAACAGAAGGTCAACAGCCCTCTCTCCTCAAGCTGCGGAAGGCTTTTTGATGCGGTCTCGTTTCTCGTTGGTCTTTCTCCTTTAGAAGTTGAGTTTGAAGCAGAAGCTCCGATGAGGTTAGAATCTATGGCCCAGGAAGGGATAAAAGAAAGCTACGGTTTTTCTGTGAAAGGCAATCTACTCCCTCATCAAATCTCCTTTGCTCAGACCATAAAATCAATCTTAAAGGATCTGGCGCAAGAAATTCCTGTATCTTTTATCTCGGCAAAATTCCACAACACTCTAGCCCGGGTTATTGTTTCCATAGCAGAGAAAACAAGAAAAGATTACGGTATAAATACTGTTGTTTTTGCCGGTGGAGTTTTCTTAAACAAAAAATTGCTGCATGGAGCCACAAGTCTTCTGGAGCAAAAGAGGTTTAAAGTCCTCAGGACAATAAATTATTCCCCTAATGACGAGTCAATTTCAATAGGACAAATTGCCTATGGTTTAAATAATTTGAAAACGAGAGAAAACCTATAAAGTGAGAAAGCTGATATAGGCCAGAAAAGGTAGAAAGGAAAGAATGGGCTTGATAAATCAAGCCCCTACATTCTTATTCTCCACATGTCAGGTTTGTGTTTTGGAGGAGCCTTCAAGGAATATCCTTATTTCTCGCGCAACCTTTCAATATCTACTTTTATTCCACCAACAAAGGAAGAGATGACATTTACAATTAGTGCATTACAGTAACCTAAGAAACCAAAAACTATAAATCCAAGCACCCCCCCAAGACCAGCATAGATGATGCCACCAAGCAGGTTTCCCTTGTTCTCCTGAATAAAAATGGGCAGGGGTTTTACAATTCCAGAAAAATAATTGGTTGCACCAATAAAAGCACCGGTGAATATGCCCAAAAGAAGACCTGCAGCGCCCAAGAAGAGAAAAAAAGAAAAAGGGTTTAAAGAGCGAAGAACGAAGTTTGCCCTCTTTTTGTCTTCGAATCCCCATTTATGCCTTTCCTTCCATTTCTCCTCTTTTTTTTCTTTTCTCCGCGATGGTAATTTTCCCTTTTTCCGCAGATCACCCCCACAGTGAACACAAGTATCTGCTTCTGCACTGTTCGCATCCCCGCAGTAGCGGCAAATCGCTTTCTTATCCTTGAACGAAGTGGGATCTGACTCAATCCAGTCTTTTCCTTCGAAATAATACCACCTACTGCTCCGGGCCCCAATCATCCAGAATCTTCCTTCATCGTCCATAAACCGCAGTTTCTTCAAACCATCTACGAATTTCTGTCGCGAAATTTTTCCCCGCCGAAATTTTCCCTTCAGTTTACCGAACGCTTTCTCTACTTCCTTGATTCTCTTTTCCATCCTTTGTCCTCGATGAAGGTTTGTTCGGGCAGTAAACCCTATATTTAAGAGATTACGCCTGAATCATGTTATCTTTTTGCATTGTCCCAAAGTGACGGGATAAAGTAAAGTGCATTTCCAATTACCATTGTCATTCAATCCCATCACTTTGTGACAAGCTATATTTCTTAGTCCCGAGCGAGTTTTTTTGCCTCACTCTGTAAGTTCTTTATTTTCAATACATTTATAATTTATTTATTTTCAATAACATAGCAAAGGTGACTAGTTTTTGTGCAATTTGTCATATTTCCAAGTAGTTGCTAAAATATAGCTTAAAATAATGCCATAATTCCACAACTTTTCCACAGATTCTGTTAATAACTCTAGACCCTTTTTCGTGCATTTTTATTCCCATCAGAATAGAAATCCTTTCAATATATCAAACAAATTAAGCCCTTTAATCGGGGCTGGAATGAAAGAGAGGATGAAGATCAAAATAACCACATAACTGATAAATTTCCTGCGCGGCGATAAATGTGCCCCTTCATCCAGAACCGGTGGGTGCTTCAAACCCATAAAAAGAAGGAGGAAGGCCCAAATAAACCATCCTACCCAGAAAAAAATTCCCATGGCAATGAAAACTCCCAGGAAAAAGCGGGTTAAATTTTGCGACTTTTTCCCTAACAGCGCATAAGATATATGACCACCATCAAGCTGCCCGAAAGGAAAAAGATTTAAGGCTGTAACAAGAATCCCAACCCACCCTGCAAAAGCGACCGGATGGAGGTAAACGCTGTAGTCTGGAGGAATATTTTTAAAAATCATAGCTCCAAAAATTTTAAGGATGAGAGGCTCGCCAAAAACATAGACAAATACCTCATCGCGAGCAATTGGAGGAACGGCTTTTGACAGTGAAAGGCCATACACAAGCGCGGGAACCGAAAGAATAAAACCAGTTAAAGGACCTGCAACTCCTATATCAAAAAGCTGCTGCTTTCTTGTTATGGGCGATTTGATTTTAATAAAAGCCCCAAAGGTACCAATTAAAGTCGGCGCCGGGATAAAATAAGGAAGAGTGGCGTTTATTTTATAGTACCGACAGGTAAGAAAATGACCCAATTCATGGCCTAACAGAATACCTAGAAGCACAACCACATAGATAATGCTCAATGATATGATTTGCGGATCCCTGAGTTTTCCTACAAGATCAAGAGCGCTTGGAGGATTTTGGGCAAGAACTTCAGTATACTTGAAATTTATACTCAAAGATATTCCCACAAAAAGCGTAGAGAATATGGTGAGAACGAAAAGCACTATGTTCAGCCAGATTCTTCTCTTTAAAGAAAAAGCCGGAGCCACGCCAATCTGGGCAGGAGCTTCTTTTATTTCTTCTTGCATTTCTCAGATAAAAAAATAGGAGTGACCGAAATCACTCCTATTTCCAGGAAAATCCAAATTTAAGGAATCAATCTCCGGACGTAAGCCTCTTAAACTTTGTCATCAATTCTTCTTTTGTTTCTTTATGATCAGGGTCAGGCACGCAGCAATCAACCGGGCAGACAGCCGCGCATTGGGATTCATCAAAATGCCCGACACACTCTGTACATTTATCAGGTTCAATGTCATAAACTTCATCTCCAGCCGAGATTGCCTCATTAGGGCATTCAGGTTCGCAGGCAGCACAATTGATGCATTCTTCGGTGATTAAATAAGCCATTTATTGCCTCCTGTTTAAAATGACAAAAATTAACATTTTATTATATATTTTTTATTATAATTTACAATAGTTTGGACTATTTTTTTGTTTCTAATTTTTTAATTTTTTGAGCGGCGTCATAACCGTAAAACGTCTGAGGAAATTCCTCCTGAATTTTCTTATAGAGAACCAGAGCCTCCTCAAATTCTCCTTTTTCCTCATGGACCTCTGCTCGATGAAAAAGGATAACATCCAAAGAATGGTCTTTGGGATCTTCATCTTCAATCTTTTTGTAGATTTCAATGGCCTTGTCATAATTTTTGCGTTTAAAATGAATCTGAGCCAATAAATCCTTAGCCTGGTAGTAGAGAATATCCTTTCGACGTTCTGGCATTTTTTCAAGATAGCTCTGAGCTTTATCATGATCTCCATTCTCCACGGAGTAGGTCGCCAGAAGAACATAAGCTAAGCGGGAAAATTTTCCATCTCCGGCCAATTCTTCGAGCCGGGCTACATTTTCTGGATTATTATTCAACTCGGCGTGAAGATTAATAATCTGGGTGAGCAAACGACTCTCCTTTTTTCTATTTTCTCCCGTGACAAATTTTAGGCCAACAAAAATTAATAAAAGAGCCGCAATCAAAACTACAAGAGCCACAAGCCCCCTTGTTCGCTCTTTAACAAAACGAACAATTTTATTTACAGTACTAACCAATTCATCTTTTTTGAGCTGTTTCCTTTTTATTCTTTTCACGCCTTATTCCTCCGAGCATGATTGGGCCTAATGATGGAACCAGCCCTCATGTTCAATTCGATCCGAAAAGCAAGATTTTTTTTTAAATATCAGCAGCAGTTAAATATCTATGTCTTTTTTATCCATTCACCATCTTCTTTTTGAATCCACCACCCCACTTTTGCCTCATTAATCCATCTTTCTGCGAATATTTTACGAACTCTATTAACCTGGCTGGGATCAATTTCCTTGGCCTTTGCATACTCAGCATAAAAATTTCTTCGGTCGTTATTCTCGTCCTTAACTAAATTTCGCAACAGCGCCTTTTCTTTCAAATTCAAACCTGATTCATCCCTCATTTGAATGAACCCATCGTTTGTTTCTCCGATGTTTCCTTTGTCAAAAAAGGGTCTGAGTTTCGGAAATCTTTCGCTGAGAGATTGTTTTAGAGCCCGGATTTTAGGATTCGTAACTTCTTCCTGGGCATAAGCTGCTGGAATGAGCGAAAATGAGTTCTCTCGGTCGCTTAATATTTTTTGTGCTTCACCTACGCCGGACACATTCTTCTTGTCTTCTTTCTTTTCTTCTTCAGATTTTCTTATTTCTTTTACGATCTCCTCTGCTTCTTTTCTAATTTCAGCTTCAGGGAAATAAATGTTGATAGTGAGGCAGGAAAAGAGGAATAAAAAAGATAAACTGATTGAAGCAAATTTTAAAGATTTTAGTCTCATTTTAAACCTTCTTTTAAAAATTTTAAGTTTTAATAATTATATCAAAATCCGTTAGTTTGGTCACTTGCCTTTTCAGACTGCCCAATCCTCTTGAGACGATCCATCATATCTTTAAATCTGATTCTGTTACGAGGTTTTTTATTTACCACACTAATCCCAAAAAGCCAAGACCTCTTAACCAAGTATTCAACTCCTTTCTCCTTGATCGTACCATTCAAGGTGAACATATCATTTTTGAGCGAACAAAATATGCCGATTTTTTTATACCCGAATTCTTGAATAAATCTTGTGAATCCCTTTTTTGAGGAAATTGCAGTCTGCTCCCCGGAGCTTATTACCGAAAGGTCGTTAACAGCTCTCACACTGAACTTCTGAGGCACTCCCTTTCTTTTTATTGACTCCAGATTCATGACAAAACTTTCAGGCTGACCATAGGAAAAAGCCAGGCCTTTTATCTCTCCTCTTAAAATGCCAGTCACTCGTCCAAAAGGAATTGAATCTGTAAGTTTTTCCAAGTTCAAATCCTTAAATTCAACATCACAAGATATGGTTTTGTCTTCTGAAAAAGGTTTTGCAATCTTGATATTTTCAACATTAATTCTTGTATCAAAGATGTCTATTTCACCTTTCCCTATCGTCGAGAGCTCCTCGGGATCTATCTCAATATGGGAGAGGTCCACATTTGCTAAGCCGCTCAAGTTGAATCTATCCGATTCTATGGGAAGTTGAGAGAGATCCATGTCACTCAGAGAAAAAGAGAGTGTGCCGTGGATATCAGAAGGCTTTGAGCCTATGGAAAAGACTGATTTTCCTAGAGCTGCCTTTCCCCCGAAAATTTCCATTGTAATCGGTTCAATCATAAATTTATTTCGCCCCACAAGAAAATTGACCTGAAGAGGTGCCTTTGAGAGAAAAGGCGTCTTAAACTCTTTTACCCTGAAATAACCCTTCTTCAAAAATGATTCCTCTTTTTCGTCATTTTCTTCGATTTGGTTTTCATAATAAACCGGAATTTCTATATCTATTCCTTCCATTAAGATCTCTTTTTCTCTGTTTTCCAGGGATGCATTTCTAACCTGAATTTGGCCTATTATCGATAGCTTATCCTTTTCCTTCCTGAGCTTAATTTGACTTTCTGCTTCACCCTTCAAATCAAGAGCAGACTGTTCAGGAGTTTGTTCCTGAGAAAAGAAAGAATAAATAGAATTGAGATTTAACTGAGAAGCGAAAATCTCTAAATCAAAAAGACTTGAGTCTTGAAATCTAAGCAATCCCCGGGCATCTATCTTACCCAAAGGAAAAAGCGATGCTTCCAGAGAAAAATCATCGAGACGGTTTAGGGGAATATGATAGACACCAGACACATTGGCGCGAAAAGGATTTTTGCTCCAATCTACATAATACTCATTCCAGAGAGATTCTCCCTTGGAAAGATCGAATTCGACAGAAAATTTCGTGCGTTTTTTAACGGGATGGTATTTTCCCTGTAGGCTAATTTTTTGATGAAGTGATTCGCTCGCAAGAGTAAAAGGAGGATTATGGAACGCGCCTTCGGACAGATTAAGGATACATGAAAAACTCCATTCATCCCCATCTTGCGGTGTCTGACTTGCTTCTATTTCAAGATCAAAATGACCTGCAGGTTCCAACTCCATTACCTCTTTGGGCACAAAAGATGAAAAAAGAGTCAATAAACTCCCAGAATCCATTTTCGGACTTTTCAGGTGAAAATATCTCTTCCCCTTTGGTTGAAGGTCTACTTTGGAGCTAATCTGAAAAGGAGGCAAGGGAGGTATCTGAAGGTTCAGACGGTTTAAGGCAATTTTCCTGCCAACAACATCATAGCTTCCCTGCCCACTGAGCTCGACCTGATCTGACTCAATGCTTTTATCTTCTGGAGAAAGCGAAATGCCCTTAAGACTGCACTTGAACTGGGATGCATCCAAAAAAGAATTAGTTCCGCTCAGTGAAAGGTCAAGAGATAAATCCTTTATTCTTAAATCGTCTTTTGAGAGGTTTCCGTTTTTAACTTTTAGGGAACCGGAAAAATTTATGTCAGGAAGGGAACCCTCCATTTTGATTTCACCCGAAGAAGAATTAGTTCCGTTCAGTGAAAGGTCAAGAGATAAATCTTTTATTCTTAAATCATCTTTTGAGAAATTTCCGTTCTTTACTTCCAGGGAACCGGAAAAATTTATATCAGGAAGTGAACCCTCCATTTTGATTTCGCCCGAAATTAAATTTTTAAACGAAAAGCTGGAAGTAGTGCAACTTATATAAGTTGGCTCAAGTTTAACCAGGCTCTTAACTGACAACTTCTCCCCTGAGGAATTTTTGATATATTGATACTCTCCTTCGAGATATGCTCCCCCCTCCAAGGCTAAGGTTTTTAGCTGCGGAGAAAGGTAAGGCATTAGATAAGGCTTTAAGAAATCATGAGTTTTATTTAAATCTTTAAAATGAATCTTACAAAGCGAGAAAAGCGAAAAATCTTTACTCAAGCCCAGCTTTAAGTATCCTGAGGCA
>Ga0209986_10003098_pt1 | contig 14761 bp, 20 predicted proteins | sample BlataG_FD_183168 | JGI IMG/M metagenome (GOLD analysis project Ga0209986, IMG submission 183168) | Deep subsurface microbial communities from Black Sea to uncover new lineages of life (NeLLi) - Black_00105 metaG (SPAdes) (version 2) | ecosystem: Environmental > Aquatic > Marine > Oceanic >...
CGTCTACCCATGCCCACTCGGAATAGTAATAATAGGTCCGCCCACTGATTTTCTTGGGTTCAAGTCGCTCCATGCCTCCTCCTTAATGCTCTACAACTACTTTAGGGCATAGGAACGAAATGTCAAGGTTTATTTTATAGGCTATTTGATGGATTTTCGCCTGATATTTTTAGGGCATAGTCCGCCCGGGGCATAATCTTCTTTTCTTTCAGGTAGTTATGGGATATGATGGTTTATAAGTAGGAAACTCGGGCTAGGCATTGACCTTCAGGTCCGCCTCAAAGGGGTCGCCATTGCTGCTGTGGGCCCGGCTACGGCTGAGGCGGCGAGAAGCCACGGACTGACGTCCGATATCGTTTCAAAGGGACACATCGCCGACCTGGCCGAAAGCCTGACAGACTTTTTTTCAAAACTTCGCCCCTTGTGATGATCACCACGTTCTCCATGGGAATCTTTTTATCTGCCAACGTTATTGCCTTTTTGACGATCATGAGCAGGCCATGGCAACAGGGATCAGTCCGGCCTTCCCCTCCACGATCCGGAGAATCTGGAGAGCTCCTTCGGAACAGGCGGGAACGCACTGCCCGCAGGCGGAACAAGGGCAGACATTTATCAGCTGGGCACGCCAAAGGCTTCTATCTCTATTCTATCCTGGTCCTGTACAGCAGCAGGCTGTTTGAAACGACCGTTATGCTGCTCATGGCCATGGCCAGTGCTGCTATGATAGGGTGCAGTTCCTGAAAAATCCGGGAAAAAAGTCAAAAGGATATAAAATGCCTGCTGCAACAGGGATGAGCACAATATTGTAAAAAAAGGCCCAGAACAAGTTTTGCCTGACGGTTCTCATGGTGGCCCTGCTTAGCCGAATAGCTCTGGAGACACCGGTCAAGCTACCGCTGGCCAAAACGACATCGGCCGCTTCCATGGCCACATCTGTTCCGGTGCCGATAGCCAGACCTAAATCTGCCTGGGCCAGGGCAGGGGCATCGTTGATGCCATCACCCACCATGCCGACCTTTTGACCGTGATCTTGTAGTTCTTTGATCTTTGACCTCAGCTGCACGGGCGGCAAGCTCTGCATCTTCGGCGTCAGCGGTCTCATCCGGTCGGGTAGCCCCGTACCCCGCTTTTTCTATGGCGGCAATAATTTGGTCTGTGGTGGTAATAGTGGGTATATACCACAGAAGCCCGCTCGGTAGCAAAGTTGACTGATGCCTGCACGACTCCTGGGACCTTTTTCTTCAACGCCCTTTCAATGTTCATGGCACAATTGGCACGTGTCATGCCAGTAACCGGGAACTCAACGGTCGCCGTAGCCACTCCGTAGCCTGCATCATGAATTTTGGCAGCCACATCCTCCAGCTTGATCTGTTCGGGGTCAAAGGCAACGGAGGCCTATTCTGTAGCAAAGTTTACGTTAGCTTCTTTGACTCCGGGCAGTTTTTTGACGTTTCGCTCGACATTAAGAGCACAATTGGCACATGTCATTCCGATAACCGGGATGATTACGTTTTTCTCAGACATCGATTTTTCTTTCAGTCAGCGGCCGGATAGTTGATCTCCTTCAGCCTGGCCCTGATCTTTTCCCGGGTGGCTGGCGTATCCCCCCACGGTTATCTTTCTTGTCGTGGGATCACCTTCCACCTTTGAGATGCCTTCTATCTCACCCAGTTCTTTTTGAATGTTCATAACACAATGACTGCAGCTTATGTTTGGTATTGAAAAAGTTTTTGTCTCCATGGTCGTAACTCCTTATGTAGTTTTTAAGAAAAGGTTATTGGCTGGCTGTTCCTATATCCTTTGCCAAGAGACCGTCAGACATTCGCAAAATCTTCTAGGCATACTTGGCGCACCCTGGGCTGTGGGTCACCATATCCGATTTTTTCAATTCACGATTTCTATGGTTCAAAATGTAGACAAACATATTGCTAAACGGAGAAAGTCAACCTTGCAGTTTCCTAAACACGACCTTTCACTTGAATCTGGGTTCGAAGTGGGTGACTACCACTATATCGCCCCACAACGCGGGTGACAATAGGTATCAGTTGCTGATTTGCTTCCATGCGTATTGCAAGGAATCTGGCCAAAAGAAATGCCGGAATCAAGCCGGACAGCGTAAAAAACACGATTCCCAACTGTTTGTCGAATCCCAAAACTCCGGAAAGGCTGTTGGCCGAAAACGCCCCTATTAGCAAGCCCAGAACCGGTAACATATAGAGTATGAAGAGGCCTTTCAGTTTGGTCTTGGTGCTCAGGAAAAGCTCAACCTCATCTCCTGTCCGGGCATGGGCGGCATTCCTGGCCTTTACCAACATACGATCTCCGCCTTCAATCATATGGCAATGGCCCTTGTGACCGCAATGTTCGCAGGCGTTCTTGCGCCGGGTTAAAACCCAGGCCCAGTCACCTTCAATGCTTTCGACAGTGCCTTTTTCTGCGGACATGATCGCTCCTTCTTATGTCTATTTGTTTTCCCTTAATCGGCTCATAACCGTATCTCGGATACGGACGGCTCACGTTACCCACACCCATGCCCAGCGTGTCGCGGTTGCAAGAAGAAAAGAGACTTAACCCTACAACGACGTTTACCACTCCGTCATTCCGGCGAAAGCCGGAATCCAATCAGAACGATCTGGAATATGGCTATTTTAGTTCATGGTCATAGCTCTACTTCTGGATGCCGGATCAAGTCCGGCATGACAGAATCCAGAATTTGGTGTCAACGGTAAGTGTCGTTGTAGGGTTAAATACTTCTGCTCCTTTGCATTACCTCAGATAAAGTTATGGAGTTTAGCTTGTGATACATTGCTTTTGTCGTCTCTTCCCAGATGGGGCGGGTCAAACAACTCCCGGATCCGTTGCATGTTTCAGGATTTTCAATACAATCAGTTAGATTGATTCCACCTTCGAGCAGGCTTACGATTTCTCCAATTGTGATTTGTTCAGGAGACTTTGCAAGCATATGACCCCCTTTGGGGCCGCGAACACTCTTCACGTAATCGGCTTTCTTGAGTGGTATAATGAGTTGTTCAAGATACTTAACAGAAATATCCTGACGCTTAGCAATATCGCCTATTTGTATAGGCCCTTCATCATAATGCTGCGCCATGTCCAGCATCATTCTTGTTCCATAGCGACTTCTAGTTGATAGCTTCATATTACATACCAATATTATCTATACCATTTTGCTATAGTATAGTACCAGTTCAACGCAGTGTCAAGGGATAGTCCGTTGATAGGTAATATGTCGTCCCAAGTGGACGTGGACGGACGGATCGAAAAAACTCTGGCTGGCGATCCTACATACCAAAGACACCTCCAAATACGGTCTTTCTCCTCGTAAAATAAAGTCTTCACCCCATTGCTGTCGCCCACCAATAGTGCTTAACTTCCTGTCGCGGGAGAACTCTGGGGCCGGTGGCGACATTAAGTCTCACCGCACCCATATTGAACATAGGATGAGACACCGACCCCGGTCCCGGATCTGCCGCTTTTTCTCAAAACTCCGCCTTCTCTCTTTGCCCCCCATGCTTCTTGACCTGTGGACTTGGTAACTCAGTTCAGTGTAATGAAAATCTGCTACGGACTTGTTTTGGACATGGGCTCTTCTCATTTCTAAAATTAGATAAGGTATGTGAAGGGAGGATGAGAAAGGGAGAAGCTCCTAAGCTCCTGCTTTGATTTTGCACTGGAGGTGCTCTCGTGAAACCATCAGATGATATAGAAAGCACGATGCAAGTATGCAAAGGGACGAATGTGTGTGCAATCGCCTCCCTCAAAAGCGTAATCACGGCAAGTGTCACGCCCAACCATAGTAGGATATTATTGTATAATCTAGTAGTTATGATTTAGAACACCATTCCATCTATCACATCAAGTCCATCATCTCATCCTAGCCCCCTTTTACCAAGATTACTCTCTGATTGACAATCTTATGGAAAGCTATTATTTGGAAAGAACTAAAAGTTTTTTCTATACACACTTTTTCTGGCCAAACAAGTCCGCCGCAAGGAGGCTCCAAGCCTGTGGCTGATCTTGACACACGTCTGGATGAAATGATCGCTAGATTGAGAGAAGAGGGTATCGTCTGACCCCTCAGAGGCTTGCTGTGCTCAAGATCCTCGCGGCAAGCCATGGACATCCCAGTGTTGAAATGATTTTCGAATGCGTCAAACCGGATTTTCCCACGACCAGCTTGGCCACCATTTACAACACGGTGAATCTACTCAAGGATCTGAGGGAGTTGGTGGAACTTGACTTCAGCGGCGAGAGCAACCGTTATGACGGAAACAAGCCATACCCCCACCCTCATCTGATCTGCACGAAGTGCAAAAGCATTGTTGATGCTGACGTTGACGGCTTGACTGGCCTTGCTCAACACCTGGCCAAGAAGACGGGTTATCAGATTCTGACTCATCGACTCGATTTTTTCGGAATTTGCCTCCGGTGTCAGGAAAAGACACGGTAGGCCAAGAGGTGGACTCATTTTTTTTGCTTCAACGTATCTGACCTAAACAAAGGACCATGATCGAGATATGTTCTCGAAGAAAGGAGGATTCAAATGGCAAAGGACAAAAGTATACTGACCACCAACTTTGGCGCACCGGTCGATGACGACCAAAACACCATGAATGCGGGCGACCCAGGGCCTATCCTGATCCAGGATGTCCATCTGCTCGAAAAGCTGGCCCATTTTGACCGCGAGCGGATCCCCGAGCGCGTCGTGCACGCCAAGGGGGCGGGCGCCTACGGCTACTTCGAGGTTACGCATGATGCGGCCTAATACACCAAGGCAAAGTTTCTCTCCGAGATAGGAAAACGTACGGGTCTCTTTATCCGCTTTTCCACCGTGGGCGGTGAGAGAGGATCCGCAGACGCAGAGCGGGATCCGCGCGGATTCGCGATAAAGCTTTACAGCGAGGAGGGGAATTAGGACATGGTAGGGAACAATACCCCTGTATTCTTCATCCGTGATCCACTTAAGTTCCCCGATTTTATCCACACGCAGAAGCGTGATCCGGCAACCAATCTAAAGGACCCGGATATGTTTTGGGATTTCCTCTCTCTAACACCCGAGTCCATCCATCAGGTGACCATACTTTTTTCCGACCGGGGCACTCCAAAGAGCTACCGCCACATGAACGGCTACAGCAGTCACACCTTCAAGTGGTACAATGACAAGGGTGAATACGTGTGGATGAATTACCAGATCGAGACCGAGCAGGGCATCCAGAAGCTCAACCGTGAAGAAGCGGCCCAAATGAAAAGCGACGACCCTGATCACGCCACCCGTGACCTGTACCAGGCGATCGGTCGAGGTGAGTATCCGGGCTGGAAAGTCTATGTTCAGATCATGACCCCTGAACAGGCCGAGGAATACCGCTTTGACCCCTTTGACATCACCAAGGTCTGGTTTCATGGTGACTTCCCCCTGATACCAGTAGGCCGTATTGTTCTTGACCGCAACCCTGAAAACTACTTTGCCGAGGTGGAGCAAGCCGCCTTCTCTCCCTCTAACTTCGTTCCCGGTATTGCCGCGTCACCAGATAAGATGCTCCAGGGCCGTCTCTTCAGCTACCAGGACACCCATCGCCATCGCCTGGGACCAAACTACCACCTGCTGCCCGTGAACCGGGCCAAGGCGTGTCCAGCGCAGAACTACCAGCGGGACGGATTCATGCGCTTTGACGCCAATGGCGGTGGCAGCCCAAACTACTACCCAAACAGCTTTGGCGGCCCCATACCTGATCCCACAGCAGGTGAACCCCCTTTTGATGTATCAGGGAAGGCTTCACGTAAGCCATACACCCACCCCAACGACGATTTCTTTCAGCCTGGGGAGCTTTACCGAAGGGTGATGACCGACGAAGATCGGGATCACCTGATCGGTAATATTGTAGACCACTTGGGCTGCGCGAAAAAACGGATCCAGTTGCGCCAGACAGCCCTCTTCTACAAGGCCGACTCAGATTACGGCAGTCGCGTTGCTAAAGGGCTCGGGTTGGACACTAATGAGGTTGAGCGACTGGCAGAGATGTCTCATCAAGAACGCGCCAGGGCGAGCGAGCAATGAACCTATGGCGATGTAAGATAGTCATCTGGCCATTAAAAAGGGCTGGTGGAAAGACTAACGAATAGCTTTTGAGTAGGGTTTTTAAGCCGATTATGCAGGCAAATCTATGAGCAAAAGGAGGTGAAGGAAATGGGAGACAAGCAAGAAAGTTGGGTGTGTGCCCACTGTGGCTACACGGCATCAGGTAAATTTGTTGGGGATATCTGTCCTCAATGCAACCAGACGTACTGGAAATGCGGCAAGTGCGGATTCCTGATTACTGCCACAACACCGCCGGATGTTTGCCCTAACTGTACAGAAAAGTGTGATTTCTTAAACGTCACTTGCTATACGCCTGAGTGCGGAGGGCCGGGGCACGTTGACACCAGGTTATAGATCAAGTCCACACGGTGGTGTTGTCAAAAAAGGGGAAGTGTTCCAAATAGAGTGAACATGACGAGAGGCCTGGCGGCCGCAGGGCAGAAAGAGGAGGTGCAAGAATGACGGAGAAACTGCAAGTGTACAAGTGTGAAGTGTGTGGGAACATGTAGAGGTGCTCCATGCAGGCCAGGGCGAACTCGTGTGCTGCAAGCAGCCGATGACGCTTTTTGTGGCAGGATCGGTCGATGCCGCCCAGGAGAAACATGTGCCTGTGGTGGAAAAGACCGCAGACGGCATCAAGGTGAAAGTCGGCAGTGTTGCCCACCCCATGGAGGAAAAACACTACATTGAGTGGGTCGAGGTGATTGCTGATGGAAAGGCATATCGTCAGTTCTTGAAGCCTGGAGATGTCCCAGAGGCCACGTTTAGTATTGAAGCAGAACAAGTCACAGCCCGTGAGTACTGTAACTTGCACGGGTTGTGGAAAGCATAATGCGCGGGCTCTTTATGCTTGATCGAGAGCTGGATGTGCTGGTCTTTATAATGCGCGATGCAACTGGTCAGGGATGAACGGAAACGAGGGCATTGCGCTTGGCGCTCTTTCAGCAGGTTTGCGATTTTGCTCGTTTTATTCCATGACGCCTGCCAACTCCATCAGTCTGAAGCTGGCAGGCTACGCCAAACAGATGGGTTTGATTGTAGAGCAGGCAGAAGACGAGATTGCAGCTATTAACATGGCCATATGGGCTTCATTTGCCGGTGCCCCAGCATGGTAGCGCCATCCCGGGGCGGGTTTGCCCTCATGAAGGCAAGACTTGGGATTTCAAGACCGTTGAACCTGTGGCCAAATATCTGATTGATGAAAAGGAGCAGAAAAAGGGGTGAGAGACCGTGAGAAAAGTTTGTCGTGTCTGCCATGGCCAAAAGTGGGTGGAGCAGTGGTTATTCTTTGCCAATTCGACGCGTTTTGCTTCTGCCATGGCGGGGGCCGACTACGGTAGTTTTGCCGATGGCCGGTGGTGCCAGCTTTGTGGCAGGATTGTCCTTCGCTCAAACACGTCAGACAAGTGAAGAGCCTGAGAGCCCTATTTATTTGGCCCTGAACATGTCGAAAGTAGTCAACAACGAGGAGAGCTTTCGGTTGATGAAAAAGGTCGGGCCAAGGGTCTGTATCACGACAGCCACGCACCCGGGGTTTGTGGGATTCCAGGCCAACATTCAGACCGGAATTCTGCCCCTGGCCGGTCGATACGGTGGGGGGAAGGTGCATATGGAAAAGGAACTCAACCCTATTCGTAACTACCAGTATACCATGTGGAAGAGGTGGCAGGACCATGACGACTTTCATCTAAAGCAGTTTGACAGAACCTTTGAATTGTGCGGAAGGTGCCTGTCCATGGTCATCGAGGGCCCATGGGAGCCTGTTTACAGGATTGTCAAGGCCAAGATGCCCCCTGTAAGATCCATGGGCCAGATTACCGACCTTGGCGTTGACATGAAGGAAGGAAAGGAATTTATTCGTTTTGCCACACCCATGCGCTGTGTGGCCATGGCTGAGCACAGCGTCAAACCCGGCAGAGAAAAGGCCTTTGAGCAAGGAGCCATTGATACCATGGAGGCGCTGTCGGATTCGACCGGTTTTCTGGGATACATGATCCTTAAACAGATGGGCGTTTGCGCTTTGGGGAGCTTCATGATGGATCCGAAATCAATGGCGCAGTCCCTACAAACTTTGGGTGCAAATCCGCCGAAGGATCCCAAACCTTTGTTTAAAACACCCGATGCCATGCCCAGCCCCCCGGAATATCTCATCCACAGCGAGTGGGATGCAGCAGAAATGGCCCAACTGGGCTTTGCCAAGGTGTTGGTCAATCACAGGATTAGAAAAATTCATGATGATGGCGTTATGGCACATCTAATGAGAGGCCCTTACATTATGTTTTTCCAGCCCATGATGGAAGAGCCGGGTTGGAGATTCATGGTGACCTAGCCAATGAGACGAACCGAAGATCGGGCCAAGGGGTCCCGAACCGGAAAAGATGCCTTATTTGCCTTAAATGGTGGACTTTGTCTCCGGGTGTGTGCAAGTCTGAATTAAGGTAGAAGGAGGAAAACATGGAATATAAACCAGAAGTAACCGAGTCAACGGCAATGCAGTTTGTTCTTGTGAGAGACAAGGCCGGAAACGAGTTCATATGTAAACTGGGTGACTTGACGGATCCATCCAATCTTTCTGAAGAAGAAAAAAAGAAATGCATCGAAAATGTCAGAGAGTACTGGAATTCCTCCATTTGACGGCACCACGGAAGGGGCACCGATGGTAAAATATACCGTAAGAGATTATCGAGCCGCTTCCAAAGTGAAGTGCAGGACATCAGGGCAGAGCTGCGCTTGGCTCAGCGACTTTCCGGCGGCGCGCTGCCTAATCGGCACCACGCCGCCTATCAACTCGCTGGAGCTGCCGTTCCGCCTAAGAAGCGAGCAAGCTCGCTCTTAGGCGGAACGCAGCTCAGCTCTGCCCCGATAGCCGGTATCATGTATTGATTCGACGTGAAGCAACTGGAAGATGAATGATGAATCATGTCTTGAAGCAAAAGACCTGGTCCGTTTATGTGGCCGGGGGACTGGCTGGCATTCTCTTGTGCCTGTCGGTCCTGATAACCGGAAAATATGTAGGAGCATCCACAACCTTTGTCCGTTCAGCCGGTCTGATCGAGAAAATATTTGCACCTGAACGGGTGGCAAAGATGGACTATTTTGTAAAGACAGAAGTCAAAATAGACTGGCAGTGGATGTTTGTGGCAGGCATATTCTTTGGTTCCCTCCTCGCCTCCAAGCTCTCGGGGGATTACAGGCTTACGGCATTACCGCCCATGTGCGAGAGAAGATTTGGGCCGGATAGGCTAAAGAGGTGGATTGCGGCCTTTGTCGGCGGTATGGTCGCCATGTTCGGGGCCCGCATGACCGGCGGTTGCCCAAGCGGTCACGGACTGGCCGGTTCGAGTCAATTGGCTGTAAGCGGCTATGTTTCCCTGATCTGCTTCTTTATTGCAGGAATGATCATGGCAAGGTTTCTTTATGGTGGAGGGGAAAATCGATGAGCCTGCTCGTTTGGGGATTTTTTACCGGGATTATTTTCGGCTTTCTCCTCGAGAAAGGCCAGGTCTTACGATACGACAGGCAATTGGGCGCCCTTCGCCTTAAAGATCTTGCCATTGTTAAGTTCATGCTCTCCACAGTGCTTGTGGCCATGGTTGGCATCTATCTGTTCCATGATTTGGGCCTGGTGCAGTTGAAGCTGAAGACAACTGTACTTGGGGCCAACATCATAGGGGGCTTGATTTTTGGCGCAGGCTGGGGCCTGCTCGGATATTGTCCGGGTACAGCGGTTGGCGCTTTGGGTGAAGGAAGATGGGACAGCCTTTTTGGTATTGTGGGCATGCTGTTTGGCGCTGCCGTATATGCCGAGGTCTATCCTGCCCTGAAGACAAATGTGCTTGCCTGGGGTAAGTTAGGCAAGATCACCCTTTCCGGTATGGTGGGGGTCAACCATTGGATCGTCATACTTTTCCTCATAATAGTCGTTATTCCTTTGTTTTTCTGGTTTGAGAGAAAAAGCCTTTGATGATTGTAAGATGGAATAATCATGACCACACCGCAACACTGCCCTGGTTTTGAACAGTTTAAGCACTTGCGGTCTTTCATCTGTAATGGTCCCTACCAGACGAATTTGACATTAAGATAAGAGCAACGGTTGGCTTTGAAGCCCCAAACTATTGGATGGAATATTCCGGCATCCGCGAGGAATGTAGGGCTCGAGCCAGCAAAAAACGGCCGCGTTACTGGATTGGCAATGAATATTCATGCTCCCGTTATTGGAAGGGGGGTAATACGGGATTACTGGGTAGCGTTTCCGTAGGCTCTTGGAATTTAGTCTCAACAACCTCAAGGGAAAGTAGACAAGAAATGCGAAAATTAATCAACGGCAGATGGGCGATTCTGGGAGCGCTTTGCGCTTCGCTTATCGCACTGGGTGTGGCCTATGCCAAAGAGGCGACAAAGAGCAGTTACAGCCCAGTGGTCATTAAAGAACCCTTCGAAAAGACAATGGCTCGCATGAAGACTGCCAAAGGGAAGGTGATGAAACGGCAGATGGATTTACTCAATAAACGATATGATTTAAGCAACGGGCGGTAAAGGGCGTGATGATGTCCGGAGGAAAAGAAGAAGGATCTGGTGAATTTTATGAGAACTCTTTAGGTATTTGTGGGGTGGAGCGCAAAGCCTATGTCACGGCTTTCTTGGACCACCTGGTCAATAGGGACTTCGCTGTGGAAAACGTTGACAAGATCAGAGCGGGCCGTAGCTAACGCCATGGCTTTTTACTGGGATTCTGTTGCCGCTTGTGACGAGGGGGTGAAAATCATGACAGAAGAAAAACAGGAGACATCGGAAGAAGAGACGAAAAAAGGGAAGAAGAAAGCTGACGAGCCCCTCCCGTTCTGTACCACAGCGCCCAGTGCAGAACATGCAAGGGGGCCCAATGAAGACGAACCCTGTGACGACTCTCGTGGAGCAGAATAGCATCGAAGCGTTTTGCAGTTTTTTTACAGGTGTGAGAAGAAGAGGCTTTGAGGGATTGTACGAGGAGGTTATTATGACTACACCCCAACACTGCCCTGGTTTTCAACAGTTTAAGCATTTGCAGTCATTCATCTGCAAATGTCCCAATTGTGGGAAGGAAAGAGAGATCTTTTCAGACGAGTTTGACAAAAAACATATCTGCAAGGGGTGCGGAAAAGAGATTGATTTTACACAGTGTACTCTCGATGGTGAGGCGTGAACTTACGGGCTTCGCCTCATTGACTCCGCCTAAGGATGCTCTATTAGTGGACATTAGCATAAACACGAAATGAGGTGATACGCATGAAATGCAACATCGGGAAAACCGATCGGATTATTAGAGCGCTCATAGGACTTATTGTGATTGCAGTTGGCGTCTATTTGAAGAGTTGGTGGGGAGCTATTGGCCTAGTTGCGCTTTTTACAGCCTCCATAGGTTGGTATGGACTCTATACCCTTTTTGGAATATCCACCTGCAAGGCAAAGGGTTAAGCGTGTCCATCCCACAACCTGGAGGAATTCAGTGTTCCTGGGTCAAAAAAGGAACTGCTTAAGGCTTGAAGTGGCTCAGAGACACAGACCGTGGACTCAATTTCTTATCAAAACGAGGAGGTATTATGAACAGGAGGGAAGCGGTTTTCTTAGTAATTTTCTTTGTGTTAACCCCTTTTATCGCACACGGTGCAGAAATGGGTAAATTCCAGTACGAAGATTTCAAAAAACCGGCGCGGTGCAGAACCTGCCACAAGGGGATTTATCAGGAATGGGAACAAAGCCTCATGTCTCAGTCATTCACTCATCACTGGGATGATGTGGAATACTTCAAGCTCGCCTTACCTCATGCCCTGAAGCTGGACAAAGTGGCTGGTGTAAAAGAAGGATGCGTTGCCTGTCACGGCCCCCTTGCCTTTTTGACAGGCGACATACCACCAAAGCCACCTGCAGCAGGCACACGGGTCAATGAAGGGGTGAGTTGTGAAATTTGCCACAACATTAGCGGATCAACGGAAAAAGAACCCTTTAATTTCAGCTACATCATAGAGCCAGGCAAAGTAAAATTCGGCCCAAGAAGTGATGGGCGATCTTCTTTTCACGGTGTTAAGTATTCTGGATTTATCAGAAGTTCTGAACTTTGTGCTACCTGTCATGATGAGCAAAGTCCTTACGGTGCCTGGGTAAAGGAGACCTATCGGGAATGGAAGGCAGGGCCTTACGCCAAGGATGGAACAAGGTGTCAGGACTGCCATATGTATCGCGCGCACGGGAAATCTGCCAGAGGAGGGAAATTACGGACTGACATGGCCCATCATGCATTCCACGGCGCCCATTTTCCTAACAAACTGGCTGGAGCAGTAGATATTGCCTTGTATGCAGACGTGGATCAAATCACCCCCGGCTCAAGCATGAAGGTCAGAGCGGAGCTTTTTAATGGCAAGGTAGGGCACCATATACCCTCTGGTTCTTCTGAAGAGAGGATGCTTTGGCTCGAGATGGCGGCGATTGATGCCAAAGGAAAGACCTATTATTTGGCTTTAGATAAGAAGGGTTTTCAGGGAGAGGAATATACCATTTCTGATTCAAAGGCATTAGCCTATGAAGCCATGGGTGAAATCATGGGCATGAAAGAATTTCAGGGCGTAAAGAGAGATGGTGATATACCAGATGGGGTAAGGATTTTTAGAAGACCCTTTCTTGACCCTAAAGGGAGGATAACCATCTGTCAATGGTACACGGCTGAAAACACGCTAGTAGACTACAGAATTGGTCCTCAGGAGACAAAGATCGAGACCTACTCTTGGAATATTCCTCAAGATATATCCCCGGGTCCTATCACTATTAAGGCTATCCTTTACTATAGCCTTGTCCCAAGCTCAGTGGGTGAGTTTTTGCAGCTTATGCCGTCAGAATATGCACCGAAAAAGGTGAATATGGCCGCACTTACTATTCAAGGAGCAGAATAAGGCAAGGGTGAGGGGTTGGGTGGGCTGGAGGCCGAAGTGAATCCCGCCACAGCAGAGCTTGCCCGCTGGACTGTTATTATTAGAGAAGTACAGGGAGGTTACTCATGGAGAAGCAAGCATTGATTGACTTGTTAAACAGGGATCTTGCCGATGAGCACGCAGCGATCATACGGTATCTGGTACACGGATGGATGGAAGGGGAAGATACCCCTCTTGGGGCGAGCCTAATTTCCATCTCCAGGGATGAGATGTGGCACATGCACTGGCTAGGGATGATCATAGGCGAATTGGGAGGGGAGCCAAACTTCACACCCGCTCCCTACCCCTATGATCCAACCAGCCGGGCCACAATGCTCAAATCGTACGTCGAATACGAGGAGAAGCTGATCCCTCATTACAACGGAGAAACGGACAAGGTGGATGATCCCCATATCAGGCGGGTCCTTCAAAGAGAAGCCTGGGAATCAGCCATCCATGCAAGAAAGTTTCAAAGAAAACTCGACAAACTGAGCCCGGAAGAGGCAGCGGTGCTGCCAGGAGAAGAAAGTGAGTTACCTAAAGAATTACTGGACAAACTGCAAGCAGAGGTGACAATAAAATATACGGAGATGTTGCAACATCTCCGCACTTCCTGGGTTTTCCAAAAAGATGAAATCATGGGCTGGAAGATCATGGACCAGGCCATCGAAAAGATGAGACAGCTTGCGCACTTTGCCGAAGATATCGCAGAAGATGGCATTGCCCCTAAATTCAAACCAGGCGAGATAGACATGAGTAATGCCATTGGGCAGGCCCTGAAAAAGGCATTGGAAGATGTGCAGGGGGCTCGGGAGCGCCATTTGACGTTGAGGGAAGATAGGGAAGTCAAGAAGCACTCCGGGCTCGTCATCAACCTGGATCTCACCGTCCAACAGGAGGACTATCAAGGAGCAGAGATCGAAGACTGGCTAAAGGCGGCACTATGAAACGTTTTGAATATGAGATTACCAAACACCCAGCCGATACCTTTAACGAATGGGGGGACGGGCATAAATAAATAAGTAACTTCACATAGTGGGTGATGATCTGGGATGCATGATTTGGCTAAACGGCTTGGAATGACTCGACCCGGGGTGGGGTATGCAGTAAAAAGAGGGGAGAGAATCGGAAAGGACAATAATCACCGGTTTAGAAAATAACTTGGTTATTTATTTATGCCCGTCCCCCCGTCTTTCCGTCCCCCCGTCTTTCCCCAGTGACGCCTCAAAATAGACCTCAATCTACTGATTATTAAGGATTTATCACAAAAAAGCCTCTGGAAGATCTGCTGTACAGAGGTCTTAGCAAACAGCCACGCTAAAAAGCGGGGTAGCCTAACTAGGTGATATTACAGTGAAATAAAAAGGGGCCATTTTAAAAAATCTCTTGTGGGTTTGAGTTTTGGCGTTTTTTCGGTATCCTACCCTCAATACAAGGGGGGTAGGCATGAAACAAAGTTATTTTCCAAGGTATGAGAAGCCGAAAAGGATTCAGGTGATCGAATCTGGTGGGATCATGGAAATTTCTTTGACAGAGATGCTGGGAGCCGGATAGGAGAAGCATCATAAATAAACACGTCTTTAAATATTGATAGCCATAAAAGCTTGGATAGAGCTTTTTGTTGCAGTTGAAAGCTAAATGTCAGGACGGCTTTTTCAAGGAAATCGACAAATATTTTATTCGCAAGCCGATCCCAAAAGCTACTGCGGGAAATGTTTTTTCCAGT
>Ga0209986_10003099_pt1 | contig 14761 bp, 13 predicted proteins | sample BlataG_FD_183168 | JGI IMG/M metagenome (GOLD analysis project Ga0209986, IMG submission 183168) | Deep subsurface microbial communities from Black Sea to uncover new lineages of life (NeLLi) - Black_00105 metaG (SPAdes) (version 2) | ecosystem: Environmental > Aquatic > Marine > Oceanic >...
CATTTACATTTCATAAATCTCTTGCCATATTCTGATCCGTTTATCCTTTAAGATCACGTGGGATTGAAAAACATATCCTGGCACCATCACCCGGTTTTGGATCAACCCAAATACGTCCGCCATGCGCTTCAATCACTGCCCGAGCAAGATATAAACCAAGACCGGTTCCTTTTGTCGTACGTGATACTTCACTCGCCCGGTAGAAACGATCAAATATATGCGGCAAATCATCTGCGGCGATACCAAGACCTCGATCGCTTACACAGACAATTAAATGTTCAGATTTCACCTGACCATTTATTTGGATTTCACTACCTTCTGGTGAATATTTAATAGCATTTGAAATCAAGTTAGCAAAGACCTGAGATAGGCGGTCTTCATCCCCCAGAATTACTGGAAAGCCTTCAGGGAAATCCACTACGATATTGTGTATTGTTGATTGTATCTGAAAACGCGTCGCTATCTGCTTTGCTAATAAATCCAAGGATACCTCAGTCATGTTGATGGATAAAGCGCCAGCCTGCAACCGTGATGCATCCAACAAGTCCTCAATTAGCTCTGTCAAGCGGTCCGATTCTTCTTCGATTACTTCCAGGCTGTCCTCTACAATCTTGCGATCCCAATTAACGTCTTCTCTGCGTAGCGTTCCCACATAGCCTTTGATAAGCGCTACAGGTGTTTTCAGCTCATGGCTGATTACAGAGATGAAAGTACTCTTTAGTTCTTCTGCCTCCCGAAAATGGGTGATATCGCGTACGGAAGCAACAATATTAATCAAATTACCTTCCACTGAAAGAAGGGGCGCGTATGTAATTCCGACAGGCAAAGGCGGTCGGACTGGACGTTCCAAATCTCCCTCCACATACAAAGTTGCGTTCGGGGTCAAGGGCCACCCACCTTCTTTAGCTTGTTCTAACGTCACCCCATCTTCGCGATGTACCCAAAGAACGACATCTGCATGATTCCGCCCTACAATATCAGCCATACTAACCCCCAACATCCTTGCCATAGCCCTGTTGCAGCGTTCAATTGTATAATGAGCGGATAATATCAGAATTCCATCAGCCACAGAATCCAGGAGAGCTGACATCCGCCTTTCTTCGTTGAGCACCTGGGTATATAGCTGTGCATTTTGTACGGCAATCGCTGCCTGGTCAGCAAAACTTTGCAGCAGCGTCCTGTCGTTAGACGAAAATACACCCTGGTAATTTCGAAAGATGAACAAGACACCAGTCACCTGCTTTCTGGCAATTAGCGGAAGCCCGACCCCAGTGAGCAGACTTAAACTAGCAGCACGTGTTAACCCCTGCAGCAAGCGGTTAATGTCTGAAAACTCATTCCGTGCCGGGTCATTCTCCAGAGGAACGTGTGCAAGCAGCGGATCCAATGTCCGGATAAACGTCGCTGGAATACCTTGGGATACGGCTACCGACCAACCTTTTTGAACATCACGTAAGGCTATTAATCCCGCTTGACCTGCCATCATCTCAATTGAAATGTGTAAAATACGCGCCAATACTTTATCTAAATCCAGCTCCTGAGTAATGGCACGTAGAATCTCAAGCAGATAATCCCGTTGACGGACTCTGAAATCAGGCAGCAATTGTGTGAAATTCTCCTTCACTGATCATGATAACCTCATCGAGGATTTCAAGAGCCTCATCCACTTCTTCTCGAGTTACACAAAGCGGTGGGGCTAATCTTATGGTGCTCTTGCCACAACCCAGCAAGATTAAACCCCGTTGAAATGCATTCTCAATGATCGCGTCGCGCAATTGCTCAGCTGGTTTTTTAGTATTACGATCCTCGACAAACTCAATACCGATCATTAGCCCTTGCCCCCGTATTTCGCCAATAGAAGAATACTTATTTAATAGAATCTCCTCCGCCAGTTCCTTTGTATACCGGCCAACCGCCGAAGCGTTCTGCATATACTCATTTTCCACCAGGGAAATCGTCGCTAAAGCCGCAGCGCATGCTACAGGGTTTCCTCCGTAAGTATTTCCATGTGCCCCTTTTTGCCAATCCATAATTTGCCTTCGTGCGAACATAACCCCAAGAGGCATACCGGAAGCGATTCCTTTCGCCGTACATACAATATCGGGTTCAACCCCAAAATGTTCAATCGCCCACCATTTACCAGTGCGTCCGATCCCCGATTGCACTTCATCAGCGATCAATAGTATCCCATACTTATCACATAACCGGCGCAAAGCCGGGAAGAAGCCGGGCGATGGAATGATATAACCACCCTCTCCTTGGATTGGTTCAATTAAAATTCCAGCCAGATCATCAGGTGGAATAACCTTGGTAAGTATCTGCTCCTCAATATAACGCACAACTGTATCACCATAATCTTCTCGCGGGGGTGATTCCAGTACTTGCCGGTAAGGATCAGGATACGGAACATGTACAACACCGCTCATAAAAGGAAAGAAGCCATGACGGTAAACTTTTTTGCTGGCTGTAAATGCAATCGACCCCATTGTTCGCCCATGAAATCCACCAAGAAATCCTATAAATTGGGTGCGACCCGTATGAGAACGAGCCAGTTTAATAGCAGCTTCGACGCTTTCTGTCCCCGAATTGGTCATAAAAGATACAGCTTCTTCTGAAAAGGGTGCTATCCCATTGATGGCTTCCGCTAATTCAACCCACTTCTCGTGGTAAAAATCTGAAGAAATGTGAATGAACTTTTCAGCCTGCTCCTGGATCGCTTGAACAACTTTCGGATGGCTGTGTCCGGTTGCGACGACAGCGATACCGGCTGCGAAATCCAAAAAGCGATTCCCATCCACATCCCATACTTCTACACCTCGGCCTCGCTCCATAACAAATGGGTAGCCGCGTGGATAGGATGGTGAGATAACCTTATTGTCACGCTCTATGAGTGACCGGGCTTTCGGTCCTGGTAAATTGAACGTTTGCATAAATTAAGTCTCCTAGATTTATCAGAATTTTTTATTATATATTTCATCAATCACATGAATGAAGTTCGGATAAATATGATTTCTCGGTGCCTATCAACATAGGCATTGAGATTATTATCGAAATAATATTCTCACAATCACGCAAATTGACGGATGAATTATACCTCGAACACATCATTAAACCCTAGAAGTTTGGTTTGTAGCCTGCTGGTTTTATAAGGGTATAATCATTCCTCGTTCTGTGAGCAGCAATCCTTTACTATATTAAAAACCATGAATGCATCAACAGCCCTTTTTTCTTTTGATATACAAGCCTCACAGGGAGATGCTCGAGCCGGAGTCCTGCACACTCCTCATGGTGATATCTTGACACCCGTTTTTGCACCTGTAGGAACTCAAGCAAGTGTAAAGGCAGTCACTCCTGCTCAATTAAACGAATTGGGCGCAAGCTTAGTTCTCGCTAACACCTACCATCTTTATCTAAGACCAGGTGAAGAATTGATTGCTGAACTTGGTGGGCTGCATGACTTCATGAATTGGCATCACCCACTGTTGACCGATTCAGGCGGATATCAAGTTTATTCACAGGCCGCAAATCGGAGTATATCGGACGAAGGAGTGATATTCAGAAGTCATATTGATGGTTCCACTCACCACTTCACACCTGAAAAATCAATTGCGATCCAGGAAAAGTTAGGTGCCGATATCATCATGACCTTTGATGAATGCGCACCACCTTATGACTATGAGTACAATCAACGAGCGTTAATGAGAACCCATAAATGGGCAGAACGCTGCCTGAAATCCAAAAAACGTTCCGATCAGGCTATGTTCGGCATCGTACAAGGCGGGGTCTTTTCTGATCTACGCCGCAAATCCGCAAAATTTATCTCCTCCCTTGATTTCCCTGGTCACGCAATTGGCGGATTATCTGTTGGTGAGACGAAAGATGAGATGAAATCAATGTTAGAAATCGTTAACGCAGTTTTACCTGAAGATAAACCACGTTATTTGATGGGAGTTGGCACACCAGAAGATTTATTGAACGCCGTAATTAGGGGTGTTGATATATTTGACTGTGTATTGCCAACGCGGCTTGCGCGTCATAACACGGCAATGGTGCCTAAAGATAAACTAAATCTAACAAACGCAGTTTTTGCGAAAGATTCACGCCCAATAGACAACACATGTACTTGCTATACATGCCAACATTTTTCACGGGCATATCTACGCCACTTGATCGTCGCCAAAGAGATGTTATCGGCAACTCTCCTGTCCATACACAACCTACATACTCTGCTTGAATTCGTAAAAGAAATGCGCCAATCAATCCTCGATGCTCGTTTCAACGACTTTGTAGAGAGCTTTATATTAGGCGAACACAGTGGCAAATAAATACTGGAAGCTCATGCGTGCTTGTGTATGACAGTTTTACAATCTATCCTTCTCGGTGTTATTCAAGGCTTGACCGAGTTTTTACCAATTTCAAGTTCAGGACACCTGGTTATCGTACCGTATTTGCTAGGTTGGCACATACCAGCAACGGACGCATTTATCTTTGATGTACTCGTACAGGTGGCAACTTTAGTAGCTGTGATCGTATATTTCTGGAACGACCTGATTGCCTTAGCAAAAGCCATGCTTTTGGGCTTGAAAAACAAATCCCCGATGAAAACCCCACAAGCTCGTTTGGGATGGAAGTTAATCCTCGCCACAATCCCTGCCGGGATTATCGGTTTATTACTTAAAGAAACTGTCGAGAACACATTTGCGAATCCCAAGCTTACAGCATCGGCATTGTTCCTAACTGCCACTCTACTAATAATCGCAGAGAGAGTGGGAAAACGTGATCGCAACCTAGAACAGTTGGATTGGAAAGATGCACTCTGGATCGGTTTTTCGCAAGTTATAGCGATTTTCCCAGGCGTCTCACGCTCAGGCGCAACAATCGCCGGAGGAATGACCCGCGATCTTGGACGTCCCACAGCAGCAAGGTTCTCATTCTTAATATCCATCCCAATTATGCTTGCAGCAGGTTTATCTGCGACTTATGATCTAATCCGCAGCCCCTACGTTTTACAGCTCCTGCCAACATTTATACCCGGTTTCATCTCGGCTGCAGTTGTCGGTTATCTAGCAATCCGTTGGATGTTACGTTTCCTAGTTGGTCATTCCCTCTACATCTTTGCGGTTTATTGTACTGTAATGGGGTTGCTCGTTATTGTATCGAGTTAACTGTAATCAATAAATTTATCTCAGCTTAATTCTAGTCCTTACTTAAATGTAAGCTGCTTAGCCTCTTCAATATAGGTCAAGCTTTGATGACGAAAATAGGTGTTATATAAATTTGCATACTCACCGCTTTTTGCCAGCAAATCTTCATGGTTCCCCTCTTCAACGATCATCCCGTGTTCAAGCACAATGATCCGGTCAGCAGCCTTAACAGTTGAAAGACGATGGGCTATTAAAATGCTGGTTGTGTCTGCAAAGATCATTTCCAACGCTTGTTGAATCTGCCATTCTGTAAACGGGTCAATGCTTGCGGTAGCTTCATCCAGGATAAATATCGCCGGTTTTTGTACTATTACACGCATCAAAGACACTAATTGACGCTGTCCCATGGAGAGGCGCGCGCCTCGCTCACCCACTTCAGTGTCCAAACCATTCGCCAAGGTCCCCAACCACTCTCCCTCTCCAATCTTGTGCGCCAGTTCCTGAATAAAGGAATACACTTCTTTACTCGGACAAGTGTAGCAAATATTGTCTGCCACAGTCCCCGAAAATAAAAAGGGTGTCTGGGAGACAATACCAAGATGTGACCGGTAATCGTATAGATCAAATGAACGAATATCTATACCATCGATAAAGATCTGTCCACCCTGGAATTCATAATACCTGGCGATAAGCTTGGCAATCGAAGATTTGCCAGCACCAGTGTGACCCACCAAAGCGATGGTCTCCCCAGGATAGACATGGAGATCAAAATCATCAAAAATCGATTCGCCATCTATATAATGGAAGTAAACATGCTGAAACTTAATTTCCCCTTTTAGATCTGGCACATATAAATTGTCATTTTGAACTACATTGGATTCTACATCCATTAAGGCAAACACACGCTCCGAAGCCGAAAGACCGGATTGGATTTGAGCCCAAAATGCAGAAAGGTTCAATACCGGGAAGAAAAAACGGTCCAGACTTATTAAAAATAAAAACCAAGCCCCAGCGGAGATAATCCCCAAAGCAGCATTGATACCTCCGATGTATAACAATATTGCAGTCGCTATTCCTCCCAAAACATTTAATGCTGGAAACACCGACGAAAGAACTAACCCCCTTTGAACATTTACACGGTATGACTGCTTATTCGCTTGGTCAAATTCCTCAAAAATACTTGTTTCCTGTCGAAAATTTTTTGCTACCACAATCCCACTGACAGTTTCTTTGATCGTTGCGTTTACGTTCGCCATTGCACGCATTCCACTACGAGTGACCTTGCGCGCTAATCTCCGAAATCCGAGCGCCACTAGAAACAATATTGGCAAGAATGCAAAAAGATAAAGTGATAGCCTCAAATTTATGGAGACTAAAACCGCGCCTAAAATGACAGCTTGTACAATTTGAGCGAACAAATCGGTAATCAAAATCACAGTTTGTCCAAACTCATGTGTATCTGATGTGATCCGGGAGACGATCTTCCCAGAGGAAAATTCATCAAAGAACGAGAGATCATGTTCAGAGGTTGCGCGGAATGCATCAATACGTAAGGCCAGTACAATATCAGCGACCATGCGCACCACGATTCTTCGCCGACCCCAATTCGCTATCCAAATTATTATTCCGGCCAGCAGTACAACCCCACAAAGTAAAACAATATCGTACGTTGTTAGATTTTCATCCATAGCATCAATGCTACGTGAGACTAACAGAGGGGTGGCGGCAGCAGCTAGAGCAATCACCAGAAGTAAGAGCGTTACCGTGACCAGTTGAAGGGTATAAGGGCGAAAATATTCAGCGGCGCGGCTTACTAGTTGCTTGTCGGTATATTGACGATCGTAGCCTTCAATATCTAAACTTGAAAAAAATCCCATTTCTTACTCGCTGAAAATTCGCTGGTAATCTTCTGAGGATGTCATTAACTTCTCATGTGTCCCAACAGCGGCTATTTTTCCTTGACGCATGACGAGGATCAGATCAGCCCACCGGATCTGTGACAATCGATGGGTAATGATGAAAGTTGTCCGTCCACGAGCTGCAGTATATATAGCACGTTGGATTTCATCTTCGGTTGCGCTGTCAATCGCGCTGGTCGAATCATCCAATATAAGTATCCGTGGATCAGTGAGGAACGCCCGAGCCAACGCGATACGCTGGCGCTGTCCCCCAGAAAGAGTCGCACCACGCTCTCCGATAATTGTCTGGTAACCGCTCTTAAAAGACGAAATAAACTCGTGCACCTGCGCAGCCTGTGCCGCTTCTATCATCTTTTCCTGGGTCGCATCAGGATTCCCGAAAGTAATGTTCTCAGAAATCTTACGCGAGAACAAGAACACATCCTGTTCAATAAAGGAAATGCTGCGCCTCAGAGCTTCCAGGTTCCAATCACGAACATCGACGCCATCAACAAGAACTTGACCCGATGTCACATCATAAGTGCGGTTTACAAGTTTCACCAGTGTGGTTTTTCCGCTGCCGGTTTGACCGACGAAAGCTACAGTCTGCCCAGGTTCAACTTTAAAGGAGATGTCTGCCACTGCCTGTTCCTTCTCTCCATACGAAAACGAAACGCTTCGAAATTCAATTTCGCCTCGCATTGGTCCGGAATATCCCTGCAGGTTTTGATCCAAATCATTTTCACGGTTGATCAAGTCAAGGATTCGAGTTGCTCCGGCAACCCCCAGAGAAATCTGAGAGTATGCGAATAAGGAGACAAAAGTTGGGAATCCAAATAATTGAATGAGTCCAAAGTAAGCAATCACATCTCCAACATCCAGGGAACCATTTTTAAACAGAATCAATGCTTGAAAGAGAGCCAAAGCTTGAGCAATTCCCAATAAAAGCAAAGGTAAAAAGCGGGCTTCTACATCCCCTTGCTTGACAAACGCATCTCGGAACCGGCGCGCAATACTTGCGAAACGTTCGACCTCACTGGTTTCTTGAGCCATGCCCTTGACTGTCTCTATTCCATCGATTGCTTCCGCCAATCTGGTGTTTAACTGCCCAAATGCTGTCCGTATGTTGTTTGTGATCGGTTGCAGTTCGCGCAAATATTGCCAGATTGCAATGTAATAAATTACGATGAACAATAAGGGTATTAGCACTAAGGACGGATGGTAGCGTGGTGCAATTATTAACGGCATAAACATAAAAACTGCTGAACCAATTACTAAGTTCAAACCAGGGTTGAATAAAAGGTTCAACTCGCGGACGTCATTGGTGGCACGTGCCATTGTATCCCCGACCGGCTGTAAGCTGTGGAATGTCATGCTTTTTCCTAGCAGGCTGACATATAATTCGTGACGTACATCCCGCTCCACACGCTGACCAGTCAACTCGGCGCCAAAGTTACGACCAAATTGCAGTACCCCCCGTACTATCTGGCTCACCACTATTAAGATGGCAATTTGTACCAGTACGTTTATGTTAGGAGGGGACTCAAATACCGCGTTGAAAGCCTGACCGATCAACACAGGGACTAAAGCCGCAAGACCCGCATTACTTATTGCCCCGATCAATACCATTAGTAATAAAGACCAGTACCGCAAAGCATACGATATTATCCACCGTACCGCACTGCGCCGATCAGTGTTACTGCTCTCAGGCAGACTGAATTCTGTTGATAAAGATGTATGTGTCATTGAAAGGGAATCCGTAACAGGTTATTGAGCGAAATTCGCGTTGATAATTCCTGTGCCCTGAACAATCAATAAGCACCTGACCTGGAGGATTTTTCTTGATATAATTGGGATGTCACAGTAAAATGGAATTCCCAATTCATTATAGAGAGCGCAACGCTCAACATAGTAAAAGGTAGTAATTGGCGACTGGAATAAGGAAAAAAATTTTGGGTATCAGCCATCGAGGCTTAAGACATCGACGCAAGGATACCATAGAAATTACGATTTCAACCTTTATGATGTACCATATAAGTATAACTATCTTAAGTTAAATCATTATGCATTAAATTACCAATCATCGCTTAGATATGATTTATTCATAACGTCTAAGTGTTTTTTGTCCCTTGTAAAAGTACATATTAGAGTTAGACTTTCAAACGTTGGATATTTCACAAAAGTAGGTTGGAGCGTTAGATCACTATGAGTCCTGAACTGCATATAGATGCTTTACTGCCGTCAGAGATGGCAACCAGAGCCGAATATATCGGCGTACGGAAAGCCGAAGCTCCACTTCTTACAATGTTTGCACTGGCGATACTTGCCGGTGCCTTTATTGCTCTGGGTGCGGTTTTTGCCACAACTGTTATTGCAGGCGATATGCCCATTAAAACAATGGAGGGGACAACTGCATTATTTACAGATTTTCCATTTGGGTTCAACAAACTACTTGCAGGTTTCGTTTTCTGCCTGGGTCTTATTCTGGTAGTAGTTGGAGGCGCTGAACTGTTCACTGGGAACAACCTGATTGTAATGGCCTGGGCAAGCGGGAAAGTCTCTTCATCTGCCCTGCTGCGAAATTGGGGGGTCGTCTATATTGGCAACTTTGTCGGTGCTGTTGGAACAGCGTTATTGGTGTTTATCAGCAAACAATACCTGTTCGGCGGCGGAGCAGTTGGAGCTGCAGCTCTCAATATTGCACAGGCAAAAGTCGGACTTGGGTTTATCCAAGCGATAGCACTTGGTATCCTTTGTAATACCCTGGTTTGTCTTGCTGTGTGGATGACTTTCAGCGCTCGCAGTACAATCGACAAGATCGCAGCCATCATCTTCCCCATCACAGCATTCGTTGCCGCTGGCTTCGAACACAGTATTGCTAATATGTACTTTATCCCAATTGCCCTTCTAATAAAAAACTTTGGGACGACTGAATTTTGGGGCACGATAGGCAGGACACCTGCTGATTATTCATCCCTCTCCTGGGAATCATTTCTTATCGACAATCTGCTGCCAGTAACAATCGGGAATATTATCGGAGGCGCGATTTTTGTCGCAGGTATATATTGGATAATCTTTCTCCGTCCCGCAAGAAAATAGCTCTCAAACACCGAGGAGATGAAATGAAAGCGTATGTAATGATCACAGTACGATCCGGAGCAATCCTGGAGGTCATCAATAATTTACGACGTATTAATGGGGTAATGGATGCAAATATGACATTCGGTCCTTATGACGTCGTTGCTGTAATCCAGGCTGAGAACGTCCACAGAATTGGTCGCTTGATTGCAGCAGAAATACAACCGATTCCTGGTGTAATTGATACTTTGACATGTCTTGTACTGGAATCCTGATTTAAATCCACAAACGTATATTATTCAAACACACCCAGAGAATAAAGGATATTTTTTTACAACCCTGCCGACCGGGAGGAAAAGGATTTATTTACTGGCATTCATGCAAGGACTTTTTGGGGAGAAAAAATGATGATGGTGATTGTGGAGTTGGACGCAAACGCCACACTCCCCAAACACAACCACACACACGAACAAGGGGGGATAGTGCTTGAAGGGGAATTGGAATTCATAATTGGAGGCGAAACAAGCCTCTTACACCCAGGGGACTTATATATTATTCCAGGCGGAGTAGATCATGAAGTGCGGGTCGGGGGAACTCCAGCCAAAGTCTTGGATATTTTCAGCCCTGTACGAGAAGAGTATAAGTATTAGTATCTCTATTAGTGATGTGTAGGTAAAAAAGGCATCTCAGGTCCGGGGATCCCCAGCCGTTCAGATAAGGCTGCTGTCATCGCGATCCGTTCATCCCAGGCATATTCCGTTTCACCAAAGCACATTGACTGCTCATGCCCTTTACCGCAGGCGATTACCAAATCCCCCGGCTCAGCTAATTCAACCGCAAAGCGGATAGCTTCTCCCCGGTCCGGGATGCGCCAGAAAGTATCGCCCTCGACCCCATTTTTTGTTTTCAACCCTTCCGCCATTTCCGACAAGATAAATTGCAAGGATTCTGTCCTGGGGTCTTCAGCAGTCAAGATTATTAGGTCTGCCAATTCGGCTGAAATCTCGGCCATCAAACAGCGTTTAGCCTTATCGCGCAAGCCAGCCGATCCGAAAACTGCGATAACCTTACCAGCGGTCAGAGCACGAGCTGCTGTTAAAGCATTTTTTAGTGCATTGGGTGTGTGAGCGAAATCAACAATCGCAATAAATTCCTGCCCAATCTTAATTCTCTCCATCCTCCCTGGCACACAAACCATAGTACTTATACCCTTTTGGATCACGTCCCCAGGTAAATCCATTATTCCTTTTGTTGCTGCAATCGCAGCCAAACAATTGGAGATGTTATAACGACCTATCAGGGGGGTGAAAACAGGGAAACGAAAAGACTTGTGGTGAATGCCATGTCCATCTACAATAAAATCCAAACCACTTATGGATTCCCGCACACATAATGACTTTACATCTGCATCTTGCTTAATCCCATAGGTTATTTGTGTGGAAGAAGTAACAGAAGACAAGTATTGGAATGAGATGTCGTCCATATTTAGCACCGCACCCCTCTCTGGATTAATTTGTTTCGGATATCCGTGCTCCAATGCAGTAAATAAGCGCGCCTTTGTAGCACGATATTCCTCATATGTCCCGTGGTAATCCAAATGTTCATGGGCGATATTTGTGACTACAGCGATATCAAAATCACATGCAGATAAACGGTGTTGGGCTAGCCCATGAGAGGTCGCTTCTAAGACTACATGCGTTATGCCAGTTTCTACCATTTGGGCTAAATAGCCATGAAGTTCTGAAGCATCTGGCGTCGTGACATGCAATCCTGTATCCAAGGTTTCCTCACCGATCACGGCATTGACTGTTGAAATCATACCGGTTTGAAAGCCGGCAGTCTGAAGTATATTAAAGATTAAATTAGCCGTCGTCGTCTTACCGTCCGTTCCTGTTATCCCAATCATTACCAGCTTGCGGGATGGAAAACCATGATAAGCCGCTGATGCATTAGCAAGCGCCAAGCGGCTGTCTGAGACGCGAATATATGGGACATCGCAATCTTGAATCACTTGAGTACCAATTACAGCGCTTGCCCCTCGTTCGATTGCATCTGGAATAAAATGATGGCCATCATTTGTCCCCCCCTTGACAGCGACAAATAAAACGCCGGTATTAACGCGCCGCGAATCTGGTGTCACTCCTGTAATTATGATGTTTAAATCCGCCGAATATTCTTTTTCAGGCAGAGACTCCATAATATCCTCAAGCCTGACAGTCGATCCCCTGGTTCGGTCATTTTGTTCCATAAAATTAGTACAGGAAAATGCCCAGGAACTTACATCTCCCTGAGCATTTTTATATTATTCAAAATAAGTAATACGTATGTAAAACTGAGACTCACCAAACGAATTTCGAATCTGCGTTATGATAAACTTTGTTGGAGCGACTCGAGTTGTCCAGACACGGAACCATCTAAGACTTTATCGCCAACTTTAACGACCAATCCACCGAGTATGGACGGGTCAACCCGAAATGTGACAGTCTGACTGCCTGTTTTTGATGTTATGTCTTGCCTGACAATTTCTTTTTCTTCTTCGGTAAGCGGTAGAGCACTAATAATTTCAGCCGAAGCTCCACTCAATCCGGTATCCTCTAACACGATAACTTCTCCGGACTTGACACCTGAGAAGAATTCATCGATGAGGGCACGTTGGCGTTTTTCATCCAAAGCATCGCCTATCAGTTTATGAGTCGCAGCCATAGCAAGTGCTGCGACTTGACCGCGGACATCTGCCAGCATCCGGTCACGTTCCAAACCGGCATCGGCTAAGGCTGCTTCGCGCGCTTTTGCAGCATCGGATTCAGCTTGAGCCATGATTTCTTTACTAACAACTTCCGCTCTTTCAGTCGCTTCCCGAATATTTTGATTTGCTTCAGCCTGTGCCTTTGTTAATATCTCCTGCGCATCCTTTTCCGCATTAGCACGCGCTTCCGCTGCTACTTGGGCATCCTGTAAGCCTTGAGCAATGGATTTGCGGCGTTTGTCAAGTAAATCCATTATCGGCTTGAACACAAAGGCACGCAAGACAATAAAGACAAGTGCAAAGTTTAAGATCTGAACTAAGAGATATCCCAGGTTAAGGCCTAGTGCTTCCAAAACCTACCTCCTTTTCTTTTGTTTTTATGATGTTAACCAACGAATAGGATCAAGAGTGCGACAACCAAACAATAAATAGCGACCGCTTCCGCAAAAGCAATCCCTAGAATCATATTCGTTTGTACATCGCCGCTTGCGTCTGGATTGCGAGCAATTCCTTGAACTGCACCACTTACAAGGATGCCAATTCCTAATCCAGCACCTATTGTGCCAAGCATGGCTATGCCTGCTCCGATGAGTTTTGCTGCTGCTGCATCCATTGTCTTCTAATTAACCTCCTTTTATTAATCTTTGTAAATAACTGACTATTGATAATTCCTATTAACCAATTAAGGATATCTCAAGAAATCATATACCATATTAATGGTCGTGCTGTTCCTCATGATCTCCATGACCCTTTGTTGCCAGAGACATAAATACCATAGTGAGCATACCAAATACGAACGCTTGAATCAAACCAACAAATATTTCCAACATCAAAAATAACGAGGGAGCTAATACGGGCACCAAGGTACCAATTACAAAAAGTAAAACAGTACCAGCAAAAATATTACCAAACAACCGGAAGGAGAAAGAGAGTATTTTTGAAATTTCTGACACGATCTCAAGCAAACCAACGGCAAAATCGATAATCCCCATTGGTTTATTAAATACGTTCCAAAGAGCAGAAATGTTTATAAATTTTGAGAAGTAGCCCGGTCCGAGTGCTTGAAAACCGATTACCTGAGTCATGAACACTGAAATTAATGCCAGTGCAACTGTAAAATTTAGATCGGTTGAAAGTGTTCGCACAAAACCTATGAGCGTAAAACCTGCAGCATGATCGCTATCTGTTCCACCTTCAGATCGTATTAAAGTGTATATATTGCTCGTGACCTGTTCGATTGGATTCCCATGCTCTACCACAGGCTCTAAAATCCCGATTGTATCCACACCTGGAATTAATTCCGTCCAGTTGACGACTAGGACCAAAAGGGTAATCGCGCCAAAATAAGGAAAAATTTTTTTTGTCCACTTTCCTGCAGTGGATTCGGTCATATTGTATAACACTTCGACAAAGGCTTCTATCGCCCCGGAAAATCCTTGGGGTACTAAACTGCCGCTTTTCACTGCTTTCCAAACCGCAAAAGTAATCAGAAGTAGAATAATATCTGCGATGACCATCGCTGTCATGGTATTTGTCAAATAGAAAGGACCAATAACAGGTAATGTGAATAATGGTTGGTGTGATAAACGTTCAGGTGCTACCTGGATATGTGGCAAAACAGGTGCATAAACACGAGCGGCAAATATGCCCAATACTATTATTGCCAACGTAAGATAACGATTTGGAATCCCAAGGATTCTGGGGCGGGTATTATTCACTTATGAGCTCCTCCTTATTTGAAGGTTGTGGATTCTGCTCACCATCTGTTTTTATTCGAGAGGTAGCTTTTTTCACTACCCATATCATTGCGAATAGGGTAATTGGAACGCTGATAACGATTAATACTATTGTGATCATAGGTTTAGTACTGAAGCGGCTATCCAACCATAATCCGC
>Ga0209986_10003102_pt1 | contig 14759 bp, 11 predicted proteins | sample BlataG_FD_183168 | JGI IMG/M metagenome (GOLD analysis project Ga0209986, IMG submission 183168) | Deep subsurface microbial communities from Black Sea to uncover new lineages of life (NeLLi) - Black_00105 metaG (SPAdes) (version 2) | ecosystem: Environmental > Aquatic > Marine > Oceanic >...
TCAGTGGTTGATGTCAACAACGGCAGAATAGTCAGGATAAGACCGTTGCACTATGACTGGAAATATAACCCTGAGGAATTCAATCCCTGGAAAATCAAGGCACGAGGACAGGTCTTCGAACCAAGCATGAAATCGCTGATTCCTCCTCTCAGCCTGGGCTATAAAAAACGCGTTTACTCCCCCAACAGGGTTAAGTATCCGCTTAAGAGGGTCGACTGGAACCCCAATGGCAATAGAAATGTAGAGAACAGGGGTAACAGTCGCTACGTCAGGATCTCGTGGGACGAAGCTCTGGACTTGATAGTGGACGAGATAAACAGAATAAAGGAGAAATACGGGACACACGCAATACTTTCCCAGTCGGATGGACACGGCGAGACAAAGGTCGTGCATGGCCCACATGGTTGTGCCCGGAAGCTCCTGGCGCTTCTGGGTGGTTTCACACTACAAACCAGAAACCCCGACAGCTGGGAGGGATGGTACTGGGGCGCAAAACATGTGTGGGGAATGGAACCTGTGGGACAGCAAGGACCTCAAACTAACCTTATGGCTGATATCGCCAAGAATACCGAGCTTCTCCTGTTCTGGGGATGCGACCCCGAAACTACAACCTGGGGGTGGGGTGGACAGTTGCCAAGCCGACTGTGCTACTGGTTCAAAGAGCTGGGAATAAAATCCATATATATCTGCCCGGACGTGAACTACGGAGCAGCAGTTCACGCTGATAAATGGATACCTGTAAGACCCAACACGGACGCTGCCATGCAACTCGCCATAGCCTACACCTGGATTACCGAAGGAACTTATGATAAGGAGTACGTGGCCACCAACACGTTTGGGTTTGATAAGTTCAAGGAATACGTTTTAGGAAAAGAGGATAGGATTCCCAAGACACCCCAGTGGGCTGCGGGGATAACGGGAGTACCCGCCAGGATAATCAGGACACTGGCATCAGAGTGGGCATCCAGGAGGACAACGATAGCACATGGCAATGGGGGTTCCTATATCAGGGGGCCATATTCAACCGAGCCCGCCAGGCTGGAAGTCCTGCTGCTGGCGATGCAGGGACTGGGGAAACCAGGAGCTAACCAGGTCAAGATGATTGAATGGGGGCTTTTTGGTAAACAGGAGCAATACCCTCTACCCAGAGCAACGATACTTCCATGCGTAATGGCAGCACATCAAGGATGGTGTGATGCAGGAATCTCTGGAAGCAAGGGAAGGACACAAGTAGGAGCCATACAACCAACACAATCTATCCCCGAGGACTCTATCCATGTTATTCCCAAGGACCTCATTCATGAGGCAATCCTTAATCCGCCTCTTAGCTGGTACGGTACCACGCTATTGATGGAGCCACTCGAAAATCAATTTGTGAAATATGAGTATCCCGTGAAGGGTTTCCCCGAAGTACACATGATTTGGACCGATTCGCCCAGCTGGGTCACCTGCTGGAACGACGGAAACAGGATGATTAAGGCGTTCAGAAATCCCAAGGTAGAATTCATACTGGCACAGCACCCATGGCTGGAGAACGACTGCCTGTTCGCCGATATAGTCCTGCCGGTCAGTACCAAACTGGAGCAAGAGGATATTGCGACAGATACCTTCAGCGGACAATTTCACACCATTTTCCCCGAAGAGAAATGTATTGAACCTATCGGGGAATCCAGGAGTGATTACGAGATAGCCTGCATGATAGCTGATAGGCTGGGTTTATTGGAAGAATACACTGATGGCAAGTCTGTTGAGGAATGGATAAAGACTGGGTTCGAGTGTTCAGGGGTACAGGACATGATTAGCTGGGAGGAAATCAAGGAAAAAGGGTATTATGTCATACCAACCGCCCCGGATTGGGAGCAAGACCCTGCTGGTTTGATAGAGTTCTACCAAGACCCTGAGAAGAATCCCTTGAAGACCCCGTCTGGCAAGTTAGAGTTCTATTCCCAGAATCTGGCAAAGTACTTCCCCTGTGATGAGGAGAGGCCGCCTGTCCCACACTGGATTCCATACGGTGAATCGCACCAGGAAAGCCTGCTGCATGCCAAAGCCAAGGCATACCCTTTGCTAATGGTTTCCAACCACCCGAGATGGGGAGTGCACTCACAGCATGATGATATCACCTGGTTCAGAGAAGCCCCCACGTGCAAAGTCAGAGGTCCTGATGGATACCAGTACCAGCCTGCCTGGATTCATCCGGTGGATGCTGCCAGGAGGGGCATAGCAGATGGAGATGTGGTCAAGATATACAACGACAGGGGTACTATCCTCTGCGGCGCATACGTGACCGAGAGGATAATGCCCGGCTCCATCAGTGTGGACCACGGGTCGAAGTATGACCCGATAGTTCCGGGAGAGCTTGACCGGGGTGGAGCGACTGATTCCATAGCTCCCCACAAACTTACCTCCAGGAATGCCACCGGTATGGCCACCAGCGGATTCCTGGTTGAGGTTGAGCGAGCTGATTTTTCAGAACTGATGAAGAAGTATCCCGAGGCGTTCAACAGGAAATTTCATCCCACCGCTGGCACATGCCTGGAGTCTTTCGTTGATTTATAAATAGAAGGTAAATAAAAACGACGACCTTGCTACAGATGTTTCAAACACGCACTGATTATTACAATTGCCATTGCCCATGAATATGATCATTGATATAAAATGGAGGCATCATAATGCAGAAGTCAATAGTTTCTATAGTGAAGGGAACCGATGCAGAGAAAATGGTGGAGGAGGCACTTTCCCTACTAGGTGGGGTGGAATCCCTGATCAAACCAAACTCAACCGTGGTAGTTAAGCCCAATGCAGGGCACTATTATCCTCCCGAAAGCAGCGTGAACACCAGTCCAGAGGTGGTTGCTGCCACCATTAAGGTGCTGCGAAAAGCACGACCAAAGCAAATTATACTGGCCGAGTCATCGGCAATTGCATTTGATACATTTAAATGCCTGGAGGTGAGTGGCATTGGTAAAGCTGCGGAAGAAGCCGGTGTAGACAGGATTATCGACATAAAAAAAGAGAAAGACCTGATAAATATTCCAATCAGGGACGCCCGCTCCACTTTAACCAAAACAGCCTTTCCCAGATTTCTTCTGGAGGCGGAGCATATAGTGAACCTGCCTATCTTCAAGACCCATATCAGTACGGTCTTCACCTGTGCTCTCAAGAATATGGAGGGGATTGTACAGGACAAGGTTCACTTCCAGGTACACCAAACAGATGTCGCAGCAGCAATATTTGATATATGGTCTGTTGTCAAAGCAGACCTTACAATAGCTGATGTTATTCGACCCGCAGCAGGCTTCGGTCCCCACCCCGCTACCTATCCAACATACGTTGGTTGCGTGGTTGCAAGTAAAGATCCAGTAGCGGTTGATGCCACCACTTGCCGCATGGTTGATTTGGACATTGCTAAGGTACCTTACTTCAAATCTGCCTGGGAGCGAGGTCTGGGAAATTTTACTGAAGATATGATAGAAATCCGTGGTAAGAAGATAGAAGATGTATTTACACCAATTTGGATACCATATCTGGAAGGATTCGGGGCATGGCCTGAATACAACATTCTTTCAGGGGATTCCTGCAGTTGTTGCCAGGGACTAGTAGCAATGACCCTGGAGAGGTTGAAAGTTATCGGCGAGTACGATAGAAATACGGGTGCCACAATTGTCCTTGGTCCCAAGAAAGAACTCCCTGAAGGAATAGCCAAAAGAGACATGATACTCATAGGTGACTGTCTCAAAGAATACCGTGGCCAGGGAGTATTTGTAGGCGGGTGTCCTCCCTTCTCCAGTTTTCCCCTATCGGCAATACTCCGCCGAAGGGATTATGTAGAGCTAGCAGATCTAACCAGGGAAGGGATAACTCCAGAAGAAGTAGTTGCCGAGGAGGAGAAATTTAAGAAGTATATAGATGCAACACTAAAGCAGAGAGGACAATAGAACAGGAAAGTAAAAAGTATATAGCCTGTATACTGAAATATAAATTAACTGTATCAGGGAAGTTAAAGCCCAAAACTTTGCTATAAAGGAGGCAATAATGGGGAAAATGACAAAAACAGATGAATTTATAACCAGTGATGTGCTTGTTATTGGAGGTGGTGCAGCCGGCTATAGAGCAGCAATCAAAGCTATCGAAGGCGGTTGTGATACCGTTCTAATCGAGAAGGCGGCAGTTAGAGCCGCTGGTTGCCTGGGATTCTGCTGCGGCATGGAGCACTTTGCCTACATCTACCCTCCACCAGGAACACTACTGCATAACCCAAATCTATCTCTCCCTCCCATTGAAGAGATAATCGCACGGATTGACACCCTGAGAGGAGTTAAAGAAGAAAGGATGTTTTTAAACCCCACTGCCACTTTCTCTATTATTGTTAAGGAGGGCTGGGATGAAGTCCTGGAGTTGGAGAGGCTCGGGGTAAGATTTAGAGAGGACGACGGCAGCTATTATGTCATCTACATGCCTGCGCAGGGAACGATCGTTGCCCTATTCAAAGGCGAAGGAATCCAACATAAACTTGCTACCGAATTATCCAAGCGAGGGGTAAAGGTCTTCGATAGAACCATGGCTGTGGACTTACTGACACATAATGGCACAGTTGCCGGTGCCGTTACACTTGATGTAAGAACGGGCAATATCAAGGTTTTCCAATCTAAGGCAACAGTGCTGGCTACGGGATCGGCATCCAGGTCATATCTTACTGATCCTTTACTACAATCCAACATCTTCGTATCGCAAAACCCTCCCATAGCCGATGGAAGTAATGCTGCAATAGGTTATAGAGCAGGTGCCGAGATAATAAACAGTGAATTCGCCTGGATTTGCCTTGGCGCCAAGAGCGCAAGGGTCCCCTTTAATGGCCTGGCACCATTTGCACTCTGGCCCAGCGATGTACCTCAACCTCACCCTCGCCTTATCAATGCCAAGGGAGAGGAAATCTTCCCTGAAGGTAAATTCAAGGACAAGGCTGCCGGGACATTTCATGCTGGCTTCCTCCCCTTGCTGGAAGAGGAGGAGAAACTGGGCAACAGCCCATTCTTCTGGGACTGCAGGCACTTGCCCGAGGAGATGATACAGTATATAGAGCAAAGGAGTTTCGCGCAGGAAGGTCCTATAGCATTAAAGTGGTTACAAGACCGCGGAATTGATTTAAGAAAGGACCTTCTCGAAGTTACGCTTCGATTCTTTGCGATTCATGCAGGTGTGCTGATCGACGAAAATGCTCAGACCAGCCTGAGTGGGCTATACGCCGCAGGAGATGCCACTTCTGATACTGGGGGAGCTCTTACCACAGCGCTTGTTTTCGGAAAGAGAGCAGGCATCAACGCTGCAAAATATGCCTCAGAAGCTAAAAAGACCACTATAAATGAGGCACAGGTGGAGATGATTAAAGAATGCATCCTGGCACCACAAATGGTGAAAAATGGCTACGCGCCTATTGAAGTAGAAAAAGAGGTTCGGTCAGTAATGACAAGATATTCGGGTTACTACAAGAGTGCCACAACACTGAATCGAGCCCTTGAAATACTCTCAGACCTGAAGGCAAACATCTTACCCAGAGTCTCAGCGAAGAACCCCCACGAGTTGATGCGTGCTTTGGAAGTCAGAAACATAATACTGACCATTGAGATGCACCTGCGCGCTTCCCTGGAACGTAAAGAGAGTAGAATGGGAGGCTTTGGTCATTATCATCTCCGACGAGATTACCCTGAGAGAGACCCTAACTGGGATAAACTCCTCGTCGTGCGGAATGAAGGCGGAGATATGAAATTCATAAAAAGAGATTGTTAAGGTGGTGAATGATGTCAATAAAGATTAACTATTCGAAGTGTAATGCATGCGGTATATGCTACAACGATTGCCCTATGGACGTCATAGCCTGGGACGAAGAGAAAAACATCCCTTTCATCAAGTATCCCGATGAGTGCTGTTACTGTGGCAATTGCGAACTATATTGCCCTAAAAAAGCAATAGCCATCTTATTACCTGCTACATTATATTAAAGGACAGCAGTCGCTATCCATGCTTGCGCTTTTATGGGTCAATTGTTGCAGTTGATATTCGGCAACATATCTCCTAACCAGTCCTCCTCCAACCATCTCCTTCCCAGCACCCTTTGTAGATTTTTCGCGCTAAATAGTGTAGACCCATTAAATTTTACCTATTGACATATCGTATGCCTGTGCTACAATAATAATCTTAGTAATATGGCATAATCTGGATAGACATTAACAAGAAGAAAGCCAAGTTGAGTGAAGGAGGTGTTTTTATGTAGTGATAGCGGTTTAGCAGGATAGAACATAGAAAAAAAGAAGAAGGAGGTAACTAATGGAAAAACCTATAGTATTTACCAGAAAAGCATCCGGTATGGTTCGTGAACTGGGCATGCTAGATGTTATGGCATTTTTAATGGCCATCGTTTTTGGCGCCGGTATCCTACTGTTTGCCCCCCAGGGAGCGGCTGCCTTCCCAGGATCAAGTATACCGCTAGCTTACCTAGTGATTGGCGTTGTTATGCTCCCCTTTGTAATTACAATCGGCTTAACGATGACTGCTTTACCCCGTACCGGTGGTCTCTATGTCACGATAGCCCGTAGCTTGCACCCTACCATCGGCTATATGGCTGGCTGGCTGTTTTTTGTTGCTATGGGGCTAATTGCCGGTCTGATTTGCTTTGTAGCCTTCATAGTTGGTGAGGCGGCGTTCGCCCGAATAGGTATAGTCGTTCCACACATGGCTACACTGTGGATTTCCCTGGTATTGATATTCATCTTCTGGGGAATAAATAGGCTCGGGATACGGGTGGTCAGGAATGTCACCCGGGTTATTGTTGTCATACCATTGGCAGTATTGCTTGGAGTTGCAATATACATGCTTATGCTGGGTCCTTCGGGTGGAATAGCCACCTACGATGCCATCTACGGTGCTGGTGCCATGGAGAGTATTAAAGCAGCAGCAGGAAGTGCCGGATGGGGATTCCCGGCATTCTCCATGGCAGCTACCGCTTCCGCCTTTGCCGCCGTAATCTTTGCCTATGGCGGAGCTGAGGGAATTGCCTCTCTCAGCGGCGAGATGCGAACTAACTTTCGCACCATCTTCTGGGGGCTGACTGGCGGTTTCATAGTAATCATGGTTCTTTACATCATAACATCACATGCCGCCTTTTCCGCCTTTGGTGAAAATGTTGCTGCTTATACCTTTCTAGCTAACACTAACCCCGAGGCATTGAGTGCCATAGTGCCAGCAATCGGTCCGTCTGTCCCCTACTTTATGCTCAGCGTGATTAAGAGTAACGGGCTGGCTTTTGCCATCGGTATAGCTATAATGCTGTGGCCGCTTAACAGTGGGCTAATGCTCTTTAGCGTGGCAAGCCGACTTATGTTTTCCTTCAGCTTTGACCGGAACATGCCGGAGGTGTTTTCCAAAGTGAATCGCCGAGGGGCACCAACCCATGCTTCTAATCTAACATTGATAGTAGCCATTTGTGGCCTTCTGATTATATTCTATGGTGTTGGCGCATTTTTGGGAATAACGAACATGTGTCTCTTCCAACTGTACTGGCTATTTGGACTGGCCGTGATGGCACTCCCAGCTGTGCGCCCTGACATTGCTGAACGGGCACCATGTGGGAAATGGGTGCTATTCATCCTAGGACTCTATACCTTTCTCATGGGCTGGTTCTTCACCGGGCTAGCAGCAAAAACGCTAGATTTGAAGATGATTTATGCCTTTGTATTCATTCTTTTCGTTGGTTTTATCTTCTATATCTACCAGCAGAATATCAACAGGAAAAAGGGCATAGACATATCCGAAATCTATCGGCAGATACCACCTGAATAATGGTTTGGGGGGAAGCCGGGTGAGCCTGGATATTCATCTGGCTTCCTCCATCTTTATCTTTATTTTTTATCTTTAACTAAGGAGGAGAAGTGAAGCTTTTCTTTTCGGCGGATGTTCATGGCAGCACTGAGGTATGGAAAAAGTGGCTAACTGCTTGCGCCACCCAACATCCAGACGTGTTGATGCTCTGTGGTGACCTGACAGCAAAGTCACTGGTGCCAATCATCAAAAGGGGTAATAAGTATACCTGCCATTACTTTGAAAAGAAATGGGACATGGAAACTGAAGACGAAGTCGGGCAAATGGAAAAACGTCTGGCTTCGGTAGGTGTGCTCAGTCTGCGTTGCACCGAGGCAGAAGTTGCTGACTTACAAGCCAATGAGGTAAAGGCAACACAGGTAATTCATAATGCCATACTGGCTAGGATGGAGGAGTGGCTGGATTTATTGGTAGAACGGGTAGATACCAGAAAGGTAATAACCATCGCTATGCCAGGAAATGATGATAGCCCAGATATAGACGGAATAATAAAGTCCTACCAGGACCGGGGGGTGGTTTACCCCCTAGACCGAGTGGTTGATATTATGGGGCATGAGTTGATTAGCCTGGCTCATACTAACCCTACACCCTGGGATACGCCACGAGAGATGTCGGAAGAGCAATTAGAAAAAGAGATTGATAAGCTAATGCAAAAGGTGAAGAACCCTCGGCAAGCCATTTTCAACTTACATGTCCCGCCCTACGGCACAAGCTTGGACATGGCGCCGGAATTGACCGAAGATTTGAGGGTCAAGTCTGACCTGGGCCAGATTTGTTTGTCACATGTTGGCAGTAAAGCGGTGCGAGCTGCCCTGGAAAAATATCAACCTCTGTTAGGCTTGCACGGACATATCCATGAGTCCGATGGTCTTGAAAGGCTGGGAGAAACAGTGATAATCAATCCCGGGTCTGAGTATGAGAAGGGTATTTTGCGGGCTTATGTAATTGAGATAGTTGAAGGCAAGGTTGATAGTTACCTGAGGTTGAGTGGCTAAATGGACACCGAGCAACTGGTAGCTCAGGAAAATAATTTAACCCAATTGTTGAACCAGATTCTGCAAATGGCAACCGAGTATGGTGCTGTTGTTCGAGTACTGGGTGCCCTTGCCTTCCGGGTTCATTGCCCCCAGTTCAAATATATAGAGTATAAATTGGGACGCCAGTTAACCGATATTGACCTGGTTGCCAATAGTCGGCACCACCACCAACTGGAAAAGATGTCCACGCAATTGGGGTGGAGCGAGAACAAGATGGTCAGGGTGTTTACCGCAGGCAAGCGTTTGCTATTTATTGCGCCCGATGGGATGCACTTTGATATCTTTTTTGACCGAATCGATATGTGCCATGAAATTAATTTAAAGGGGCGACTGGAAATAGATTACCCCACCATTTCCCTGGTGGATTTGCTCTTAGAGAAGATGCAAATTGTCCAGATCAATGAAAAAGATTTAATAGATACCATGGTATTATTGTTTGAACATGATATTGGTGATACTTCTGAGGAAACTATAGATGTAAGGCACTTGCGCTCATTATGTGCCTCTGATTGGGGACTATGGCGAACAGTTACCATGAACCTTGAGAAAGTAAAAAACTACCTGTTTTCCGTACCAGAACTTTCAGAGCAGGAACGCCAAAATGGAGAGGCTAAAGTAGCTAGGTTGCTTCAAGAAATTGAGGGAGAACCTAAGTCCCTTAAATGGCGAATGAGAGCCAAGGTTGGAGACAAGAAAAAGTGGTATCGAGATGTTGAGGAGATAATTAGATAATAAACTGGCTAAAACATCCAGCCTTTAGTAAACTTGATTCTCGCCAATATCACCTTTAGCTCTTCCCTATCCTGAACATCTTAGTTCCGCATACAGAGCATACACCCTGAGTCGCTGGCTTACCATTCTTCATGGTTATGCTCCTAGCATCTTTCATTTCTCTCTTGGCACGGCATTTAACACAATATGCTTGCATCAGTCCACCTCCTTTCCTGCCATTTAAGGTAATCTATACGCTCATACAATGTCAACAGCATAACGTGTCTCTTCCAATACAAGATGAGCTTGAAGGGGGCATCGATTTCTAACGCAAGATGAGCCTGAGAGGTTAGGGTGACTCGTTTATGATTGGGACATGCAACTGATCATAAACGATAGGAATCTACTAACAATGGAAAAGGTAAGACAATTTCTGGGAGGGAGTGAGGCGCCTGAATTCAGAGCGCTATCTGTGGTAGAGAAATACAACTGGATAGAGGAGGTATTGAAAGGTTCTCATCTTAACAGAAGGGTGACAAAACAGCTGGGCTTTAAGTACAAAGATGGCTCTTGCTAGAAGAGCAGCATACCTCTATAATGATATAGTTGCATGGAGTTATGACTTCACACTTGTGACAGCCGAGCCGATATTCACCATACCTTAAGATCGAAACGGGAAAATACCATAGCAGAAAAGGAGGATATCGAAATGCCTGAAGTAAAATCTACCTGGGCACAACCGGGGCATTGGCCATATCCAATACGCTACAAGGAGAGCACCGAGATTAGCACCGACGTATTAATCCTCGGAGGTGGGCTGGCTGGATGCTTCGCTTCCCTGGCAGTAGCGAAAAAGGGCTTGAAGGTCACTGTCGTTGAGAAGGGCCATATGGGAAGAAGCGGCAACGCAGGAGGAGGAACTGACCACTGGCCCGATTGTTACATCCCCGGTGTAAGCAAAGCAACCCCTGATCAATTAGCAAAGGCGCGCAGTGAGAATCATGATGGATACGCACTGGAGGAGCATTACTATATCAGCGCCAAGGATGGCTGGGATAGACTTTTAGACCTCGAGAAGTTAGGCATAAAGATTAGAGATACAGAGGGTGAATACAAGGATTCAGTTACGAGGGATCCTGAAACTGGAATTCTATTCGTTTATGATATTGTTAATAAGAACCATGTTTCATTCTGGGGAGCAGGCCCCCCTGGGAAGCCAAAGGGTGGTATGAACTATGCAATGCGCAGGGAGGCTGAAAACCTAGGTGTGAAAATCTACGACCATGTATACGCTACGAGCTTATTGACCGAAAAGGGCAAACAAGGTGGAAGAGTTGTCGGAGCAACAGGTATAAATAGCCAAACCGGTGAGTTCTATATCTTTAAGGCAAAGGCGACTGTGATTACGACTGGTTGGGTAACAAGGCTCTGGTTCTATGCCGGAAACGAATGGAGCAGCGGTTGGGGTTATCAGGGGTTTGGCTCATCTTCAAACGTAGGCGATGGCATGGTAATGGTACTTAGAGCCGGAGCAGAGTTAATGAATATGGAGTCATCCATGCCATCACCTGTTTCCTTCGGCAGTTGCGCCGGTCCAATAATAGGTGTATCAGGTTTGAACGATAAGAAGGGAGATAGTGTCTGGCCGGCAACGGTAATCGATTCCACGGGTAAGCCTATCCCTGCCCGCCGTCCACACGGACAATCAGTGGGATGTATTCCTTTCTTTCTCGGACCAGGAGCAATGGACAAGCCAGAAGGCGAAGCACTGAAGAAACTTATGAAGGAAGGAAAAATCATCCCCCCTCTCTATCTTGATACTACCTGCCTTTCACCTATGGAGATAAAACGGATAGTAGAGGTCAACCTCAACAATGAAGGGGGTTGGATTGAAACCGGCGTAACAACAGGTAAAGATGGAACGAGAACAGTCGATGGAAGTAAAGAAATGGTGGAAGTGCAAGACCCATATATTCCGGGATACGGCCGAGAAATGAAATGGGGCGGTAGCGGCGGCGGTATCTCAATTGACATCGATGGTAAAACATCTCTTGAAGGTTTATATGCCGGCGGCGATATCACTCCAGGCAGTACTGGCACTACAGGAGCAGGTGTATTTGGATGGAGAAGTGGTAATAGCGCAGCGGACTATGCAGCAAAGACAACTACTCCTATGATAGATGACAAGCAAGTGGAAGCCGAGAAAGCTCGTGTCTATGGCCCCACTGAACTAAAGGAGGGAGTTACCTGGAAAGAATTGAACCTTGCCATCAAGTACATTATGACTACTTATTGTAATGAATTTAAAAATGAGGGGATGCTGAAGGAAGGACTGGCAGCCTTCAAAGAGATCAGGGAAAATGAAGTATCCCAGCTTTACGCCAAGAATCCGCATGAACTAATGAGAGCTGTTGAAACCTTGGGCCTTATCGATATAGCAGAGGTAATCCTACACTCATCACTAGCACGTAAGGCCAGCAGCGAAGCCCTTGGCTTCTTCAGATTGGACTATCCCGAACTGGATCCGCCGGAATGGCGTAAATGGGTCACGGTTAAAATGGAAGAGGGAGAGATTAAAATTGGAACTGAGCCCATCAAACATATGGAGGAGAAATAATATGGCAATGTCGACAGTGAGCTGGGCACCTGTGGTAATTAACCCCACGGTCTGTACTGGCTGTAACGAGTGCGTAAAGGTATGCACTAACGGTGTACTCCTACCAAATCCTGAAAAGGGTAAGCCTCCAATAGTAGCCTACCCCGATGAATGTAACTGTGCTACCTCTGGCATGTCTCTAAGGTGGATAGCTCCCTGTGCGATGGATTGCCCTCTGTACCAAAAAGGAGCAATTAAAGTATACATCCCCTATTACTTGAGACAAAGGACCAAACGCAAAAAATAAGTGCGCATGGAAGGCTGAGAGCCTCTCAATGTGCAACGTTTGAATTAAAATCTTGCATGCAGAGCACTCAGATTGAAAGGGAGGTTTCACTTCTTCTCAGCCTCCTTTGTGCTGGTGAGTATAGTATAATAAAAGCAGAGAGAAGAGAGGTGCATAATGTATCCCTGCAACAAATTCTGGTTTCCCGCTCTCGTTCTCAGCTTTATAGTTTTCGGTGAAAGGAAATAGGAAAGATGATTCAGATAGTTTCTCACATAAAACAGATACAACGAAAATGGCCCGACCTGGAAACTGAGCTACCTAAAGGGGACATTCTAGACTGCGCCCTAGGCAAGAATTCCTTCGGAATTTCAGTAAAAGTGGTGGAGTTTGCCAAACGTTACAACGACTGGTTTGATTTATGGGAACATCCCGATAATAGCTACAAGGATTTGAAACAGGAAATATGTAGGCTTTGGGGCAATTACGCCAATCTAGAGCCAGCTACTATTAAGATTGCCAATGGCTCTGCCGTCATTCTATCAAGGCTCAACAAACTCTTCATAAAGCCAGGAGTTAAGATTCTGGGCTATGCGCCTCAATTCGATGAGTACAGGCTTGAAGTCCAGGTACTGGGTGGAATTTATGAAGCGGTTCCACTGGACCCCCTGGAAGATTTTAAGTTCAATCCAGAGAGGCTTCTCAGCAGAATGAAGCCGGATTACCCCATAGTATATATCGATAATCCTAATAATCCCACAGGGCAGCTTATCGAACTGGACGATATTGAGGCAATCGTCAAAGAGGCTGCAAAGAAAGACATGGTAGTAATAGTCGATGAGGCTTATGGCGATTATGTCGAGGAGAAGCATTCAGCAGTCAATCTAATTAATCAATACAGCAATTTGATCGTAACACGTACCTTCACGAAGGGCTATGGTATCGGTCGAATCAGAGTAGGGTACGCTATCTTACCAGCTGAATTGAGCGACTACTACAACAAGATTGAGCTTCCCTTCTCTGTATCTACCTTTGGTGCATCCTTGGTCAGAGAAGCCCTTCTGGACCAGGATTTTATTATCAGGCTAAGGCAGCAGGTTAAAACCGAGAAAAGCAAGTTAATCGGAGAACTAACTAAAAAAGGTTACCATATCGGTAAGACCCACGAATCATGCTCACTATTTATCATAGGGCATAAAGATGAGGATGTTGACTTAAAGAAGGAACTATTAACTAAAGGCATATCAGCTCTGCCGGGAAATGAATATGGAAACTTAGGAAAAAATTACGCCAGAATTAACACTCCCCGCAGGGCAGAAGATTTCTTAGCTCGGCTTTGAGACAAAGAACAAAATACAAAATAAGTCAGCATAAAAGGGGGGAATGGTAAAAATCGTAAATCAATCAAAAACTATTGACAAAAACTATTGAAACTATGTTGAAACTCTATGATAATGTCCTCTATAGGACTCGATAGAAATGTCCTCTTTCCTTTGAAAAGTGGAAAATAATAGACATCTCGCAAGGAGGTGTCTGAATGGAAGGAGGAGCTTTAGCCATGAGTCAGAAGGAGCGATCCCGCCTGGTGATGATGACCAGGGTGGGAGAGAAGGCAATGATGATCAGGGAGGCATCGGAGGCAATGGGGGTAAGTTACCGGCAATGTAGGCGGATATACAAGCGATACAGGGAGGAAGGGGATAGAGGGCTAATACATCGGAATCGGGGGCAGCCATCGAACCGAAGGAAGCCTTCCGAATTAAAAGGGAAAGTATTGGCCCTGTACAGGGAGCAATACTGGGATTTCGGGCCGACTCTGGCGGCAGAGAAGCTTGAAGAGAGGAATGGATATGAGGTAGACCATGAGACCCTGAGGCGATGGCTTCTGGCAGCAGGGCTATGGAAGCGGCAGAGGAAGCGCGCCAGACACAGGCAACAACGAGAGCGCAAGGCTCATTTTGGAGAGCTGGTCCAGATGGATGGCAGCCATCACAGGTGGTTTGAGGGTCGTGGAGATGAAGAATGTCTGATGGACATGGTGGATGATGCGACGGGGAAAACTCTGGCACTGCTAAGCGAGGAGGAGACCACCGCGGCAGCGATGAAAGTGTTATGGGCATGGGTTGAAAAGTATGGGATTCCGAGAGCCCTGTACGTGGACTGGAAGAACGTGTATGTAACGCAGCGAGAGCCGACAGTGGAAGAGCAATTGGCAGGGGAGTTACCTCTGACACAGTTTGGCAGGGCATGCCAG
>Ga0209986_10003103_pt1 | contig 14757 bp, 11 predicted proteins | sample BlataG_FD_183168 | JGI IMG/M metagenome (GOLD analysis project Ga0209986, IMG submission 183168) | Deep subsurface microbial communities from Black Sea to uncover new lineages of life (NeLLi) - Black_00105 metaG (SPAdes) (version 2) | ecosystem: Environmental > Aquatic > Marine > Oceanic >...
TACCCCACGAAGTCACAGATGAGGAATTGCGGGAGGCATTTGAAGCTTTCGGGCAAGTTACGTCAGTGAACATCATCAAGGACAGGGATAGTGGCCAGCCTAGGGGATTTGGGTTCGTGGAGATGCCAGCCAATGGTGAAGGCCAGGCCGCAATCAGTGGCCTGAACGGCAAGGAGATGAAAGGGAGAGCACTGGCCGTAAGTGAGGCGCGCCCGCGCTCTGCAGGCGATCGAGGCGGTGGGAGGCGTTCTTAGTAAGCAGCGAGCAAATATGACAGATTCACAATAGAGCTTTGTCTAACAGCACGTAAAAGACTATGCGTTGCCCCATCCGAATTCGGCTTCGCTTAACTTCTCACTGACAGGGCGCACTCTTAACAATCACTCATTTTGTTCAACTCGCCTAATTCGCCTGCTACCGAAAATATGTGGTGCCTATAGCTCATCGGATAGAATGACGGTCTTCAAAACTAACTTCAGGCGAGTTTGAGTTTGTCTAGGTGCCCCGTCTCACTCCTGTCTGTTGAAAACCCAGATGGCGGCCGTCAGCAGCACCACTCCCACCAGTGCTACCACAATAGCTGAATCCAAGATGCCCATGGTGTGGCCAAAGACGGTAACTCCGGCCACCTCAGTACCCAGAAAGACCTGGCGTATAGCGTCTATTCCATAGGTCACCGGGTTCAATTTGGAGAGCACCTCCAGCCAAATGGCTACGCCGGAGACGGGGAAGAAGATGCCGGAGAGGAACATCATAGGGAAAATCACCAACTGCATCAATATCTGAAATCCCTGTTGCGAGCGCATGCGGGCGCCGATTAGCAGCCCCAACCCAGAAAGGGTGAGGGAGAGGATTAAGAGGAGCGGCAAAAGGGCCAGTACCGTACCCAGACCAATGGGGACACTGAGAATGGGCGCCAACGCCAACATTATGGCCCCCTGGATGATGGCGATAATGCCGGCACCGACGGCCTTGCCGACTAGCACGCCACTGCGGTTTAAAGGGGAGACCAGCACCTCTTTTAGGAAACCGAACTCCCTGTCCCAGACGATGGAAAGACCGGACATGACAGAGGTCATCAGCACCGTCATGGCTAGAATACCGGGGTACATGAACTGGATGTAGTCCACGCCGGGCATCATCTGGCCGATAAGCCTGCCGAATCCAGCACCGAAAATTATCAGGAAAAGAAGCGGCATAGAGAATGACGAGAACATCCGTGGTCTATCCTGGATGAAGCGCAGAAGCTCGCGGTAGGCTATGACCCAGATAGAACGAAAGAGGTTAGCCATTGTCTTTAGTGTCCCCTCATCCTCATGATTCTTCTTATCCGGGGCATGGGGTCGACCTGCTGCTCTCTGATGGTATGACCTGTGAGCTTTAGGAAGACATCCTCTAAGGTGGGCCGCCTCAGGCCTATGGAGAGCAGCCGCAGGGGAAAGCGGGAGACGAAGCCGGGGAGAAATTCCTCACCGTGGGGCACAGTAAAGCTGACCACTCCATTCTCAACACTGGGCGCGAACTTGTACTCCTCCTCAAGCAGGCGCAACGCTTTCTCATTGTCCTCCGTCTTGATGGCGATGACATCGCCGCCAATGGCATTTTTGAGCCTCTCTGGCGTGTCCAGGGCTACAATCTGGCCATAATCTATGATGGCGATACGGTCACAGTTCTCCGCCTCGTCCATATAGTGGGTGGTCATAAAGATGGCCAGATTCTCACGCTTCCGTAAGTCATGGATATAATCCCAGATGCGGTGCCGCGTCTGCGGGTCCAAACCTAAGGTAGGCTCGTCTAGAAAAAGCACCCTTGGGTGATGTAAAAAGCCACGGGCGATTTCCAAGCGGCGCCTCATACCACCGGAGTAGGTGCTTATCTTGCCCTTGCGTCTGTCCCACAGCTCCACCATATCTAGAAGTTCTTTCAGGCGCGGCTCCAGGACATTCTTGGGAATGCCGTAGGCATAGGCGTGGAAGCGCAGATTCTGCTCTGCCGTCAGGTAGTCATCTAAGGTTGGCTCCTGAAAAACCAGCCCGATTGACTCGCGCACCTGGCTGCGCTCCTTTATTACGTCAAAGCCGTTGACGGTAGCTTGCCCAGCAGTAGGCTTTAAAAGTGTGCACAGCATATTGATGGTGGTCGTCTTGCCAGCGCCATTGGGCCCCAGGAAGCCAAAAACCTCGCCTGCCTTAACGGTGAATGAGACCCTATTGACCGCTTCCAGTTCGCCGAATTTCTTTACCAGATTGCAGGTCTCAATGACATCCATTGTCTTCCCCCTCTTCTTTGAGTGCCGTGATGAGTGACTCCAGACCCGTGCGCAGAGAAGCCAGGGCTTTGTTCGGCATTCTTTCCAGCACTCTCCCAATCCTGACGGTGCCTATCTCTCGCAGCCGCTCCACCTGGCTTCTGCCTTCTTCAGTAAGAGAAAGGATGTAGCTGCGGCGGTCGTCTGAGTTCTCCTGGCGGCTGACTAGCCCCTTGGCCACTAGCCGATCTACAACGCTAGTAACATTGGCCTTGGGCACGCCGAAGGATTCGGCCACCTCCCCCGGCGAAACCCGTCCCTTGAAAGAGAGTAGAAAGATGACGCGCAGTTGCTCCCTAGTCAGCTCAAGGTGCAACCAGGGATGAGGATCCCGGGCCTCGGCCGAAAGCATGAGGTTATGAATCAGTCGAATTATGCTTTTAGTATTCTCCTGCTTATCCATCCTCTGCCCGCCTAACACCATATGTCAATGTAACAGATATAATACAACTAATATTGACTAATTTCAATCCCTGCCACGAAATCTATTGTATAGTGTATATTCAAGCTTCTCTCCCATAGACGCAGTTCACGACTCGCAGAATCAGGTTGCACAAAGTAGCGGATTGTGCAGTTTCCTAGTCACTTTTAGGCGTTGAATAATAGATTCGATTCAGCCTTCGGTAATCTAGCTGAGAAGACGCCGAAGTGTAAAGGGCTAAGATTGCCGGGTCGCTTATTGAGGTATGTGTCAAATCGAGGCATTGGCTTTCCTTCCAGGAAGTGTTATTGTTAAACGACTTATATCGCAGCTATTTTTGCAGTATGACCCATTCCAATTCTTGTGTCATCCCTATTCGTAAAACTTCTGAAGAGATACTCTAGAATGGGAGGAAGAGCAGTGGATCTGTTAACTCAAGAAGGTGACCGCTGCCTTTTTTGCTGTCGAAGCTAGAAGTGCGGCGATCTGATGATAAATGGTAGGACACCTAGCCAAAGCAAGTAGATTAAACAGTGGGGTGATGCACAATGACAAATCTCAAAAGGCTCTTCGGCGTAATAATCGTTGTGTCGCTAGTACTAGTAATTAATGTTCCATTGATAACGCAAGTAACAACCGCTGGCGACGGCGAGAGTAGGCTAGAGGAGCGCACCTTCTCTGAGGCAAGCAAGAGCTGGGATGGTGGGGAGCTCGATACTGATGTAGACCAAGACCATCTGGATTCTGCCAGCTCTGTAGGCGGAAGTACTGCTAACACGGCGGCAACATCAAATCAGTTGGATTCTGAATACACAATAGGTACATTGTCATTGTATGCAACTACTCCAAGCAGCGATGAAATTGAGATGATGCTCATAGATAGTCCTCCAACACCGCCGGTGAATGTGAGTCACACTGTAGTGAATATCGGTCATCTGACTGAGTCTGCAGTTATTCTGAATGATGTTCCTACGTCAGAGTGGACTTACGGATGTACGGCCACTTCGACAGGGATGCTTTTCGGTTATTACGACAGGACCGGCTACCCAAATATGTATACAGGATCAACCAACGGGGGTGTGTGTCCGCTGACTGATCTGGGACAGGGAATTCCCACAAACCCACGATACCCCATTCCTGGTTCTTGCTACATCATATCTACAGAGAATGGCTTAGATGGAATAAGCTCCAATGCTCATGCTGATGACTACTGGATCTCCTCTGGTAGTGCTGGGCCTGATCCCTGGGAGGGAAACTGGCCTGAACACACGTGGGGACTCTGCACAGCAGACTTCTTGGGAACTAATCAGTGGAAATGGGATTACAGTTCTTATCCAGGTACTGACGGCAGCATAGATCACAATACAGACGGAGCTACTACAGTATGGAATTATAACGACGGCTCAAAGCTTTATGATTGGTACCCTGGACCTGTCTACGGCATCCCTACAACATCGTGTTGCCATGGAATGAGGTTATTTGCCGAATCCCGGGGATATAGCGTAGATGCTAATTATAATCAACTAACGAATAATCAACACTCGAATGGGTTCACATTTGCGGAATTCCAAGCAGAAATCAACGCCGGACGTCCAGTATTGATTCATGTTATAGGACATACCATGGTCGGTATAGGCTATGATACAGCAACGAACAGTATTTACATCCACGATACTTGGGACAACAATATCCATAGCATGACTTGGGGAGGCAGTTACGCAGGCATGGATCTTTATGCAGTAACTGTTATCCATCTAGCATCTCCAACCGAGTATAGTTTGACAATTTCCAGCACATCGGGTGGCAGTGTAACCACCCCTGGTGAAGGGGCCTTTATTTATGACGAGGGAATGATAGTTGACCTGGTGGCCACTCCCGGTGCTGGCTATCGGTTTGACGAGTGGACTGGTGATGTGGGTACCATTGCTGATGTCAATGGTCCCGCGACCACCATCACCATGAACGGAGATTACTCCATAATTGCCAACTTTGTGGCGGTATATGACCTCACCACCTCCAGCACGGCTGGAGGGTCGGTAACGACCCCCGGTGAAGGAGTGTTTACTTATGACGAAGGGACGGTGGTCGACCTGGTGGCGACTCCAGGTGCAGGCTACCGGTTTGACGAGTGGACTGGCGATGCGGGCACCATTGCCGATGTCAACGCCGCCTCAACCACCGTCACCATGAACGGAAATTACTCCATAACGACCAATTTTGTGGCGGTATATGACCTCACTATCGCCAGTACCGCTGGGGGCTCGGTAACGACCCCCGGTGAAGGAGTGTTTACTTATGACGAAGGGACGGTGGTCAACCTGGTGGCGACTCCAGATGCTAGCTTTTGCTTTGTCAACTGGACCGGTGATGTGGGCACCATTGTCGATATCAATGCCGCTACGACCACCGTCACCATGAACGGAGATTACTCCATAACAGCCAACTTTGCCCCTGAGAACACCCCACCCGAAGTTTCCACTATTTTCTGTACGCAGAGGAGTGATGGGTCAGGTATAGTGGACATAAGCTACGACGTCTCGGACAACGAGCAGTCTACGGTAGATGTCTCACTTGAGTACTGGGATCCCAGTGGTAGTTGGCATTCCTGCGCCAACACTACTGGCAATGTTGGCCCTGGCATAGATACCGGTACTGGTAAAGCCGCGACTTGGGACACTAAGGCTCAGCTTGGTGCAGCATACATATCAGGTTGTAAGGTCAAGGTTATAGCCAACGATGGTGCTGGTGGCACTGGTAGTGATGAGAGCAACATCTTCGACCTAGACACAGCCCCACCGACAGGCTATGGCAGTGCTTCCCCCGAAGATGAAGCAGAATGCGTTTCCATAGATGAAGCGCTTCTTTGTTCCATTGCTTCAGACGATTCTACTCCCATCGAATACAAATTCGCAATCGCTTCTGATGCGGCTTTCAGCCAGGACCTCCAGGAGAGTGGCTGGCAGCAATCTACCAGTTGGACACCGACAACAGCACTTTCTTATGGCAAGGCTTGCTGGTGGATGGTGAAGGCCAGAGATGCTAAAAACAATGAAAGTGCGTGGAGCTCCCCATCTACCTTCGTCACCATTTACAGGTTTGATCTCACGCTCAAAAGTGGCTGGAATATGATTAGCTTGCCCCTCGAGAGCTGCACGGGGGAAACTCACCCAGGCGTAATCCTACCAGATGTGGAGGTAATATATACTTGGAATTGCGAGACGAATTCCTACGATAGCCCCAGTGAAATTCTCCCTGGCAAAAGCTATTGGGCTTTGGTCTTTGAAGATGTTACCGAGACCATATATGGAACTCCGGTAGAGGAATACCAGCTTAGCAGCGCTTATGAAGGCTGGCAATTGGTTGGTTCGCTTTATGTCGACGGCCAGGTAAACGTGGGCAGTGGCAGTGTGTATGGCTCGCTCTACCACTGGAACCCCGAGACGCTGAGCTACATAGCGAGGCCTCTGGACGACGTAAGACCTGGGGAGGGCTATTGGCTACTAGCTTTTGGCGACTTCTCAATTTCTGTGGTTCCGAAACCACCTGTACCATAATGCACAGAGGAGTCGGAAAAGAAGAGATAACAAGATAAGGAGGTAGAATGAAGGCGTTAATAAGATTGCTGGGAGTATTGATTCTGGTAGCCATCTTCACGCTCCCTGGTTCCGCCCCTATCTTAGCCAGCGAAGATTGGACGGTATACATGACTGTGACCACAGACCCAAACGTTGGCAGCGTACCTGGTGAAGGTTCTCACTTTGGGTTTGGTGCCAGAGATGACGCAAGCGACGGGTATAACTCAGGGGAAGGAGACGAGATTGCACCGCCAGATCCCATGGCTGGAATCAATGCTCATTTCTACTATCCAGCTAATCCACCTTTCCAAAAGAATCTCATCATGAGTGTCACTGGTCCGGCAGCCTCAATAACCTGGCCTCTGGTGGTAAAGATGGTCGGGGAAACAGGCGATGCTGAGATGACCATAAGCTGGCCAGGCATAAGCAGTGTGCCTGCCAAATACGTCGTTCTGGAACTCCAAGATACGGGAGGCTCTACCCTGGCTGATATGAGGAGCGTTGACCATTACACCTTCTCCGCATTGGAGGGGCACGCATACAATTTCAAAATCGTTGCCTCCGAGAACACCCCACCCGAAGTTTCGAGTGTTTCCGCTACACAGAGGAGTGATGGGTCAGGTATAGTGGACATAAGCTACGACGTCTCGGATAACGAGCAATCTACAGTAGATGTCGCACTTGAGTACTGGGATGGTAGTTGGCATTCCTGCACCAACACTGCTGGCGATGTCGGCCCCGGCATAAATACCGGCATGGGTAAAGCCGCGACCTGGGACGCCAAAGCTCAGCTTGGTGCAGCATACATATCAGGTTGTAAGGTCAGGGTTACAGCCGGCGACGGTGCCGGTGGCAGTGATAGCGAAGAGAGCAACACCTTCGACCTGGACACAGCGCCGCCGACAGGCTATGGCTGTGCTTCCCCCGAAGATGAAGCAGAATGCGTTTCCATGGATGAAGCGCTTGTTTGTTCCACTGCTTCAGACAATTCCGCTCCTATCGAATACAAACTCGCAATAGCTTCTGATGCGGCTTTCACCCAGGACCTCCAGGAGAGTGGCTGGCAGCAATCTACCAGTTGGACACCGACAACAGCACTTTCTTATGGCAAGGCTTACTGGTGGAGAGTGAAGGCTAGAGACGCTAAGAACAATGAAAGTGCGTGGAGCTCCCCATTTACCTTTGTCACTATCTACAAGTTTGATCTCGCACTTAAGAGTGGCTGGAATATGGTTAGCTTGCCCCTCGAGAGCTGCACGGGGGAAACTCACCCAGGCGTAATCCTACCAGATGTGGAGGTAATATATACTTGGAATTGCGCAACCACATCCTACAACAGCCCCAGTGAAATTGTCCCTGGTAAAGGCTATTGGGCTTTGGTCTTTGAAGATGTTACCGAGACCATATATGGAACTCCAGTAGAAGAATACCAGCTTAGCAGCGACTGTGAAGGCTGGCACATGATAGGGGGCCTTTCTGTAGAGGCACAGGTAAACGTGGGCAGTGGCAGTGTGTATGGCTTTCTCTATCACTGGGACCCTGAGACGCTGAGCTATATAGCGAGGCCTCTGGACGACGTAAGACCTGGGGAGGGCTATTGGCTACTAGCTTTTAGCGACTTCTCAATTTCTGTGGTCCCTAAACCACCTGGACCATAATGCATAGAGGAGTCGGAAGAGAAGAGACAACAACATAAGGAGATAGAATGAAGACGTTGATAAGATTGCTTGGAGTGTTTGTTCTGGTAGCTATCTTCCTGTTCCCTAATTCCGCCCTTGTTTCCGGTAGCGAAGATTGGGTCGTATACATGAGTGTGACCACAGACCCAAACGTTGGTAGCGTCCCTGGCGGTGGCTCTAACTTCGGATTCGGCGCCAGGGATGGCGCAGGTGATGGCTATAACTCAGGGGAAGGAGATGAGATTGCACCGCCAGATCCCATGGCCGGAATCAATGCCTATTTCTATTATCCAGCTAACCCACCTCTCCAAAAGAATCTCATCATGAGTGTCACTGGTCCGGCAGCCTCAATAACCTGGCCTCTGATGGTAAAGATGGTCGGGGAAACAGGCGATGCCGAGATGACCATAAGCTGGCCAGATATAAGCAGTGTGCCTGCCAGCTATATCGTTCTTGAACTCCAGGATACAGGAGGCACTACCCTGGCTGATATGAGAAGCGTTGACCAGTACACCTTTTCTGCATCCCAGGGACAAACATACAATTATCAGATAAGGGCTGAGGTAGAAGAAATACTAGAGTACGACCTCACGATAGACAGCACAGATGGTGGCGAGGTAACTACTCCTGGCGAGGGCGTGTTTACCTATGATGAAGGAACAGTGGTCGACCTCGTGGCCGAGGCTGATGAAGGCTACCGCTTTATCGAGTGGACTGGCGATGTGGCCACCATTGGTGATGTCGACGCTGCCTCGACCACCATCACCATGGACAGTTCCTACTCCATCAGAGCCGATTTTAATGTGCCTGGCCCGCTGTGCTTCATCGCCACTGCAGCCTATGGCACCCCAATGGCACAGGAAATAGAAGTTCTGCGTGAGTTTAGAGATGTATACCTGCTGACAAACCCACTGGGACAAGCCTTCGTAGATTTCTATTACAGGGTCAGCCCGCCAATGGCTGAATTCATAACTGAGCATCCAAGCCTGAAGCCAATCGTGAGAGCTGCATTGGTGCCCGTTGTAGCCCTGAGCACCATAGCCGTCAACACTACTCCAGCCGAGAAGGCGGCCATAATAGGCTTCGTGGCGCTGGTTTCAGTGGCACTGGCTGTATGGGCGACGAGGCGGCGACGCAGAAAACCGGAGTACACCTGAGGGTAAAATCACACAATAACTTGAAATGTGTAGCGCCCGGCCAGATTGTTACCTTATTCAGGCGTCTCTTGCATATGGGCGTTCTCTGTAATATACTTAGCATAAGTTTCAGTTTGGGTTATAATAATCTTCTCGGAAGGTAGTCACACAGAGTCTTCTGAAGTGTTGGATGACCGGAACGCTAACTAATCGTAAACAGAGGAGGTTATCCAATGAGTTATCAGGAGAAGTCTCTCCAGTGTCCGGACCGCGGGCTCACGTCTGCCCCTGGCGTTGACGATCGGGAGTCCATCCGGTCTGAAGGTTGTACTGACGCACCCACACGTTGCCCGGAAAGCCAGGGACCGAGGAAGTCAGAGCGCTCCAGCAACAACAGCCGGGGAGTCCCGCGCAAGGTATTCCCCGCGACCTGCGCCCGATGCGGTAGGAGCACGGAGGTCTCGTTTCAACCTCGTGGTGATAGTCCCGTTTACTGTAGCGACTGCTATCGCATGTCCCAGAGGAGTTCAGTGAATTTCGAAGTCTTCAATTTTCATCCGAGCGTCATGGCCGGTGTGCGGGCGGTCGGCTATTCCGTACCCACACCGGTTCAATCGAAGGCCATCCCGTTGATAATGCAGGGGCGTGATGTCATCGGGCTGGCACAGACCGGCACAGGCAAGACGGCCGCTTTCGTGCTGCCGATTCTGGAACGTCTGGGATCGGGTCCTCAGGGATGCGTACGGGCTCTGATAATATGACCAACACGCGAGCTGGCGGAGCAGACCTGCGAGGTCGTGGATAGCCTGGGGAGCAGTACAGGGCTGCGAAGCATCGCTGTCTACGGAGGGGTCAGCATGGAACGGCAGACCCGCGGGCTCTGCAACGGCGCTGAGATTGTCACGGCTTGTCCCGGCCGTTTGCTTGATCACCTCTGGAAAGGGACTATTAGCTTATCAAAGCTGGAAGTCCTGGTTATTGACGAGGCTGATCGTATGTTCGATATGGGCTTTCTACCTGATGTACGTAGTATTCTCAGGTGCATCCTGCACAAACACCAGACATTGCTTTTCTCGGCTACCATGCCTGACGATATCCGCCGACTGGCACGCGAAATCCTTCATGACCCGGTCACAGTGCAGGTCGATCCCCAGCTACCGGCAAAGACAGTGTCACATGCTCTGTACCCCGTACAACAGCACCTGAAGACGAGTTTGCTGAAGGAAATCCTGAATAGAACCAGGATGGAATCGGTGCTTGTCTTCACCCGCACCAAACACAGAGCCGAACGTGTGGCACAGCAATTGATAAGAGCCGGCTATCGAGTGACTTCACTGCAGGGCGACCTTCCCCAGAATCGCCGTCAAGCTGCGCTGGAGGGTTTTCGTGACGGCTCGATAAAGATTCTGGTGGCAACCGATATCGCCGCCCGCGGCCTCGATGTACTGAGCATTTCACACGTCATTAACTACGATATGCCAGAGAGTACGGATGCCTATATCCATCGCATCGGCCGTACCGGAAGGGTCGAGAAGAACGGCAGTGCCATCACCCTTGTCACCGACGCTGATGCTGAGAAGATAAGCGCCCTTGAGCGTCTTCTGGACGCACCGCTGGCGCGCCTGACACTTGCAGGCTTCGACTATGCTAGGCCTGCGCCAGACAGACAATCAGGCCTTTCGGGACAGCCAGGATGGCACGGCGTAGGAAGCAGGAAACCGGTAAGACATAGCCGATGATACTGATTGGACATTTCCTCTCATCGTTCAGCGCAGAGTGCGCCTTCGCTTGAGTCAAACATCGCCCTGGCATATAATCATCCTGTGGAACGGATGCCGCTGGAAGAAGAGACAGCTTTTGACGTTGCCTCGCTGAACGCTGTGCTGAAGCCTCGCTCCATAGCCGTTATTGGAGCCTCGCGCAGGAAGCTCACTATCGGAAACAAGCTCTTCCATAATTTGCTGCACGATGGGTTTACAGGAGTCGTCTACCCGGTAAACCCGAACTCCAATGTAGTCGCGGCAGTGCAGACATATCCCTCTGTTCTGGAGATACCGGGAGAGGTCGAGCTTGCCATTGTTATCACCCCGGCAGACACGGTCGGCCGCCTGATGGAGGAGTGCGGGAAAAAAGGGGTACGCGGGGTGATTGTCATATCGGCAGGCTTCGGAGAGAGCAGTCCCGAGGGGAAGGCAAAGCAGGACGAATTGGTTCTGACTGCGCGACGGTATGGCATGCGGCTGGTGGGACCCAACTGCATGGGCATTATCAACACCGATCCGGAGATCAACATGAACGCTACTTTCTCCTCCATTTTCCCTCCGGCCGGTGTCATTGCCATGAGCACCCAGAGTGGCGCCCTGGGGCTGGCTATCCTGGAGTATGCTGAGAGGCTGAACATCGGCCTTTCCACATTTGTCAGCATGGGAAACAGGGCCGATGTCTCCAGCAACGACCTCCTCCAATACTGGCAGAGCGATCCGGCTACCAAGGTCATTCTGCTTTATCTCGAATCCTTCGGCAATCCCAGGAAGTTTGTGCGCATAGCCCGCGACGTCACGCTCAGCAAGCCGGTGGTTGCCGTAAAGAGCGGGCGCACTTCGGCAGGCCGTCGGGCTGCTGCCTCACACACCGGGGCGCTAGCTACCGCTGAGATAGCTTCTGAGGCATTGTTCGCTCAGACCGGAATGATCCGTGTGGATACGGTGGAAGGGCTCTTTGATGTGGCTAACCTGCTCTCCCACCAACCCCTTCCGCGGGGAAAGAGAGTGGCCGTTCTCACGAATGGGGGAGGCCCTGGCATCATGACTGCCGATGCCTGTTCCGACAGAGGACTGGAGTTGCACGCTCTTTCCGATGAGACCGTGTCAGAATTAAGGAGCTTTCTTTCGCCTCGGGCCAGCCTTGCCAATCCGGTTGATATGACGGCCGACGGTTCGGCCGAGACGTACAAACGGGCATTAGAGGTGCTGGCGGGTGACGGCGGTATAGATATTGTGATAGTGATCTTTGTCCCACCTATACCTGTGCAGTCCGAAGAAGTGGCCAACGCCATAAGGGAGGCAGCACCGGAGTTCCGCAGGCACGGCAAGACACTGGTAGCTTCATTCATGGGTTCGCGCGGCGGTGGTATCGAATGCGACTCGGAGGAGGATGGATGCGTGCCCAACTTCACTTTTCCGGAGCATGCCGCGGCTGCCCTTGCCAGAGCGTGTGAGTACAGCCAGTGGCTGCAGAAACCGAAGGGAGTGATTCCCGAACTGAAAGGCATCAATAGAGAGAAGGGCGGTGAGGTAGTGGCATCAGCCCTGGAGCAGAGTTCCACCCGACCTCTCTGGCTGGAAAGCTCGTTCGTTTCTGACCTGCTCAACTCATACGGAATCAGGGTCGCACGGTCGAGGTCGGCAAGGACGGCCGAGGAGGCAGCGAGGGTGGCTGAGGAAGTCGGCCTTCCGGCTGCAGTAAAGCTCCTCTCAGACAAGATAGTCCATAAGACCGACGTTGGAGGAGTGATCCTCTCCCGACGCTCTTCGGCTGAAGTAGAAGAAGCGTTCAAGCAAATTCAAGAGCACCTCGAGCAGTTGGGAAAGGCAGATGAGATGCAGGGCGTCACCATTCAAGAGATGGTGTCTGAGGGAGTTGAGGTGATTGTTGGCGTAACCCAGGATTCCTCCTTTGGTCCTCTGATCATGTTCGGTGCGGGCGGCATTTATGCCGAGTTCCTCAAGGATATTACATTCCGTATTCACCCGTTGACCGATATTGATGTCCGGGACATGGTGCGCTCAGTGAAGACCTATCAGCTCCTTACCGGCTGGCGAGGTTCGAGGCCGTCTGATGTTAAGGCACTGGAAGACCTCCTGCTGCGGGTGTCCGCCATGGTGGAAGACCTGCCCCAGATAGCAGAGATGGACCTCAATCCGGTGAAGGCTCAAGAACAGGGGAAAGGATATGTTGTGGTGGATGCCCGAATTCTGGTCTCTTGAACCGGTAGCAGAGGCCGCGCGGCTCCGCTGTAATGTTACAGGCAGGAGGCTGTTGCCTTTCACCGGTGGCAACTCACGAGTATTGAGCAGATCTGTCTTCTTTCACAGCATCGGCGAGAGATGGCGAACTCATTGCATGATTCAGCAGGATGGCCCTCTGTCGCCCGGTTGTTACCCAACAGAACTCCGTAATGTTCAACATCAGGCATTTGATACAAACACCCAGATTGTTACACTTCGCGCTGTGACTCACGTTGTGTAGTGAGCGAATCGCTAGTATAATCGTTTTCAGATGGCCCTCTTGATCGGTTCAAGGAAGTCCTAATGCATGTAATCAGATTGGATCAAATCGGAAAGACCGTGCCCCAAATGGAGGGCGCCAAGGGTGTCTATAAACAGATTCCCTTATCCCGAAAGGACAGGGTCCCGAAGTTCTCGTTCCGAGTGTTTACCATTGAGCCACGGGGACATACCCCATTTCACCAGCATGCGTACGAACATATGAATTATGTGATAAGTGGTGAAGGAATTCTGGTCACTGACGATCGGAAACATGAGCTAAGAGAGGGTGATTTCGCCCTCGTCTTACCCGGAGAGAAACATCAATACAAGAACTGTTCCGCAAACAGGGACCTGGTCATGATCTGCGCTGTCCCGAAAGAATACGAATGACAATCCGCATGGTCACAGTCGCTTGCTTTGATTAGCAGGTCACAATCTAGCGTTTTGTTATGCTTGACGAAAGCCAAATCCCTTCTCAAAAGTTCATTTACACTATCGACTTATGAAGCCTCAGACTATCCTCAAACCTTATGTTTCTTGTGTGTTGTCTACCAGGCTGCTATAATCGCGCAGAGGGAATTGCGTTTACTGGGAGACGGATGGCTCAGAAGAAAGCAGCCAAAAAGACAGGAAAGAAAGCACGGAAGATAGCCGCGGAATATCTTCGGAAGGGCCCGAAGAAGTGATGAGATAAGGGCCGATCTATTTGCAGTCTTGAGCGGATTCTATTTCATTCCTGCCCTACAGATAACAAGGAATAAAGTGAATGGTGCTTCATAGCCACTTCAGCCTATGGCACTCCAATGGCACAGGAAATACAGATTCTGCGTGAATTCAGAGACCAGTATCTGCTGACCAACTTACTTGGAGGGGCTTTCGTTGATTTCTACTACAAGGTCAGCCCCCCAATGGCCGAGTTCATAGACGAGCATCCAGGTCTGAAGCCGATAGTGCGGAGTGTGTTAGTGCCCGCTGTGGTTATGAGCACCTTAGTCGTCAACACTTCTCCGGCTCAGAAGGCGGCCATACTAGGTGCGCTGATGCTCGTTTCAGCGGCACCTGCTATATGGGCAGGAAGGCGGCGAAGAGGAGGTACAGAGTGTGCCTGTGGGTGAATTTGCACAATAACTTGGATTGTTACCTCTGGCATAGCAGTACGGTGTTAACTTATGTTTCTACATCACACCTGCAGACAACTTGAAGTTAAAAGGTATAGGTGTTACGTTGCTCATGTCATCTTGACGCCGCTGCCCAAGTCGATCTCCTGTCCTGCCCGAGCCAGGTTATACTCGATTCCTTGATCTGCAACAAGCCTGAGCCATTCCCGGTAGGCAGAAGAATCGCAAGATACTCCAGGCTCAAGCACTTGC
>Ga0209986_10003104_pt1 | contig 14757 bp, 19 predicted proteins | sample BlataG_FD_183168 | JGI IMG/M metagenome (GOLD analysis project Ga0209986, IMG submission 183168) | Deep subsurface microbial communities from Black Sea to uncover new lineages of life (NeLLi) - Black_00105 metaG (SPAdes) (version 2) | ecosystem: Environmental > Aquatic > Marine > Oceanic >...
ATCATCGTGGTAACCCATTCTTGTACGCATCAAAATCTTGTTTCGTGCGTTTCACGAACCCTTCCGCATTGTTTTGTGCGGTTTTTTTATCCTTATCATCTTTGTATGGAATGCGAGTGTCATCTATGTTCACGACAAAATTTAAATCTTTAAGGGCTGTATTTTTCGTGTTCTTCATGCCCCAATAGATCGGCTCGTGTGCGGGTTTTAATGTTGTCTTTCCTTTGGGCATTCCACTATTACCCGTGATGAAGATTTTTCCATTTCTTCGGGCAACGAACGTCCCGTTTGGAGTAGACGGACACCATACCCGTCCCGTGTACGTGACAATGTTCATGTCGGTGATCTGAATCGGGGCGATCGATACCAACCCGTTTTCATGCAACGTTAATGCTAACATCGTGACGGTAGAAGTTCCACATGCGAACATTGCCATGACCAAGTTCCACGAACCATTGATGTTAATAACGAGTCGATGGTTTGGTGTCACGAGTTGATCCATGTCGGGACTATTAATGCGTACCATTGGACCGTCATGATCTTGAACGTTAATACCAAGTGGTTTTTGATATTCGATCTCTTCCGTTTCGATGTTAAAGGTGGCAATTTCATCATCGAGCGTTACCTCATCAATGGTTTTAAATCCATCTTTCGTGAGTGCTTCTGTATCTTCAGCACAGCACCAATATATCCATTCTATCATGTCCCGAGTAATGAATCCACTCTTTTCTAATCCAACCGCCATCCAATGATACATTCTCGGGCTAGCGAATGATAAAATGGAACCGCCTTCTCGAACGACTCGGTGTGCGGACGCACCCCATTCTTCTACCCACTTGGAGAATTTTTCATTGTCACCGAGATCATCCCATTTTTTATTCATGAACTTGATACCATAGGGAGGATCGATGATGATCGCATCAACGGAGTTAGTTTTAAGGCATTTCAATAGATTAAGCGAATCACCATTCACGACAGAATTTACCGTGATATCCTTACAGATGCTACACGACTCGGTATCGCCACCATTTTCCTTGCATGTCTTGATAGAACCAATGATTTTTCCCATGATACATTACCACGATGTTTTGGTATCGTGATACCGTGATGATGTTATAAATAATCTATCGGAAATACCCATTAAAATGAAACTGAAAAACAAAAAATAAAACAAAAAATAAAATAAAAAATTAAAGTGATCCCAAGCTATTTCTCGAGAATTTGCATGGTTGTTTTCTTGATTACAACGGGAATTGCGGACACGATAACTGGGGGTTCGTTGTTACTAGGTAAGCATACATCGATGGTATCGGAACTGTTATTGTTAACGAGTAACCGCCAACATTCAGCAGTGTTTATTTGTACATCAGATTTTCGGTGATTCGTGTTAATTGACGGTCGCTTGATATTTTCTGGATATGAGTCCATGAGCATGATATCACCGTTGAAACGATTATTCTCCAAGTAATGCACTAAAAGATTCGAAAACTCCAGTTAATCCAGCTTCTTCTTCACCAGTACGCTTCTTGCTTAGCTTACCACAAACATCTTTTTTATCTTGTTCGGAAATCCGTATGGAACCAAGCCGTCCACCACTTATGGCACTCCCAACTTGTCGGGTTTGTGCACCGACCCAAGACCAGAATCCACCTTTTGATTCTTTTATGTTACATTCATAAAATTTTTCTGTAACTTTTCCTTCCTTGTTTGTTTTTTCCTTGGGTACGCATGTCCAGAGTTCTTCTTCATCTCCAACTGGTACCATACACGAAACTTTGTCTTTACTCATTTTTATCAACTTATGAAATTATTTGAAATTGTAATAACAAGAACTTTTTAAAACGATCTATCGGAACATTGCCTAACCTAGCAATTTTCACGGGTATCATGTCTTACATTTAAACGAAAGGTTTACCATGTTTTATCGTGATCAATGATGAGTGCGAACGGTCGAGTTAATCCACGATTCATCGTGGATGGAATGGATCTCGGAAAACTAATACCCGAATACGAGTTATCAAACACATGGAACGCTCGTAGGAAGAAGAATGAGGATGCATCATCAACGACAGCAGATAATAAGGGAGTCACAATCATTAGGATAAAGATTAAGAAACCGAGGATGATGTTATTCTTGCGTTCAATTTACATTGCGATCGAACAATACATGCGGGACGTTGAACACGTTGATCCTAATGAAATCATTGAGGTTGGTACGAAAAAACACGTCCAAGCAAAACAACGATTAATTCATGGGAAGACCATCATGTTTGGGAAACACGTTGCATATTATGTTACTGCTCGATTTCCACAACACGATTTATCGTACAAGATCATGGCACGTTCCGTTGACATTATCGTGGCTTCTGGCGTGTCACTCGAGGAGATTTCACACGGAGATGATCCCGCATTTCATTTCACAAACTTTCTTGGATTAATAGAATATCCTCTCATTGCCCACGAAGTAAGCCGTGCGAACGGCACGATGGACGCATTCGTGAATTTTTATGAAAACATTGGATGATTAGTAGTCATATAATCGTAATGCTACTGGATCGTTTTCTAATAACAACCGATCAAGCGTGCCACTAAACCGTTCTCCGTTTCGTTGATTATCAAGGATATTTTCACAAATGTCTTGAGCATCTTCTAGTTCCGCACTCCATTCACTAAAAATGTATTGCACGCACACGTCACCAACTTCATCATGGTCATCTGGATCGATTCCGATATCCGCTAGTTCTTCGGGACTCAAGTCGTAGTTGTTTGCTTTCATAGAATTTTTCCCGCACAGAGATCCTTGAAAAGTTTCTTGCATGATTTAATGGTTACATCCTTTTTTTCAAACATGGCAAGATCGGAACCAGTCAGAGATTTTTTGGTCTTTCCAGTTGCCTTGGTAGCTGACCACGTGCCGAGATTACTTAATAAGTAACACGATGCAGTTTTTCTATCCATTTGACCCCACGGATTGAGTAGTTGATCGAGATATGGCATCGCTGGATCTTGCCCATACGTCATGTTCTTTCGTTTTCTATATCCTCGGATGTCATTCCTTGCGGTACTCACGCATTTATCCAATTCATCCATGTCTAACATTTTTGTCATGGATCGTGGTACTCATGGATGTTTATAAAAACTATATCGGAAACATGCATCATGATCATTTTCATGTCTTCCGCTTTGATACGGAGAGGCATTTCAAGACACGAAAAAATGTTATCAATAATCGTCTCGATCTATTTTCGCCAAGTGGCAATCATTATGAATAGGGTATGATTTCGACATAAAATTTAAAAGGTAGCTTGATCATCATGTTAATATTAATTTACCTTCGTCAGTTTTTTTAGAGGTTATCTTTCATGGTAGAACAAGTCACGAATTTACACGATGCTACCACTACGGACACGTGTCCCGATTGTGGTAATGATGATTTTTTTGTTGATGCGACCCGTGGGGAAACCATTTGTAAGGGTTGTGGGATAGTTGTTTTTGATCGAGCAATTGATACTGGTGCGGAATGGACCGCATTTGATAGGGAATCCGAAAACAAGAAATCTCGTGTCGGATTGCCACGAACAGATCTTCACGCCCGTGAAGGATTAGCCACTATTATTGGAAGTGGAAACTTCTTAGCGACTGCTGGTCAATCTGCGAGTGCACGTCGGTTACAACGAACACATCAACGACACGCTTATACAACGACTAAGGAACGCAACATGTCAAAAGCGTTACCTAAAATAAATTCTATTTGTTCCATTCTCGGTTTTTCAAAAGCAATTGAAATAGCATCGGCACGAATTTATCGCAAGGCTGTTGAAATGAGGGTATCATCGGGACGATCAATGGAAGTACTCGTGTATGCTTCCGTGTATCTTGCCAGCAAGGTCGCTAAGCGACCAAAACCCATCGAATTTTACGAACGGATTGAAGGAATATCACGAAAAGACATTCACAAGACTGAACGGAAGATCCGTGAAGTATGTAATGTAAATGTACCGTTATCCGATCCAAGAGAATTCATTGAGGAGATTGCTCAGATAAGTCGGATTCCCTTGACACAAAAAGTACGAGCATATAACATTTTAAATGATGTTGCGAACCGAGTTCCGAAAGTTCGCATCCCGTGCGGGCTAGCGGCATCCGTCTTGTTTTTCGTGTGTAAGGGGGAACGCATGCGAATCGAGCAAGAAATACAAGTGTTTCAGAACCAGCTTACCGTGTTAAAAAATCGAGATCATCCAGATGAAACGAAAATACATGACATCAAGAAACGAATTGTCGATCTTCAAACATTAAAACCGTTCCAAACACAGCGTGACATTGCCGTTGCGAGCGGACTTCGAGAAACCACCATTAGAAAGGGATACAAGGAAATACGATTGTTACTTGAAAGGCGAGCTAAAAAGCAAAACATTAAGAACCTTCCAATCACGGATGTCGTGTCGAACCCAGTGAAGAAGGTACTCAAGAAATATAGAACGATAGATTGGAAGAACGAAGAATTCTTGAAGATTTTTGAAAGTTCCAAGTCAATGTATGCAATGTTCTTGAGACAAAAAATCATGGGCGAAAACATAAACATTGCGAACAAGATGCTTGATTATTTTCGAGAAGAACTCCCAAAAAATGGCATTACATCAACATCTATTACAATGGGATCAATTTATGGATTGATGAAATCTGATCCGAATCGGATCGGATATTATAAAGAAGGTATTCCCACGTTTTCATATTGGAAATCCAAAGGCGTGAATGCTTTTGAAGATCATTGTAATAAATTGGACATCCCATGTGTCATGTAATCAATCATTAAATCAATCATCAATTCATCATCATGATCATTTACCCTTGATCATGTTTCCGATTCCTTGTTTTTATACTCACCCACAAAACAATTCACATGGTAGCCAATACAAAAATTCTTCCTTTAATAGTTATCATGCTAACTGGCACTGTAATAGGAGGACTGCTTTTCGTCACTATTTTGAACGTCCAAACCGTACCCGTAGGGAACGTTGAAATTGAAGCGACTGAATTCGATTCTAGTTGGGCGATGGATATAGATCAGATGTATGCTAATTATCCAGTTCAAATAAACGGATTGGTTCAAACACAATCATATCAAGTACCAATTATTCAAGATTCATTTAACATTTATTCTAGCGATTGGCAATTAGAACGTTCCAATGTCACGGATACTAGTGTTGCTTTTGGAAACGGATCGTTAGAAATGAATGCGAACGGTCCTAACGATGCATGGGCATATCAAGAACTCGATTATGATTTATCTATTGACGGTCACTTGAATCTCGAGACATACGTAAACATTTCTGGAGATAAGATGTTAATCTTCATTATCCAAGTAAACGGAACTGGAATTAATGATGAAACGAATAAAAGTCTTAATTACGTGATAGGACGCAAGAATACTTGTTGGCATTGGTGGTGGTGGAATACTGGATTTCACGATAGTCCAACAGAACATTACACAAATGTCATGGATCAAATGTGGGATCCATCATCGAAGGGTTTCCGATACGGAGAATGGACAAGGATCTTTTTACGGGATATTCAATTAGATTATCTCAATTACTTCGGTGAACGCATGGTAAACGTTACTGGGATAAAGATATTCCATAACGTGTGGGGATCTACAACGACCAATCGCACGAGCCACATTGATCAACTCACGGTATATGAAGATTCCATTAGATATGGATGGGAAGATGATCATGGAAACATCATGGATAGTTATTATTTTAGCGGTGCTTGCATTACATCGATAGAAGACAGCGTGAACGAATCAACTGTACGAGCAAACGTATCCATACAAATGGACGTGTATGATTCTGGTATTTTAGTTGCTGAAAACATTCCAGTTGGTGATTGGATCATGAACATCACAGTGTTCGATACAGCAATAGAATGGACATCTCCATTTTCGTACAAGTTACCAGAAAACAACTTGTTGTATGGTGATGATCTTTGGTTTTACTTTGATGTTCAAGTAATAGTATACGCAAACCTCGAAAATCCCGAAGGGGGTACCTTGGTCGAAGCAAGTGCTAGCAAGGATAACTTCGCATCCTTCCACGTGACATGGGTACAATTAATCGATATCATTCTATTAAGTCAAGCATTAGGAATCGCTGGAATCGGTGGTCTCGGAGTCATATTCGGAATGGGTGTCATTTACAGCGTGAAGAAGAAAAGGAACGGTAGTAAAAACCAGTTAGAATTTTAATTTAATTTAACCACTTTTTTTTATTTTATTTTTCATCCGTCAAGTACCCCCGATTGAAATCGGGGGCTTGTACCTACACTCCGCCTCACTTCCCCGAAGGGCTTCGGCATCACGATGCGTTACATGAGGGTACTTGACACGTACCCCGTGTTCCACGAATGTATCGGGGAACAACTCCACGATCCCGAATAATCATTGACGCCACTCGGTCATCGTTAGAGGTATACGTACACGCCTTGCACTTGAACTGGTGCAACTTGCGGTTGCGGTTTCCTTTTTCCACGTGTCCACACTTTGGACACGTCTGGGAGGTGTATTTCGGGTCAACGTACACCACGAGGATGCCCCGTTCCACCGCCTTGTACTCGATGAATTGCTGGAGCTGGTAAAATGCCCACGTGTTTAACCGAGTTCTATGAGTTTTTCCGATGTATTTTTGTTGTCGAATCCCTTTGAGGTCTTCCATTGCAATGATGGGAGAGTTAAAACGTTGGAGAGCCTTGGTAACGATGTCTTTTGCAATGCAATGGTTTTGGTCAGTCACGAACCGTCTTTCTCGCCTCCGAATGCGGTGTAAGAACCGCTTCGCTGAACGAGTGCCTTTGGACTGACCTTCCGTTCTATGCTTTTGAAATAACCATCGTTTATATTTAACCGTCCCACCCCCGTAGAACCGTGAGGTATCGGTGGTATCGGTTGTCACGGCAACGAAGTTCATCCCCACGTCTACCCCCACGACCCCGTCCTTGTTCAAGAACGAGGTCGGGGGAATCTCCTTCTCGACCACCACGTAGAGCAAGATAACCCCGTCTTTCCGAATGGTTAGGACGGACGACTTGACCTTCCAGTCATCCGAGTCGAGCAACGCCCGTTGATACGTGCCACATTTATAAGAAACTCCCATCCTTCCGTGGATGGTGTTAATGGAAACCGTGTCGTTGGGTTTAAACCCGTAATCTCTCGGATAATTTAACCGCATTGCTTTTCTCTTAAACGTGACGGGGGTTGCGTGGGTGCGGTTCTTTTTTAACTGCCCGTTATACCGTGCCGTCACGTCTCGGATTGCACTCACGGTCATCTGACTCCGTAACCCGAACCGCTTCCGAATGTCTCCGTACACGTGCTGATGGATGACGTAATTGTTCCATGTTTTATGAGCCATTGCAAAACGGCTGACGAAGTTCATTGCCTTGACGTACTGGTCAACCGTCTTTTCCATTTCGTCCCTTCCGTCCATTAGTTGGACTTGAACCGTTTTACAAATCTTCACCATGGGTATCTAATAATATTGTAGTGATGTCATATTTAAGTGTTGTGGGCAATTCCTCCCCCGACTAAAGTCGGGGGTTTCCTTGCCCGTTTATCATGATAATGTAAAGTACCAATATCAACGATTATCTTAAATTCTCTTTGACAACCATTGCATTTTATTATCGTGCGGGCTTCATCTTCAAAGTGGTCATACTGCTGGCTTGTAAGTGTTACAAGTGTTTCGTGCTTACAAAATTCACACGCATATATCATATCTACACGTAAGTGTTTTAACTTGATACTCATTTTATCATCCGTTCCCATGTTTTCAAATTCGTAAATCTAATCGGAAGCATCGTGGATTGTATGCGTGTAAGCAATGTAAACTAATCGTAAACGCTGATAGCAACGGTGCAATTAATATCGTGAAAAAAGTATTTCCCGAATTCAAGATAGGGGATAGTAGTGTCGTGAACACGCCCGCATGTATTGATATTAAAGTCTAACTTTAGTGTCGATCTTCGAAGCCTATCCCTTTAGGGATGGGTAGTTCACAACCAACTTTACCACGTCATTTATTAGTAATAACGTGAACGTGTTCTTTCGGGTTAATTCTTTAAAGGTTCTTTCCAATTCGTGTATATCTACTAAGACTTCATTTGTCATCATTAATCACCTTTTAAGATGCATCAGTTCCAAAAAACTGATGTGTATTAATTTTTAATTCACAATCTCCATCACAATCATGATCTAATTCATTCACGCTCTTACACGGTGCGAAAATGTATCGTAAAAACATGGTTTCAATGAGCTTGAGCTTTTTAACTTGGAATTTTCTTGATTCTTTTGGTACTTGTACTTGAACTTGTTTTGACATGTATCATGCAACACTCCGTAATATTTGTTTGATTTCTTTAACGGCTTCTAATTGCCAGTCGTACTTGGGATCGCTCCAAATGATCGGCACGCCATCTTTCGTGAAACGGGTTATCGCCCCGCATTGATGAAGTACAACGATGCTATCACGTTCACTAATGATTTCACCATTACTCTTGAACCATGTATAACAGTTTCGACAATACCATTGAATTGGTTTAGTTTTTATCTTTACAACATCGTGTAAAAAATAAGTATTGAGCTTTAATCGGTGCTTGTAATGGTAGGAGTTTTCGTGTGCACGACAGTTCGGACAACTCATTTTTTTCCGCTCACGTTTGAATTTTCGTGACCAATATCTTTTTTTCATGATGTTCTCCTATCATTATCATTACTTACTAAGCCCGTTAATGATTGAATGCGAACCATACACGTTAAATTTGTCAAGTATTTTGCCGTGAATGATAACGTAGTAAGGTAATTAAAACAAGAAAAAAATAGTAAAAGGAAGAAAAATGATGGATAATGAAAAAGAGATTGACGTGGATGATTTATCAAGTGATGTAATAAGTATCACGGAAAGTATCACCATGATTGAAACACGATTGTCTAAAGTCATGACCGAGATCACGGGCGACATCGGACATCTAAAACGAAAACTCGCATTAATGAAAAAAAACGTGGATCGAGCGAAATCATTAGAAATTGAACGGATCGTATCTCGGAATAGTATAGAAGAAGAAAATAACAATTTCGTTGCATATAGATGTAAATGCGGACGGTTACTTAATATACAAGATGACGGACTTTCCGAAACGTGTTCAAAATGTGGAGAAAAATATAGATTACACGTGATGAGAACCGTGCTAAAAGAAACGGGTAATATCATTCTTGCCGTGGTACCTTAGTTTTTGGTTAGGACACGTTGGGAACGTTGTTTGTGGTATAATTTTAATCGTGATACAAGTCATTGAAAATGTGAAAAATAAACTAACATGGAATCGTTACACGAAGGACGATGATGACGAAGATTAATCATCATCATCTCTTGGATTTATTACCCTTCAAGATTTTTTCATCAATGAACTCGAACGTTTCGTCCCGATATGCTACCATTGAGTGCGGAAACTCACGAAACGGGATGGTTCTAGGCACGAACGTGTTGTCATCACTAATGCATAAAAGTTCCTTGTTTTTTTCAAAATGGTCAATGGGTACAATCGTGTCATTAAACGCATGAATTAAAAAGAATTTTTCATCATTTTCTGGATCGCACTTGGCGTGGTTTATTGGAAGGGAATCTATCAAACTATCGATGATCGAATGTCGTTGATCAAATAATCGAGTGTTCTTCACGTCATGTAACGCACTTAATGCAAACACTTTTTTAACGTGCGGATTAATGCTTCCGAGAGAAATTACTTGGGTACCTCCCATTGATAGTCCACTAATGATAGATGGTCGTTTTCGTTCGTTTAACGCATTATCATAATCATTGATCGTTCCCATCCAATCCAGCATCGATGATTCTCCGTACCGATCACCGTGTCCTCTCGCATCACACGCAATGACCGTGTATCCGTTGTCATGAAAATGCTTGAGAAAATTCATCGAATCTTCCCTATCACCAAAGAACCCGTGCAAGAAATAGACATCAACATTTGAATTTTCATGTTCATGTATCGTGCAGTAGTTCTTGAGAAATGTTTTTCCGTCCACGTGATCACGCTCGATTAAATGAGTTTTGCTAATGAAATTTTATGCCCGTCAGAATATCCCCATCGCTCAAAATCCGTGACTTTATATCCGTTTTTAGAGTAAAATGCAACATTCTGCGGGATTTTTTGTTCGGTATGCAAGTGAATTGATTTCGTTCCATTGGATCGCTCGATGTTTTCTGTGGCTTGTAACATTATCGTGCCGTAACCCTTTCCTTGAAGTTCATGATCGATTGCGAACAGATCTATCCAGTTTCGTGGACGAGTGTCACGTAAATTTAATATACCAATGATCTTTTCATCTTTTTCCAAGACATGCGTGTCATGTTTTGTCACGATATGTTTCCAAAAGGTCTTTTGTCGGTTAAAATTGTGGGGAAATGATTTGCTTAACATTACCATGATGTCATTTACATCCACGTCTTGTAGCGGGCGAATGAGTAGTTCGTTACAATCTTTTTCGGTTATTGGACACGATAACTTGCGGGTCATTTTATTAGAAACTCGATTCTTCCATTAACGGGTCGCAGAAGTCTGCTCCACTACTAACTCGGACAGCGAACACTATTGCCATTACAATTCCGATTGCAACCTTCGTTGAACCAATGACAGCTTGTATCCATAATTGCCATACTATTGGAAAGATCGGAAATGCAATTACCGTTACATTCATAGTCCAAGTGGATATTGACCATCCATAATTGAGCAAGAAGTGTATGACCATGACTACATCCCACATGCCAGTTCCAGCTAAAACACCTAGAAGAATTCCCAAGGTCAAGAAGATTTCTGCCTTTGGTATCTTAAAATCGCCTAACTTTGACTTGCATGCTTCGTTTTTCCATACACGCCCGTAGTTCATTGCACCTAATCCTATAATTATGACAGCTACTAATGCCATTACCACGACACCGATTAATAGATACATTTGAAATGTCGTGAGATCCGTCATGAAATCATAGTTTACAACCCAATTGAATTGAGATGCCATGGCAAATATTGCACTAATGGATAGAACTGCGAGAACAAATATCACGCTTCCGCTTATTAACATGTTTTTCTTATTATCATTATTTTCTTCCATATTTTTTACCTCATTTTGGGTATATGTTGTCAAAACTTTCATCAAGTTCATGTTCGTGAAGGAGTGGTGGCATTGGTTTTATCTTGGCACGCGTTCCGAGATCATCTTGAAACTTCAATACCATGTTCCATATTGAAGGCATCATTCCACCACCGTAATACGCAAAACCTCCTAGGAATATGTCAGATACGACATTCATAAAATCAGCACCACCCATTCCCATACCCATCGTTTCCATGTTTTTTTCAAGTGAATCGGCAAATTCTGGTGATACTATTGACCATTTTCCGTCTTTATCGTGTGGTGTAAAGTCTTTCATGATGATCTTACCATCATCATTAAACCGTATGCCAGCATCTTCATAACATTTTGCATTTCCCGTACCGTTTTGATGAGCAAGCCGTATGTGTTGAATGTTCATTGGTTTATCATGACCAATTAACTTTGATGCAAGAGCATCTGCACACACGACATCTGTTGATGCAACGAAGGTGTTATATGGATCATTTTCTAGAGAATTACATGAAAGTGGTCCACCGCCATCACATCCAACAGAACCGTCAATGATGGTCAAGTTAGGCTTGAACGCACGGTTAATGGCTACTATTGATTCATTGAGTCCTTTCGCATGAAACTTGCCTTTATCAGCTTCTGGATATGCTCCATACATGTTTTTCATTCCCATCGTGACAGATGAAAGAATATGTGTTTTCATGACGGGTACATTTATTATGACATCCGCATCAACGAGTAATTTTGATGCATTACCCACACCGACAACGGTATCATCACCGAAATCGAACTTGACCCACGGAATCTTTTTTGCATTGTTAATATCTCGTAGATCTTCCTTGTTTTTATCTCGCCATTCAATATATCCTTCATCTTTTGCAATGGGATACATGTCCGTCCATATCATCGAAGAATCGAAGAATACGGGCTTACCACCACATTCCCGAACCTTGTCACCAATGATAGAAGCAGTATCTTTTGGGGTATACGTGCCGTTAATGGTCGGAGTGCCACCACAAATGTTTAACTTGATCGCAACCAAGTCATCCTTCTTCACGAAGGAACACATGCCACCAAGATCATCTAGTACCTTGTCAATGGCAACTTTTTTATCGGGATGTCTAGCGATGGAAATTGCAGACGGTTTGATGCGATCGCTACTCTTCATATCTAATCTAGAATAGATCTTTGGATCGTCAATTTTAACATCTTTTATAGTGAGAGGAGCATTTAAAGATATTGATGGTGTACCGTGTCTCGTTCTACTCTTGATATCGTCTATCGTGTAGACTTTATTATCAATGTAGTTACTGTTTAACAATGGTTTTGGGCATATTAATTTACCCTTTTCATTCACGGAACAATGTCTTGACATTATATCCTATATCAAGAGAGTTTTTTATAAAGAATCAATCGGAAACATACCATACAAAAATGAAAACGTGATGTTCATAATGACACGATATCTTCAAGTGCTTTTTGCACGTCTTCAGATGTCATTTCTTTTGGTTCCATTGGTCGCAGTTGTCGAGGAGATTGAGTACCCTTTTGGATGTCTTTCAAGGTTTCACACGCCAAGAGTCCACCGTGTGCGAACGTCCATAATTTTCCACCGATCCATGTCCCAATGGAATATGGAGACGTTCCTCTTTTTTTAAAGTCGATCTTTCTTAAATCCTTTTTAACCCGTTCTCTATCGGGCGGTGACCTTCCGATGCGGTGTCCACTTGCATCCGTTTGATAATTATAATTTGGACCGCTCCACTCTTTAATTTCAGTAAACGGATTAAAAGCACATCTTTGACCTTCCTTATGTGTCATAAAATCGCAAAGCTTTCCCATCGTGTCTTGTAATTCTACATCTCGTGTTAAAAGATCACGCATGAGACTTTCATTGTGCGTTTTATATTCTGATGGTTCTCCACAAGTCGTCATATTATTCACTATTATCATGACTCGGTGTCAATTTAAAAAGAAAATGTCGAACCATTGCCTAGTGCTAGTCATCCATTGTTAAGATGTCAATCGTCATGCGACCACGAGTTTTTTTAACATGAACACGTTCATTACCCTTTAATTTAAACGTGGATCTAAGCCACGCTTCTAGCTCATCGATTGTCTTGAGCTCGGAAAACTCATTGCTTTTACTAGATTCTTGTTCTTCTAAATCGTCATAAATCTCTGGATCATACATTTCCAAGTTCAAGTACTCACGCTCCCGAGTCGTAAAAAACTGAAATAGTGATGTATCATCCCGTAACTTACTTGCAATCATGGTAATGACTGGGGGAACGTGCATTTCATCCCACACGATACTATGAGGATAAAGGCGAGAAGCCGTTGCAAAGAAAATTCCTATCTTGGTCACGAAATCCGTTTTACCCCGTTCATCCAATCCAAAACGAAGGGACGAAATTCCAGATATCATTGATTCAAAGGCTGTAAACTTCGTGGGAATGATCAATTCCACGTCATCGTAACGAAACATGATTCTTTTTTCACCTTCCGTGTTATCTGGAAGGGGAAACCACATCATCGTTCGCTCATCGATTAAATAACAATAAATAACATTCGGTTCTCCGTTAATGTAGATATCATAGCCGAGTCGCTTGATTTTGGCGTGTTCGGTCTTTTCAGTAACGATGCCTCTTAATATTATGCATCTTAATTGCGTGCTAGCACGCTTACAAAATGTAATCACGTGCTTTTTCAATCCTTGCATGGTTATCATTAAGAACGGAATTGACGTGTTATTAATCAATAAATTTTTTTCGATGATATCCGATATCGTGAAGAACTCTGGTTTAAACAAGTCCGAGACCGTTCCAAGCGTGATAGTATCTGATATTGGAATCCCTATCACGTGTTCGTTTTTCTGTAATTTTGAATATTTCATAGGTAGTTCCTCAAGGATATATGATGGGTTTATCTTTTAAGTTTTAAAGAAAATTATTCAGAATTAAAAGTGACCTTTAACACGTCAACAACTTCATTAACCACGTTATTTAATGCCTTAACGCTCGTGGGGATCTCGCAGAACATGTCTCTTGCATGCTCATCAAATCCTAGCGTGGAAAAAAAGTTAACGCACGTGTTTAATAGCTTAGCCATTATAATTCACGATCCAAGAAGTGAGTCGCCCAAGTTAATGGTATCCATTAATGATCCCAAGATGCCCATGACTTTTTCTTCAACCGAATCCTTGCATCCGTTGGAAAGCTTGATATTGAACTTGGGATAGTCTTCATTTTCGCCCTTATTCAAGATATCAATGTTGATCTTGCAATCACTTTGATCGATTTCTCTCGAAGTAACGAGAACTGCAACGCCATCCTTGATGTCTTTCACATCAATACCGAAGTTTAACCAATCGTTATTCATGATAGTCACTATTAAGATACATGAAATCATCTTTAAAAAGAATGTGTCGGAAACGTGAATTAAAAAAAAGATTATCCATGTATTTTTACCATGATGTGCCAGAAAGCCCCGTCTCTTTAGGGCGGGGATGAATGGCACCAACACTTAAATACGAGGAACATCGTACTATTTAGTATCTACCGTGGGAA
>Ga0209986_10003105_pt1 | contig 14757 bp, 13 predicted proteins | sample BlataG_FD_183168 | JGI IMG/M metagenome (GOLD analysis project Ga0209986, IMG submission 183168) | Deep subsurface microbial communities from Black Sea to uncover new lineages of life (NeLLi) - Black_00105 metaG (SPAdes) (version 2) | ecosystem: Environmental > Aquatic > Marine > Oceanic >...
ATGAGGAAAAAGTTATACAAAAGCTAAAATTTCCCTACAATGAGTTAGATAATTAAAGAAGAGTCATAAATTTTTCATCCGGAATACAAAATTTGAGGTGAAAAAAAATTAGACGGTGGATTTAGGGCAGCAGTTAGTAGTTGTATTATGTAGCAAAATGGTATATAATAAAAAAGATGGAATTAAAATCAAACAGAAATATTGTCTATTCCTGCAAATATCACATTGTATGGTGTCCAAAATACAGACGTAAGGTTTTGGTCGATGAGGTAGAGACCAGATTAAGGGGAATAATCATCGAACAGGCCCGAAGACAGGATGCTGAAGTAATCGAAATGGAAATCATGCCGGATCATGTTCATCTACTTGTTGAAGTTGATCCCCAGTATGGTATCCATAGGTTCATAAAGAATGTTAAAGGGGTCTCATCGCATATATTAAGGAAAGAATTCAAGCACCTGACAACAAAGCTTCCCACACTTTGGACAAACTCATATTTTATCTCAACGGTTGGAGGTGCACCACTTAAAGTGATCAAACAGTACATAGAAAGCCAGAAGACATCTCAAAGGCAATGATAATCTCAAAGAGCTTCAAATATCAACTTCGATTGACTCAGAAGCAAGTATCCCTCTGCAGTCAGACAGCAGGATCATGTCGTTATGTATGGAATAGGGGCTTGGCCATAAAGAAGGAACTTTGGGAAAAGAAAAGAGAAAGTATATCCCGCTTTGATTTAGATAATCTTCTGACAGAGTGGAAGAAAGAACACGACTGGCTATCCATTCCTCCTTCCCAATCCCTCCAGCAGGTGAACAAAGACTTAGACCAGGCATTTAAGAACTTCTTCCAAGGAAGAGGCTATCCTAAGTTCAAGAAGAAAGGAATTCATGATTCATTCAGACTCCCCCAGGGAATAACCCTAATGAACCAACTATCCAAAAAGGTTGGCCAAGCTAAACTCCCCAAACTCGGCATAGTTCGCTTCACCAAAACAAGAGAGCTTGAAGGTAAAATTAAACATGTAACCGTATCTAAAACATGTGGGAAGTGGTATATAGCTTTTAACTATGAGGTAGATATTTCCCAACCCAAAGAAATACCGCAATCCCAGATAGGAATAGACAGAGGAATAAAGACATTTGCCCAATGCTCGGATGGGCAAGCTATACAAGGAGTCTCCCCTCTAAAGAAGAACCTAAAAAGATTAGCCAAACTACAAAGACAACTCTTCAAAAAGAACAAGTTTTCCTCAAATTGGAGAAAGGCAAAGCAAAAAATAGAAAAACTCCATTATCATATTGCCAATGTTCGCAAAGACTTTCTGCATAAAACTTCCACACAATTAGCCAAAAGCCACAGCCTCATTGTCATGGAAGAGCTAAAAACCAAAGCCATGGTCAAATCAGCAAAAGGGACAAAAGAGAATCCAGGAAAGAACGTAAAACTCAAATCCCAGCTAAACCGCTCCATCCTGGATCAGGGCTGGTATACATTCCAAAACTACCTCTCTTATAAACTAGACTTAAGGGGTGGAAGGCTAATCCTTATATCTCCGAAGAATACCAGCACCAAATGCCGGATCTGCGGCCATATAGCAAAAGAAAACAGAAAAACCCAGGAAGAATTCCAATGCATCCAGTGCGGACATAATGAGAACGCAGACCTAAACGCAAGCATAAATATCTTAGCCGAAGGACATTCGGTGATAGCCTGTGGAGTGGAAACAATAGTATCCACAGCGAAGCAGGAACTCCAAATACGAAAGCCGGTAACAGGTATAAGTTGGAGAATCCCCTCGCTTTAGCGATGGGGAGTTGTCAATTCAGTTCCTTCTCGATGATTTCTCTCAGCTCATCCCCGAGTTTCACAGCTTTTTTCTTCAAGGATGCGGCTTGTTTTTTTATTTTTGACTTGAATTCGTTATCCTGGAGGTTTGGCAGGTTTATCTTGATGTTATAGTAGCCGCCTTCAGCCGCAGCCTGGGCTGTGAGTCCTGCCACTCCAGCGTCGCTCAAGGAATTTTTGTTTCCTTTCAGAGCAATCTCCCTTGCCAGGTTTAAAGCATCGATACTTTTCTCAAGCACTCCAAAAGGAACAAGAGTCGCTTCTTTTAGTGCTTTTTCAACTGCCTGATCTCTTTCTTGTTTCTGCTCTTCTGTTTTCTTTGGCAACCTGTAGGCTTCCATGAGTTTGTTAAAGGCAATGGTATCCAAATCAACGGCTCTCAGGAATTCATCCTTCAAGGACTGAGCCTTCACAGCTATTTCTTTTACATCTTTCTGGACATTTTTGTATTCTTTTTTGCCGACTGTTAGATTGGAGACCATAGAGGAGAGTGAGGCGGATAAAGCTCCGCATAAGGCTGCTGTACTTCCTCCTCCAGGAGCAGGAGAATCTACGGAGAGCTCGTTGGTAAATTCCCGTAGATTATAGTCAAGAAGAGAGCTTTCAACTTCCTTAAACTGGTATTCAATGATCTTCTTTTGAGGATCGAAGGGCGCTACATCGTCTAAGCCGAGGGAGGAAACAGCTATCTTTATCAGGTCTTCCCGGGGCACTCCAGGGCTTTTCCCTTGTTTGGTAAGATAGTGCCTGCCAGCCATGAGAAGAGCTTCCTTGGGTATTAAGCCCACTAATTCACTTCCCGTTACCCTTAATCCTATTTTCTCTGCTTCTTTTATGGTTTCATCGAAAACAACGTGAGGTGGAGTTATCTTGTAGTTGATAAAGTTAATCGAAATTTGAGCAATTTCATAATCTTCTATGTACCATCCAACTGCTTTAACAGCTTTAAATTTACCCGGAATCTTGATGGCTTTTCCCTCAGCATCTCTCACTATATTCCCGTCCTTATCTCTTTTTGCCCTTCCTCTCTCTCTCAGGTTGAGTGCAATTTCATGGGCAAGACGTCTGTCCCGGGTGTTTAAATTTATGTTGTAGGCGATTAAAAATTCCCTTGCACCGATCACCGTAGCCCCTGCTTTTGGATTAAAAACAGGTTTGCCGTAATCAGGAGCCCATTCAGGATCTTTCAATTTTTCAGGCAAGCCTTCGTATTCGCCTGTCCTGATATTGGCCAGATTCTCTCTTTCTGGCTTCTGGGCAGCTTCTTCATACAGATAGACAGGGATTCCGAGTTCTTTGGCGACTCTTTCTCCCAACTCATGGGCAAGTTGGATACAGTCTTCCATGGTTACACCTGAAACAGGAACAAAAGGGCAAACATCTGTGGCTCCGATGCGGCTGTGGGCTCCTTTATGCTTGCTCATATCCAAGACTTCAGCTGCTTTTTTTATCGCTTTAAACGCTGCTTCTTTTACTCCTTCGGGAGAGCCTATAAAGGTGACGACTGTCCGGTTGGTTGATTCTCCGGGATCCACATCAAGGAGATTCACTTGAGGAGTGGATTCAATCTCTTTAGTGATGGCACTTATTTTTTCCCTGTTTCTCCCTTCGCTGAAATTAGGAACACATTCAACAAGTTTCATTCGTCTTCTCCTTTTTTGATTGTGTACTGTAAAATTCCTTTGTTATCGTACACGAACACCTCTTCAAATTCTTGGATGTGATCGATGATTATGTTTTTGTCTCCTACTATGACGACCACAGGAGTAAGGAGCGGATATTTTCTGGCTGTTTCAAAAACTCTCTCTGAACTGACGAGCATAATGTTTTCGTAGTATTTGCTCCAGTGTTCCTCTCCCAGATCTAAAGCTTTGATTTCAGAGACTCTGGAGGAGAGCTTATCAAAGGTTTGGATTTGAAGGGGGAAATTTCCGATTAAGTAGGATTTGGCCTGTTCAATCTCGGAACTTGGTATTTCCTCCTTGGTGGTTTTATCGATTTCCTGCAGAATTTCCTTTATAGAAGAGTAAGTAACTTCTGGCCTCACCTTGGCCTTAACAAAAAAGACGCTGCAGTTTTTAAAAAAATCCAATTCACTGAAGGCGTAGTACGCGTATCCCTTTGATTCCCTGAGATTCATGAAGAGACGACTGGTGTGCGTTCCGCCTAAAACCTGATTCAGGACTATAAAAGGGAAAACATCCTGGCCGCTTAAAGGCGAGACAATATTTCCTAAATAAATCGTCGAATCCTTGGCTTCTGGTAGATCGATAAGGCAAATTTTTTCCTTATCGTACGGCTTAAGAGGAGGAACAGAAGGATGTTCCAATTCTTTTCTTCGCCAGGTGGAGAAGTATCTGCTTACTTTTCTTATAGCTGTCTGGAGATTGAGATTTCCGGTAAGTACAAACAGAGAATTGTTGGGCCTGTAATATCTATCATAAAAAGATACAAGAGCTCTTTGGTTTAAATTTATAATAACATCTTCATTAAAGGTGCTTTTTTTATAAGGATGGTTCCGGAACAGGAGGCGACCGAGCTGTCTTTCGGCCACAAATTCTGGGTCTTTATTTTTCTCTCGCAGGTCGTAGTACATTATTCTTTTTATATTTTCGATTTCCCGCCTTAAGAATGTGGGTCGAAGCATCATCTTACTCATGAGATCAAGGGCATTATCTAAAAACTCTTCCAAAAAGGTAAAAGAAAACACAGAATAATCAGGATAAGTATAGATGGAGAAATTCCCGCCCACAGATTCTATTATTTCTTCAATTTGTGAAGAAGTGAGATACGAAACTCCGCGGCTGAGCATGTTAGCCGTAAAAGTAGCCATGCCTGGCAGCTCTCTTAGAGAGGGGCTTTCTCCAGCGAATATTATCACTTTGAGGCTTATAACCGGAAGATCATCTCGGTGGATTACCGCGACTCCCAGGCCATTAGTGAGGAATGAGGGTTTTATTTCAGGAAGCTTAAGTTCTGCAAGAGGTTCAGGATAAGGAGGTGATTTTCTAAATCTTTCTTGAGAAAGGAGAGGAGCTTCCCAGAGCAGAAGAGCCAAAAGAGAGAGAATGAGAGTGAGCTTTAAGTGGTTTCCTCTACTCATTTTATTTTGATATCAAAGATAATTTCGTTTGTGAAATATCTCCGCATAATCCTGATGAGGCTATAATGATCTACCGAAAGATAACTTTCTAGCTCGTCGGGAAGATCATCGAGGCTTTTTTTAGAGAGGAAAGCCTCGGCAAGAAAAACAGCCTTATCTGCTGAAGTCGCGTATTGATTAAGATAGTCCATCTTAAAAATATTTTTTGCTTTTCTGAGCTCTTTTTCGGACACAAGGCTTGATTTAAGTTTGTTTATTTCTGAGAATATAACTCTTTTGCTCCTCTCCGCCATTATTTCATTGCTGCTCGAGACAAATATTTTAAAGGTGGCTAGCTCTTTCCTTTTTTCAATACTTCCGCTTAGAGATCTGGCAATACGGGTTCTTTTAATCAATTTTTTGTATAAACGAGATGTTATGCCTCGCAATAGAATATATTCAATAATTTTAAGGGGATAGAAATCCTGTGAATAGGGAGAAGCGATCCTGTAACCTATATGAAAGCCAGGCAAAGGAGCAAGAAATTCTTTTGAGATTATAGTCGCTTCTTTACCTGAAGGTTTTGGAGAGGGCGGAAGAGGGATATTTTTTCCCTTTTGAATAGTATAAAAATACTTTCGGATATCCTCCTCTGCTTTCCTTTTATCAATATTTCCGGCAATAGCGAGCACAGCATTGTTGGGTGTATAAAATGTGGAGTAGAAGTCCTTAACGTCTTCTACTGTAAGAAGCCTCACGTCAGCTTCGTTCCCGATAACAGGATGACTGTAGGCAAGATTGGGGTAGAGTAACCTGTCAAAAGTCAAGAAGCTTTCAAGATAAGGCTCGGTTGCTTTCCTTTGATGAATCTCTTCAATAAGTGCCTCCTTAGCTTGCTCTACATTAGCAGTCGTTATCTCGAGAGATTTCATCCTGTCAGATTCAAGCCAGAGTACCAGGGCAAGCTGGTGGGAAGGCACTGTTTGCTGGAAAATGGTTTTGTCTTCTGTTGTTGTGGCGTTCAGGTCTCCTCCGGTCCTGCGGATAAAACTGATGTGCTGCATCCGTCCTACATTTTGTGAACCCTGGAACATCAGGTTCTCTAACAAATAGGCTAAACCCGTTTTTCCTGGCGGTTCATTAATGGAACCCACATTGTAGGCAACTGCGACCGAGACAACAGGCAAAGAATAGTCTTCAGAGAGAATAACCTGCAGCCCGTTTTCTAATTTATATTGCTTGATAGGGAGAGAAAGACGTTGTTTATCTTGACCGTGAGCAGGAAAATTCCCCAGAAGGAGAAACAGATATAAACCGAGTATCAGTAATTTGTTTTTGAATCTAAGGGCTTCATACATTGCTCGAATTAGGAGGCTTTAAAAATAACACAAATATTAACTTAAATTCAAATGCAGAGATTGAACATATAGGAGCATGATTCAATTTCGTCCGCTTTTTTAATTGAAAATAAAGGCTTTTTGTGTTAATTTTCTTTGCTTCGCAATTAGATTATTCTATCAGCGAAATGAGGTGATATATGAGTAAAGAAGGAAAGCATTTATTCTCATCTGAATCTGTGACAGAAGGTCATCCGGATAAGGTTTGCGATCAGATTTCTGATGCCATACTCGATGATCTTATAAGTCAGGATCCCAAAAGCCGTGTGGCCTGCGAAACGTTGGTAACAAATGGCCTTGTTCTAATCGCAGGTGAAATAACAAGCGAAGGCTATTGCGAGTTCCAAAAGGTCGTCAGAAATACTGTCAAAGAAATAGGATATACAAGGGCAAAATACGGTTTTGATTACCAGACGTGCTCCGTCATCTCTACGATCCATGAACAATCTCCTGACATAGCCAGAGGAGTCGATGAGACAGAGGATCATGAACAAGGAGCTGGGGATCAAGGCCTGATGTTCGGATATGCATGCAGTGAGACAGAAGAACTCATGCCCATGCCTATTATGCTGGCTCATAAACTCGTAAGAAGGCTGAGCCAGGTGCGAAGAGAAAAGATATTGGATTATCTCAGGCCAGATGGAAAATCTCAGGTCACTGTCGAATACGAAGGCGACACTCCCAAAAGAGTGGAAGCAGTTGTGATCGCTGCCCAGCACAATCCTGAAGTCAAAATGAGTGATTTGAGGGAAGATATCAAGCGTGTTGTTATAAAGGAGATCATTCCGGTCGAGATGTTTGATAAGAATACAAAGGTTTTTATTAATGAAACAGGCCGTTTTGAACAGGGAGGCCCTTTTGCGGATTCAGGAGTTACGGGACGTAAAATTATTGTGGATACCTATGGTGGAGTCGGAAGCCACGGAGGAGGATGCTTTTCTGGAAAAGATCCGACAAAAGTGGATCGCTCTGGTTCCTATATGGCGAGATACGTAGCTAAAAATTTAGTCTCTGCCGGGATTGCCGATAAGATAGAAGTGCAGATGGCTTATGCCATCGGTGTGGCTCAACCAGTCTCGTTAATGGTGGACTCTTTTGGCACAGCAAAAATCTCAGAGGATAAGATAAAAGGATTAATTCGAGCGCATTTCGATCTTGCTCCAAGGGGGATGATCAAAGCCTTGGATTTGCTCCGGCCTATCTACAAAAAGACAGCGTGCTACGGGCACTTTGGTCGCACAGAGAAAGAATTCACCTGGGAAAGACTTGATAAAGTCAAATTTTTAAAGAGAGATGCGGGGCTATAAGATAAAAGAAAAAAATGACAAAAGATAAAAATGGAGAAGAGAATGGATTATGATGTAAAAGATTTGAAGCTTGCAGAAAAGGGGAAGCTTAAGATGGAATGGGCAGAAAGATTCATGCCTGTTCTTAGTTTAATAAAAGAAAAGTTTTCCAAAGAAAAGCCTCTCAAGGGAGTCAGGATTTCAGCCTGTTTGCACGTAACCAGTGAAACCGGCAATCTGATGAAAGCTTTAAAAAGGGGAGGAGCGGAAATAGCCCTTGCCGCATCAAATCCCCTCAGCACCCAGGATGAGGTTGCTGCAGCACTGGTGAAGCACGATAATGTTCCTGTTTTTGCCATAAAGGGAGAGGATAATAAGAGCTATTACAAGCATATCAATCAGGCTCTCGATCAAAAGCCCCAGATAACTATGGATGATGGGGCCGACCTGGTGTCCACCTTGCATTCCCAAAGAAAAAACCTCCTTGAATATGTCATCGGAGGAACAGAGGAAACAACTACAGGCGTGATTCGCCTTAAAAGCATGGCCAGGAATAAAGTCCTTCTTTATCCTATAATCGCGGTCAACGATGCCAATACAAAACATCTCTTTGATAACCGTTATGGAACAGGACAAAGTACAATAGACGGAATTCTCCGGGCGACAAATATTCTCTTAGCAGGAATTAATTTTGTAATCGCGGGCTACGGATGGTGCGGTCGCGGAATAGCTATGAGAGCAGAAGGAGAAGGAGCAAAGGTTATTATCTGCGAAGTGGATCCTCTTAGAGCCTTAGAAGCTGTCATGGATGGTTATCAGGTTATGCCTCTAACAGAGGCAGCTAAGATCGGCGATGTATTTGTCACAACCACAGGAGACAGGGATGTCATAAACAGAGATCATTTCTCGAGGATGAAAGATGGAGCTGTTGTTGCCAATTCTGGGCATTTTAATGTCGAGATCGACATCCCAACCTTGGCGAAGATGTCGCAAAAAAAGAGAAAAATAAGAGATTTTGTCGAAGAGTACAGCTTGAAGAATGGAAGAAAAATTTATCTCTTGGCTGAAGGACGATTGATCAACTTGGCTGCGGCAGAGGGGCATCCGGCTACGGTCATGGATATGAGCTTTGCCAACCAGGCGCTCAGTGTTTTATACCTGAATAAAAAAGGGAAAAGCTTACAGAACGAGGTTTATGGGGTCCCGGAAAAAATCGATAATGAGATCGCCCGCTTGAAGCTTAAAGCTCTTGGAATAAAAATTGATAGACTCACTCCTGAACAGAAGAAATATCTTGCTGGCTGGCAGGAAGGAACCTAGAGTTGTTTGTAGGGGCTTGATTCATCATGAACCTGGGGGTCTGGTCTTGTTTTTTGCTTAGACTTTACTGACGATATTTTTAAGCAAACTTTGCTCTCTGATACCAATCTTTTTTATGACTAATAATCCACAGTCAAGACCCAATCCTTATTTAGTTAATTTCTTTATGGTTGGATAGCAAAAAACAAGACCTGACCCCTATTTGGTAGTTTATTTAATCAGTTTTAGGTATTGATCGATTTCCGCTCTCCTTGCAGGATCGATGACTCTGGCTGATATCTTTTCAAATATTTCCTTTGCCTTGTCGAATTCATTGTTTTTGAAATAAGTAACTGCAAGATTGAAGTTGATATCTACATCCTTTTCTCTTGCGTCCTCACGAAGTGTATCCAGGGCTATCCTGTAGCTATCAATCGCCTTTTCAAAATCGTTTAAGCCTTCATATATAATACCCTTAAGGTTGTGAGCCATGACCATACTTCTGTTTATTCCAAGAGCACTTTCAACATGAGTCAGGGCCTCTTTAAGGTTGCCCTTTGTCATGTATATTCTTGCCAGGTTATAGTAGGAGTTATCCTTGGCCTTGTAGTTTTCATCTGATATAGCAATCCTGAACTCCTTTTCAGCTTGATCGAGGAGGCCCATCTCCTGGTAAATAGCTCCGAGGGCGTTGCGGGCATCGGTTAAGGTGGGATTAATCTTAAGACAATTTTGAAGATACTTAACGGATTCCTCAAAGTTTCCGTTCATTGAATGTGATAAGCCGAGAGCATATAAGGCGAGATCATGGCGGGGATTGAGCTCGAGGACCCTGTTAAGATATCTAATAGCTTCATCAACAATACCCTGGTTTAGGTAGAAGAGGCCCATATTATACTGGTATTGAAGATCATTATTTCTTGCATCTTCAATTTTTTTCTGAGCCGAAGCACAAATAATAAAATTCAGACAGATAAAAATGATAAATATTAATTTGTATCTCATTTTCTTACTCCTTTCGAATCTTGTATTCACTTTTAAGTTTTCTCATCATCAGGTCCTGAAGAGCAGCTCTGGGGTCTTTTTTCTTGTATAGCACTCGATAAACCTGCTCACAGATAGGCACTTCCACTTTTTCCCTTTTCGCCAGTTGGTGAACACAAAGAGTTGTGCTGATCCCTTCAGCCACCATTTTCATGCTGGAGACTATCTCTGGGAGAGATTTCCCCTTCCCCAATTCATAGCCTGTATACCGGTTCCGGCTCAATTTTCCTGTACAGGTGAGGACGAGATCCCCGATGCCAGCTAATCCTGTGAAAGTCTCCATCCTAGCTCCAATTTTCACACCCAATCTTGTCACTTCCGCTATCCCTCTTGTTATTAAAGCTGCTATTGAATTACTGCCGAACTGAAGGGCGTCTGAGATTCCAGCTGCTATGGCAATAACGTTCTTAATGGCTCCGGCAAGTTCCACTCCTATTATATCGTCAGACGTATAGGTACGGAAAGTGTGGGATGAGATAAGATGCTGGAGTTTTTTAGCCATTTCCTGATCTTTTGAAGATAAGACTACTGCAGTGGGATGATGTTCGGCAACTTCCTTGGCGAAACTAGGCCCGGAAAGGACAGCAATTCTGGGAACAAAGAAAGGAGAAAATACTTCCTCCATCACCTCGCTCATCCTTTTTAGCGATTTCTCTTCTATCCCTTTTGTAAGGCTGATAATCATATGATTGGAAGAGAGATGCGAAGCGAGCTCCTCATAAACCCTCCGGCAGAATTTGGATGGGACGGCGATGAAAACAATGTCTGAAGATGCCACAGCTTCTTTCATGTCATTGAAAAAGGAAACTGAGGGAGGAAAGACAAATCCGGGCAAAAAAGTTCGGTTTCCTTTACACTGCAGCGCTTCTTCATAAACATCTTTCTCTCTTATCCAGAGCTTGGTTTTGATGTTCAGGCGGCCAAGATGAAGGGAAAGAGCACTTCCCCAGCTGCCGCCGCCAATAACACTTGCTTTCATTTTATTTTCTCTCCTAATTTCCTTTCTTTCCCTTGAACGAGTCTTTCAATGTTATCCCTGTGCATCAACATGATTAAAAAGAAAAGCGCAAAACTCAAGTAGGCAATTTCAGCTTCTACGTTGAAAAGAAATATAAAGATGGGATAACTCAGAGTAGCAAGGAGAGAGCCCAAGGAAACATACCGGCTCGTTCTGCTAACGATTAAAAATACAGCCAGACAGAGTAGAAAAGGCTTGAAAGCCAAAATAGAATAGGCACCAAACGTGGTTGCTACTCCTTTTCCGCCTTTAAACTTTATATACACAGGGAAACAGTGGCCTAAAACCGCTAAAAATCCGCAAATCAGGGCAAATTGTTTATCCTGGAAAAATTTCAGCGCAAAAAAAACAGGGAGAAATCCTTTGAGAAAATCTATCACCAAGACCGGAAGAGCAAACTTCCATCCTTTAAGGCGAAGTAAATTTGTGGCACCCGTGCTATGACTTCCAAAGTTACGGATATCTTTTTTTTCACTGATGTAAAAGAAGATATACCCCATCGGGATGGATCCGAGAAGATAAGAGAGGATGGTGAAAATTATTTTCATTTAAGTTCGAATTCAGAAAGAATAGAGTACTCGGCTCCCGCAGGCTTGAGAGTACTCTGGATAAAGCTGATTTTTTTTGCGTTCATTTCTCCAAAATCTCTATCCCTGTATTTTTCAAGGAGCGAGAGGGTCTCTTTTATGTTAAATAAACTTTTGACTCTTCCGAGCGTCAGGTGCGCGTGAAATTTTCGCCGCTCTCTTGGAAAACCCAATTTTTCAAACTCTCCTTCCAATTGAGCTTGAAGAGCAGTAAGAGTTTCTTCTTCTTCGATTCCAACCCAGAGCACTCTTGGCTTCTTCATCCCTGAGGGGAAGGATCCTGTCCCTTTAAATTTCATTGAAAAAGATTCATAATTTTTTGAAATCATCTTCAAAACATTTTCAATCTCTGGAACTTTCTCTCTGCCGATCTCACCTAAGAACTTAAAAGTGAGGTGCATTCCTTCATGCCTGACCCACTTGATATTTTTATGTCCTTTATCCAGCTCTTCAATGAGAAGGGAGAGAGCTTTTTTGATCTCCGGATCAAGGTCAATGGCGATGAAAGTTCTCATTTCAGGGCTCTTTTCTTTTTTTTGTTTTTAGCAAGATGCCTTCGCACCATGTCCAGAGCTTTTTGACTGGACTGATATTTTATTTTATCCCGATTTCCCAGAAAGAGATTCTTTTTCAATTCTGATCCTTTATCCCAGGCCAGGGCGATATAGACAAGGCCTACCGGTTTCTCAGGAGTTCCGCCCGTGGGACCTGCTATTCCGGTTACAGCAAGGCCGAGACTTGACCGTGCTTTTTCCCTTATTCCTTGGGCCATAGCTTCAGCAACTTGAGAGCTGACTGCTCCGTATTTTTCTATCAAAGCCGGGGAAACACCCAAGGCGTTTATTTTTGCTTCATTGCTGTAGGCCACTACTCCTTGTAAAAAATAATCCGAACTTCCGGGGACATCTGTCAAACGATGACCAAGAAGGCCTCCGGTACAGGATTCGGCCACAGCTAGAGTTCTTTTATTGAGTCGCAAAAGATTTCCAACAACTTCCTCGAGTTCTTCACCGGAAGCCGAGAAGACATTCTCTTTGAGCCTTTCCATTATATTTATTTCCAATTTTTGTACTCTCTTGTCTGCCTGTTCCTGACTTTTTTTAGAATGACTGCTAAGATGGATTTCAATCTGGCCTGGATGGGAGAGAATGGTCAGCCTGAGATAAGGATCATCAGGATAGAGATCCATGATGAGGGTTTCTATCTTGGATTCAGTCAATCCTGTGATTTTCAAGACCTTGCGAGCCGTGTAATCTGTCTTGAATTCTTGAAGATGCGGATATGCCGACTCATCGAACATTGATTTGAGTTCATGGGGAGGTCCGGGGAGAAGTATTATTTTATTCGATCCTGTATCGAGCCAAAGGCCTGGGGCTGTGCCGCTTCTGTTTTCAAGAATTTCTGCTCCGTCGATGACATAAGATTGCTTTTTATTTACTGGGGGCATAGAGAGTCCGCGGCGTTTAAACCTTTCCTCAATTTTTTGGAGAAGTTCTTTGTTGAAAATGAGCTTTCGCTCGAGGGCTGTGGCGAAAGCCTCTCGAGTTCTATCATCTTGGGTCGGACCAAGGCCACCCATGGCTATAATGATATCCGTGCGGGAAAAGGCCTGTTTGATAGAGAGGACAAGATCATCCCAGTCATCTCCAACTATTGTTTTATAAGAAACTTCCATTCCAAGGTCGTTCAGACGCTCTGTAAGGAAAAGGGAATTGGTGTCCTGGAAGTATGGGGTGAGAAGTTCTGATCCTATGGCCATTATCTCGATTTTAAGATCCGTCTTAGCTTTCATATTTAAAGAAAGTAGAATTTTAAAAGCAAGTAGAGATTAATGATCACTCCTGCATAAACCGCAGCCACAAGGTCATCCATAACGATTCCCCATCCTTCTGGGAGCGTCTCAACTTTTTTTATGGGGAAGGGTTTAATAATATCAAAAATGCGGAAAAGGAGGAAGCAGGATAGAAGCGGAAGCCAGCCTGTGCCCCAGGATTCTCCTATCCGGAAGAGAACGAGAAGCTGGCCGAATGCTTCATCAATCACTATCCTTCGGGGATCATGCTTTTTTATCTCTAATGAATATTTTGTAGAGGTAAATATTCCTACTGAAAACAGAAGGAAGAGCAGCAGAAGGTAAAAGGGCCAGCTTAGACTATGAAGATAGAATTTATAAAGCAGAACTACAATCAGGCTTGTTAAAGTTCCCGGAGCAACCGGAAAATATCCGACTCCGAAAAATGTCGCAATGATTTTTGATAATGATTTCATTTAGCAAGTTTTCCGTATAAATCATATACATCCCCACCTGTGATTTCAACCTTTTGAATCGTGTTAACCACTTTTTCCCATTTCCCGGGGGCGTCGATGAGAATCATGCCGTCGACTTCAGGAGCCTGGAATCTTCCCCGGCCGATCAATATGTCGGGATTTTCTTTAGGGATTCCTTCGATCAAGACATCAAGGCTCTGGTTCAAGTATTTTTTGTTGTTCTCGAAAGATATCTCTGACTGAATTGCCATGATTTTATCTCTTCTTTTATTCTTCATGCTTTCTTTAACAGGATCTCCGAAGTCGAAACAATCAGTTCCCTCTTCTTTTGAATAAGTAAAAACTCCTAAATGATCAAATCTGGCTTCTTGAACAAATTTTTCCAGATCCTCGAATTCTCTCTTGTCTTCACCCGGGAATCCGACCACAAGAGATGTCCGAAGAGCAATACCAGGAAGTTTTTCCCTTAATTTTTGGATGAGTTTGAGCGCCCTCCTCCCGTCCATCCCTCTTTTCATTTTTTTTATAATCCTTGAGTTAGAATGCTGAAAGGGAATATCAAGATAAGAGCAGATTTTCTCCTCCTGCATTACTCCTAAAAGGGAGTCGCTTATTTCTTCGGGATAACCATAAAGGATGCGAATCCACCCGATTTCTTGAATCTTCAGAAGCTCATTAAGGAGGAGGGATAAACCGTTTTCCAGGCCCTGATCGCGACCAAAGTAAGTCGTGTCCTGGGAGATTAGGTTTATTTCCTTCACTCCCAGAGAAGAAAGCTTTTCGACTTCCTTGAGAATAGATGAAACCGAGCGAGATCGGTAAGGACCTTTTATAAAAGGGATGGCGCAGAAAGAACACTCGTGGGAACATCCTTCGGATATTTTGACATAAGTCCATGCTGGAGGAGTTTGGATATAGCGGGGGGAGG
>Ga0209986_10003106_pt1 | contig 14754 bp, 13 predicted proteins | sample BlataG_FD_183168 | JGI IMG/M metagenome (GOLD analysis project Ga0209986, IMG submission 183168) | Deep subsurface microbial communities from Black Sea to uncover new lineages of life (NeLLi) - Black_00105 metaG (SPAdes) (version 2) | ecosystem: Environmental > Aquatic > Marine > Oceanic >...
CTCTCCTATATCGATGGAAGGATCAAAGAATAAAATATCGGCAGATTTTGCCACCCCTACCCTTTGTAATTGCTGACCAGCAGTAGAGGGAGCGGTAGAGGTTACGCCTCCAGGGGTGGGACTGGTATAAACCATCGCTCCGGTAAAATCCCAGGTGTCATCTCTTATATAGCCCATTACCAACATCTTACAGAATTGACCATCAGCTTTACTTTCAAGTGCAATTCGGAGTCCCGGCATATTAGCTGCCAAATCTGCATCGGTTTTTTTCCACTCTTTATCAGTCCAGTTAAAATATAGCAAATCCCCTAAGACTACCGATTCACCGACAATCTGATAATCCATAATTCCTGAATAGGAATGATCCGAACTTAAAGAGACTGAAATATCTATATTATGCTCATTTAATCTGCAATCCCCGCCTAATTCTGGGGTAGGATCTTCTACTAAATTCTGCATATAATTTTTAGTGGTTTCGCAAAAAGTATTTACCGCCTGAGAGGTAGGTACTTCGTAGTTAGAATCAACCGATAAAGTAGTTTCGATAGTTATACCAGAAAATTCTACTCCATTAATGGCAGTATTTACCCGAAGTATTTCTCCAGCTTTCCCAGTATAAGAGGCTGGGGTATCGGTCAATTCCAAAAAGGTAGTAGAACCAGCAGCAGGTTTAGCCTCATAAACAAATTTAGTTCCTGTGGTTTTATAAACCAATATTTTATCATCTCCGATGGCAGTTTCATCAACGGTATGCCCCTTAATCTTATCTACAGTATTAGCCCCCACCGTTCCACTCACGTCACCGGTACAGGTTTCACTTCCTGAAGTATGCTTTTTATCTACTGCATCTTTGACATCTGTGACTGCTACTTGATTAGCTCCACCAAAATCTAAATACTGGTCGGTATTTTGGGCATGCCTCTTGGTAACCGCATCTTCAATGTTTGCACCGGGAGAAGTAATATCTGCTAAATCCGCAACATTATTCCCTGATAAATCCAAATTCTTTATCAAGGTCCAAACTTCAGCAGTAATACATTTATAAAATTTATCTGTATCAGTAGCTAAATATATATCTCCGATTGTGGGAATAGCACTTTTACTTGCATCCAATCCCCTTTTAATCTTATCAACAGAAGCATTTCCTACTGTACCAGATACATCTCCACCCTGAGTTTCACTTCCTGAAGTATGTTTCTTGGTTACCGCATCCTCAATATTCGCTCCGGGAGAAGTAATATCACTTAAAACATTTACAGTATCTGCTTTCTTAACAAAAGTCGCTTCAAAAGTAGCGTCTAAATCGGTATCAGTATTTTGAGTATGCTTTTTACTTATCGCATCTTCAAGATTAGCTTCCGTAATTGTGGCTGTTGTCCTGACCGATTGCCCAGTAGCTGAAGGAACAGATAATCCAGTTAATTTATGTGTCCCCATATTAACATCAGCAGTCAGAGTACCTAAAGCAGTATCCGTATTCTGGGCATGCCTTTTGGTAACCGCATCAGCCACATCGGTATCGGTATTAGTGCCTTCTTCAATTATTCCGGTAGCATTATTAATTTTAGCTATCTTCCCTCCGGTAAAGACGCCGGTCTTAGTAACATTATCTGCTTGAGGATAAACTTGAATCCAGTTCGCAGCCACAAAACACCTATAAACCTTAACAGTATCAGTGGCTAAATAAACATCATTTACCACCGGGACAGCGGATTTAGAGGCATCTAATCCATAATTTAACCGACCCAAATAACCCCCAGAAGTACCGTCTTTAGGGTATTGATCATCTCTTTTTGAATGTCCCAATAAATTCCCTAAGTCATCTAAAATTTGTCTAACCTCATTAGTATCTTCTAAAGCGTCCGCCTTATCGCCAGCACCCACATAAAAGTTAGCCCCACTTTCCTGGGTATATTTGTAATATGCGGTGAAACCACTTACACTAAACACCAATAGAATAGTTAATATAATCCCTATTAACCTTGTACCTTTAAACATCTTAAATCTCCTCCCCATTTTTAGTTTTTATTCTTTTATTCTCACAAATTTTTGGTCTCTAAATTATATAATCAAGCTCCTTCGTTTTTAATCTTCTAATTCCAATATATTTACGTAATTCCCCCCACTAAAGCTAATGGTAATTTTTCTTATCACCATCTCTCTTGAATACTTGTAGTAATACTTACCCTCGGCTGCAGGAGCATAAGGAATTTTTCCTTCAGCTGCAGGGAGATAGGGCAGTCCTGCATATTCCCGTCGTATCGTGTCTCCTACTTCATAAGGCAGTGGAGCAGTAGTGGTCATCCTTAGTTTTATTTTTTGTTCCTTATATTCTGCCAGATAAGCATCAGCCACTGCCTGTGCTGTCATCTGGTCCTGGATAAGATGATTTCTAATAGTTAAAGTTCTCTTTCCTCCGGCTGCTTCGATCTCGGCTACTGTAGCCGTAGCCTCAGCAGTTATAGCAATCTTTTTACTTGGGTAAGCCATTATTTCTTCTTTTCTCCCTCCTTATAGTTCTTTAACTCATTTAAGATCATTTCTCTGAGGGATATCATCGCAAACTGGCTGAGCCTGTTGCCCAATTCCTCCTGGGTAAATTGATTAAGGATCTGTTCGATTTTCTTAATTAATTCTTCCATTAATTGTGTTCTCTCTAATTTTTGTAATTAAAATAAAAAAACGCCTTAAACTTTTCTAATAATTTTAGAATAGCTTAAAGCGTTAGCCTTAACTCTCCCGAACATTATTTATATATTCAGACTATATTTTATTTTTTTTAGATAAATTTAGACCTCAAATTTATTAAATCCCAATTTATTATTACAATAAATATTACCTACTTCTGTGACATTTACCATCGTTCAATAAAAAACGTTTAGGATTTACTTAATGCCTCTATAACTTCTAAAATAGTTTCCATATTGCCTAATATATTACGTAACAGGACATAGTGTATTAAATTCCAGATAACTAAGCATAGATCTAGGATTAACGTTGAAATCTCCTTTTTTTATTTAATTTATCTTTTTCGGATTTTTCTTAATTATTTCCTCTATCTTTTTATTCATTATACTGAAATTATCGGGATAATTCAATTTCAATTCATCCATTATATATTTTAATGTTTTTCTTAATATCTTTGCTTCGCTTGGGGGATTGTATAAATCATTGATCTTAAAAGCTAAAGATATCCTTCTATCTGTATTCGTAAAATAATTATATTTCTTATAATCAAAAGAAACTATTTCTCCATCTACAATTTCATAAAGAGGAAAAGCATTCCAACCATCAGCCCTTACCCTAAATTGCTTATCCTTAATAAAATCTTTCCCTTTTTCGTCCTTCTCGTGTTTTATCTTCAACGTATCTTTAATAAATTTATCATCGTCTTTTAAATCAACAATCAAATCATGTCCGTAAAATTCTAAATCACTTACAGATAATATTACTTCATGCTCAATTAAATTATCTTCCTCATTAAAAGTCATTTTCTTTGTATTAATATAAAGTTTCATTTAATCACCACCCCGCAATAGAACTTATATGTCGCCATGCTGTCGTATAAATATGTAATTTGGCATCTGCCCCCGCTTGGTCAAATATCATTTCGGCATGATAAAGATTTGTAGTTGGTGCATCCACACAAGATTCTATCACCAATTGACCCGATGGAAACAATCCTACTACTTGACTACCCGCTTCTATATACGCTACACCATCTGAATTACGCAGATAAAAACCCGCATTACGACTTGCGGTATGTAATTTTATATTCGTGTATCCATCAGTATTATAAAAAAGTTCTGCAAAAGTTAAAGTACCATATTTGAATCCTATTCTTTTTACAGTTCCACTTACATAATCATATACGTAAACTGCACTATCCTTAAAATATATTTCATCATTAGTCCCAGATCCACCTATGGTAATCTTTCCTTTAATATCTAAAATACTACCTGTCCATTTCAAATAATGAGTAACATTTCCAATATTAAGTTTATAACCTGCACTATATCCTAACCAGAATCCTGCAACTGTGCTCTCATAAGAAGTTTTACCAGAAGTTCGAATAAAACCAGAAGAATTAAGAGTAATATCCCCTGCAGTAATACTTCCCATATCCGCAAATATCACACTTAATTTATTCCCATATATCTGATCCGCAGTTATGCACTTTGCCACAATATCATTAGCCCCTGCCTTATTTGCAGCGATGCTATCAGCCGTTGGAGTAGAAACTGTTCCTTCAACTCCCGTTTGGGTAAAGGCTTTAATTCGATAGCGAAAGAACTTGGCGTAAGGCAAGAGCAAATCCATCCACATTGTAGTTAATATTCTAACCCTTTCGATCCACTCTCCAGCCCAAGTAACTCCATCGTCGCTTTCCTGTCTTTCTACGATATAGCCGGCAATATTATCTTCGGTGGTAGCATTCCATTCGACTCTGATTCCTGCCAGAATGGCCGTTGCTACTGCTCCAGTAATTTGTGCCGGAGTAGTTTCGTCGGTAGCGGTAACCTTTGTTATTGCCGTACTCCAATTGCTTCGGTTATTATAAATGTCTACTGCCCTAATCTGAACACTATAATCAACTCCCGGCTCCAGTCCATACCAAATAAAGGAAATGTCGATAGTAGAAACTCCGGCATAATCAGAATCGGCTGTTTTCTTGATCCTCAATTCATAGTGTCCGAAATCGCTCTCAGTATTGGCCTCCCATTCGGCCTTTATCCAGGATAGACTTGCTTGACTAGGCGATCCCAAACCAGTCGAAAGAGCTAATCCAACCGGAACATCGGGGACAGTCTCATCATCTCCTAAAACTCTATCCCTTTCCTCTCCTATAACTATTACATGAGTGTAAGTTTCGTCTACATTTTCCTCTACATTTTCAATTTTAGCCTCATAATCTGAGATGGTATTAACTGGGGATCCTGCACTTGGTTTAGGTTTGAATATCGGATTACCAGCATAATCAAAATAAAACCTATACTGCACTACCTCTGATAAAAGAGTAATGGCTTTTAGAGCGCTGGTCCCTGCGTTAAACCAGACCCTATCAATAGTTTTTCCGGTTACAGTACAATATCCGCTGGCTAACCAGGCATTCTTTTCAGTCTCATTAGCAAATATTCCTGCTGCTAATAATATATCGGCAACCACGTCTTCAACGTCCTGGGTCTGAAAATAATAAACTTTAAGATTATTCATTCCAGCAAAATCGGGAATTCTCCGCGGAGTAAAGACCAGTTGGTTATTGTGCCAGTCATAAGACCAATCAGTATTCTCATAAATCTCTTCGAGGTTACTTCCATCATAATCGGGTGGGGTCGAATCCAAAAAGACCCGATAGACTCCCTTGCAATCGGCTTCCATATCGTATCTTATTTTATTAGCTACTGTATTATAGGTATGACTGGTCCCCCAGTTGGTGTTGGGAGAATACAGTTTAAAGTCCAGAACCATCCTCATCAGGCAACGTCCGGTTATAGTACAAATATCCTGGCCTGCTCTTTTACCTAGTTTAAAATTATCTATCCGGCCTAAGATAAGTTGATAGGGATATGGGATTTCATTCTTCTCTAGCCCGGCCCACAATTTAATCCTTCTACCCTGTTTTAACCAGTTATAATGAGATGAACCCGAATTTAAAGGATCGTATCTATCATCGGTATTAAGGCAGGTTATATTAAAACTGTAACTACAGAACTTAGCTACTCGGTTTTCCTCGTTGGTACTAATATTATAAGTTTTTACATCCGGTAATTCCTGGAAATTTCCTGCACCATCAGAATCAATCTCTACTTTTGATACAACTAAAATTGAATTCTGTTCAAAATCTTCTAAGGTTAAAGGAGCGATAGACTGCATTAGGCTCCCACCTCCACTAAAGTTGCTGAACATTCATAATAGCCGGGATAGCTTCTGCTTAATTTAGGCCTAATTGGATTTCTAAATTTAATGGTATGATCTTCCAAAAAATCCTCGTCTTCCAGCTGAAGGTTCAGTTCTCCTGCCATATCGAAAATTGCCAATAATCTATTTTTTTCAGCTTTAGTTAAACAGAGAAAAGTTAGACCGTAAGTCTGATATGTATTAATTGCCTCCTGAATTTTAATCGTTCCTGCAATCATTAAATGCTCGGAATTAGGTTTTATTCTATCCGGTGTAATATTTACATAGTGAAAAGTGGTCTCCGAACCTTTAGGCCCTATCTTTATATCCATATTAACCCTCCACCAAAGAAAGCCCCCTCATCGAGAACTGCTTCTTTAATTCTACAAATATCTTATCTCCTGCATTGGCAATAGTCTCATCGTTTAACTCTTGAGCAAATATTGATACTGAAAGTTGGTCAATATTCACTTGACTGCCCATTTCTCTGGTAATTACTGGCCCTCCGACTTGACCACCAATAGCAAATTGTGGCATTGGTGTTCTACTTCCCATCTGAATAGATCTAATTAAATCTCCGGTTATAATACCGGTTCTTTTAATAAAGTCAGTCATTGGTTTTGAAATCACATATTCTCCCGGAGTCAACATAGCAGGTACGGTATCTGTTCCTAATCCTCCCACCTGCAATCCTTTGAATAAGCCTCCTTTAGCAAACTCTGCAATTTCTCCACCTAAGGCCATAGCTTGTTTCGCAACTTCTCCACCTAAAGATTTACCTGCAGAAGTAAAAATGGCATAAATGGCGGCAAGTCCCAATAATAACCAACCTGCCCATCCCCAAGATAATAAGACCGATAATGCTTGTTTAGCAATGATCTCTGCTAAAGCATTTATAGCGGCAGTTTTTACATTTCCCCAAAAAGTTTTCCAAATATCTTCTTTGGTGACTATATCATCTGCCATATCCTGCATAGCTTGTTCGTGCTCTTCTTTGAGGGCAGCAATATTCTGTAGTGCATTTTCTGCCGCTGCATCGTCTCCGGCTATTACTGCTTGGTTATAATCCTCCTGTAACTGAGCCATTTCATCCAAATAATCTTCTTCCAGTTTGGCCATATCTTCTTTAATTTTTGCGTTGTGTTCTGCCATGGTAAATAAGGATGTAATAGCATTCGATAAAGCCCCTTGAAACGAACTTACAAAGCCGGTAATACCTTCCTGTAATATGGTCATGGTAGCTCCATATTTGTCCTTTAAGTTATCGAAAAATTCTTTCCATTCTTCCCAGGCTGATTTTGCGACATCTTTAAATTTAATACCTAAAGCATCTAAAACTGGTATGAGCCCAGAGGCCTCTAATTCAGCATCTGACATTCCTTCGACTAACTTAATTAATTCTTCCTTTAGGTCTTCAACTGCCTTTTCATTGGCATAAAGTTCTCCTCTTGTTTTGACCAACTCTGCTGTCCACTTTCCACCTTTTCCTTTTAAGTCTGCTATAGTTTTGGCCAGCTCCTCATGCTCTTTTCCTAGTAGACTGATTCTTTCTTTATAATAATCCGCACCTTTAGCAATCACCTGATACTGCTTACTTTGAAGGTCTAATTTAGCACGTACTAATTCTAGACCTTCTAACTCCTCACTTCTCACCTGATTTAACTCATCAATTGTTTCTTTTAAATCTTCGGCATTAATTCGTGCTTCCAGATACGCAAGATTTGCCTCTTTATATTCTATGGTTCCCTCTTCAAGCGCATCTCTTTCTGCTTTTTTCACCTTCACTATCTCTTCAGAGACCACCAACATATCCCGGTAATATTTTATGGTAACTTCTGCAGTCTGGTTAGTGAGTTTATATTGAGCAGTTAGTATTTTCATCTCGAGAGATAATAGTTTGGTAGCATCAATTTCTTCCTCTTTTACTTTGTATAATTCCTCTAATCTTTTTATTTCTAAATCGTACCATTCATCTATTTTCTCTTTCTCAATTCCTAATTCTACAAGTTTCTGTTTTTCCTCATCGAGTATGCGAACAGAATTTTCCATGGCAGTATGAGTTAACTCGTATATTTTAATCCCAAGAGTCTTCTCGGCATTCAAAAGTTCCTCGGCCTTGGTTGCTTCCTCTAATACTTTTCTCTCCTCTTCTAATTTTCTATTTATCTCATCTTGCATTTCTGCTATTTCTTTATCTAATTTTAATTTTTCTTCGGTTACATCTACTCCCTCTTTATCTGCTTTGGTAAGCTCTTCTCTTCTTTCAATCAATAACCCCATTTTCATTTCTAGATTCATTAAACTGTTTTTCATATCTATAAGTGAACCGAATTGTGCAGAAGTAGCTAATGGCAATTCAGAAGTAATTTTTATTTGTTCTTCTAACCTTTTAATTTCTTGTGCAAGTGATTCAATTTCAGCATCTATTTCTGCTACAGAAAGCTCATTCAAATTTATTTGAGCTTTATAAACATTTTTATTCATATCATCAAGTAAACTATTTATTTTTATTAACCCCCCGATAATTGCTCCACCAATTAAAAAGGGTAAAAAAGCCCCTGATAATAAATTAACCCCTGCTATAAGACCAGGCAACATCATTAATATTGGCCCAAGAACTAACATAGCTACACTTAAAGCAGCTCCCCACTTAACTATGGTCTCGGTAAGTGGTTTATTTGCCTCGGTCCATTCTTTAACCCTCTTAAGAACTTCCATGCCCCTTTTAACAATATCCTCTACAGCAGGCATCAATGCAGTTCCTATAGTAACTTTTATGACGTTGAACATTTCTTTCAGCTGATCTAGTTTGAAGTTCAGGGTATCGGATTGTTTGGCAAAGGCCTCTTGGGTCAAACCAGCTGAATTTAACATTAGTGCATAACTTTTAGCATACCCCTCGGCATCTCCTAAAGCCGCGGCCATCCCTTTTAAACCTCTGATGTTAGGAAATATTTCTGCAAGCTGTTCAGCGGTTGCGTCTGTCAATTTTTCCATTACTCCGGTCAGGCCTTCGGTTCTTAAGGTATTAGAATTAAGTTCTAGTCCAAATTTTTTAGCTGCCTCTTTAGCCTCATCGGTTGGTTTAAGAAATGCTATCAGCACACCATTAATGGCGGTCATGACTTCTTCCGTCCGGATTCCGGCCCTGGTCATAGTGGCAATAGAAGCCCCTAAATCATCAAAGTCTAATCCGGCCATTGAGGCAGTGGCAGCGACCTTTCCGATTGAAGGTGCTAACTCGGCAAAGGTAGTCTTACCCTCTTTGACGATGGCAAATAGTTTATCACTAACCATCCCTGCCTGATCGGCACTAAACCCATAAGAATTTAATATAGTAGTTATGGCATCGGCTGCCACTCCGGTATCGGTGATGCCGGCTGCCGCTGCCCTGGCAGAAACTTCCAATACATTTAAGGCCTCAGCAGGGGGTATGCTGGCTGAAAGGATATCATAAAGTCCTTTAGAGAGTGTCTCGGTCGATTCTCCAAATTCAACAGATAGGGATTGTAACCCTTTTCTGTATTCTGGCAAAATCTTCATGGCAGATTCGTCAAGCATAGTGGAAACATTGGCTAGCTGTGTCTCGAAATTTGCTGCACTCTTTACGCTCACCGCGAAGGCGGCAGTAGCAATTCCACCAAATACAGTTAAATATTTCCCAGCCTTTTTTATCTGGGCGGAGTGCTGCTCAACATATCCACTAAATTTAGTGAAAGATTTCCCCATTGCTGTTGATGCTTTTTCTGCTTGTGCTTGTATATCCTTTATGTCTTTAAGAGCTTTATCTTTGGAGATGGCCACGGTCCCCATAAGTTTGAAGATTTCCATTGCCATTACTTAAATCACCTCTAATTTAATTTACCAAAAATGGGAGTAACTAATATTCTTTGGCTACTCCCATTAATCATCAATTAACTCGTTTATTATCCATTTTCACTATCTTTTCAGCTATTGCGAGGGATTTTCTTTTCATCGACTCAACGTCTTCTATTCTCTCTTTTTTCTCCTTCTCTTCTAATAGACCAAAATTAGTCAGCCATTCCTGGAAGGACATCTTTCGGATTCTTTTAGTAGTGGGTTGCATTAAATAGATTAACCAACCTAAATAGGCCTGCTCCCTCATCCTCATTCTCAAGTCATCAACCTTTTGCTCCGAGGCAACTCTCAAAATCTGCAAATACCGGGCATAAGGCAACTCTTTAATCTCTCTATCTGTCCAACCGTAACGCTCCTGAATTACATCTAAACCTTTTTCGAAAATTCCTTGAAGATCGGAGTCTTTAGAAGTGCTCCTAATTTGGTAAAAAAAGCCTTCACGTCCTCGTGCTCTGCCAGAACCTTTAAGATGTCTAGGATCGAATCTACTGGAAATAGTTCGGGGTCCTTTAAATCCTCTACCTTAACACCAATAATGCTGGCAATAAACTCTATACATTGGTCCTCAGCATAAGGAAAACTTACTATGAGCAGACCGGCAAGTACTCCGGGATTCATCTCTAACTTTCCTATCTCTTTCCCTATGCCGGCAGCACCCACGGCTAATATACGACCTAGCTTAAAGACATCGGAAACGCCTAACCGTCTCACCTTATACTGCCTGCCTTTTATAGTCACGGTCGGGGCTTCGGCCACAAAAGCCTCCACCTCATCAAATTCCTTCTTCTCCGGTTTTTTGATCGGTTTTTCTTCAGGCATTCAATTGCCCTCCTCATTTAATTTTTTAAATTATGCATTTGGCCATCGTACTTCCCAGGGCTCTGTGTCTAAATCTGAGGGATCATAATGACCAGTAAATACTATTGCCGGAACTGCTTCGTCTCTCGGTGCAGTTGATAAAGAAAATCCGGTATCTGCTAGAGCGTTCTTGACCATACAAATAACTGGTTTTGATTTACCGCTAACATTACCTACTATGGCCACATTGTCAATATAATCCGTGTCTCCAATTTCTCCACCAGTAATTACAGTATGATCCCCTGGTTCTGCAAGCTCATAAGTGTAATTGACAATTATGTCTTGATCGGCAGCAAGATTAGCCATAAACACGATTGAAGCTTTTGCATCCCCACCAGCAGCCGACTTGTCTCCCCCATCCAACTTCATAACATAACCGACTTGACCCGCGGTAATCTCATCAGCAGTAGGATAATCTACTCTCTCAAGTTCAAGAGAGTCAAGGTAGATAGTATCAGCTGTAACCGGTGGCGTTGCAGCAGTTAATGTAATAGTTGCATCCGTTCCAGTAGCTTTAAATGCTATTACATAAGCAACCCAATCTGTAGTTGGTGTAATCTCAATTGATTCACCCGCTGTTTTACCACCACACGCAACAGTCACAATACCTCCACCCCAAGTTGTCCCTTTTTTCATTACAATCTGTAATCGATAATATTCATCTATCACTAAATTAGTTAATACTGCTCCATTCGAACCAGGTAAACTCAGAAAAGTTTCTTTCCCAGTTGAAGTGTCTTTACCAGTGAATTTCAAACAATTCCCAGGATATCCACCTACATCTATTACAGGGGCATCATAATAGGCATCTTGTGCCCAATCCCCGATTCCAGTATCGAAACCCTTATTATTAACTCTATTGGCACCTACAAATCTCGAACTATATTTTTTACTTCGATTCTGTAGAACCAGTGCTCCATCTCCTGTCTTTTTTACATAGATTCTTTCAGAATTTTCTATAACATCATTTTGAGCTAAATCAAATTCTGCTTTGACAGCACCGCTTATGTGTTCAACATCAATTGAAGCCCGGTCCGATTGTTCTGCTCCAGCAATGGCTGCAATTAAATTATCTACCGATAACTCCAGTAAATTAGCCGTGATTTGAGGATTAACTTCTGTTACTCTTTTCATTCCCTTAACTGCACCTTTTAAACCATCTGCTTCGATATTCTTGGTAACCCTATTTAAGTTAAATTCATTTCCTCCTCGAGTCGCTCCCAGTAATCTTTGATTCCCTAATCCATAATTCAAGTAAACCGCTCCGGCATCGATTATGATCCTATCCGGAGTGTCACTTGAGATTCCCGTTTTAACTGTCATTTTTTTCACCTCATTTCTTTTTTTTAAACTATTATGTTCGATTTCCTGATATATTTTACTGAACATAAAATAACTAAATGTTGAATAAATTCCTCTTCTTCCTCAATCATGTCACTACTATCAAAAAATATTCTCACCCCTTTTGCCTCTTCTCCTGAAAGACTAAACTCATGAAGATCCATTAATTTTATTAATCTATCCCTCATATTATTGATTCGGGTCATTAAATTATGTTTATCCCATAGATGTATCTCTAGAGTTCCTGTTCCCAATAAAGGCATAAGTGGATCCACAAAAGGCCTGATCCCAAAGGTGATATAAGGGAATACATCTGACCTTAGGGCCCGACCGACCCGGATATTCTTGTTGCCCATAATTCTCGCTAAATTACCTTCTAAGGTATCGTCAGCCCTTAGATAATCGAATATCTCTTTATTTATCGCTGCGATTACATCCATCCTAAAACCACTCTTCCTCGAGGAATTTTTTAATCATTGCTCTGGACTGTTCCAAGGTTACCCCCAGCCAGGGCCGGGCAGCCACATGTTCTGACCCAAATTCCAATTTTTTTCCGTATTCTCCTATATCTCCACCTGTGCCAACGTGCATTAAAAAGACCGGCCCTGCCTCGGTTACTATAAAGAAAATCGAGCCGTGCAATCCACCATGCCAGATGACCGGTGGCTTTCCGGGGGCACTGGCCACGTGGACCCTGCCCCTCCGTTTATAAACTTTTCCGGTTCCCTTTTGGGAGATAACCTCTCTAATTTCTCTGACTAAGAGATCCCCCAAATCATTAAGCCGATCATTAGAAACCCTATTAATGGCATCACTGACTTCTTTACCTTTCCAGACTAATTTGAAATCATGCTTTCCGTTCAAGCAGATCCACCACCCATATCTTGTTTTTTAATAGACGAGGATCTACGTATTTGACGTCGAAGATCCTGCTCGTTCCCTTTAGTTTCACCCGGTGCTCTTCGGTAATATTGGGGTGTTCGGTATAAAGGCGGTAATCAGCAATCACCCCGGTCTTGTCGTAAGATATGCCTTCCCTTCCCCTTAATGAATCAAACACTCCTCCGAACTCATCGGTCTCGGTCCAGGTAATTTCCTGCCCCTCGGCTGTAACCTCTCCCGCAGTTCTTTCTATCAGAATAAATCTCTTTCGGGGTCCGACAATCCTCATCTCTAATCCTCACTAAACTACTAATATTGGGGTTCGGTTAACATACCGTTTTAGGTATCTATCGCATTCGATAATCCCACTCAGGTATTCTTCTCCTCCCCGGTCATAGGAATAGACCCGGCCCATGGATTCCTTTTCAAATTCGTAATGTTCATACAGTGTTGGATCATTCTCATCTCTAGCTAAGATTATGCAGGCATTTTTGATCGCCTGGGGGCATATATAATGGCCTATAGTTCCTTTAATTTCTATATTCCTCTGTCCTTTTGGGAAATATCCGTTAAGAAAAAATTCCGACGGCTCCATGAGCGTCCCCGGTTCGTGTGTAATGCCTAGTGGATTCCGGTAAATACAGTCATCATCGTGGGCCCAGTTGGTTATAATCGATACAATATCCGCTTCTACCAGTGTGGCTTTTAGTGGCTGCTCTAAAGTAAAGACGGATTTCCCGTCCCCATCGGTTGCGGTATTCCCTAAAATCCTGCTGCCCCATAAATTATTTATTTGTTCGGAGGCGTCCTTGATCCCCAGATAGTCGTTTTTATAGTAATCAGCAGTAACAGAAATAGTCAGGGTGACTGAGTATTCTCCGACTGTTCCGGATATATCTGCTCCGGTTTTATCAATAGTGGATAAGGCAATACTAGCAATAGCCAGATAGTTAACCGATAATATTTTTTGCCTGATGGGAAGGAATAGCCTGTCCCTGCCGTTCCCATCTAAAAAATCATGAAAGGTCTTGGGATAGAAGTAGTCCTTAGTTATCCGTTCGACCTGGGCTTCTACTCGATCTATAACAGCCTGCCGATCGGCCAGGGTTTCTCCTTCACCGACATCTATAGTGTGGGTTTCTGTTCCCTTATCTGTTAAATCAATAGCCTCTCCAGCAGCAGCATTAACCGGAGAACTTGCGACCTGGATAATGGTAATAGAATCAGTAGTGCTAATTTTGATCGCATAGTAAATTATTTCTGCCTCAAGCCCTCCTGGTAGGACCCCGGTGGAACTAAACTTTATCCTCGAACCGGTAGGAATATCAGAGATATCTAGGCCTACCAGGTCTATCGTAATTTTATTTTCTGTAATATTTACATCTTCAGTAGTAAAATCAGCAGAAGCACTAATCGCTAATCCCCAGTTATCCACATCATCTTCGGTTATATAATTGCTCTTAGCTTTTTCTGGCATTAAAGACCACTCGCAATCTATTTATTTTTCTTCACTTATAAACTTCTCGTATAAGTAATTTGAGATTGCCTAACTAGATTTAGGCGGTCCCCAAATCGACCACGAAATAGTTTATCAATTTGGCATTTAATGCAACGGGAGTGGTTGCAACTCCATCATAAACTGTAAAAAACCCTTCACTAGCCACCAAAGATCCAACACCATCAGGTATAGATTCGGCTCCAGTAACTAAAACCACTCCATTCGCATGTAAGCCTTCAATAGTAACTTTTCCGTCCGTTCCAGTAGTAATCTGCCCAGCTGGGCCAATCCTCTCAAATGCTGTTGCAAGAATCCTGCTTATTATTTGATTTATATCAGTGTCTAAATCTCTTACTTTAGTTAAATCCATTTTTACTTCACCTCACTTAACCTATTAA
>Ga0209986_10003108_pt1 | contig 14750 bp, 14 predicted proteins | sample BlataG_FD_183168 | JGI IMG/M metagenome (GOLD analysis project Ga0209986, IMG submission 183168) | Deep subsurface microbial communities from Black Sea to uncover new lineages of life (NeLLi) - Black_00105 metaG (SPAdes) (version 2) | ecosystem: Environmental > Aquatic > Marine > Oceanic >...
CCTGTGGATATGAAACATCTATTGCTTTTCTTGGGAAAAAAGTATCTTCAACATCAATTGGGCAAACTTCTCTACATATCTCAAAGCACCCAACGCATTTATCTTCAAAAATAAATCGAGGTTTTTTTTCAACAGTTATTTCAAAACTTCCAATATAACCAGATACTTCTTTTACTTCTGTATAAGTTAATAATTCAATATTTGGATGATCTTTTACCTCAACCATTATAGGTCCTAAAATACATATGCTACAATCTAAAGTTGGGAAGGTTTTATCAAATAAAGCCATTTTCCCTCCAATTGTTGGCTCCTTTTCAACAAGATACACTTTATATCCCGCATCAGAAATTTGTAATGACGCTTTAATTCCAGCAATACCTCCCCCAATAATCAAAACTGAAGGTGTAATTTTTGCTGTTTTTCGTTTTAATGGCTTTAATAATTTTACTCGTTCAATCGCCATATCAATTTGGTCTATAGCCTTTTGTGTAGCTTTTTTTGGCTCATTTGCATGGACCCATGAGTTTTGTTCCCGAATATTTGCAAAAGATATCAAATATCTATTGATTCCACTCTTTTCAATTGAATTCCGAAATATTTCTCCGTGTAATTTAAAAGAACATGCTGCAATAACAATTCTATCTATCTTATTTTCCTTAATTTCATCTGCAATTAGATTTAATCCCAACTCTGCACATAAATATTTATCTTCGAAAACTTTCAAATCAGGATATCTCTTAAAAATTTTTTTTATAGCCTCAATATTTAATACACCAGCTATATTAGTTCCACAGTCGCAGATGAATAACCCAATTTTCAAATTTTACACCTTCTAATTATAAACAATAATTTGAATAATAAAACATTTAATTTATTTTCTATAATAGTTAAATATTATTAACTTAATTTTAAAAATGATTAATAAACTTTTTAGATTGTTATCTTAATTAAAATTTATATAACTTCCAATAACTTAAAGGATTTGATTCTATTTTAGAAAAAATATTTAGTGACCCGAATCTAAAGCAAGAAGATCTTATGTGGCTTAAAAGATATATAATCCTTTTTGGAATTCTCTTTATAACCCATTTCTGCTTAGTTGTATTTATTTTTTCAATTTTTGATTGGTTAATTCTTCTGGGTTTGACATATTTCTGCTTACTACCAGCCTTTCTCAGTAATGCGTGTATGACATTTGCTGGAAAATTTCCAATAAAACTTTATCCTATTGATGGAGGTCGAATGTGGAAAAACACTAACAAGAGAATTCTTGGTGATGGAAAAACTTGGAATGGCATTATTATTGGAATATTTTTTAGTTTCTTAATCTGTTTGGTTACCTTTTTTATATACTTTCCTCTTGCTGACATTACAATATATCGATTTGAACTTAGTTCAACTGTTTTAAAGCTTTTTAGTCAAGAGGATATACTCTTTTTTGTAGAAATTAGAGATAAATTTAATAATTTTCTCTTAAGAATCCTTCTTATGAGTATAGGGGCACCAATTGGAGATTTAATTGGTAGTTTTATAAAAAGACGGATGGGAAAAAAAAGAGGTGGACAAATTTTTTTGATAGATCAATTAGATTTTATTGCTTTCTCAGTTATTATGGTGTATCCGATCTTTCCCATACCATGGTATTTTATAATCTTCATTTTCATCTCAACTCCGTTAGTAGCGATTTTTTGTAATGTTGTTGCATATTATCTCGATTTAAAGAAAGTTCCATGGTAAATAATATCTTTTTTTAATCTTTATTGATATTTCCTAAAAATGAATAAACTTCCTTTATTTTGAAATTATGAGCTTTCATCTCTAAGAAAAATTTCTTTTCTAATCGAAATTCTTTCTTTAAAATATCCAAAATCCTTTTTCGAGAGTAAGATTCTCCATTAGTGATATTAATTCCTTTACATTTTTTTAAATTTTCATCCCAATTCTTTTTTAGGGTAAGAATTATACGCCAAACTGGATATGAAATGCATTGAAAAGGCCGAACTGAATAAATTTTACACATATTATTTTCTCCAAGAAAACAACACTCTTCATTTTCTCCTACTAACTTAAAGACAAGAGTATCATAATAATAGTTTTTTTTTACATCTGTATTATTATCTTTATAAACAAACTTTTGCGAAATAATCTCTAAATGCTTTTTTGCGAATTCAAGTTTTTCCGCTTCAGTTGTACATTTAAAATATTCAAATAGTTTCTCTAAATCAGGTTTGTAAATAAAAATATAACCTTTTTTTTTACCTTTGCAACAATTTCCGCATATCTGGCAACCAAATTTAAATCCATTTTTTACTGATTCGCAAAGTTTGAACTTTTCTATAGTATATATCACCAAAAAAAAACTATAAATATACTTTTATTTAAATATTAAAATTTATATATCGACTTAAATTTCTCTGATTCTCTAATCATTTTTTATCGGATCAATTCTTATAATTTCTTTTATTGTATCAAAAGTTCCATCATGAGAATATATTTCTTTGATATTATTCTCTAATAAATTTGCTGCAATTAAAGAATCACGCCCTCCAATATAATAATGACTTGCTATTTCAAATGCATAAAAAATTGTTTTTATTGTAATATCCAATACTACGACATTTCGAGATTCTAGAATAGCAGTCAATCTTTTTTTTACCTTTGATGCGGGAAATTTATATTTATACACCAATGCGTGATAACTCTCCATAAATACTATACTTGAAATTGATACTATTTCTTCATCAATTGCGAGTCTTTTAATTAAAGGTTCACAATATTTATATTCAGGTAAATCACTGTTTAGTGCATAAACAATAATGTTTGAGTCAAATCCCCTCATCTCATATCTTCCACATACTTTTAGTGGCTTCTATAGCATCAATCCCTTTCTTTCCTCCAGACAAGGGAATATTCAATAATTCCTTTAGATTCTCTTTTTCTTTCATTTTCTTCCGAATATCATGGCAAAATATTAAATATTCACCAATTTTCATGTTTCGTTTTGCAGCTTCCTTTTTTATCTCCCACCATTTATCTTTTTGAGAATCGTCAATTATAATATTTGTTCTCATATATGTAAATATGTATTACATACATATAATTATTCGTTTAATTTAATCAAAATTGGAGACTATAATTTTATAAGATTATAAAAAACTTTTATGAGTTTCATAAATTTAAGGAAATCACTTTGATTAAAAAAGTAAAACTTTCTGCAGAATTGATAAATCAATTGTTTGGTGTAAATTCACCAATTTTCAAATCTAATCTCTCTATTTTAGAAAGATTATTTAATCTATTTAAAATCAATAAGAGTATATATTTTAATGATTGGAAAGAAAAGTTTATTAAAATTTATAATGAAAGAGATTGTGATTATAAATTATTTCTTGCTCATTCATATTTATTTATTTTGCTAAAAATTATTTTAGAGAGAATTTTTTTAAATACTCCTAATTTTGAAATTAATGATTTAAAAAACATTTTGAAATATTTGGGTGATTATTCTCTTTATTTTAATGAATTTGAGCAATCATTTAGTAATTGGATATTTGACAGTACAAATAATAACAGTAAAGATGTAGAAGAGCATTTTAATCAATTATTATTAAATCTTACCTCTATGTATAATTTAATTCCTGAAAATAATGTTATTAGAGAGGATTTATTCCATCATATTTATCAAGAATTGATTTCTGCCTCTTTACGACACCAAATCGGGGAATTCTACACTCCTTCCTATATTGCAAAAAAAATGATTACAAAATCTTATGATTTTGGTGAAAAAGTATTAGATCCTGCTTGTGGATCTGGTACTTTCATTATTGAACTAATTAAACATATTACATCAAAAGATATCCCCTTAAAGAATCAAGTATCAGCGATTAACAACATTCATGGGTACGATTTGAACCCATTTGCAGTATTTATTTCCAAAATAAATATTTTCCTATTAATCAAGGATTTAATTCCACATTGTAAAATAAATATAGAATTGCGTGATTCATTATTTCCGGAGAATAATATCGAAAATAAATTCGATTTAATAATCGGAAATCCACCTTGGCTGACATATAGCTCCTTAGAATCTTTAGAAGAACAAAATAAATTAAAAATTCTAGTCGAAAATTTACAAATCAAACCATCTCCTAAGAATATTCTGAATTTAGATTTATCTGCTGTGTTCTTTTATCAATGCCGTAATCTCTACTTGAAAAATAAAGGTAAAATCTTTTTTGTTATAACCTCCGGAATTATCACAGGAAGTCATAATGACCGATTTAGAACATTCCGTGGGTTTAGAAATATTAAAATTTGGACATTTACAAAAATAATTTTTAATGTAAATTTTATTTGTTTATTCGCAATTAAAGATAAACTAAATAACAATAAAAGTAGGGAAGAACTTGAGCAAAGAGAAATACCCGTCGAACATTTTGATTTTAAAAAATCAAATTCTACTTTTAAAATTGTGAAAATGAAGGAAGATATCTATGTACCTTATACAGTTGTTGAAAAAAGCAGAAAATTTTATGTGAAAAAACTAATTTCAAAAGAAATTAAAAATAAAATGTACCCATATGCCAAATCTCATTATTTTGACTTATTTCATAAAGGAGCCGACTTAAACCCGCGAAATCTTATATTCATAAAGTTCAAAAAGAAATCCAATACATTGGCTCTTATTAATGTGGATAAAAGAATTCTCAAAAAAGCAAAATCTCCTTGGAATAAGATAGAATACCAAAATCAAATTATTGAAAAAAAATATATCTTTAAATGTGCAAAAAGTACTGAATTGGTAAAATTTAATATCTTTCATACCTACAGCGTCTTCTTGCCCATTGAGAAAAATAATTTAACTTGGGCCCCTAAAGCTTTATCAAAATATGGCTTATCATTTTACGAATTAATCAATCATAAATACTTGAAATATAAAAAAAAAACTACTAAACATAAATCCTTAATGGAAAGCTTAAATCGATGGGGTAAATTGCTAAATAAGAGACAATTTTCAGATAGTAAAGTAGTCTATAACAATTCAGGTTCAATGTTAAACGCAGCAGTTATTACTGGCGACTATATTATTACAGGCGATCTGAGCTTTCTTGATACAACTAATATTAATGAAGCTTATTATTTAGCAGCTATTTTAAATTCTCCAATATTATCCGAGCAAATCAAAATTAGAAAAAGCTCACGCCATATTTTCAAAAAAGCATTAGAGTTTCCAATAGAAAAATACAAAGAAAATAATAAAATTCATAAAAATCTAAGCGAAATCGGAAAAATTGCTACTCTTAAATCAAAAGAAGTATGCAAAAAATATACCTCTAATATGAATAATTCGATTTCGAAATGGGAAATTCAAAAACAATTACATCAAATTCTTAAACCCTTATTTGATAAAACAGATAATCTTATATATAAAATGATTTACAAATCAGACGCAATTAATGAGAATTTAAATTAATTAAGCAATGAAATTTTATTGTAGAATTATTTGTCTTACGATTGATACGAACAATAATATGATCTATTAACTTTTATTATTCTAAAAAAATAATCTCATATTGAAGGAATTTAATATCTTTGGCGGGTTTTTCCCGCAACTTTAAAACATTGGATTTCGCCCTCTTCTCGTGAAATCATTGCACGGGATCTCCTCCTTATACTAAATTTAAAGAGATACCGAATTCCTTCGGTTTTCTTTTTATCCTATTAATTCTAATCTATGAGGATTTCATTAATTTTAGGCAATAATTCATCTCCTTAAAATCATGTATAATTGAATCATTTAAATTTTTATTACTTCAATTTTAAAAAATACAAAAAAATAGATTTACTTTTCATCTGATTATTAGTAGGTAATCAATTAAATTGAGATTAATATTATAATAGAATGAAAATAATATTACTATCAATTTACAATATTTTTTATTATCTAAAAAAAAAAAAAAATGGTGAAAACTATTGAGTGAAGAAGAAATCTTATCTAAAAAAACATATATTTTAATTCTCGAAATAATGCTTGGCATTGCTATAGTTGGACTTATGCTAATGGTTGCCGGATTAAATACGTGGTTTGGGGATACTTTAGTTAACAATGATGTTGTATATTATATTTTTACTGCCATCTCTTATTTGGGAGATGCTCTAGTTTATATTTTGATCGGAGCAACTTTATTTTTCATATATGATAAACGATTTGCGAAGAATTTAATGCTTGTTCTATTAGGATCGAGTTTTTTGGACTCGTTTTTAAAAGATATATATAAGGATCCTAGACCTGCATCAAATGCTAGAGCCAACGCAGACGGCTATGGTTTTCCATCCGGACATACACAAGGCTCCACGGCAACATATGGATATCTCGCATTTCATACTCAAAAGAATTATGCACAAGAGAAGTGGTATAAATATATTCCTTGGATTTTTCTAGTTGTAATATATTTAGTTGCAATTTCGAGACAAATAATAGGAGTTCATGACGTTGAGGATATAGTCGGTGGATTATTAATCGGAATAAGCTTTTTGCTATTATTTATTAATTTAGAACCGCTTGTTACTGAAAAAATAAACACATTTGATTTGAAAATAAAACTAATACTAGCTGTAGCTATTCCTGTAGTCTTATTTATTGGTGCGTTGCTGATCTTTCCTACGGGTCTAGGTGATTATGGAAGGGCTTGTGGAGCTTTAACCGGATTATCAGTAGGTTATTTAATTGAAAATGAAAAAATACATTATAATCCAAAAGATCTTGATAATAAGCAGAGAATCATCAATTTAGCTATAGGACTTGCAATTACAATTGTTTTGTATTTAGTTTTAAGCCTAATACCTTTAGATGTTCAAATTTGGAAATTTTTTAAATACGTAATAGTGGCATTAGCAGTTACTTTACTTATACCATGGCTTTTGGTAATAATTCAAGGAAAACTCGGCAAGAGAGAAAAGGTCGAAAAGGTCGAAAAAGTCAAAAAAGCTGAAAGTGTAGAATAAAAATATTAAATTCTCTTTTTTTTTTAATTTTTTAATTTTTTTAATAATTCTATTAAAAAACAATATTTAGTTTTAAGAACTTTTAAAAAACCTTAGATTTCTAATAAAAATAAAAACAAAATAAATTAAGGTTAGGGCTAATAATATATGAAAATGGATAAAAGATTTTTATTTGTAGGTATAGGAACTCATTGTGTTTATTTGATAATTTCTCTTATATTATTCTATTTTGCTGGATATTCTGATACTTTTTCACAGATAAAACTTTAATGTATATGTTAAACAAGAAATCCCAGAAGAAGAAATCGGATTATTTTAAGTAATGAAACTTAACCCCATAATATCTTCTATAAAAATTGAAAAGAATTTTATATAAAATAATAAATAATAATTCATATTTACATTATGGAAATAAAATGACAGACATGAAATTTTCTTTACCTGATGATTTAAGTAAAAGAATGAAGAAATATCCTGAAATTAATTGGGATACTATTGCCCTTGCTGCTGTTGAAAATTATATTGAGAAATTAGAAATTGCGGATAGACTTGCTTCAACAAGTAAACTTACAATAGAAGATGCAGAAACTATAGGAAACGAAATAACACAAAGAAGCTGGGAAATGCATAAAAAATATTTAGACTCTCTTGAAGAATGAGATTTATAATAGACACTAACATTCTAATTTCTGCATTGATTAAAGATTCAATTACTAGAAAAATTCTATTAAGCCCAAAATTAAAATTTTATCTTCCAAAATATTTATTAAATGAAATATCTAAATATATTCCTGAAATTTCTGAGAAGGCTAATCAAGGAGTAGAAGTAATAAAAGAAATATTAAATATTCTTCTTGAAAATTTCTTTATCGTCCCTTTTAGTGTTTATAAGCCGAATTTAAAAAAAGCAATAGATATAATGAGAGATATTGATGAAAAAGATGTTCAATTTATCGCTTTAGCACTATCAATAAAAAATGATGGAATTTGGACAAATGATAAACATTTTAAAAAGCAAAATGCTATAAAAATACTTACAACTTATGATATAATTATACTATTAAAATTTTCTATAATAAAAAAATTAGAATAGTTATTAAAGAATTTAATGAGATTTTTTATAATTTTGATATAGAATTTTCCATGTCATTAATTAAAATGAATAACAGGTTCTTATATCTTGGAATAGGAATTCATTTAATATATTTTATAATTTCGCTAACTTTATTTTATTTTACAAATTACTCAGAGACAAATGATTTCTTAACCTATTTTAATGCGGGTAAAATAATTATTGAAGATATTAATGATTTATATAATCAATCTAATTATCTCTTTCCATATAGATATTTTCCAATTTCTGCCTATTTTTTTACACCATTTTCGATGATGGGTTTAGAGATTGGTTATTTTGTATTTCAGATTTTTAGTTTGTTTTTAAATTTTGCATGTTGCTATTTAATCTATATTAATGCAGCAAAAATACATTCAAATCAATTAAATTCAAAAAAAAATGATTCGAACTCACGTTCGATAAAATATATTACGATTTATTTAATTTGTTTTCCGAATTTTATGAATTATGCTTTAGGACAAATTAATAATCTTATCACAGTCTTCTTATTACTGGCAGTATTTTTCTTTCTAAAGAATTCATTATTTTATGAGTTTTTAGGTGGTATTTTAATTGGGATAAGTATTTCAATTAAACCATTAGCAATTTTCATTATCCCCTTTTTAATTATCATTAATTGGAATTGGAAAAATAAGAAATTAAAAATTGATTTTAAACGATCAGGTTTCCGTTTATGTGGTTTCTTTGTTCCAATATTAGTTTCAGTGTTATTTTTTATTTTATATCCTACTCTATGGCAAGGATTTTTAGATATTAATCTCTCCGGCGAATATACAGAGGAAGGAATTAATAATTCTATTAGCATTACAAGAGCTATTTTAAATCTTTTCTATATTATGGGAGTCCAGAGTAGTAAATTTATTGTTTTCATCATTATTGTCTTAATCGTTGCTATTCCTGGTTTCTTAATTTACATTTTTAAAAAAAATTCTAATGTTGGTATTAATGAGGGCCTAATTATGGGGATGATTATTATGTCCTTAGTTTATTTTGATTCTTGGGATCATCATATTGTTAGCTTAGCACCATTCTTATCTATTTTCTTAATAACAATTAATTCTAGAGTTAATTTAAAAGCGACAAAAATCATAAAGAATTTCAAAATTGGATATTTTCTTTTAGCGTTACTTGTTGTTCCGTTGTCTGGGTTGTTCTTCTTAACTTATCAAATATTCCCTTTTAATTTATGGGCTTCTATTTTTCTATTAATTATTTATATCAGTCTATTAAAATATTCTTTGTTAGAAACTGCAGAAATACAAGCCTTATTTGATAGTAATTACTCCTAAATATGAATAATAAATTTTCCAAATAGAACTTCTAAAGTTTAAATATGTTTTTAACACTAATCTAAAATATAAAAATATTTTAAAATTTTAAATTAGGTATTAATTAAAAGAAATTTTGATGAAAAAATATGGCCGAATCAAAAGAAATAACATCAGAATTGAAAGAAAAAGCATCCAAAAGATTATATTGGATAGATCATGCAAGAGGATTTATAATGATCTTGTTAGTTGTAACCGAATTTCTTCCAATTGCTATTCGTGAGGCAGCACGATTTTTGCTTGCACATCCCGAAAACCAAAGAACAACAACAGTGATGAATTTTTACGATATAGGTGCTCCTGCTTTTATATTCATTATGGGATTACTTATGCCGGTTTCATTTTTCCACCGAAAAGAGAGGGATGGTGTTAGAAAAGCAGTTAGCCATATTTTTATACGATATGGTGTTATCTTGGCCCTCGGATTGCTTGTAATTCTTATTGATCAAGGGAGTTTTATTAAAATAGAAGATGGTATGATTATAGTTGTATGGGATGTTCTTCCATCATTGGGACTTGTAGGTTTTATTGCTTTACCGTTTCTTTGGTTAAGTCCTAAAATTCGAGCTATTATTGCTTCAGGAATATTAATTTTTTATCAAATTATGTTATACTTCGGATGGCGAGAATATGCAATTGCATCCGTTCATGGAGGAATATTAGGAACTATTTTTGGATTCTCAGCACTTATGATCTATGCAACTTGTTTGGGTGAATTATTAATTTTAAATGAGGACTATACTGAGAAGAAAAAATACCAAATTTACGCAATTTTTGGCATTATTTGTTTTGTAGGGGGTTTATTAATATCATTTATTCCGGAGTGGTACGCAAATAAACGGCAAGTTACATTAACTTATATCATAATAAGTATTGGAATTTCGATTTTACTTTCATTTATATTTATTGGCATTGATAAAAAATTGCAAAAACCAATAATAATTTTAGACAGTTATGGAAAGAGTCCCTTCCTTATTTATATAATAGCTATTCTTCTTGAATTCTTAATTTCGGATATAATAGGATACGAAATGGATTTATTAATAGGAATCCCAATGATCTTACTTATTACTGCAATCACTATTCTCCTCGATAAAAAGGGGAAAATTATAAAATTATAATAAATTTTTATTCTTTTTTTTATTTTGTGGTAAAAGTTAAAACTTTACTTCTAAAAAATTTTTTAAGTTAAATACACATTTTAAAATTAAATTTCCTGTTTTTATTTTTTGTAAAATAAATATTAAAAATTTTTAGGTATTAAATTTTTGAATTCGCAAAAAAAAACCTCAAACGATAGACAAAAGGAAATAAAACAAAGATTAACAGAATCGGAAGAAAAATACCGGTTAATTACAGAGAATGCAAATGATATTATTTCTATATTAAACAAAAAATTTGAATATGAATACGTCAATGAAGGACCCGTTCTAAAATATATGGGATATAAAAAGGAAGAAATAATCGGAAAATCTTCATTAGAATTTATACATCCTGATGATATTGAGCAAGCCGTTAAATCTTTAAAAAACGGATTTAAAGTAGGTGAAGGAGTAGGTACAGTAAGATTAAAACATAAAAAAGGACATTGGGTTTGGTTAGAAGTCAAAGGAAGAACATTTATAGATAGAGATGGTAATGAAAAAGGATTAGTCATTTCAAGAGATATTACTGAACGAAAGCGGGCGGAGGAGGCACTGCGAGAGAGCAATGAACGTCTCAAAGTAAAACTTGAATTTATTTTATCCCCCGATAAAAAAATGGGTGATATATCTTTAACGGATTTAGTAGATCTTGATCATCTACAGAGAATTCAAGATGCTTTCGTTAAAATATTTGACGTTGCTTCTATTATTATTGATTTAGAAGGAAAACCCATTACTATGGGCAGTAATTTTTGCAGAGTATGTCAAATAATTCGAGGAACTAAAATTGGAAACGAGCAATGTATTAAATCCAATAAATTACTTGGTGAAAAAATTAAAAAATTTATGAAAGTTACAATTTCGAAATGTCAGAGAACCGGTTTTTTAGATGCGGGTGCTCCAATTATTATGGCTGGTAAACATATTGCTAACTGGTTAATAGGACAAAAAAAAGTAATAGAAATTGATAAAAAAACACTTGAAAAATATGGGAAAGAAATAGATGCAAATGTAGATGAAATGCTCAAGGCATACAACAAAATGAAGCAAATACCATTAGAGCATTTTGAAAAAGTGCTGGACCTTTTGTGGATTCTTGCAAAAGAAATATCAACACTTGGATACCAAAATTTGAATTTGGCGAAAGATATTGAAGACCGAAAAAAAACACAAGAAGCATTAAGAAAATCCGAAATACAATATCGTGAAGCATATAATCTTGCTAATTTTTATAGAGATTTATTTGCCCATGATATTAATAATATTCTTCAAAATATATTATCCTCTAAAGAAATATGTTCTATATATATAAATGACCCAAAAAAATTGAAAGACATAAGCACTTTTTTGAATATTATCACTGAACAAGTTAGAAGAGGCGCAAAATTAAGTAGAAATGTGCAAAAATTATCAAAATTAGGAGATACTCAAATTTTCACCCAATCAATAGAAGTTTACACGGTTTTAAAGAGTGCAATAGAATATATACAAAATAGCTTCAAAGAGAGAAAAATTAGTATTAAAATTGATGATTTCACTGAAAAAATGTTTGTTCAAGCAAATGATTTTTTAATTGATGTATTTGAAAATATTTTAAACAATGCTGTAAGACATAATGAAAGTCCAAGTGTTGAAATTCTCATTAAATGCATACGAATGCAAAAAAGTGGATTAAAATATTTAAAAATAGAATTTATAGACAACGGCTTGGGAATACATGATAAAAGGAAAGAAATGATTTTTAAAAGAGTATATAAGAAAGATATAAGCATAGGCGGAATGGGTTTGGGATTATCACTAGTGAATAAAATAATAGCAAGTTATAATGGAGAAATCTGGGTTGAGGATAGAGTGCTAGGGGATTATTTAAAAGGTAGTAATTTCATAATTTTGATTCCAGAAGTAACATAATATAAATTAATTAAATTCTTATCTATGGATTTCATTAATTAATAAAAGGTTCTTATAGTAGGTTTACCAATAGCGAATTTTTTATGGGGTATCGTTAAGTATCTTTATCGGAAAAAATAATTCCATTTTTCTTAATTAATATTATAACTATGAAATAAAACGCTAATATTTTATCACTTTATCCGAATTTAGTATTCATCATTTCATCCCAATTAATAAATTCTTTTACCGTTTTTGAGAAGTATGTCTTATGAACCCTCCCATTAACAATACTAGTTTCGTTTTTTATCAATCCGTCTTTAAGTAAATGTTTAAGGTAATAATCAACTTTTCCGGTGGTCCAACCAATTTTTTTACTCAATTTATAATTAGTAAGACCAGAACTTTTACAAATGATCCCACAAATGCGTTTTTTATTTTTCCACGCTTTTTTCCTTCTAATTTGATTGGCAATATTTAACATTTTTTACACTCAATATCTCTATTTATTGTAAGGGAAACCCAATATATATTTAATCTTTATAAAAGAAATCTTTTTATCTAGTTTAGAAATAATAATCTTAAAATTAATATATCAATTCCCATTAATAACAGAAATTAGGTGATAATATGACTAAAACTTATGAAGAGATCAATAAAAAAATAGAAAATGGTGAAGCTGTAGTAGTTACTGCTGAGGAAATGATCAATATTGTTGAACAAAGAGGCATTGAAGTAGCTGCAGAGGAAATCGATATAGTTACAACGGGAACATTTGGTGCGATGTGTTCCAGCGGAGCTTTCTTGAATTTTGGCCATTCAGATCCTCCAATTAAATTCGAACATTTATGGTTAAATGGAGTACATGCTTATCATGGGAACGCTGCAGTAGATTGTTATATTGGGGTAACACGTATGAACGACAAAAGACCGTTTGAATACGGTGGAGGTCATGTTATCGAGGATTTAGTAAGTAAAAAACCAATTCATTTAAGGGGTACTTCATATACTACTGATTGCTATCCAAAGGAAGAAGTTGACACTTATTTTACAATCGACGAGATAAACCAAGCGATCTTGGTAAATCCTAGGAATGCATATCAAAGGTATGATTGTGCAGTAAATAGCACAAATCGTACTTTATATACATATATGGGAAAGCTTTTACCAAATTTTGGAAATGCAACCTTTTCAGGAGCAGGATGTTTAAATCCTTTATGCAATGATCCCGATTATGAAACTATTGGTATTGGAACCAGAATTTTTTTAGGTGGAGGTATTGGATATGTTATTGGGGAAGGAACTCAGCATGATCCGATAAATAGGTTAGGAACATTATTTGTAAAGGGTGATTTGAAGCAAATGAACGCAGAATATTTGAAAGGAGTTAATTTTGAAAAATATGGTTCAAGTATTTACATTGGTTTAGGAATTCCAATCCCAATATTAAATGAAAATATTGCAAGAAAAACTGCCATCAAAGATGAAGATATTAAAACGGAGATTGTTGATTATGGAATTCCAAGAAGAGATAAACCCATAATAAGGGAGATTAATTATAAAGAATTGAAAAGCGGAACCATCGAGATTAAGGGTAAGAAGGTTAAAGTGTCTTCACTTTCATCCCTCTATATGGCAAGAAAAGTTGCTAATGAATTAAAAAATTGGATTGAAAAAGGTAAATTTTTCTTAAATCCACCTGCTGAAAGACTTCCAAGAGATACCTCATTTAAACCAATGAAAGAAGTTAGAACACAAAAATTTGTAAAAGATTTCAAAAAACGCGCAATTATATGTCATTTTAATGATAATATTAATACTGTTGCAAAGAGAATTATTGAAGAAAATGAAAATCATGTTGCAATAGTTGATGATGATGGTATTCTAAAGGGAATTGTGACGAGTTTTGATATTACTCGAGCTATTGCTGAAAATAAAGAAATCTTATCGGAAATCATTACAAAAAAAGTTATTACGACTACAGATGATGAACCGATTGATATTGCGGCGAGAAAGATGAGAGTTAATAGTATTAACGGACTTCCAGTAATTGATAAAAATAAAAGAGTAATTGGATTAATCACTTCCGAGGAGTTGTTGCTAAAATGACTATTATAAATATTAATATACCTGTCAGAATAATTGACAGTATTAAGGATTATGCAAAAATCTTACAAGATGTTGTGAAAATGAATATTTCATTTGATATTCTTAAATTTTCTACAACACCAAAAGGAATAACTTTGA
>Ga0209986_10003109_pt1 | contig 14747 bp, 13 predicted proteins | sample BlataG_FD_183168 | JGI IMG/M metagenome (GOLD analysis project Ga0209986, IMG submission 183168) | Deep subsurface microbial communities from Black Sea to uncover new lineages of life (NeLLi) - Black_00105 metaG (SPAdes) (version 2) | ecosystem: Environmental > Aquatic > Marine > Oceanic >...
TGAAATCTCTCGCGATGATTTCTAATCTTTCGTCATCTGAACCCAGCGTTGTCTCGATGTTTTCTATTTGGCCGCAGAAAATCGGGTAACTAAAAGCTGCTGCGCCCGGCGGAACACCGTTGAAGAATCGCTGGATGCAAAGGGCTTTGCCCATAGCGAATTCAGTCTCGACGCCCTCCAGAGACCCGGCGTCGTCTCCTGTGTATGCAGCACGATTTAAAGCCAATCTGGCCCAGCTAAATTCCGGCCACCCGCCGCGTACAATCTCTATCGGCTCTAAGACCGGACACAACGCTCCGCCGAGCACAAAGGAAACACTTGCTGCGGAGGTTGCCAGTTGCGTTTGTTCTGGCTGGAAAAAGTCAACTCGGTTGGACATGAAAAACCTCGCCGGTTAGAGCGCTTCTGCGTCTAAGATTTCGATTGCATCTGGGCTTGTTGTTTGCAGTTGAATTCTCAACTGTGCTAAAGAAGCATCTTCAATACCGTTGGCATCCTCGGCTCTTACTGCAAACAAATATTTACCCGCGTTAAGTACATTACTTTGATAACTGTAGTACTTTCGTCCCTGATAACTGATTGTTGCGACAGGATTGTCATAGTCAATATGACCGCTGCCGTTGTCATAGTAGATGTTGAAGCGAGTCGGTTTTGACTGCTGTTCGAGGGGACAATAGAACCAGACAAGCTGTATCCTGCTGCTGTTGACTTGCCTGCCCTTTGAACCGGAAATCTTGTTTGGTTGCGGCTCTGCCAGGTCGCCATTTGTATCTATTCGGACTCTGACTGCTCCAGCTAAGGTTTGTTCCTGACTGCCGCATTTGTTGAACCGGCGAACAACATAAAAGTGTGTCGAGTTGCTGTCGTGCCCAAGATAGCTGGGCGGCAAGATGAAACGGGCATCCTGTTCAGCCACGGTCAATATGCTCGCAAAATCTATTCGGTTCATACCGGGCCCGCGGTAGAGCACAGAACAGCCGGCGAAGCGAACCCACAGCCAGCCCAGACTCAAGGCCGTGCCCAGCTTAAAGGCGTTGGCGGTCATACCGTTGAAAAGCGCTTCTCTTAGCCAATTCCTTTCTACCAGTAAGCCGCCAGGCGATACGATGTCCGATGTAAGGATTGAACCCGTGACTGAGGATGTCGCCCCCGCCGTGCCGGAAATCTCATGTACTGTACCACCACTACTTCCGTCATATAGAACATACGGCGTCCCCAACGTCCACCCGTAGTTGGTGTTATCCGTCTCGACAGGTTGTCCTAAAATCCATCCCTGTTTTGCCATTAACTCACCACCGGTTTAATATCAACATATACACCCTTGCCGGATTCGTATTTCTCCAAGCTTACTGTCACATATGCCCATCCTTCCCTCGCCGGCGTAAAAGTGGTTGTAAAGGCCGTCCACACATCACTGTCCGGCAAACTCTGCGAAGACTTTGTACTCAGGGCTCTCGATGCGCTGGCCCCGTTATTTAAGTAACTCGCTTGAATATACAGCTCGCTGCTCGTTGGCTCCGCCGTCCAGTTCTCGTATCGCCGCATATAGATGGTTACCGTGGTCTCCGCCGCCGGGCACCATATCTTAAAATCACCAGCGGTATCAAATTGACCTCTGAGTGTCAAAGGATAATTTGAACCACATTGCAAACTCGGCTTTATCAAAGCAGAACTATTTGCCCCACCAGTCCTTGTAACCACAGTATTTCTTTCAACAGTACCGGCAAGGTAGGTGGATTTGTGTACCTCAAATACTTGGTCAGAATCCTCCTCGTGAATTACATAATAACCAGGAATAACAAACTTGAACCTGGGGTCACTGTCAAGAAGACAATTACGTAAAAGAATCACAGGTGCCCCATCATACAGATAAATGTCAGCTAAATCGTGACACTCAATCACCCCAAAGGTGGTATCCTCAGCGAGAAGAATCCCACCCAGCATCCATACACCGTAGTCTGAAGAGCTCGATCCCGAGTCAAGGATACAAGTTTTAAGATGCACTCTACTTCTGCTCATTCTTATGTTACAAATTTGATTACCCTTGATTGTACAGTTCTCTAAAAATACCTCGCTTTGATAGGCCCTTAAACCAGTATCCAAACCCTCTTGTATAACACAATCCTTAAAGTATATTCCTTGTGTATATTGAAAATGAAAATTATAAACGGACGCTTCTTGAATTGTAACATTATCCCACTTCCAATAATGGTCTTGATTAGAGTCACAGGTATTCTCACTTCCATCAAAATTTACCTGTGGCTTAACATCAGAGTCATCGTCCCAGGGGTCGTCACTGGAGTCACAGCCCTTTATTGTTATGTAATCATCATCAGTTCCGTTTTCGTCAAAATTGATATTCTGGTTCTCACCACCTGCCCCGTAGTTCCAGGTCGTATTTGCCCTGAGCTTGAGAATATCTCCCGGGGTCCGAACTGTTACAGATGTGTACTTGTGGATTGTCTTCCAGGCTCGGATGATATAAAACTCGTCTCCATCAGTTTGTCCCACAATAGAGTCGTGATACAGAACTGAATTTCCGCTACCATCATTCGCATCATAATCATTTATTGTCGCCCCTGCACCTCGTGTCACATTATAGAAGTAATCCCCATTGTAATCATCATCTGTATCATTGTCGAAGGCCCCTTGTGCAACAAAAGCTGTTGTATTGGTCGTCCCCAGAACGCCTGTATAATTGCTCCCGCCGTTGTCTTCCTTCAGCCCATCATGGACTGTACCACTTGCCCCATCTGTGCCGTTGGCATAATCAGCGTAGTAGGTTGTATGATGTGGATTGCGGGTTACCAGCCCGGCTTTCCGCAGTTCCTTCTCTTTGATTACGCAGGCGAGCTTATCGAGCAGGCGTTCTTCCTTCTTCAAGCTTGCGGATACCTGAGCTATCAATTCTTCGCCCAGTTCCTGTGCCGTCTTCAGGGTGCCGCCTGGTCCGTAAAGGGCAATAAAGCACGACCAGTCACCCTGTAAGCTTTCACGGATGCGGGAAATCTTATTGGCATATAGATTCTGTAACCATTCAAGGTCGGCGTCAAATTTAACATCAACCCTCCGTTCCTTAATCTTGGCTTCCCAGCCAGCTTGGTTAAGGGTTTTGTACTTGCTGTCGCGTTGGATTTCGGTTTTTAATTCGTCAAAACTGGGCATATTTCTCTCTCTTTAGCATCAGCGTATTGATATTTACTATGTTGCACGGCTTAGTCCAAGGTAACATCCAGGTCGCCCGCCACAAATTTAGCTGTGTCCCCGCTGCTGATTACCTTAGAGGCACTCAACGAACCGTGAGCTAACATATTGCCTCCACTTGCAGCATCAAACAGAGCAAAGTGGGTTATGGTACCCCAACTGCCGGTTGCTTCTGGAAACGTAATATCGTTGGCGTTGGCAGTCTTTCCCCCGGAAGCGGTGTTCCAATCGCTGCTGGAGGTCGAAACCCGTGCATAACCACTGCCGCTCGGCTCCGCTAGCCCCGAACCGTCATCGGTTGGGTCGGCTGTCGATAGCCCTACGTGAATCGTAGGCGGTGCGTAACTGCCTTTGCCGAAGATATGGTCTAAAATCTCGTTTTCCCAGTAGTTTCCAAAACCACCCATCTTTTCATCTCCTTGGTTCTTATAAGTAATTTCTTCTTAGCTCGGTGTCCTTGTAATGCTCGATTCACCATCAGTCGGAGCGTGAGTAAAAAGGATGGTCGAGCCATCATCGTCGTAGTAATCGATTGCCCCCGTCGATTTGTTCTGGACCGCCTTGTTGATGAGCAATTTAATTGCCTTGTTGAGTTTCGAGTTGCCCTGCGTAATTTTCCCGGCAGTAGTTTCATATGCACAACCGCTGACGATGAGCTTTCCGGTCGCCTGCCGCAAGTCGTAAGGACCATAACCGGCATTATCAGAAGATGATTTAACTGCACAGTTCTCCAACAGTGCAACCACACCGGAACCATTTACCAAAATTCCGTATGCCTGCCCAGTATGGCCGGACCCGGCTGTAGCTTCCAAAATGCAGTTCTTAAATACAGCCAGACTATTTGACGAGCAGCAAACCGCTCCTATCGCCGAATCGGTTGTGTCACTTCTTTCTGCTGTAAAAACGCAATTGCTGTATGTACCGGTTCCCACTCCAAACAAAGCTCGACAGTCAACAGTGGCCCCGTATGTCCCGTATCCAATGAAAATACATCCTTCGGCAACCACTCTTTTCGCTGAACTCAGGTTGCAGCCATCGTATTTGCCCCTGATACGGCAGCCCCGCAAAAAGATGCTTTGGGCGCCGTAACCATACAGCCCGTCATAGCCGCCGTAGAGTTCGCAGTTGTCGATAACAACGTTAGTTTTGTTCAATATATCAACTGCCTTTGCGCTTGTTGCAACTGCTTCGACCGACAAATTGGATAGGACGCTATTGTCAGCTGGGACAACGCCCGTGCCTGATGCTGGAATGATTCGCGACTTGTTGCGGCTGCTGCCAATCAGCGTTAACGCTTTGCTGCCAAAACTCACGTTCTCGGCATAGTCGCCGGGCCAGACGATGATTGTATCACCGCTCGATGCCGCCGTCACAGCCGCCGAGATAGTCAGCTTGGCATCGTTGGTGAGATTGACCGGATATTGGCCTGCGTGGCCGCTGTTGACATCACTGCCGCTTTTGGCAACGTGCCAGATATGGCTTGAATCCAGGAAATACATTTTCACTCCTTATGGCAAATCCGATTAAAACTCGCACTAATGCTTTATTTTATGCTTCTTCGGTCCAGGTTCCGTTCTTGGCAATGGTCACCCAGTCACCGTTCGAATCCGCTGCCAGACTGATACATTCGCCGATTGCATCAGCCGATTTGTATTTGTCGGTTGTCTGGCCGCTGTCGTCCCTGATAGCAGTGGTTCCGGGGTCAATCCGTAGCTCCTGTGCTGCCTGGACTGTGAAGGTAAATGCCGTCCCTGTAGGTGCCGAGGATGGAAGCGTTAGCGTTACCGTTCCGGTGGCGCCGAGATTGCTGTGAACACTGCCGGATTCTGCCGCAGCAAGTGTGTCATCTCCGGTATGTGCCTCGATTACCTTTTTCACCCCGCCGGCCTCGTATGGCATCACAACATTGTGGCCGGACCGGCAATCGGTTATCGAGTCAATGTCCCCGCCGGATGTACTCACTATCGCCAGGCGAATATGAGCAGTGGTGGCCATATTTGGAAAGCTGCCGTACTCGTTGATGACGAGACTGCCTGATGAATCCAAATAAATGTAGATATTGCTCTTATCGTCCGCCAGCGTATTGCCGGAAGAGCCCTCGCAGCTTATCAGTTGTGTGCTAAGCCAGAACTTGCCCGGCTTTACACCGATATCCAGACCGCCTTCGTCATAGATTCTCAAATCGTTTGCTCGCCGCCCAGCCAGCAGCAGCCGATACAGTAACTTTCTAAAGTGCAAATAGTAGGGCGCAGTGCCGGTGGGTATATACTCGACTCCCGTCTCGCTGTCGGACTGGATATTCAACAACTCGTTGTCTGATGGATACACTTCGGCCATAATATTCTCCTCTTGTCATTCCTGAAAAACTTGCCCTAACGAAGCACTGAGCATCAAAACAATCTTTCCTGTACGCTGTGTTCTAAACGCTATTGCTTATCTCCAGCACCAATTGATTCGTTTGTTTGTCGAATGAAGATATGCTTATCTTCTCAACGGGTCTCGCCGCCGGTGTCACCGTGATTGGTTCGGTTTCGCTATTGCCGCTTTGCTTGCCGGCTGCGTCGATAATCCTGACCGCAAACTTGTAAACCCCTGCGAGTAGCACCGAGCTCGTCCACTCGAAGGTATCAGCATCGAGGCCGAACTGTCCGTAACCGAAACTGCCCTTCCCGAAGCCAGTCGCCGCCGCCGAATCGTAACCGAAATCACTGCCGCCGAACCGGCTCATTCCAAATCCCGCCTTGTCCTGCCGGCTCGGCCATATCCTTATCGGTGAATCCGTCAACGGGTTCTCGTAATCAATTTCTCCCGTGCCATTGTCAAAGTAAATCTCGGCAGTTGCATCAATCGGCAAATTCTGGCTCCGCAGCAAACTTATTCTCACCCGCCCGCTGTCAGCCGGTGACCAATCAATCTCATTGCTGAAATCAACATCCGTCTCTTCCGGCTCGACGCCGAAGACTTCAATCCGAACTGCTGACTCCAAAGACATGGGTATTGGAACGGTTAATTGTCTTTGTTGACTGTCAAGCGTTGTCCCTGCGTAACGGCCGTTGACATAAACCTGATAGAGCGTATCGCTCAGGGACGACCGCCACGTCACCAAAGCTGTGCGCGGCGTTCCGACATACTCGCCGTCTGCCCGGATGCCGCCTGGCAGCTCAAACGCTCTTACATTTTCTATCCCTTTGCTGATAAGTGCCATGAAGTCTTGTCCACTACGTGCTATACGCTGTCAAACCAACTGCGTATAAACGATTTCGTAATCAATAATCACCCCGTTGCCGCTTGTCCGCTCATTGCTCACTTTGAAAACATCCATTCGAAGATTATCAAATTCTTTGCCGCCGGTTACCAGCTTGTGTGTATCGCCGTCCATATATGCTGATATTGCGCTGATTCTGTCATTCATCTCAGACCGGCTTTTGGCTCGGAGTGCCCCTTTCTGTTTTATTCGCCTGCTGCGTTCACCCATATCGATGCTGAGCACGCCGTCCAGCCCGGGAACTGCTCTTTCAATCGAATCTCTGCTGGCACTGCCCGGCTCAATCTCCAGCTGCTGCTCGTCAAATAAAACTTGTCCATCCAGAGTGGCGCTCATGTGAAATTTCCCAATTTGCAATAATCCATAATTAATTGTCAGTCGCGCACCAGCTTTGCAGACGCTCCGACTCTCGTAATATCAGGTACTCCGTCGGAGCCAACATCGATACTGAGCTGACATCGTTCTCTTGCCTTGACAAAGAGATTCTGATAGTGCTGGCTCTTCTTCCAGAAATTCTCGTCTTTGACTTTGCTGGCCAGCATTGCATACACGCTTGAGATGACCGCGAAGACCGATGCCCTCTTCAATACATCCGTATCCAGAACATCCTCCGCATCTATCTCGCTTGCGGGATTGCCCGGCTTGATGCCGAAGTATTCGGTCAACTGGAAGCCAACTTCATTGGCCTGCGGACCAAACGTGCTGATGCGGTAGGATATATCAGTCGCAGCCGGTGGGGCTATCAACTCGCCATCTGAATCCGGCCTAATTACTGAAACACTAAGCTGCGTTGCCGAATCCACTGAAACTATCTCATACGCCCCATCAAGAGTCCCGTCGGCCGACTGCAGATACACAACCCCACTTGCCGAAACCTGCGCGCTGACAAAATCCGCACCACTTGCCGTAAATGTTGTTCCGCTGAGCGCTCCGCCCGTTCCGGCTGCCAGCACCTGCCACGGCAGATGTAACTCGCCAAGTAGCACCGGCTCATATTTCAAAATGTCCGCATCGTTTGAGAAACTAACCATTTTCTTTAATCCCTTTCCGATATGTGAGGCGGCCCAGGTGCCCAAAGAGTTATTGTCCCTTTGGGCACCCCCGCCGAGACGCATCGTAATGCGTCTGCCGTGCCCCCCACGACTTAGCTGGTACTCAGATCGCGAATAAGACCGTGTGCCGCTTCATTTTTGAGCTCCATAGTATATTCGCCAATCAACTCACCGCATTCATAGTCGCCGCTGCTTGCTAACGGTTTGAAGTGGAAGCTTCGCCCCGCTAAAGGCAGCACGCTGATGCGCGATGTATCCAGCAGCAGCGCAGCGTCCTGTGGCAGCCACCGCGTCGTAACAATCCTGCAAACGCCGAAATCACTCTCGTAAATGCTAATCATATTGGTGAAAGTGGTGTCATTAGCCCCGTAAGTTCGGCTCTCGGCGCTGAAGGCGTTTATCTTTCGCTTCTGAAAGCCACCCACGACAATCAGGTCCACATTACCACTGCTATTTTCCCATATCTTCCTGAGCACGTAGTTGATTTTGGCCTCATCAAGGTTCGTGCCGCTCGGGAAACCACTGTCTCCGGTTTGGAAAACATTCGTCGAAAGGTGCTGGATAATACTCTTCATCGACCTTCGCACAGAACCGCTGCCTTCCGGATTGCTCGCCGGCTGGCCACCATTGACAACCGTGTTTTCCAGGTCGCGAAGCAGCTCCCGCAGCCGTTCTTGTTTCTGAAAATCCATCTCGTCGGCAAGGCCCAACTGGCTTGCGGCCATGTCCGTCCCGCTCACCTCCACGGTAGCGGTAAATATCTGTGTGTAGTTGCCGCACCTGCTGCGGTTGGTAAATCTCGCGTTGGGCTTGTCTGCTCCTTCAAGGGCTGCATTGCCGAGAATGTTTATCACTTGATTGTCGGCCAGGTCTTCCGCTGTCGTGCCTGCATACCCGCGAACCACCGTCAGCGTGTCACTGTTGATAGCAGTAACTAACATCAATTCTTCGCTGCCCTCAACCTGAATCTGGTCGCCAACGCGGAACCTGCTGCCGTTATCAACCACAAAATCCGTGTCGGCGGCCGGGTCCGTATAGGTGCTGTCGTTGATAGCATCTTTGTTGGCTAAAAGCTCATCTTCCAGCCATTCGTGATGCGTGCTCATCGCCTCTCTCATCGGGTCGCCCAGGGCGTCCAGCAAAGGCGTCTCATAGGGCGAGATTATCCCGATCAAATCCGATACATCCTCTGCCAGCTCCGGCAAAGTAGTACCCGCTGAATATGTCGCTTTTCCTGTAAAAGCCATCTGTTCTTCTCCTGTCTTCGTGAATGTGTTGATGCGTTTACTCATTCACGCATCCACTCATTCATTCATTTTCTATATAAAGTTTCTTCGCAGTTTCAGATACTCCTGCAAATCCGTTCGATTGCCCGTTGTTGCTGCTTTCGTAGCTGCTTTCTCAAGGATTGTATGGCTGTTTTGCATTCGCTCCTTGGCAACTGCGGTCTTCTTTGTAGCCACAGCCCCTCCGGCACTTGCGAACAGATATTGCTTTTCTCTTCTCAACTGCTCAATTACGCCGTCCATATCCGCTTCAGTCTGACCTTCTATTCTGGCTTTGGCAGTTAGCACAGCCGTTTCCAGATCGACAGTCCCCGCAGCGGCTAACTTGCGCATCAGCTTCTGTTCGGCCTGGATGTTCTCCAGCTGCTCGGACATCTTGCTTACCTGTGATTTCGCCTCTGCCAACTGCTCAGTCAATGCTTCGGCCTTCTTCTCGGCACCCTGTGCCCTCTTTCGGTAGCGTATCGACTCGGCTACCGGAACAAGCTTGGTGCTGTCGCCGTCACCTGTCCCTGCTTCTGTTTCTAACAGAACTTCTTGCGTTTCGGTCGCACTCATAATACCTCCTGTTGCGCCATTCCCGCGCAGACGGGAATCCATTATTCAAAATCTTAATCTTCTCTCGTGGCCTCATAGCCCAATTCTCTGAGCACCTGCTCAGTAGGAACGCCAAGTTCTTTTTTGATTTGTGCCTCTTTCAGGTTTTCCATCATGTTTTCCGGCAGTGGGCTGGGAAAAATGATATCGACCTCTCTATCTGCCTCGCTGGTCTTGTAGATGTTGGCCGTATCGAGTATTGATAGAACCATCCTGCAAATTCTCTTGAGTCCTTCACTGTAAGTGAACCTCTTGCGGTCGTTCTTCGACAGCATACCCATTAGCGTCAGTCTAAGGGCCACCGCGCTTGTAAGGTTGCCGAGCTTGTTCTTCAATACCCCGGCCACTACCGGCGTTACTCCGCTGGCCTTGTCCAACGCCTCTCTGATTTCTGCGATGTGCAGACCTTCGCTTGGCGTTGCCGCATCTCCGCCAAACTCCTCAATAGTCGCCTCCGGATTGTCCGTGTACCACATCCTCCCCGGTGAGACGGGCTTATTCTCAAAACCCTCTATTCCCTTGCCAAGGTACATCTTAAAGGACTGGAACGTAATTCTGCTCGCCCTGTCGCTCAATCTGGTATTCAGCTCGTCCTGCAGCGGTATTAACGGCCCCACATCGCTCAATCCCTCGTAGTAGTACGGCTGAGCAATATTCTGGATATGCAACACTGGCAGAAATCCCCATGGTATTTCGCCCTCGGCCACGAGCTGCTTGTCCTCGTATCTCTGCCAGCCGCCGGATGAAGTAATCTCCGTCACCGCAACCACCTGCCGACTGTCGCCCCCTCGCCTGCCCGCTGATAGTATCCTTGAGAGGAATGAGTTTCTCTTACTCAGAGCGTTTTTCTTTTGACTGAAGTGCTGAACGTAATAACTGATGGTCTTGTAGTCATCTTCATCCAGAATAGGCAGTGCTCTCGGTGCTTCAATAAGTTCCAGGCCGATTGTCTGTGCCGCTTGCAGCACATCGTCGAGTGAAAGTGTGTAAGAGGAGGAGGAAGTGAGTTTGAGAATCTCATCGCCAGGCCTGACGAAACAATCGACAAAACCATAAACACTTCCGAGCACCGCCATATCCTGAAGAAATCCAATACCGCCGTTGGCCGCAAACAGTGCCTTTATAATTAACTCAATTTCTGCACGTTTTTGGCCGTTCGGCGATTTGGAAGCAAAACTGACCGGCTTTCCGAACAAAAAATCCACCGCGGCGTTTATTCGCCACGCGATGTCATTCTCGATAACGACTTCTTTGCGCTGCACGTCTTTGACCGCCGTGGCGCCAAAGATGCCCGCATTAGCTGTGTGCGCAAGTCCTGTTATTCTTGCCGGCAGCCCATATTCCTGTGCCTGAATGTAACACCGCCCCGATTCGCTCAGCTTTCTGTTGCAGGCACTGCCGACGGTACTTTCCACCATCGAGTTAGCGTAATATTCCCACAGCTTGTTGAAATGCCTCTGAATGTCTATCGAGTGTTCATCTACAAGCCACTCGATATAATCCGGCTCAAGCTGCTCGTCCTTAAAAATATCAAGCTCAAATCCCATACTTAGCTCCATTTCATCTATCAAAAATCCAGCATCGAGCATCAAAAACCGACGCCCTCTATAATTGAACGAACCTGCACGTTTGAGTCGAAAATTCGGCGATTTTTCACAGGGCGGATTTCTATAAGTCCTTGTCAAAAAAGCAGTAAAAAAAATTTTCAAATTTCCGATTTTGCCTTCTAACTACCTGCGTATTTGGTCGAAAATTCGCGGAATTCTTACCCATCTTAACGCGTTTTTCCCCCATATCCTCTTCTGCTTGTCATCCATTTGGCAAGCTCGGGACGGCTTCTGAGCGAAATGCGGAAAGTCCCGACCCTTCGGGGAGGAATCTGGACATCGCTTGGCAGTGAAGCATATAAGGTGTTGCCCTGTTGATATTTCTTCATATTTGACAAAGCAGCCGGTCATCCTCATAATTTACTTTCATTCGCACTGTTCTTAGACAAAATCAGTACCGCCAAAACTCAAATACGCGGGGGCAAGGTGAATAATATGGCTAGAAGCCATCCCAAAACCCCCAAGAAACGCCGTTTATGGCACTGATAATGCCGAAAACGAGGGTTTTGGGATAGGTTCTAATCTAAAAACGATGGATACGCTCCCAACACTCGTAAAGCTAATAGCACTGCTGCTCTTATCTACCCTGTCGTCACTCTGTATTAGTGCAGTTGCATTAACCGAACTGGCTGTGCCCAACGGTTTCGGTACCAACATACATTTCAGGGGTGAGCCACGGGACCTGGATTTGATTGCCGAGGCCGGCTTCAAGTTTATCAGAATGGACTTGTCCTGGGGTGGTGTCGAGAGAAAGAAAGGCATCTATGATTTCGATAGAACCGGATATGATGCCCTGACCGCCGGCTGCACGAAGCGCGGCATTCGCCTGCTCTACATCCTCGACTACAGCAACAAGCTCTACGAGTCCGACCGCTCCGTCCGCACCAAGGCCGGTCGCAAGGCCTTTGCTGCCTTCGCCGAAGCGGCAGCAGAAAGATATAAAGGCAAAGGAATTCTCTGGGAAATATGGAACGAGCCGAACATAAAGCAGTTCTGGAGTCCTCAGCCCAGCGTCAATGACTACTGCAAACTCGTCGAACTAACCGCCCCGCTTGTCAAGAAAACCGACCCCACCGGCCTTGTTGTCGCGCCGGCCACATCCGGAATGCCGTTCAAATGGCTTGAAGATTGTTTCAAAAAGGGCCTGCTCAACTGGATTGATGTCCTGAGCGTTCATCCATATCGGCCGCATCCTCCTGAGACCGTTATCAAAGATTATGCAAAGCTCCGCGAGCTTATCAAACGCTACGCCCCCAAAGAAAAGAACATCCCTATCATCTCCGGCGAATGGGGATACTCGAACGTCAACTGGGACAAGAGGCCGCTGACCAACGAACAGCAGGCGCAATATCTGGCCAGAATGTTCCTGATAAATATGTATCAGGGCATCCCTGTCAGTATATGGTACGACTGGAAAAACGATGGCACCAACCCGGATGAAAGAGAGCACAACTTCGGCACCGTAACCCACAACCTGAGACCAAAAGCCGCATATTTAGCCGCCAGAACTCTATCAGAGACACTCGCCGGATACTCCGTCGATAAACGCATCGATTTGCAAAGTGAAAATGATCTCACCTTCAAGCTGACAAATAATAAAAGCAAGGCCATAGCCCTCTGGACAACGACCAACGAACACGGTGTGAGATTGGCGATTCCATCGGGCAAGGGAACGCTGGTCGATATGCTCGGTAAAAAAAGAGAACTCTCGTGGAAAACCAATGGCCTAAAGCTGACTGTATCCCAAAGCCCGCAGTACTTACTCCTAAGGTCCAACGACACACCTCCACCATGATGTCCTCGGTCGAGCATCGGCACAGCCGACCCGATAAGCGTAGATTGATCTGACTGTCATTCTGAGTGAAACGAAGAATCTGATGGCTGCCTGGGACCACTAACTGCAATAAACTCCCAACGAGTATCGAAAACCGAGTATCACTCGATATCTTCTTTCTGCAATAGCTCGATGATATCTGCCTTTGCAGGCAGTGCCTCGACGGAGCCGAACTTCGTGCAGGCCAGAGCCCCTGCCGCTGAGGCGAATTTAACCGCCTCCTTTATATCGTCTTTGACGGCACAATAAGCTGCCAGAGCGCCGGCAAACGCATCTCCTCTGCCTGTCTGGTCAACAAGCTCAACCTCGAAAGCCGAAATCTGGTCCGCGCCGTTCCTGTCAACCACCATACAGCCGCGTTTACCCATTGTTATCACGGCATACTTGACCCCGCGGGCAATCAGCTCCGAGCCCATAAGCTTGGTGGTGCGTATGTTTGCTGTTGACTGGTCGGTTATGTCGGCGGCCTCGCAGAGATTAGGTATCAGAATATCAGCGGAAAAATACTCGATAGGCAAATCACTGCTTTGCTGACTTTCAATGCGTTGTGACTCTACCGGCCTTGCAGGGTTGAGGATTACCTTTGTTCCGTGCACCTTCGCACGGCGAAGGGCTCTTACAATTGCCTGCTGTGGCAGTTCACCGTGAATCAGACAGACATCGGCCTCAGAGATAATCTGCTCGGCAGCGTCAATGTCCTGCGGCAGCAAAGCGCTGTTCGCGCCGGTGTAATAACAAGCTGCGTTTTCGCCTGCAGCATTAACCAGCGTTACAGTAACACCGGTATTTTTCGCCTTGGCGGTGTAAACGAACTCAGTGTTAACATTGAACTGGGCCAGACTCTTCTCGACCATCTGGGCGAATACATCACCACCGACCTTGCTGATAAGGTGCACCTCGCAGCCGCACAGAGCTGCTTCGGCCGCTTGGTTCGGCCCGGGACCGGTGGCTGTGTATGACAGAGCAGTGCCGATTACGCTCTGCCCGGCAGATGGGAATTGACTGCACCTTATTGCCATATCTACGTAGGTGCCGCCAATTACAACTACTTTGGGACTACTTCCCGACATCTTTGCCCCTAAAGTTACTTTCAAAACTCAAGTATAGCGAGCTGTCCGGCAAAAGTAAAACTATTTCCGGTTAATCTTGGAACAAATCTTTCATTTGTAGAAACCTGATGGCTGACTGTCCTGACAAGCCACTGGCCGCTCCGTTATCAATAAAGAAACTGTATGCGGAAAATCGGTGCCTCTGGATTATGTATAAGGGGGGCAGGGGTGCCTGGGGACTCAGACACCCCTGTTAGGTATTTCTATTTTCTTCGTCCGCGAAACAACACCAGAGAGCTCAAACCCAACAGAAAGATTGTTGCCGGCTCTGGTACTTCGGCGAGGTAATCCTGCTGTCCATTGTAAACAAAAGCCCTCAGGTCTGCCTTCGGACCAGTGCCATCCAGAGCATGTAACATACTGTTGGCAGTAAAGGTATCCACGTTTTCGCAGCGGAAGCCGCGTTGTCCGGGTGTGTCATCGACCACGACATCCCACACTGACGGCGATTCCGGCAGGTCCTCATAGATAATCTCCCACAGGGCAACCGCAAAAGCTTCAGCGTCTTTGTTTTGCTGTGTTGTAAATGATTCGCTGTTAACCCAGCTCGGGTCGAAAAATCTTCCCCATAGTTCACGAATATAATCGGCCTTCTCAAAACCTATCTTCTCTCCGAGGAAAGTGGTCGGCTTTTGCGTATCTTCTGGTAGAACAACGTCATAAGTTTTCGTATGGTACGGTGCGGTTTCGGACAACTCTATACAGAAGGTTCCTATCAAACCGTCGGCCCAGGTCTCTCCATCGCCGGTCCCGCCGGTTTTGTCGAGCATATAAACCCCGGTACGTCTGTTCG
>Ga0209986_10003111_pt1 | contig 14739 bp, 16 predicted proteins | sample BlataG_FD_183168 | JGI IMG/M metagenome (GOLD analysis project Ga0209986, IMG submission 183168) | Deep subsurface microbial communities from Black Sea to uncover new lineages of life (NeLLi) - Black_00105 metaG (SPAdes) (version 2) | ecosystem: Environmental > Aquatic > Marine > Oceanic >...
TAACATAGCATGGGGCGTCTTTTTAAGGCTGTCAGCTCTCATTGCTTCAGTAAAACCAGGAGCAACTCTATCCACTACCGAAAGAGTCGCCTCAGGAGTAACATCCCGGGGCCCAAGACCAGTTCCCCCTGTAGTGAAAATAACATCTACTTTATCCTCGTCTGCCCACTGAATCAGCTTCTCAGTGATGAATTTCTTTTCGTCAGGGACGACAGCATAATTTGAAACAATTACATCTATACGGGAAAGAGTTTCTCGAAGAACCTCACCGCTCCGGTCCTGCCGCTCTCCATGCCATGCTTTATCGCTTATGGTCAATATCCCAACCTTGAACATGCTTTTCTCCTTTGCTTTAACTATCTCCCTTTGAGGCAGGGGAGCTGGTTCCTTGTTGGCCGCTACTGTTTCTGATGGAAATATCGAGGTTTTTTATTTCGCCAACACCCTTAAGTGTTGAAACCATGGCTAATAACGCTTTAGCCATGAAATCTTTGACAAAAAGTTTTATGTGAATCTGTTTCCCGTTGACAAAAAGTGAGGTATCGCTTTCAGGCTTTAATACGAAATTCTTTTCTATGAAATCGGCTATCGCTGAAGTGTCATTTATGGGGAATTGAGGCTTGTCTATCTTCAATTGCTCATCGGTGATTATAGCGGAGAGAGATTCAGTGGGACAGATAAAATCATCTCCCAGTTCTTTTCTATGTACTTCTATTTTAGGAACTCTGTCCTTCTTATAACTTTCAATCAGGACGAGGTCAAAGTCACCGCCAATTATACGTAAAATTTCTGCGATGCTAGAATCACCGTCTACGTTTTTAACGAACACAAGCTTATCGAGTGAGCTGAAAACTACAGCATCGCTGCCTGCCTGGGAAAATTTCCAGCTATCTTTTCCTGGTTTGTCTATCTCCATACCATGAGGGCAGTGCTTTACTGAGGCAACCCGATATCCGCGTCTCTTAAACTCTTTAATTAACCTTTCAATAAGCGATGTTTTCCCACTCCCTGATTTACCCACGATAGAAACATATGGCACCATTTTCTACTCCTTTCTTTACCAATCCAACATTTGTACTTGTACGGTATCTCCCGCCTTAACTTCCTTTGTATCCTCGGGAATAATGACCAGCCCGTTGGCTTTTACCATTGAGGTAAAGAATCCCGTATGTTGGGATCCGGTAAGGCGGGCATAATACTGGTCGCCACGCTTGGTAACAAGCACCCTGTCGTAGATGCGGCGTTTGTTATTATTTTTCACATCGTTTTCAATAATTGCTGGTATTGATAGCTGGGTAAGATTTCTCTTCCCCATCATCTTCAGGAGGGCGGGGCGAGCGAATTGTTCGAAAGCGACCATGGAGCTTACCGGCGTGCCTGGCAGCCCCAGGAGAGGTAGCTTTTCTTCTCCTTTTTCAATTGTGCCAAAGGCAAGAGGCTTTCCCGGCTGAATGCATACTGTCCAGAAAGCAATTTCACCACGCTTTGCCAGAATATCCTTAACTATATCGTAGTCTCCACGTGATACACCACCGGAGGTAACAAGCATATCCGAGTCTAACCCTTCATTGATTCTTTCATTTAGCGATTGTAATGAGTCGCGTCCAATGCCAAGGATTTTAGGAATTCCACCATACTTCATGACCTGGGCAGCGATGATATAGGAATTGCTGTTATGAATCTTTCCCGGGGGTAATGGTTGGTCGATATCTATAAGCTCATCTCCGGTAGCCAGAATAGAGATAACAGGGCGGCGAATGACCAGTGCCGTAGAGTGTCCCAGGGTGGCTAACACGCCTATTTCCTGAGGGCGAAGTACCTGCCCTTTTCCTAAAGCTAGTGATTCCCTGGCAATGTCCTCTCCTGCATATCGAACAAGTGATCCCTTCTCCACCTGGCACAGTATACCGATTTGCGATAAATTATCTTGAGATGATTTCCTGGTTTCCTCATCAGTATTCTCAAATTGTACTACGGTGTCAGCTCCTGCAGGCAATGGAGCTCCCGTCATAATGCGAACTGCTGTTCCTGGCTCAACTTCCTTATCAGGCAGATAGCCGGCGGCGACTTCACCAATAACCCCTAGATATTTAGGGGATAATGTGCTGGCACCATATGTATCTTCAGCCCGCAAGGCATAACCATCCATAGCGGAATTATCCATTGGAGGGATATCAATGGTGGAATAGATATCGGAAGCCAGAACCTGCCCGAGACAATCCAAGATAGGCTTCTCTTCTGGTTCCAGCACTTCTACATAGCTCAGAATCTTGTCCAGAGCTTCTTCAACAGAAATCATCTGAATGCCCCTTCATATTTGTCTTATAGCAAAGCTGGCATAACGGACTTTAACCATCAAGCAGGATTCTGCCTTCATCGATTATCCTCAGGTACTCAGTATTAATGCCAGCCAGTTGTGTAGCTTCATAGTCGACTTTGTATGGTTCGCCGATGAGGATTTTTCCACATTCTTCCACTTCCCCTTTCGTGGGGTCGTCGGTATAGAAGAATTTCTTATCAGCCTCAATTATACCTACGTCGAAGGGCAAGGTGAAATAAAGATCAGCAAGCACATTCTCTATTCCCAGTTCGTATAGATCCCCCAAACTACCTTTTTCACCTTCCCGATATTTCTCCACTGGCAGCAAGCCCAGCAGATTGGCTATGCTGAATTGGCCACTATTTCTACACACCTTGAAGGGTGTCACGCTAATCAAGAAGTCACTGCGTAAAACCACGTTAGGTGCCCATAAGGTGGGCGTGGCAAAGTATTGCTTCAGCGGGTTCTCTATCTCCAGGAAAATGGAATCCCTGATATCGAGCATAAGCACACGAGGGAAGTTATATCCTAGAGATTGATATATCGGATATATTGATTCCCCGTTGGAGGTTCCATCAGCAATGAGAATGTCGGCATCGCTGACTTTCCTGATGCCCTCGATAATGTTACTCAATAATTCGGGGCTTGTAGATACGGGATAGGGTGAAGACAGGTGGGCGCAAGGTTTAATTAAAACACGCCTTGCCCAGGAAAGTTGTGGTGGGGGTGTGAAAATAAAATCGGAGGTTTTATAAATCATTACTTCTAACCACAGGTTATAACCTGGTGCTCCATTTAAAATTGCATAGCGAAACCGGTGCTGATATCTCTTTCATTATAAAGCGTGCTTCAAGACTACGATCTCAGTGTCCGCTGGTAACTCCTTTGCTTTAAACTCTATCTCACTGGAATCTAGTTTCCTGACGTGTTTCTTGCCTTTGAGGAAATCTTCAACACCAGCGATAGGAAGGCTACATCTTGACGTTTTAAAGTGCATTGGGATGACCACTTTAGGTCTTAGCTGGTCACATACCTGACTGGCCTCCGCAGCATTAATAGTGAAATAGCCGCCTACAGGGATGAATAGTATGTCTACAGTGCCAATCTGTTCAACCTGTTGCTGGCCAAGTACATGCCCTAAATCACCCAGGTGACAAAGGTTCAGGTTATTCAGGCTAAAACAAAAAACGGTATTAGGTCCTCTTTGTTTACCTTGAGCGGTATCATGATAGGTGGTAATGCCTTTAAACTGAATTTCCTGGGTAGTTTTTATACCACTACCCTTGACGATTTCCGGGTTTCCTTGCACCGCCGAAACATTGTTGTGGTCGAAATGGTCATGGCTCACTACAACAATAGAGGCAGCCTGATTAATGGGGGAGTAACTAATACCTCCGGCTGTATCGTAAGGGTCAGTAATTATTCTTAACCCCTCATTAGAAGTAATCAAGAAGCAAGAATGACCCAGCCATTTAATAATCATCATAACCTCCTTGTCAGGCCATAGATAAAACCAGTTCAACTAAAGTTCTAACCCCGACTCCGGTAGCCCCTTTAACTGTATAGCCACTCTCTTTACTGCTAAATTCACAGCCCGCTATATCAATATGAGCCCATGGCGTATCTCCTACAAATTCGGATAAGAAGAGCGCTGCAGTAATGGCTCCACCATACCTATCACCCAGGTTCTTTATATCAGCAATTTGGCTTTTAAGTTGCTCCTTGTATTCCTCAGGCATAGGCAATTGCCATAAATGCTCCCCGCACCTGTTGGCAGCTCCGAGAAGTTGGTCTATTAACTTCTGGTTATTACCGAAAACGCCGCTATATTCAGTTCCCAGGGCAATCCAGCATGCTCCGGTTAAAGTAGCCACATCCACCAATGGAGATAATCCCTGCTTTACAGCATAGCTCAGGGCATCTACCAGGATAAGCCTTCCTTCGGCATCCGTGTTTAGTACCTCTATGGTCTTGCCATTCATCGCCTTTAAGATGTCCCCTAGATTTAGCGCGGTTCCACTGGGCAAGTTCTCGGTAGCCGGAATAACAGCGGTGACGTTGACTTTTAGTTTTAGCTGGGCGATAGCGTCGAGCGCCGCTATAATTGCAGCACCACCGGCCATATCGCCTTTCATCGTATCTAAATCCTTTGAAGGCTTAATGGAAATTCCTCCAGAATCAAAGGTAATGCCTTTGCCGATAAAGCCAATGGTATCTTCAGAATTCTCGTCTCCTTTATAGCTAAGAGTTATTAGTTTCGGTGGCTCGTTGCTTCCTTTTGCCACTCCCAGGAGCGCTCCCATACCCATTGTTTCCATATCGTTTGAGTTAAAAACATTAAATGTCAGGTTGTACTTACTGGCTATTTCTCTGGCTACATCTGCCATTCGGCTGGGTGTCATATAGTTAGAGGGCTCATTGGTCATATCACGGGCTAAACTGGTAGCTTCCGCCATTATCCTTCCTTTATGAATGCCTCTTTCCAAAGCCAGAAGCTTATCCTTATTCTTTTCTACGATAAGTATCTCTGCAATATCTCCATATTCAGGTTTCTTGTAGTGAGTAAAACTGTAAAGGCCGAGAAGGCTACCCTCCGCTATGGCTTCAGCAGCATCTTCGGCCTGGATATCACCAACGCCAGAGCCCAGGAGTATTGTGGCTATTTTTTTGCAATTCAACTTCCTCAGGGAACGGCAGGATTCTCCCGCTGCTCCACGGACCTTGTCCAGATTGAAATCCTGGAGCTTGCCTAATCCAGCCACAGCCACTATCCTGGCTGGCAGCTTACCAAGAGTATGAATAATGCTAACCTCCCCGGACTTACCTTTAAGCACACCGCCGCTAATGAGACTACCAATAGCCCCACCCAGGGCTTTGTCTATGTCAGCAACGGCACCATCTAGCTGCTGTACTCCTTCAAAAGCACTTACTATGATGCCATCAGCCTCAATCTGTGTAATATCACCAGCTATAACTTTAATTTCCATACTCACCTCTTAAAAAATGTTCAAGTTTTCTATGGGCTAATTTTAACTCATCTGGAGGGCAATTTGAAGAGGTTAAAAGGGAAAAAGAGCAATAATAATGCCTTTTCCGACGGTATAATTTTATTAGCCAGGGTTAATTGCAGTTAGATTGAGGTAATGCGATAATATAAAGGCTATGGAGCGGATATGGGCACCGTGGAGAATAGAATATGTGGCGAAACCGAAGGAAATTGGCTGTATCTTATGTCAGAAGCCAGGACAAAATAATGACTGCGCAAACCTCATCCTTTACCGAGGGCAGAGTAACTTTATAATCTTAAATGCCTTCCCCTATAACCCGGGTCACTTAATGGTTGCCCCCTATAGGCATATAGCAAATATACATGATTTAACCGGTGATGAATCAGGTGAGCACTTCGATCTTGTAAAGAAAAGTTTAGCTCTTTTAAAAGAAGTACTTAAGCCCGATGGCTTCAACATAGGTATGAACATAGGCAAGATTGCTGGTGCCGGGATAGAAGAGCATCTCCATACTCACATAGTGCCCCGCTGGCAGGGCGATGTTAACTTTATGCCGGTATTGTCTGATACCAGGGTGGTATCAGAAGGGTTATCTGCTACTTATAACAGGCTAAAAGACGCTATGGTTTAATTAATTTGCTCAGCCTGCGGATAGGACCCCAATACCTTGACGTAAGTAGTTTTCGGCTTTAGCTCCTTCATGATTCCCTGGTATATTTCACTGTCAGTGTGACCCTCGAAATCGGCATAGAAATAATACTCCCAGGGTTTGCTTCTGCTTGGTCTGGATTCCAATTTTGTTAGATTTATATTCCTGCTGGCAAAAGTGCCCAGGACAGAATACAAGGTTCCGGGAGTATTCTTGGTGGCAAAGACAAGGGAAGTCTTATTTTTCTGTGCAGGTTTAGACTTCTGTTTGGAGATAGCGAAGAATTTGGTGTAATTATTAATATTAGTTTCAATTTCCGGTGCCAGGATCTCTAAAGCATAGATGTCAGCAGCTCCCTTACTGGCTATAGCAGCACATTGTAACAGTTGTCTCTCCTTTATCTTTTTGGCGCTACCTGCGGTGTCATAGCTGGGTATGATATCAACCTTCAGGGTGCTTAAAAATTCCTCACATTGAGCCAGAGCCTGGGGATGAGAGTAGATTGTTTTTATGTCGGATAGGCTTTGCCCTGGAAGCGCCATCAGACAATGGCTTATCTTAAGAATTGTCTCGGCGAATATGTTGAGAGAATGTGACAGTAGCAGGTCATATGTTTCATTAATGCTACCTGCCTGGGAGTTCTCCACGGGGACTACACCAAAACTGGCATCGTCCTCGGACACAGCTTTAAAAACATCCCGCAGGTGGATACAGGGTAGAAAATCTATATCATTACCAAAGAGCTTTAGCGCTGCATCTTCACTAAATGCACCTCTCTCCCCTTGAAAAGCGGTCTTGACCATTATCCGGCAAAAATAGTTTGGATTTTCTCCTCACTGCCACCAGGAATCAAGCAAACAAGCTGATCACCGAGTCTTAAAACAGTATCTGAGGATGGTATACGGCATTCCTGCCCCTCACGTATTAGTAGTGAAGCAATAAAACCTGAGGGTAAGGACAATTCCACCACTGATTTGCCCACTACTGCTGAATTTTCTACCTTTAATAGTACAAGCTCCAGTCCTTGTTCCTTGAAGTCTAAAAGATGGATCAAGGGAGAAATTGATGCCTCCGCTTTAATACGCTCCAGGACAAGTGCTACGACATCTACAGCATGCTCAATACCTAATTTAGGGAAGATATGTTTATTCTTAGGGTTGTTAATATTAGCGATGATCTGGGGGACATTGAATTTCTCCTTGGCTATCTGGCAGGCTGCCAGATTATCCTCGTCCTCACCAGTGACAGCGATGAGTAGGTCGGCTCTGGCTGCTCCTGCGTTGGTTAAAGTGGTCACCTCGCAGCCATTACCGCACAGTAATATGCTACCCAACTCCTCCTCGAGGCTCTCACACCTGGCAGTGTCCTTTTCAATTACGAGCACCTCGTGTCCTTTATCAAGTAATTCCTTGCAGAGAGAGTAGCCTGTTTCATTACCGCCGACAATTATGATGTACATATTTTCTTAGACACCTAATCTATCCATTAACAAATGAGCAAATGTTGATATTGGGCTGATAGCATCGAGTCCCAGACTTTCATAAAACTCCTTGCGTAGCGGATCATAGATGCGACAGACTACCCTGGAAATACCAAACATCTGCTTGGCGATCTGAGCTGCCATGGCATTTCGCTCATCCTCACGAGTTAATGCCACAAAGGCATCAGCCTGTGTTATTCCCGCTTTTTTCAACATCTCTTCATCGGTGCCGTCACCCACCATTGCTGTGCCACTGAAGGTAGGCGGCAATTTATCAAATTGAGTGGCATTTTTGTCCATGATAGTGACTTTGTGCCCCCCAGCATCAAGCTCACAGGCTAGCTCAGCTCCCACGCGCCCACAGCCCATTACGATGACATTCACTTACTATTATCCTTCGAGAAGGACCCCCGATATAATAAGATCTGACAGGGGGCTTCTTTAAAAATGTGAGAGATGGTCTTCCCCAAATCAAAAACGCCAAGGTGTTTCTTATAGCCAGTTCCCATTACAATTAAATCTGTCTTCCTTTCTGTAGCTGTATCAATGATTGCCTGTCCAGCTTCCCTGGCTTGAATTAAGTCTGTCTCCACTTCGTAGTTTGTTTCAGTGGCTATTTCCTCGGCATGGCTGAGTATTTCCTCAGCCTTTTCAGCCTCGGAAGCAACCGGTTCATCCAGAGAAAGACTTCTTTCCACCTCGATGATATGAATAACGTCAACCTTAGCCTTAGGTTTTTTGGCCAGATTACAAGCCAGTTTGACAGCCTCTTCATCAGCCCGCCCTCCGCTTACCGGTACCAAAATTCTCTTTATATCCATTAGCGCAGGAATATTACCCCGACTTTTTAAATTAGTCAACAGTGGTTTTGCCCGTCATGTTATTTATATCAGGGTAATTTATTCTGGTAAAGTAGGAATAATCATTAACATAGCAGCATGGCTAAAGAAAGCCTAGCGCCACCTCCAAAATGCGGGGATAGTAAGTACTAGGACGGTAAAAAATTCAAGGCGTCCAATCAGCATACACAATATGAGTATAAACTTGCCAAATGGCGGAAGGAAAAAATAGTTTGCTGCAGGGCCTACGGAACCCAGGCCAGGACCGACATTCCCCAGGGTGGCAGCAACGGAAGAAAAGGCGGTGATATTATCCAACCCCATAGCACTCATTATCAGGGACCCTATTATAAGAGTGGCGAAATACAATATAGAGATGCCGATAATTCTTGATACATTGCTCTCAGGCAAGACATTTTCACCAAGTTTAATAGGAAGGACAGACCTGGGACTGAAGACAAGGTAAATCTGCCGAAAGGCGTACTTCGCTAACACCGAAATCCTGACCACCTTTAATGCTCCTCCCGTTGAACCAGCTGAAGCACCAACTATCATCAGAATGAGTAGAATCGTTTGTGACAGCGACGGCCAGGTATTAAAATTGGCTGTGGTAAATCCGGTGGTGGTCTGAATAGATACGGCCTGGAAGGTAGCATACTTGAAGGCTTCGCCAACAGACTGCCCCATATTCGTTATTAGATCCAGCATAATGATAAAACTAGCTCCAACAAGAATAGCTATGTAAAGACGAAATTCGGGGTTACCAAAGACATGGCGAGGGGATTGGTGTTTCCATATAAGATAGTAATATAGCCCAAAGTTCACGCCTGCCAGTATCATAAAGAGGGTGACGGTGCTGGTGATAAAGGTGCTGTTGTAGGCGCCAATGCTCAGGCTCTGGTGTAGAAATCCCCCGGTGGGCATAGTCCCGAAGGTAATGGTTAAGGCATCAAATAATGGTAACCTCCCACCAAATAATAGCAGGAGAACTTCCAAAGCAGATAAACCAATATATAACCACCATAGTGCTCTCGCTGTATCGCGGATACTCCCAGCTAAACGCTCAGGTTGAGGTCCTGGCATCTCTGCTTCGTACAGGCGGGCTGCACCAAGTCCCAACATAGGGAATAAAGCTACAAAGAAAGTTACTATACCCATGCCTCCAAGCCACTGGGTGAAATTGCGCCATAGGAGAATGCCCTGTGGTTGACTCTCTATAGAGGTAAGAACCGTAGCACCTGTGGTGGTAAAACCTGACATAGCTTCAAAGTAGGCATCAAGGAAACTTGGAAAGGTACCGGCTAACTGGTAAGGAAGCGCGCTAAAAAACGATACTAGAATCCAGGTCCATGTAACGAGAGCCAGTCCCTCGCGCCGGGACAAACTCCCATCTCCACTTGGAAATAGTTTCCAGAGCAATGCACCCGATACTCCAGTAATAACTGCCGATATGACAAAAGGAAGGAAACTGGGCTCTTTATAATGGAGACTCCAGACCAGGGGGAGAATCATTAGTGCCCCCAGGATCATAACTATTAGGCCTAGATAGTGGGCAACAACCCTTATTCTCATTCTTTACTTGAAGAGCTTCTCGACAGAGGGAATGGCTGAAGAGAGGGACACCATGACTACATGGTCTCCTGCCTGTACAGTGTTATCTCCCGGTGGAATGATAACCGTATCACCACGGATAATTGCCCCCATTATCGCTCCTTCCGGCAGTTTAACACCCTTTCCTCCTCCTTTTGTAATATGTGCAGTAGGGGTGGCAGTAAATTCGATAGCCTGTGCTCGCTCATTTGCCAGTAAAGCAACAGAAACTGCTCCACTGTGGAGGATGAAACGGGCGATTCTACTACCTGCAAGTAGCAGTGGTGATATAGCTATGTCTATGCCCACTGATTGAGCCAGCGGAATATACTCTGGCTTATTCACCAATACTATATTTTCCTTGACACCAAGATTCTTTGATACCAGTCCCGCCAGGATATTAAGAGATTCATCACCTGCTGCGGCTATGAAGGCATCTGAAGATGGCACTCCTTCCTCCACAAGTAAATCACGATCAGTGCCTTCACCTTGCACCACCGCCACTCTTTTCAACTTCGCACTGATCTCCTGGCATCGACTTGCACTTTTTTCTATGAGCTTGACCTGCACTCCAAGCTTATCAAGTTCCTCAGCAACATGGAAGCCGATATATCCACCACCCAGTATCACCACATTCTTCGTTGGGAGCTTGGGATGATTGAATATTTCCCCCAGTTTATCCATATCCTCTTTTGTAGCAACCACACAAACGTGGTCACCCTGCTTTATGATTTCGTTATTACTCGGCACCTTGATTTCTTCCGGGCGGATTATCAGCGCGACTACACATGGCTCGGAAAGGGTCTCATTGATAAGCCAGACAGGCTTGTTTGCTATGGTCGCCTCATTCTCCACTTTAAACTCCCTTATCTGGATACGACCACCGGCGAATTCCTGCACTGGCGCAGCATAATGGCTTGAAAGAATATTCACTATTTCCTTGGCTGCCTCGATCTCTGGGTTCACAAAAAGGTCTATCCCCAGCCTCTTTGGCCTGATTACCTTTCTGGGCGCATTCGGTGACTCAGCGCCTACAACAAGATATCCCGAATATTCGGGATTGCGAACTCTCGCCACAGTTTTCTTAGCTCCTAGCTCCTTAGCCATTATGCAGGTGATTATGTTGGTTTCATCGCTTGATGTGGTGGCTACAAGCAGGTCGGCATGTTGCACATCCGCCTGATGCAGAACCCTGGGTGTTGCAGCGTTCCCAACGACAATCCCAACATCGAACTGAAGGCGGATATGCTCCGCCAGCTCTTCAGATTCATCTACTATAGCCACCCTATGCCCTGCCTTAACAATCAAAGAGGCAATGTATAGACCTGCCGCACCTGCACCAACTACAATGATGTACATTTATTTATTCCGCTACCTGGATTGCCTGGTTGGTTATATCTATGGGTAGTGTCCATTTTAACAGGTGGGTCTCTGGATGTGGTTGCCGAGGAAGCTCACCACTCGATTTAGAATGCCAGTTCGTATTCAAAGTAAATCTATCCTACATCATATCCCTGCCGATTCCAATTGAGTGGCGATTCTAATCTGTTCCGTTATTGTTGTCAACAAGGGACTTCTTCTTTAGTTCTTTCAACCAGGCTATAGATTTAATATCCCGCTGCAGAATATATTTTATGTACTCCTGTATCACTTTCTCCAGCTCTGAACGCAATTTCGCTCCTATCTTCACCCGCCTAGCGGTAGCATAATCACAGCTTTGCCACAAACGGAGAATTTTCAAGGCGTCGACTGAAAGAAAATGTCCCTCGGGCATTTCCTGACCACAGTGGGGACATAGAACTCCACCCTGGTTGGAACTGAAAAAATTGACTGTTTGCTTGATAGGCAGATTACAGATAACACACTGTTGCAATTGGGGGCGATAGCCAAGATAATGAAGAAGGTGAAGTTCAAAATAACGTAACACAGTTTCGCTATTGTCATCCTGACACAATCGATGCAGAGTATCGAGCAATAAATCGAACAAGGGGCGATTCTCGTTGTTTTCCAGAGTAAAGGAATCGATAAGCTCCAGGACATACAGGCCACATGATGTGCGCCACAGGTCGTTCTTCAAGACTGGGAAAGCATTAATCGTTTGACTTTGGGTAACAATGTCGAGGTTACGTCCTTTAGCCAGCATTATCACGCTGTGAGTCAAAAGTTCCACATTGCCTCCCAATTTGCTCCCTGGACGGCATGCCCCTTTGGCTACCGCTTTCAGCTTGCCAAATTCAGGAGTGTAGAAAGTGATGATTTTATCAAGCTCACCAAGCTTGCTTTGCTTGATTATGATGGCTTGGGTTTGATAACTTCGAGGTGTTCCCATCCCCACCCTTTAGAATTCCCGTCTGTCTTCAAGTGCCTGGCCCAGGGTCATGTCATCGGCATATTCTAAGTCAGAACCAAATGGCAAGCCACGAGCCAGGCGGCTGATGTGGATACCTAGAGGGAGGATTACACGCCGAAGATACATGGCAGTGGTTTCACCTTCCAGATTGGGATTGGTTGCCAGAATCAGTTCGTTTACTGAACCGTCTTGAAGACGAGACAAAAGTTCCTTTATCTTCAATTCATCGGAGCCTATACCTTGTGCCGGGTTAATTGTCCCGTGGAGTACATGGTAGACACCTTGATACTTTCCTGTTCGCTCTAGAGGAGGAATATCTGAGGGCCTCTCGACAATACAAATTTTACTATGGTCGCGTTCTTTGTCCTGGCAAATGGGGCAAGGATCACAGTCGGTGATGTTAAAACAAATTGAGCAGAGCTTTATCTTTTCTTTCAGCGTCGAAATAGCCTCAGCCAGGGCTTTAACGCTTTCATCTGGGCTGCGCAGTAAATAATACGTTAATCTTTGAGCGCTTTTTGGTCCAATTCCAGGCAGTTTAGCGAATGCCTCAGTTAACTTGGCTATGGGCTCAGCGACAATCATTATTCTCTCTAGGTTAATCCCGGTATGTCAAGCCCGCCAGTTAAACTGCCTAGCTGCTTATTGGCCAGTTCCTGTGATTTAGTGATAGCCTCATTAACAGCAGCCATAACCAGGTCCTGTAAGAACTCAGCATCCTCAGCATCAATCACCTCTGGTGATATCTCTATTGAACGGACCTTCTGGTGCCCATCAATCACCACTTTGACCACACCCCCTCCGCTACTGGCTTCCGTAGTGATATTACCTAGCTCCTGCTGGGCTTTGACTAGCTTTGCCTGAAGCTGCTGCGCCTGGCGTAACATCGATTTATTCATTTCTTATCTCCGCTCCTATTTCCAATGCAGCCTTTATCAAGGGGATTTGTTCCTTAGGTTGGTTTAGTACATTCCTTTTATTTTCCACCAGAATACATTTTAACTTATAGGACCGACCAAATACTTCTTTTAGCTTCCTCTCCACCAGGTATTGATATTTAGGATCTTCAAGCTTCTCTTTATGGAAATGATGGTAAAATCCCAGTACTAATGTGTCGTCTTCCAGGGACACAGGCTCGCAGGCACTGCGCAGGACGGCATCCAGGCTACCGCTGGAGCCTTCACCTCTTAATGACTGAATGAATTCCTTCCACCGGCTGCGTATGTAGTCAATGCCTTCGGAGCTTTCGGGGACCTCGGTAATGGGAGGCTCAGTACTGCTTGCCACTGCCGGTGGTTCAGCTACCTGAGTGGGTTGGGCTGGTGCTTGGGATGGGGCAGTAACCTCCACAGTCTCTGGGGTCTCGGTTAAAGCTGACTCACCCTGTCCGGTTATTGATGATAGGGCACAGTCCATCAGGGCTAACTCCAGAGATAAAGTGGAGTAATTATCACTGCGAAAATCTACGCTGGAGAAGACTTTGACTACCTTGAGCAAATAATCAAATGTGGCATTAGCTATGAGGTCATTCATCTCAGCCAGGTCTTCAGCAGTAACATCCAGGGCTTCGTGGCATTGGGACTTGGCCAGCAGTAATCCGCGAAGATATTCTATTAGCCCCATATTAAACTGGCGAAGGTCGATGCCATCGTTATTAACGCTAGTTATCACTCGGAGGCCAGCGGGGATGTCTTTATTAACGATATGTTTTGCCAGTTGCTTGATTCGGGGGTCGCTGCTAATGCCCAGTGCTATCTGAACCTGGTCAAAGTCAATTTGATTGCCGTGGTAAGCCAGTAATTGTTGCAGTATATTTTCGGCATCACGGAGACTTCCAATGGCTGCGTGAGCAATCAGCTTTAGAGATTCCGACCCGGCATGGATATCCTCTTTTTGGCATATTAATGTCAACTTATCGGTTATCGCTGTTTGCGATAGGCGGCGAAAGTTAAATCGCTGGCAGCGCGACGTGACAGTAGGTAGTACCTTATGAGGTTCAGTAGTAGCCAGGATAAAAATTACGTGGGGTGGTGGTTCTTCCAGCGTCTTTAGCAGGGCATTGGAAGCTGGCTCTGTAAGCATGTGGACTTCATCTATAATATATACCTTATAGCGAGCATAACTGGCAGCATAGTTGACCTTTTCCCTGAGGCTACGAACTTCATCGATGCCGCGGTTACTGGCAGCATCTATCTCTATTATATCTAAGGATTTGCCTTCGGTTATGGATTTACATATATCACAAGTGTTACATGGCTCACCATGTACCTGATTGGGGCAGTTAACCGCTTTGGCCAGGATGCGCCCGGTGCTGGTTTTCCCTGTACCTCTGGGACCACAGAAAAGATAGGCATGAGCTACTTTCCCATTTTCCAGAGCGGAGCGCAGGGTACGAGTGACTGGTTCCTGTCCAACCACCTCCGACAGTGTTTGAGGACGCCATTTACGGTAAAAAACCTCTGAGCTCATGTGCCGCCCTTATTATACTCCTCGCTGCCCAATC
>Ga0209986_10003112_pt1 | contig 14738 bp, 16 predicted proteins | sample BlataG_FD_183168 | JGI IMG/M metagenome (GOLD analysis project Ga0209986, IMG submission 183168) | Deep subsurface microbial communities from Black Sea to uncover new lineages of life (NeLLi) - Black_00105 metaG (SPAdes) (version 2) | ecosystem: Environmental > Aquatic > Marine > Oceanic >...
GGCGGCTCGCTCATAGAATGGCTTGCGAAATCTTAATAGCTCACGTATTTCCGAAGCTCTATCAGATACATTAAGCAGAGGTCTTCCCTCGCCGCTACTTGCTGTCCGCTTTAGGATTACCCTCGGCGATGCGGTGAGATAAACAATTATGGATTCCGCTCTCAGCTGGTCGATGTTTATTTTGTTAAGGACTATCCCTCCCCCGCAGGCGATAACCAAATATTTCTCCTTGGCAATCTCCTTGGTAGCCTCAATCTCAAGCTCCCGGAAGGCTACTTCACCATCCTGCTCGAATATCTCGGGTATGGACTTTCCCGCCTTTCGCTCAATTAACAAGTCCAGCTCGACAAATTTCCTATCCAGCTTTTTCGCCAGAGCCTCACCAACTGCGGTTTTTCCGGTTCCCATGAAACCGATTAGAGCCACGTTAGTTTTCATGCTTTTCTAGTACCTTAATTGTCTCTTTTCTCATCAGTTCAACCGGGGCTTTGACGCCAGTCCACTTTTCAAAAGCTAAAGCCCCCTGCCAGACAAGCATATCAACACCGCTTATGGCTCTTGCTCCGGCCGCCTCAGTCTCTCTTAGTAACCTGGTTTTGATTGGATTATAGACAATATCAAAGACAATTAGCCCGGGTTTGAGCAGGTCAGAGGCAACCGGGGTTTGGTCAATATCGGGGGTCATGCCGACACTGGTAGCATTAACCAGAATATCGGCTTTACCTATAACTCCTACCAAATTTCCCCTATTCAGCTCTAAGGCTCCAACTTCCGTGGTGAAAATCTGTGAAATCCGGCTGGCCAACTCCTTTGCCCAGTCCAATTCTAGTGACCGGTTGAGGATGACTAGGTGGGCGCCTCTATCAGCCAGAAAGAAAGAAAGCGCCCTTGCCGCGCCACCGGCTCCCAAAATGACTACGTTTTTCCCCTTCGGCTCGATGTTGCTTTCCAGTAACGCCTGTAGAAACCCGGCACCATCGGTATTGTAGCCCGTCAAGACCCCATCATTATTCACGATAGTGTTGACGGCGCCTATCTTCTCCGCCAGATGGTCTAACTCATCGAGGAATTGGATGACGGCAACCTTGTGCGGGATGGTAACATTTAGTCCCCGCATATTCAGGGCTCTGACACCTTCAATAGCCTTAGCCAATTCTCCCTGTTTTACCCTAAACGGGACATACAAGTAATCTAAACCCATTTGTTTGAAGGCGGCGTTGTGCATTACCGGTGACACAGTGTGCTCTATGGGGTCACCTATTATCCCGCAGAGCCTGGTTTTACCTGATACAACCTCGTTTCTCATCTTGTCATCATCTCATAGAGCTTCCTCAAGTCCCTTACCGTCATCTGGCCAGAGGCAGACTCCTTGCCTATTTTAGTTGAGGCATAGGTAAAATCTCCACCAACTAGCGGGCAAAGAACCCTACTGACGAGACCCAACGGACCCATGGCAAACGAGACTATTTTTGTTTTGGGGAATTCCGTGATGAGCTGCAAGACAGTCAAATTGTCGTCAAAGCTTTGGGCAGTAGTAACTATCTTACATATATCGGCACCGGCGGTTAATTGTCTTTGAATTACCTCTCTCATACTATCTAAAGAGGGCGTTTTCTCCAAATCGTGGCATGACAGGAGGCATTTTGCCCTCTTCCTAATTATTGATATTACTTCCTCTAGGTTGCTCGTTCTAAGTTCGATGTCAATTATATCTGCCCCCAGCCCCATGGCTTTAAGCAGTTCTTCTATTCTACTTTCTTCGCCCTTTTCCCATCTACCCCCCTCGTCGGCTCTGCGGTTACAGGCTATCCAGGGTTTATTGAGTTGCTTAGCCAGTTCTTGCCAGCCATCGCCGATGAGGTCTATTCGAACCTCGAACAGGTCAACGAACGGCGTAATTTCGTTTACTGCTTCAAGGTCTTTATCCACGATGACGGCACAAATTCTAGGTCGCTTCATTCCAATTAACCAAAACCCGTTGTACCAGAGACAGGCTTACTTTATCAGTAATAAACACCTTTCCAAGTGCTTTGGGTAGGATGAATCTTATCTTGCCCCTTAAAATCTTTTTGTCATGTCTTATCGCCTGGATTATCTTTTCTACCTCAAGGGCTGGCAGTTCTGTCGCCAGGTCGGCTCTTCGGATAAGGCTCTTCAGCCTGACTAACTCAGTTTTATCCAGTAGCCCCAGCTTATTTGAGATTGTTGCGGCAGCTAGCATCCCCAGCGCAACCGCTTTGCCATGCTCCACCTTGAAATCTGAAGCCGATTCTATACCATGCCCTACGGTATGTCCATAGTTCAAAATATTTCGTAAACCTACATCCCTCTCATCCTTTTCCACTATTTCAGCTTTAATCTTGGCTGACCGATAAACAATCTCCTCAAGTAATCTCTCGTCAACCGATTTTATCTGGTCAAGATTTGTCTCAAGATAGGTGAAGAAGTCGTTATCGCTAATCACGGCGTATTTTATAACCTCAGCTAAGCCACCATTAAATTCTTTGGTGGGCAGGGTTTTCAGGGTGCTGACGTCCGAAATTACTAGCCTTGGCTGATAGAATGCCCCGATTCTGTTTTTCAGCTGACCATGGTTTACCGCCACCTTACCCCCGATGCTGCTATCAACCTGGGCGAGTAGGGTGGTAGGTATCTGTATAAGTGGGACGCCCCGCAAGTAGGTGGCAGCAACGAATCCAGTCAGGTCTCCAATAACCCCACCACCTAAGGCTAGAATAGGCGTTGTCCTTTCCGCATAGAAGTCACTCAACTCATTATATAGTCTACCGGCAACCTCTAGTGATTTTTGCTCTTCTCCATCAGGAACTTCCAGGACAGTTACTTTGAAGCCGTCTCTGGCAAGACTCTGCTTTAGAGCATTGCCATATAGCCTTTTCACTATGGGATTGGTGATAATTACTAACTTACCGGCAAACCCGTTTTCTTCTAACAAGCGTCCGGTCTGGGCAAGTAGACCTGAACCTATGTGGATATTGTAGCTATTACTGCCAAGCCTTACCTTGATTATTCTCATCTGATATTGCCTTATTCTTTGTTTCTCATCGGCGCAATCAGCTTATTGATTCTGTGGCAGGTATCGATGACACCCTTAAGTTCATCAGGGGTAATCATCTGTTGCCCATCAACCAGTGCCTCCGCGGGGTCACAGTGTACCTCAATCATCAACCCACTGGCTCCGGCGGCAATAGCGGCACAACTCATACTGAAGATAAGGTCTCGGCGACCTGTGGCATGACTGGGGTCAGCGACTACAGGTAGGTAAGTTTCTTTTTGAATCGCTGGGACTGAGGCAAGGTCGAGGGTATATCTTGTATAGCTCTTGCCTTTGCCTATAGGTATTATTCCTCTTTCGCATAAAATGACATCCTTATTGCCCTCAGCGACAATATATTCAGCAAAAGACAAAAACTCCTCAATACCGGCACCAAAATGCCTTTTAAGCAGAACGGGCTTACCTTTGTTTGCTACCTTGGTGAGTAGGTCCTGGTCATACATATTTCTGGCTCCTATTTGGAGTATATCAATATACTCTGCCACCAAGTCAACTTGTGCTTCCCCTCTTATTTCGGTTATCACCGGCAATTCGAATTTCTGCCCAGCTTGGCGTAACCAGTCTAGAGCCTCCTCCGCCTTTTCCTGACCTCCAGCCCCCAGCCCCTGGAAAGAATGAACCGAGCTTCTTGGCTTGAAAATGCCTCCCCTCAGAATGTGAGCCCCAGCCTTCTTTACCCCTTCCGCAATCTTGAGTAGTTGCTCTTTGCTCTCCACGGCACATGGTCCGGCTATGAATACTGGTTCGTCACCGCCTATCTCGATATCTCCCACTTTAATTATCCTACGTTCCCTCTCACCTTCAAGGAATTTGCTATATTCTCTGCTGATTAGCTTATAGGGGGTTTCAATCCTCATCGCCTCTTTTACCCCGGGGAGAATCGCCAGGCGAGCGAAATCCACCTCCCTTTCGTCGCCTATTATCCCAATTACTGTTCTAAATTTCCCTTTGGAAACATCGGCTCTCAGTCCATATCTCTTTATTTCTTTTATTGCTTGGGCTATTTGTTCCTGTGTGGCATCGGTTCTCATTATTATCATTTTCCCCACTCCTCACCTTGTTGTTTAGCCTTTAAGCAATAGCCTATCGTCAACGAACTTCTTACCGCTGGCTTGTTCAAAGGCAGCTACAAGGTCGTTAACAGTAAGCCCAGTTTTTTGCTCTTGGTTTAGGTCAACTACAACCCTGCCTTCGTGCATCATAATTAGTCTATTTCCATAGCGTAGTGCCAGCTCCATATTGTGGGTAACCATTAGCGTGGTTATCTTTTCCTTCTTCACAATCATCTCGGTTAAATCAAGCACTATCTGGGCTGTCCTAGGGTCTAAATTGGCGATATGCTCATCAAGTAGTAGCAGCGCCGGCTTACTTATTGTCGCCATTACCAGAGCTACCGCTTGCCTTTGTCCACTGGAAAGCGTGCCCACCAGGGCATTTAGCCTACCTTCTAACCCCAACCCTAGAGGAGCCAAAGCCTGGCGGAATAGCTCTCTGCGCTGTTTATTGCTGGCTTTCCTTAGTCCCCTTGGTTGCCCACGTAGCACAGCCATAGCTAGGTTCTCCTCTATAGTCATCTTGCCTGCTGTGCCTGTGTTAGGGTCCTGATATACCCTGCCAACATATGCTGCATGCTTATATTCACTCAAGCCGGCAATATCAGTACCATCAACGATAACCTTGCCTAGCCGTTCCGGAGGGAAGACACCGGCAACAACATTAAGCAGAGTAGTTTTTCCAGCGCCATTGCTGCCAATAATGGTAACATAGTCTTCAGCGTTGACATCTAGATTGATATTATCTAGGGCAATAACTTCATCTATTGTGCCTTTAGAGAATATCTTGGTTACTCCCCTAAGCTGTAATAAACTCTTATTTTCGCTCATTCCAGCATCTCCGCTTACCACCTCGTCGCCGGGGGCATCCACTCGTGGCGTATCTTCTTCTGTATGAATGGGATGGCTAGGGCGGCAATCACCAGTAGTGCCGTGATCAGTTTCAAATTGCCCGGGGGTAAGCCAACCCTGAGGGCAATAGTTATGAACAAGCGATAGAGGAAGGTGCCAGTAAGTGCCGCCAGCAGCATTGAAGTAACCCCCCGGGGGTGAATTAGTGCCTCACCGATTATTACTGCTGCCAAGCCCATTACAATCATCCCTATCCCCATATTTACATCGGAGAATTGCTGGTTTTGGGCTACCAGCGCACCAGACAGGGCAACCAGACTGTTAGAAATAGCACACCCGAGCAGTATATTCTTATCGGTATCTACGCCTAGACTACGTACCATCTGCTCATTATCACCGGTTGCCCTCAATGCCAGACCAATCTCAGTGCGCAGAAACCAGTTCAATAGCATGAAAACGATGAAGGCTATCACCGCAAACACGATGATGACCAAAATGGTGCTTCGTGCAGTTCCAAACCAACCGGCAATACTATCAAAGATTGTTATATCGCGCAGCAGTGGGGTATTTGGTCTTCCCATGATTAGCAGGTTTATGGAATAGAGGCCGACCATCATAAGAATGCCAGCCAATAAAGCCGGCAGCCTCAGCTTGGTATTGAGTAGCCCGGTTATTGAACCGGTAGCTAATCCACCGACAAAGGCGGCTGTAGTTGCCAGGAAAGGATTATAGCCCCCGGCAATCATGACGGCTACAATAGAGCCGCCGACAACAAAGCTGCCATCTACAGTAAGGTCGGGAAAGGCAAGCACACGGAGGGTTAGAAATACGCCACTAGCAACGAAGGCGTATACTAACCCTTCAGAAATTGAAGTGGTTAGGATGCCCTGTATCATGGGAGACAACATTTGTCTATCTCCAAGAATAATGTAGTAGCCTCAGCCTCAAGCGGGGGGACAGAATATTACTGTCCCCCCGGTTTCCGAATCATTACCGATGTCTTGGTCTCACTATTCTACTACTCTATCAGCCTTATTAATAACCGATTGGGGAATGGTTATGCCCATTCTCTCCGCTGCCCCGGGACTAACTACCAGCTTGCAAGCTTCGGCAGCGCACATTACAACTGGAATATCACCGGGGGATTCACCCTCCAGTACTCGAATAGCATAGCGTCCTGCCTCCTGGCCTATCCAGTAGTAGTCGGCACCAAAACCGCCAATGCAACCCCGGTCAACCATATCTCCTGTGGAGCCAAAGAAGGGTATCTTGTTCTCTTCAGCGACGGCAATTATAGCCTCAAGCCCGGAGACAGCAGTATTGTCGGTGGGAATGTAGATTACATCGCACCTGCCGATTAGGGAATTGGCTGCGGTTGCCACCTCGGCTGTTGTCGAGCAACTTGCCTCTACCAGCTTTTCAATACCAACATCCGCCATAAGCTCCTTTATCTGCCCTACCTGCACAACCGAGTTCGGTTCGCCGGCGTTGTAAATCACCCCGAGCACTGTAGCATCAGGGCAAATCTCTTTAATCATCTCCATCTGGGGCTTCATGGCGGCCATATCACTGACGCCAGTTACATTGGCATCAGGACGAGGTGCATCCCAGGTAGACACAATCCCAGCTGCGGCTGGAGCAGTGCAAGTGCTGAAAATCACAGGGATATCAGTTCCTTCAGCGGCACCGACACAGGCTTGAGCATTTGGAGTGGTGATAGCATGAATTAGATCCACCTTTTCCGAGACAAACCGGTCAGCAATTGTCTTGGCTAGAGACATATCGCCCTCAGCACACTGGAAGGTATACTCTACCGTCACTCCCTTATCCCTCGCCCAGCTGTCCACTACTTCGTGAAATCCGCTTTGGTCAGCTGCCAGGTCGGGGTGCTCAATTATCACACACTCACCAATCCGATACACCTTTTCTGGAGCCGGAGCTGGTGCCGGAGCAGCGCATCCTGCCATGAAAGGTAGCGCTGTTAACACTAAGGCTAAACATAGACTGCCTAACAATACTAATAAGCCTTTCTTCTTCACTTAAAAGCCTCCTTTGAAATTTTTCTGCCAAGATTTTATCTAAAAACCTGCCATCTATCACCCCCTTCACTCTTAGATACTAGCGTCCTCTCAAAATCCTTCTTGTAGAATTTCCGCCAATTCCTCTTTGCTCAGGTCGGCTATCCCAAGCTCGGTGAGTGACCTTCCCTGCTTATAGTAATCTGTCTGGTTTATCACCGAAGCTAATTTGATTATAGCATCAATAATCGGGATGTTAACGTTGAACTTGTGTGCCAACTGCGCTATAGGCACTAGCCCGTAGGGAACATCCTCGGTTATATACCTACTTCTCATTGACGAAGGTCCGGTAATATTGGTAACAACACCCTCTTTATCAAAGGGTGCTTTAAAGTAGACCGACATAATAGTACTTTTTGACCAGAATGCCTCCTCAGGGTAGTCAAGCATTTTTATGTCTATAGCACTGGCTACGCTGGCAACTTCTTCATAGACTGCCTTAATCGCTCTAGCTACTGATAGAGTGGTGCCGTGCTTATAGAAGTAAAAATCCTTGTGTAAGGTATCAATCCAGCCTGCATTTAGAACTGCCCCAGCCGGGTGGACAATCGGGTTTAGATTGTTTAAAGAAGTAGCCAGCACATTCTCGCTAGGCACTACCGGGTAGATATCCTTCAAGTCGTTGATAACCTTATCCTTATTCCTTGCTGGAAATGTGGCTAGTAGTAGCTTCCAAGCGTCAACGAATATCCTCACTTTGCCTGGGGCGTCTAGTCTACACCCCCAGGGAAGGGTATGGCACTCAGCCAGAGTAATGTCTCTCTTTATCCCCCTTTCTTTCAGCATATTAGCCAATAGTAGCGCAGAGTAGTTTCCTGGCCACATAACTATGGTCTGCCCATCTTCTAAGTAGGGCATTATAGAGTCAAAGAAGCGCTTATGTCCAATGGCTGGTATTGCCATCATAATATAGTCAACACCCTTTATCGCCTCTTCAAAATCTGTTGTTGCTTTATGTAGCTCAACAATCCTCTCCTCCCCCCAAACATCGATGAGACATATACCCTGCCGTTCAAGGGTGGTGCTGAAGCTATCCCTGAATTCAGGCGCTTCGCACATAATTACGTCAAAACCTTTTAGCGTTAGGTCAGCAGCCATGGCATGAGCACCATTTCCTCCGCCTAACACCGCTATTTTCTTTGCCAGTCCCATTTACCTATCTAGCCCACTCTATTCGACTCGATTTCTAAACAACAAAGAACCCCCGCTTGGGAGGGTTCTCTTTTAACTTTTCTACTTCAAATTTGTTGTCGGTTGATGAATCTACATTAAGCCTCCCAAGCGCACCTAGTGCGCCCCGTAAATGTGAAGGTCGTATAATACACTTGGAGGAAGGCAATATAAACTGACATACTTTATACCTAGCTTTACTCGATTCACTATACCAGAAGAGATATTGTTTGTCAACCAATAGTAACAGCCCTACTGGGATAGGTTACGCCAAGGTGAACGCAGACAGGGGTAGTGGGTGGCTCTATCGGTGCCTCGCCCCTTCTGGCTATGGCGTCTAGTCATGGCTGTAACTCTTGGAAAAGGTCAGAACAGAAGCTATCCATAATGGGGGGTGAAGATTTATCGGATAGGTTAGTATGAAGGGGAGTGATGGAGATATTACCTTGCTCTATTGCCCATATATCTGTTCTCTCATCCTTATCCTTATTTATTCCCTGCCGTACCAGCCAGTAGTATTTACGTACTCCGTCATGTCCTTCCTCAACCGTGTCGGTATGGCTTCTGCTGGCCAGCCGGGTAATCTTTATCCCCTTGATTTTTGTTAACGGCAAATTAGGCAGGTTCACATTAAGGAGAATATTCATGGGCAAGGCACCAGAGTCAATCTTTTTGGCTAGTAATGCAGCTAATTTAGCCGCATTATCCAGGTGGAGGCTATCCACTGTAGCTACCGAGATGGCAAAGGCGGGGAAACCATGCAGGTAGCCTTGCACGGCAGCGCCCACTGTTCCTGAAATAAGCACATCATCACCCAGATTTGGTCCCTGGTTTATACCCGAAATGACTAAGTCTACCTTGTTCTTAAACAGCTTACCTAAAGCCAAGATAACACTATCAGCCGGAGTGCCCTCTACCGAGTAGGCTTCCACTTCTGACACCAGAGGGCGCACACTTTGCACCCTTAGCGGTTGGTGCAGGGTAACGGCGGTGCCTACAGCACTCTGCTCCCTGTCTGGAGCTACGACTACCACCTCGGCAATGTTCTTTAGCTCTTTGACTAGTATCCATAACCCCTGGTAAAATATTCCGTCGTCATTAGTTACCAGTATTTTCATGTGTGACCTCTTTATGTTGCCTAGTTTATCATGGCAGGGATAACGAGGGCAAAGAGTCAGTCAGTAGAAATCTATTTGGCTGAATTTGAGCTCTGCCACTAGGGACACAGTTGCTTATCTAATATCTAAAGCCGGCAGCATAAAAATGTCATAACTTTGTAATTTTTTTTCTCCCGTATTTTATGACTCCGTGAGTTTCTATCTGCTACCATGATGAGGTGTAATCTGAAGGAGGGCAGAATGTAGGGTTGAAGCCGGTTAAACGAAACCATCACTTATCAAGAACAAAGGAGAGGAGAGGAGCTAATGAGAAGGGTTTTAGTAGCAGCATTGATAGCCCTACTCTTGATGTCGGGACCGCTAGTGGGTTGTCAAGGAGTGGTGGTAAAAGGTTCCGGGAACTTGGCTACGGAAGAATTCAATTTCAGCGATTTTACCCGCGTTGAGGTAGGAAGCGCCTTTGAGGTTGAAGTTGTCCAGTCTGGTTCATACAGCGTTAGCGTAACTGCGGACGACAACCTATTCGACTATATCCAGGTTTCCAAGCAGGGCACAACATTGAAAATACGTCTCAAAACGGCGCAATACATTGCCACCACCACAATGGCTGAAATCACCATGCCCCAGCTTCGTGGCCTGGACCTTTCCGGGGCGACACGGGGCACTGTTTCCGGCTTCAGTTCCACGGAGAGTCTTGACATTGAGGTGTCGGGAGCAAGCTCCCTGAACCTGGTGGAAATGTCAGCCGGCGATGTCAAGTTTGACATCTCTGGGGCGAGCAAGGTTACCGGCGACATAGCAGCCGGTGATGCCGACTTTGACGTATCAGGAGCCAGTACCGTCCAGTTGGAAGGCTCAGCCAGCGACATAGTAGTCGAGGCCAGCGGTGCCAGCCACGCGAAACTCGCTGGTTTCCCGGTTAATAATGCCGATGTCCGTCTCAGTGGTGCCAGCACTGGTACGGTGAACCTGGACGGCAAACTGGACGCTGATCTAAGTGGTGCCTCAAAACTTGAGTATATAGGTGAGCCCACCATGGGCAACATTAATACGTCTGGTGCCTCCACACTGAGCAAAAAATAGAATCAAAGATTTAAGGAGACACAGAAATGGCAAAACAAATGACTGAAGAGCAAATCTATGAGGAGGCCAAAAAGAGGGTTAAGGCAAAGCGAGACTTCTGGGGCCACTTAATCTTCTATGCGGTGGTAAACATCATTTGCTTCTTAATATGGGCGCTTGGTGATAGAGGGTACCCTTGGTTCCTCTGGGTCTTGGGTCCCTGGGGTATTGTTATCATATTGCCCCACTATTTGCGTGTCTTTGTCTTTGGAGGTAAATCGGAGAAAAGAGCAATAGAAAAGGAAGCGGAGCGCATAGGAAAAGAGCAGGGCTAGCTCTTATGACTTCTATTTGGAATGAGTCTGAAAAAGGAGGACGTCAAGGACAATGCTTTTAATTATGGGGCATATCTGGTTAATTTTGGGCCTTTACCTCTTTGCATGGGGCCTTAAAATACCACTGCCACCTGGGAGCAGTAAAAAAAAGGCGGCTCTACATGCTCTCTGGCCTACTTTCGGGGGATTGTTATTGATTGGAGTAGCGGGTTGCAACCTATACGGAGCAACATTTTTGGGGAAATACTGGTTCAGTTAAATCATAGCGGGCCCTAGTGCTCTAACCGATGCCACCAAAGACTCCGTTCTCATAATACTGGGAAAAACCAAGGCACTTTAATCGCCAATTGTGGCAGTTGTTAACGAAGGAGGAAAGTATGTTAAAACACTTTATTCAATGGCTAGCCGTCATGCTGATTATAATGTTGGGGACAGTGTTTGCTGCTATGCCCGTTGTGGCAGCTGATCTTCGCAGTGGAGATACCGTAACTGTTGCCAGTGGAGAGGTAGTGGATGGTGACCTCTATGTGGCCGGGAGTGACATTATCATTGACGGCACCGTAAACGGTGATATTTTTGGTGCTGGCCGGTCGCTCATCATCAATGGCACGGTTAATGGCGGTGTTTCATTTGCTGGGCAGACCGTCACCGTGAACGGCGAAATCGCTCATGGTGCGCGGCTGGCGGGAACAACCATCGATGTTAATGGCAATATTGACGGTGATCTATTGGCAGCAGGAACCACTGTTAATGTCGCCAGCACAGCTAGAATTGGCGGTGACTTCCTTTTTGGTGCATCTACAGTCCGCATTGACGGAGCTGTTCAGGGCTACATCAAGGGTGGTGGAGGTGAAGTAATCGTGACTAACGGAGTAGTGGGAGACATCGAACTAAATGTTGACCGTCTGACCATAGCTTCTACGGCCAATATTCAGGGTAACCTTACCTATACTAGTGAAAACGAAGCTGATATTCAGTCCGGTGCTCAAATCGGGGGTGCAACCACTCATAAGCTGCCCGAGGTAAGAATTCCAGCTAAGGCGGCTCCGTTCTTTGGGATAGGCGGTAAGGTGATAGCTTTCCTGATGACACTGCTAGTCGGCATTGTGATTATCCTTGTTGCCCCGATAAGGGCGGCATCAGTAGCTGCTTCCATACGACATAAGCCGTGGTTGAGCCTGGGCTGGGGGGCTATTATCTTATTTGCCACTCCTGTTGCTGCCATAATAACGCTCATTACGGTTGTCGGTGTGCCGGTAGCTTTAATTGGCCTGACTCTCTACGGAATAGCGATTTATCTCAGTCAGATAGCTGTTGGTTTGTTTATTGGGTATTGGATAATCAGCTCTTTCAGCAAGGTAGAATCTAGAGGTGTTTTGATTGGAGCCCTAGCTCTAGGGTTTGCTATTCTAACGCTCCTGAAGCTCATACCGTACATTGGCTTTCCTTTATGGCTGGCTACAGTCCTTTTCGGCATCGGGGCGATGGTATTGTCCGAAAAAACGCTTAGAGCTAAGGTTCAACAGCCAGAGCCAGCTTCATCCTAGAAACCCTTAATACAGAGCATTACGAGTTAAGGAGGTAAAGAAATGGCAAAACAAATGACTGAAGAACAAATCTATGAGGAGGCCCAAAGAAAAGTAAAAGCAAAGAAGGGTTTCTATGGTAGCTTTGCCGCCTATGCAACTGTAAATATTATTCTGGTAATCGTATGGGCGTTATCTGGTGGAGGGTATCCATGGTTTCTTTGGCCACTAGGAATATGGGGTGTTTTCGTGCTGTTCCATTACTTACGCGTCTTTGTTTTTGAAAGGAAAGGGGATATAGGAGCTATAGAAAAAGAAGCCGAGAGGATAAAAAGGGAACAAAGATAGCCCTCTTTTTTCTATTTAGCATATCGGCTTCTGAGACATATATATCCCTTCCTGTGTATAGGGGAATTATTTCCTCAATGCACAATATGACGTTATGTTAGAAGAAGTTCGCTGTGCGGTCAATGGTATTGCTGCCTAGGCGGTTGGCAAAATCGTCTTAACCCATGTATAATCATCTCATGATAGGGATGGGAAAGCCCCTACTATTTTGATACTCCTTTTGAATACCCGGGTTTGTTTGACGGTTATGCTCAAATTTAGCGCTAATCTAACAATGATGTTCAACGAGGTTGATTTTCTGGATCGCTTTGAGCGGGCATCTAGAGCTGGTTTCCAGGGAGTTGAATTTATGTTTCCCTATGAATGGGGGAGGGATGAGCTAAGCGAGAAGCTGGATAAGCATGGTCTTGAAATGGTGTTGCACAATCTGCCGGCTGGTAACTGGGCTGCCGGTGAGCGTGGCATCGCTTGCTTGCCGGAACGAGTGGGGGAATTCCAGGAAGGCGTGGGACTGGCTATAGACTATGCTAAAGCTTTAAAATGTCCTCGTTTGAATTGTCTTGTGGGAATAACGCCCAAGGAGGTGCCGGCAGAAAAGGTCCGCCAGAAACTGGTGGATAACCTTAGATTTGCCGCAACCGCTCTGGAAAAAGAGGGCATCTCCTTATTGGTCGAGGCGCTGAATGACCGAGATGTTCCCGGATTTTATCTTGTACATACACAGGACGCTGTACAGTTGGTTAGGGAAGTCAATCATGCCAATCTTTGGCTTCAATATGATATCTATCACATGCAGGTAATGGAGGGTAATCTAACGAAAACCATTGTGGATAACCTTGGCCGGATCGGGCATATTCAGCTGGCGGATAACCCGGGGCGGCATGAGCCAGGAACTGGTGAAATTAACTTCACTAACCTGCTTCATTCCATTGATGAGGCGGGATATGGTGGCTGGATTGGCTGTGAATACAAGCCTGCCGGCGTGACCGAGGACGGCCTGGGATGGGTCAAACCTTACCTTAAGCAAGGAGGAGAATAATGGCAAAACTTGGATTTATTGGGTTAGGAATAATGGGTAAACCGATGGCCAGCCACCTGATAGCTGCCGGGCACACTGTCCATGTCTGCGACCTGGTCTCGGAGCCGGTAAAGGAGCTGTGCTCGCTAGGTGCCAAGGCATGTAGTTGCTGCAGAGATATAGCACAAGAATCCGATATAATCTTTATCATGGTACCGGATACACCCGATGTGGAAGTTGTCCTGTTTGGCAAGGATGGTATTGCCGATGGTATCAGACCAGGTTCTATCGTGGTAGATATGAGCTCCATATCCCCGATCGCTACCAAGGAGTTTGCTAAAAGGCTTGGTGATTTGGGGGTGAAGATGCTCGATGCCCCTGTTTCCGGCGGCCAAGTAGGCGCGGAAAAGGGCACCCTTTCCATCATGGTCGGCGGTGAGCGCGAGGTGTTCGAACAGGTTAAACCTTACTTTGGACTTATGGGCAAGAACATCGTTCACGTCGGCGAGAATAATGGAGACGGTCAGACCTGCAAGGTGGCTAACCAGATTGTGGTGGCACTGACAATTGAGGCGGTTGCTGAAGCTCTCTTGTTTGCCTCTAAGGCAGGCGCTGATCCCAGAAAAGTAAGGGAGGCACTACTTGGAGGCTTTGCCCAAAGCCGAATTTTGGAAATACACGGGCAGCGAATGATTGAGCGCAACTTTGAGCCTGGTTTTCGCACCCGACTACACCAAAAGGATCTGAATCTAGCCTTGCAAGCAGCGCGCAGTCTGAGGTTAAGCTTGCCTGGCACATCTATTGTGCAGGAATTACTTAATGGGGTTGCCGCTCAAGGTGGTAGTGACCTAGACCATTCTGCCATAGTGCTCGCGCTGGAAACGCTGGCTAATCACAAGGTGAGCGGATAAGCATCTGATAAGGTAGTGTTGTGACTACATTCTGTAAGTTCAGCAGGGTACATTTCTGATTTCTGGGGAGGCAAGCAAAAAGGGCGAGCTACTGGCTTCTCGTAGCTTTTTGCTAGAGCGAATTGTACAATAGACAGAAGTTTTAGTCTGGCCTTCAGCATCCCTCAGCAACAAGGTTCGAGTCGCTTTAGGTGG
>Ga0209986_10003115_pt1 | contig 14720 bp, 13 predicted proteins | sample BlataG_FD_183168 | JGI IMG/M metagenome (GOLD analysis project Ga0209986, IMG submission 183168) | Deep subsurface microbial communities from Black Sea to uncover new lineages of life (NeLLi) - Black_00105 metaG (SPAdes) (version 2) | ecosystem: Environmental > Aquatic > Marine > Oceanic >...
TACCACCGGTATTGGGTCCCTGGTCTCCATCGTATACCCGCTTATAATCACAAGCCGCTACCATAGGGATGACAGTGTTGCCGTCAGTAAAAGCGAAGGCACTCATCTCTTTCCCCGATAGGCACTCTTCAATAACCACCTTGTCGCCAGCAGCACCAAAGGCTCTGGACTCCATGATGTTGGCCAGAGCCGCTAAAGCTTGTGGGATTGAATTGGCTACGGTTACTCCTTTGCCGGCAGCCAGCCCGTCTGCCTTAACCACCAGGGGTAGCGGCTGCTGCTGGATATATTCTTTGGCCTGGGTATAGTCAGCAAAGCTGGCGCTTCGGGCGCAGGGGATACCATACTTCTGCATAAGCTCCTTGGCGAATACCTTGCTTGACTCTATCTGTGCAGCTTTCTTGGTCGCACCAAAAATAGGAATACCTACACCTTGGAAGGAATCAACAATGCCGTCAGCTAAAGGCGCCTCTGGCCCAACAACCACCAGCTCAATACTCTTTTCTTGAGCCATTTTAACCAGTGCCTCTATATTAGTCGGACTAATGTCCAGGTTATGAGCCAGTCTGGCTGTGCCAGCATTGCCCGGAGCTACGTAAATCTCATTAACTTTAGGGCTTTGGGCTAGTTTCCAGACCAGGGTATGTTCCCGAGCCCCACCGCCAACAACTAGAATCTTCAGAGTTCACCCCGTGATGTTTATTGCTTGAGCTACCGTTTAATCCTATGTTTTCCTTATCAATGCCATTATGCCGGCGACAAATAAACCACCAAAAAGAAGGGTGATGGCAACAATGCCTCCCTCTATGGCTATGACGCCTCGAGTGTGTGAGAGTGGTGAGTGCCAAGGAGTGCCCAAGAACACAGAGGAGAGGTCTATCCCATATTGCCAGAGACCAATTAACACGCCGACTAAAACCAAGCCAGACACGACGACAAGGATTCTTATTATCATCGTTTCATTCACGGCTTTCTTCTATGCTACCATTTATCGAGCTTCGCCCGTCCAGCACTATGAAATACCTGCCTATCCCAAAGCTATTTTAACGTAGCCTTGTGATATATCATGAGTATAGTAGAGAGTAAGCCCCTCGCCAACAGGAGCCAGTTGATAGACCAGAGTTCCCCTTAACTGGTCACCAGCAGGCACAGTTCCATTAGGCAGGGGGTAGTTACCCTCAGCCGAGATGTCAATTTGTGCCGTATTTCCCTCTTCGTCCTCAACCAAAAAGGACATTAGAAAGTCAACCCTTATATCCTCACAGCCTTCCGAGTTATCAATTAGCACGTTGATATAGCCTAAGTCTCCCCGTCTTTCAAATGATTCAACCATAATAGAAGCCCCGTTGCCGATGTCAACCATTTTGCCTACTTCGGGTAAGCTAGGTTCTGGTGGGGGTGTTGGCTCAGGCACTGGTGTCGGTGTTGGAGTGGGGGCACATGCCCCAAGAGCAAGCATGATAGTCACAAGTAAAATTCCTATAGTCTGTGTTTTAAGCATAGTGTAAAAATTTTCTAGCCTTCATTAAAGGTTCTCTACCAACCTCACCCCCTGTGTCCCCCTCTCCTTGAAAGGAGAGGGGGAAGGTTGGGTTTTGAAGGGGGCGAAACCCCTTCAAACTACCCTTACTCCCACTCTATGGTTGATGGGGGCTTGGAGGTTATATCGTAGACAACACGGTTGACTTCAGGCACTTCATTAACTATGCGGTTGGAAATCCGACCCAGCAGGTCATAGGGGAGACGCGACCAGTCAGCCGTCATGGCATCATCGCTGTTTACGGCACGGATAGCAATCAGATAGCCATAGGTTCTATAATCACCCATCACTCCCACGCTTTTGACATCGGTGAGTATGGCAAAGCTTTGCCACAGTTGCCGATACAGCTTTGCCTTTTTAATCTCGTTCATTACAATCCAATCAGCCGCCCTAAGTATCTCAAGCTTTTTCTTGGTTACCTCGCCGATAATTCGAATGGCTAAGCCCGGTCCGGGAAACGGCTGGCGCCACACCATCTCTTCAGGTAGACCTAAAGCCAGTCCTACCTGGCGCACCTCATCCTTAAATAGGTTGCGCAGAGGTTCAAGCAGGTTGAGCCTCATCTTAGCCGGCAAGCCACCAACATTATGGTGGGTTTTTATCTTAGCTGAGGCTCTGCTCCCTGAAGAAGCACTCTCAATGACGTCTGGGTAGAGGGTTCCCTGAGCCAGGAATTCAACCTTGCCTATCTTTTTAGCTTCCTTCTCAAACACTCTGATGAATTCTTCACCTATAACCTTGCGTTTCATCTCTGGGTCTACTACCCCTTTTAAGCGGCTGAGGAATCTTTCGCTGGCATCAACATGATTAATGTTCATTCCTAGATTGAGTCGGAAGACATTGAAGGTTCTTTCGACTTCTTCACGCCGTAGTAACCCATGATTAACATAGATGCAGGTAAGTTGGTCCCCAATAGCTCGGTGGATGAGAGTGGCTACTACTGCCGAATCAACTCCCCCGGAGAGGGCACTGATGACCTTGCCTTTGCCTACCTGCTTTCTAATTGTAGATATACTCTCCTCTATGAAGCTGCCTACCGTCCAGTTCCCCTGGCGACCGCATATCCGATAGACGAAATTCTTAAGAATAGTCTTGCCTTCGGGGGTATGGGCTACCTCAGGGTGGAATTGAAGACCGAATATTCCCTCCCCATTACCCATAACAGCAACGGGTGAATTTTCGGTATAGGCCAAGGCAGTAAAACCAGGTGGCATTTCTTCAATTCTATCACCATGACTCATCCATACCGGAGACGAGGCAGGTAAATCAGTAAATAATGGTGAGTCTACATCGCTCAGGTAAAGGATAGCGTGACCATACTCGCGCTTTGTGCCTGGTGCCACCGTTCCGCCTAGCTGTTTGGTGAGAACCTGCATCCCATAGCAGATGCCCAATATTGGCAAGTGGCTTTCATAAATATAGGCCGGCGCCAGAGGAGCACCAGGCTCGTAGACACTGGCTGGCCCCCCGGAGAGGATAAATCCCCTGGGATTCAGTGAGGCTATCTTTTCCCAGGGAGTATCATAAGGTAGTAACTCGCAATATACCTGGCACTCACGGACCCTTCGGGCGATTAGCATGCTGTATTGTGAGCCAAAGTCAATAACTATAATAGCCTCACGCTCAGCAGGGGATATAGCTTCTTCAGAGGCAACGGGCTGCTCGCCACTTATCTCCTTGGCAATCTCTAGATAGGTGGAGACTTCAATATCATCACTGGTAGCTACTCGGTGACTTTCACTTGACGGTTGCTTTGATTTGCCTTCTGCCTCATCCATTTATCAAAGATTATCACTGTGGTATGCCAATGTCAATGAACGTCTTTCAGTGTCATTCTCAACAACACCTCGTCGATTCTAGTTCTAAATCGGTAGCGAAAATAGCAACCAAATGACGATTTGTTCACGTGAATATGTTTTGGTATTCTATACGAACCATCGGGACTAAATTGACGACAACGAAATAATCAAATAGTATATAGATCATTGACCAGTGCTAGAAAGAGGAGGTTCGCGTTATGAGCGCAGTAGAAAAGGGTGATATCAATATTCGGCCTATGGAACGCAGAGATATTTTCCCTGTTTTAGCTATGTTTAAGAAAATGCCCGATGCCCGAGGCGCACTTACCCATAGGGATTTGACTAGCTGGAGTCTGGGCAAAGAACGTGACGCGAGTTTTGTTGCTGAAATTGATGGGCAGATAGCTGGCTTACTCTTGGCAAGGTTCACCTTTCTAGGCATACCGGTTGCTGAGGTATGCTCCATTCAAGTCATAGTTGTTGACCCCGACCACCTCCGGCAACGTATTGGCGCCAGCTTGGTAAATGCGGTAATAGAGCGCTGCTATGCTGAAGGAGTTAGCACGGTGCGCGCTTTCCTTGATGGAAAGAATTGGCAGCTGAAGAATTTCCTGGAGAATATAGACTTCAAACCAAGTGGCATCACCGAATATGTGAAGACTGTTGAAGTCTAAGCCAGCGCAAAAAACCACGGAGCTACTGCACAAAGAGGCAACTTGGCATACCTTTTCACTAGCCGGCATATATGCGCGGTGTGCCCCCTGCAGTCAATTGCACTTTCTAGTGTTTTGCGCATTAGAAGGCACCAACCAAACAAAACAAGTCTTTGGCTATGTTGACAGGGCTATTAATCAGGGATAGGATTTCACTAAATGAGGCGGGAAGGCCAGATAATATGAGAAGGAGTGAGGTCAAGTTATGATAATCAAAATCAAATGTCCTAAATGTGACACCGAGGGTAGTTTCTCCTTGGCTGAGTCAAGCTATCAGGGTCCGTACCGGTGCTGGAAATGCAGGGAGCTGTTCACCATCAGAATGGAAAATAACGAGCTGAAGTCCTGCGAACCGCTTAGCTCGGAAGAATTCGATAGACAGCAAGAAATGGAAGCCTTGAAAGCCAAATTCAAACGGCACTAGCTGATACAGGCCAAATACCACCCCCTCTCCAAATTGGTTTATTATCGGAGTCTTATCCGGCTATACAGATACCCACTGTCCCACAGTGGCTACAGCCCGGCCTGTCCCAAAGTGCTCGGTAAAAATACGGAAATAGTGTAGCTCTTCCTTACTACGAATTATGGAATATTTGGTTTGTGCCTCGGCTAATTCGTGGTCAGAGAGGTGTCGGTCAAAGTAGGCTGGTAGCACGCCAGCCGAGCCCGAACCCTGGGAAAATTCCAGTTTAGGCCGCCACACTATAGATTCGGGTAGCCGGGCTTGGTAAGCTTTGCGGAAAATCCACTTCTCAGTCTTGCCATTTCCCTCAGGCTTTTGTTTGTATTGAGGGGGTATTGCCATGGAATACTGTAGCAATTCTCCTGATATCAACGGGGCAACAACACGGACGGAGTTGCCCATATTCATGCGGTCGAGTCGTAACGAGGCATTATTATGTAAGAAACCTAGGCATTCCATTTGCTTGGCAAACAATTCTTCGGTAGGGCAAGACTCCAGATATTTATATCCGCAAAATATCTCATCGCCGCCCTCGCCAGAGAGCAGTATCTGGATACCCTGCTCTTTGGCATATCGTGAGATAAGATAGTTGGAGGCGGCACTTCTTACCAGTGACGGGTCAAAGCTCTCCAGACAATAGACTACCTCGGGCAGAATATCCAATACCTGCTGAAGGTCAACAATGAGTTCGTGATGTTCAGAGTCTATATGATTAGCCACGATGCGAGCCGATAGGACATCACTGGTCTCGCCAACACCAAGAGCAAAGGTCTTCAACCTAGCGTTGTCTCCGAATTTCTCCTTATATGCTTTGCTGCCAATGTAGCCAATAACGCTGCTATCTATTCCCCCGCTAAGCAGAGCGCCGGTAGGTACCGAGAAGTCAATTCGGTTGTTAAAGCTTCGTTGGATGATTTCTCGTATATCGCTGGCCATCGTATCAACATCGTAGTCCCAGAATTTGGGTGGGCTTTGTGGTAGCTCAGAAAATCTGGTAAACTGGCCACTCTGGTTCATGTAATGCCCGCTGGGGAACTCATAAACGTCCCCGGTTACCGGCAGTATCCCCTTGAGTTCAGAGGCTAGATACAGGGTATCGTCTTTCCAGCCATAGAATAGAGTTTTGATGCCGAGTAGGTCACGAGCGGCAAAGAGGTCTTGCCCATCATAGATGACTAAGGCAAAGATGGCGTCGTTCAGATATTTGAGCATTTGCTTGCCATATTCTTCATAGAGCGCCAGCAGTAATCGCTCCTCTTTATAAGCTCCATCCGGTATACGATGTTGGTGAGCCAGCTCAGACCAATTGGCGATCTGACCATCATAACATACCACGAGGTTCGGGTTGCTGGTGCTTCGGATGGGAATATTACCACCATCGGCAATGGCGCCATCTGCCTGGAGGTAGTTCTGAGCCATGATAGTACGGCCACTTTCATATATCCCTGAGACATATGGGCCTCTATGGGCAATTTTATGCATCATGGCTGCTACTTCAGTTCGATTTGCGTTACCATAGGCAACCGCCAATCCACTCATCTGGGGAAATCCTCCTCATCTACCGTGCCAGATTGTGTAGAAGCTATTTCACAATTTCGAAGATAACCACTAACCCATGGCCGCAGCCGAGTCCCTTTTGTAGCCCCATCTCGAGTTCCCTGAGACAGTAACCAAGTTGTGGCTCAATCAGGCTAGTCCGCGGGTTTCCTATCTTTACTCCATCGGCACTTCTGATAATCCTCTTCATCGAGGCGAGGGCTCTTCTGACAACGCCGGGTATCCTTGCCGGAGCTTCTGGGACAGTCCCTCGTTCCAGTAGTGCCTTAGTGCCGGCGGTGAGGTAGTTCCACCACCCGGCGAGTTCACCGTGGTAGGCGTTGACTTCATCGAAGCCACTCATGGGAACATAGTTGACCAGTAACTTATCGAGGTCTGTGGGCACATTGAACTCAAAAAGTGAATTCACCAGCCCACGCAAGGGTTGGGCATGGGGATTATATCGTGCTGTGTCCATGTGCCGACCGACGAATGAAGAGCGGTCAGCCAGCTTGCGCAGAGTAAGAACTCCACCAGTCTTCTTTCTTGCCTGATGGTAGATATGCTGCGCCTCTGCCCGCCCAATTATCCTCAGCGGAAAGGTTGTCAAATCTCGCTTCTGCCTCTCACCATCATCGTATAAATAGGAGATGGCATAGTCCATCCACTGGTTATTCTTCAAGTCCCTAGTCCATAGTGTCTGCCACTCATATGAATAACGCCCCAGCCAGTCGATGACGATGAGGGCACCGTTATCGGAGTGCCTGGCGATCTTGTTCAGAATTTGTATCGTTTGTTCATCTGTGTTATGGGAAAATGTACCATAGTTGGCAAGATAAACGTCATAGGGCGGTTCTTCAGTAAATGGATAATTGTTGAAGTCCGAGACGACGAATTCCATGTTTTGTTGATTTCCATAGACGTCCTGTGCCTGTCTTACCAGCCCCCGGTTGATATCAACCCCTTTATAGAGCTCAAGCATGGCTGGTTGAATAAGTCGAGCATTAGGCTGCAAAATCGAGGGCTGGCTGTTATCAATGCTGGTAATGAATTCAAAGCCGTCCCCGCTACCACAACCCATGTCCATTATTCGCAGCTTTTGGCGGCGGTCCTTTTTCCGGGTCACCAGCCGTTCCAGGTAAGGACGTAAGTACAATCCCAGTTGTTCGTCCTCCCAGAAACGGCGCACATTATCATATTTGCCCAAGAGCCCACCGGGTTTCTGGTACTGACCACTTGTTAACGCCTCACTATATGCGTCGATTTCCTGAGTCATTAGCCTCTCCCGCTATCGCTTGAAGCCAAGGATTCCACCACCGCTACTGCCTGAAAGCCATCAGCACCGTAGCCATCAGCGCCAATGCTTTTAGCAAACTCCTCCGAGACAGGCGCTCCACCAATAATTACCTTCACGCTGTTTCTGAGTCCGCTATCCTTAAGAGCCTGAATGGTCTCACCCATATGTGCCATGGTACTAGTTAGAAGTGCCGACAGACCAACGAATTGGGGGTTTTCAGTTTTTACGGCGGCAATAATAGTCTGCGGGTCAACATCATTTCCCAGATCCTTTACCGTATAGCCGGCTCCCCGAAGTAATATTGACACTATGTTCTTGCCAATATCATGGAGGTCTCCTTTCACAGTGGCAATAAGTATCTTACCTTTAGCAGTGATGCCACTCTGGCTCAGGTATGGCTCCAGTATTTCCATGGCAGCGCCTACTGCTTCCGCCGAGGCGAGCATGTCGGGAATATAGTACTCCTTGGCCTCAAATTTTTCACCGACCATGTTCATGCCCTCGGTAAGCCCTTTGTTGATAATATCGGCAACGCTGACATTCTGGGCAAGGGCTTGTTCAACCAGCTCAGTAACTCCTGACTGGCCTACCAGTCCTTCGTCCATGCCCTCGTCGTCTTTGGTTACTCTTCCCTGAATAACGTTTTCCTTGATTAAGCTGATTATATCCTCTGTCATCCTTCCTCTCCGTTCTTACCAGTCTCGTAGCCTGGGTAGAAGGCCAGGCACCTGCCGAAATACCATGTCTGTGGTTTCTTTATCTATATGCCGAGGCGGTAATGACAGTATTTCTTCCATCCTCTCCCGCGCCCGCAGCAGGGTCTCGTCGACCATCTCTTTGCCTTCAAAGGGGTATGGTGGGGTAATCTCACCGGAACGAAGCGCATTCCGGACAAACCGCACATAGAGCTTATGGGAGGTGGCCATAACCTTCCGTATCTGCTCCAGGCATTCCGAAACCATGTCATCAGTGAACATTGGTTGCTTAACAAATCTTCTTATCATGCCGATGTGAGTATTGTCTAGCACTGCCTGGACGGGGCAAAAGGTATTTGTCCGTTCCAGAAGACCAAAGGCATAGTGAAGGTATTGTGGGCCAGCTAGCGTCACCAGAATGTGGGAGAACAGCCTTTCCACCGAGGCCTGTATGCCAGGCACGTTTACATCGGAGACACCCCCGGTGGAATAGCACGGTAGACCATAATAGCGCGCCATCTGGATGCAGTCGATGTTATACTGGCTGAACTCAGGGACTCCATAGGAGTCGTTAAGGTTGTCCATATTCGCCCTGCCTGGCACGCTGCCATAGACCACGGGCGTTCCCTTGTTTACCAGTTGGGTTAGGACTATACCTGCTATAATCTCAGCGTTAATCTGGGCTACTATGCCTTCTTCCCTGATAGGGGCAGTGGAGCCCCCCTGAGGGGAACTGGAGATGACCAGCGGAATGCCCCTCCTGGCGACCTCTATTGCCGTCTGTGTAGTATCATTGACCAGCTGCAGGGGGCTTTTTATCACGCAGGTGATAAAAGAGATGATGGGGTTCTCCCTGAATCTTTCCTCACCACCGGCTATAATCTGAACCATCTTGACGACATTATCCAGCTGACCGAGTTTGGTTAGCCCCGACATCACATGCTTGGTGGTGTTGTTTAAAGAGGCGAAGAATTTATTAACGTCCTTATTATCGTCGTTAATATCACTATCCTGAATGTTAACCGTGCGCAGGAAACTATCCCAGGAGTCGAGGTGCTCACAGAGCTGTGCTGCCTTGGCTAGCCTGTCCACGGTGCCTTTTTCTATCCTGAACAGCGGAAACTCAACCGCATAGCTTGGCTCACGCTTGCTGACAAAAGTCTCCACATCCACATCCAGCCAGTTGTTGGCTTCGGAGCCTGAGGCGAAGCGGACTCTGGGTTCATTGCCATCAAGGATGAGGCAGTTATTCTCATCTCGTGCTCCCAGCTTCACCACCTTTGGTGTTGTCAGCAATGCTTCCGAAATAATCCTCTCTGGTATCTTGAGCAGCCAGCGAGGGGCACCCTCCTGCTTTATCGGCGTAACCTCAGCCCCAAAGTCACCGAAGACCTCAGCAGCGTTGCGGTTGAAACATACTATGCCCGGGTCAGTCAAGATGTCTAAAGAGGCCTGGTGTATCTGTTCTACCTGCTCCAGATTGAGTCTCTGGTAGGGTGCTACCAGTACTCCTTCTCGCGCCATTACATTTCTCCTAATCTACTATGGTTCCCTTCCTGTGAGCTCTGAGATAATTCCTACATGAAGGGTCCTTCCCCATAAGCATATCAGCTGCCTTGACGAGGCTCATCATCTGAGCATCAAGGGGGTCAAGAATTACCGCATCAAGACCGACACAGGCTGCCATCAACAGGAAGGCACGGTTGATCAGCTTCCTATTGGGCATGCCGTAGGAAACGTTGCTTAACCCCATTACCGTCCTGGCGGCTGGATAGCGGGACTTAATCTCCTCTATGGTCTTAAGCGTGACCATGCCCTGATTGGAATCTACAGCAATGGGGAGTACCAGCGGGTCAAAGAATACCTGCTCGGCCTGTACACCCAACCGGCTCAGGTGCGTCAGTATCAGTTCACAGGCAGCTAATCTCCCTTCCACGTGATTTGGTATCCCCTCCGCGCCCATAGCCAAGGCGACTAGCCACGCCTGACGGTCAGCGGCTAGCCTGCCAACTGATTCCAGCTTTTCTGGTTCGGCATTGACAGAATTGATTATCAATCTGTCTCCGTGATACTTAACCAATGCTGCTTCTATGACACGCGGAATATCACTGTCAATAGCCAGCGGTTTATCAGTGGCTGCCTGCACAACCTCTACCAGCCACCCCATAGTGGCTGCATCCTGCCCAGGGCTATACCCGGTACCGACATTTATATCGATGAAATCGACCCCGGTGGCGACCTGAGCCCTAGCCAGGTTGGCTACGTATTCCTCGTCCCTCCTGGCAATAGCTTCAGCAATAGACCTATTTGAGGCATTGATTCTTTCTCCAATTACCAGCATATGTCAGGCCACGATTCCTGTTATCTCCGAGAACACACTGTTTCTTATCTCAGGCGGTAGGCTATAAGCACGGTTGGCTAGTGTCTTCTGCACTATTTCCGCCGCCTTCTCCCAGGTGGTTTTCCTCCCCCCAGCCTCCCATTCTTGTCTACTGTTCCTGTCGCTCAGGGTGGGCTGATAGTGCTCGCTACGCATGAAGCGCCTGGTATGCTTAGCGGTGATAAAATTACCTCCCGGTCCCACCTGCTTGATAATGTCAAAGGCAAGGGTGTCATCATCTACCCTTATGCCGTCAACTGCCCTCATTACCATGCCTAATATCTCGTTGTCTATAACAAACTTCTCGTAACACACTGTTAGGGCGAATTCCATGAGCCCAGCGGCATCGTGAATTAAATTGGCGCCGGCCAGGGCACAAAGCAGGCTGGTGAGTGCCGATTCGTAGCCACTCTGGGCATCCAATGCTTTGGAATCTGTCATACCGCCGGTGGCATAAAAAGGGAGTTTGTAGAATTGAGCCATCTGTGCCCCAGCGGCATTAATCAGCCCCATCTCAATTGACCCGGCGAGATAGTTGAGGTTACTAAGGTTTGTGCTGGTAGCTACCGAGCCGAAGATGACCGGTGTCCCCGGATTTACAATCTGGGTGAGCATTACCCCTGTCAGTGAATCCACGGTCTGAATAACCAAATTTCCGGCTAGCGTTGCCGGTGAAGTAGCCCCACATAAAGGCTCAGCCGGGCATACCAGTGGGATACCACTCTGGGCAATAGCTACTATCAGGTCACCATAGCGGGCATCCATCTTCATGGGACTTATGCTACAGGTTATCATGGAAATAAGAGGACGCTGCCTGAGCGCCTCAGCCGAACCTGCCACCAGCTCGGCCATTCGTATTACCTGCTGTACCCCATCCAGGGTGTAAACTCCTCCCATGACATGCTTTGTGGTATTATCAAGCCCGGCAAAGAAGCGGTTCACATCCACCTGCTCCACAGGCAGCTCGTTGGGATAGGTGGGCAGCATAAACAGGTGAATGTTATCCAATTGGTCAACCAGTCTAGCAATTCGCTTCAGGTCTTCCAAGTTGGCCAAACGCCTCTCGTCAGTGGCTGGCTCATATATATAAAGGGCAGTTCCCCCGGTTCCTGCGTATACCCGGTTCCCGCCTAGGAGGATGTCGTGCTTTTCATCTTGGCCGCAGAGCCTGACCTCAGGCGGCGCCATTTCTATTAATTCTAAGACTTTCTCTTGGGGTAAACGTACCTGGCGCTTCTCCCTATCCACCCAAGCACCATACCGCTCGAAAAGTTCTAGCGCTGTATCGGAGTTTACCTCAAAGCCTACTTCCTCAATAATCCGCATTGTGGTGTGGTGTACCCTGCGTATGGACTGTTCAGTAAGGGGCTTAAAGCTACCTCCAGCTAATCCTTTTCGAATCATGTCCTCAAACTCTACCTCCTGCCCACACAATCCTGTTTATTGCAGGTTTTGCAGGGGTTGTAATCCTTCACACTGGGGGGGCCGAGACCAATAATGCCTGATATCGACTTGCGGGGGAGCATCAGACACCCCTCAGTCAAGCGGATGCCAGTATGATTCCCATTCATAGCTTGGAAGACCATCTTCTGCTGGCTTACATCCCAATCGCAATAGCCGGGGCTGAAGCGCCGGCTATCGCACAGTTCCAGAGCACTAGCCACGTCACTTATCCTATCCTGCGCAAAATCAGCCAGCTTCTCCGCGGCACCTGAGCCTATTGCCTCCAGTACCGCGGCCTGGAGTATGAGTCCATCCTCAGCCAACTGGTAAGCTGTTTCCTCAAGGTGACTACCTATAGTCAGTGTAAACACGGTAACCTTTTGGCACTGTTCCAGTAGGCGGGCAATGACCTCGCTTTCAAAGACTACTGAATCCTCAAGAATGACGTAGGGTCCTTGAACCAACAAGATCCCTTTGATTACATATGAATATAATGGTTCAATAAGGTCGCCAGCATGCTCTATATAGTCATCGACCAACGAGACCATACGAGCTGACGGCCTAAAATTGGCAGCATAACCAATATCACAGAATACCCGGTGCGTATTGATATCAAACTGATTACATGTAGTTTCCATGTTGAGTCTGCGCAATATTATTCAGAGTAACACACTTCAATCTGAAGCCCTATTATGGATATCGCCTGGGTTTGGGTGAGAGCTTTCACATCTCGCAGTTGAATAATTGGAGGGTCTAGAAACAAAAGCGAGATAGCTTAGGGCCAATATGTGGGATGCAAATGAGGAAGCTTGATGGTTTGAAGCACTTGAGCGGACTGGGAAACTGCGAACTAGGCAGAATCTACTATGGATGGTCTAATTTACCTATTAACTAATTTACGAGCTGCTGTGAGCTGTGATTAGATGGATAGGCCCCCACCGTATGTATCATCTTTCTAGCTTCAGATCACTCCCCTACCTCCTTGTGAGATTTCCCGCTCCTTTCACTGTTTACTATAAATTATTCTATTGCATTAACTACCCTTTGTCCAATGCTGACTTAACTACCTGCCATGAAGACATGACACAGGTTTTTACTGTCCAGTTTTTCGTACCATCTATAAATGCTTTTCAGCTAACATAAAGACTCATCAGCCAAGGAGAAGGTTTATCTCAATGACAGGTATCCATATTGTATCGGTAAAGACAAGACGCTCAAAGCTCAGAGTGAACAGTACGTCAGAATGTTACCCGCCTTTGCTGTTCGGAACCACAGAGTATATAATCTCACATGAATAGGATATGGAAGTTCCACTAACTTCTGCAGACTGCTCAGAGCCTGAGAATAGGTGTAGAGCTGCATATCTAAGAAATGTTGTTAAGGAGCAGTACAAATGAAAGAGCACACACCGACATACGATGAGGCGCTGTCACTGTTGAAGGAATTCAATCAGACGGACAGCCTAATAAAGCACGCCTATGCCGTTGAGGGTGCCATGCGCTACATTGCCAGAACGATGGGTGAAGATGAGGAGAAGTGGGGCATCATCGGTCTTGTGCATGACCTGGACTATGAACGTTTTCCGGAGCAGCACTGTGGAAAGTCGCGAGAGATATTGGAAGAGCGCGGCTGGCCAGAAGAATACATACGAGCCGTCATCTCTCACGGCTGGGGGATATGCAGCGACGCTGAGCCACAAACTAATTTGGAGAAGGTATTATACGCGGTTGATGAACTGACCGGGCTAATTGTGGCGGTAGCGCTAGTCCGGCCATCGAAGAGCCTAGCCGACCTGGAAGCAAAATCGGTTCTAAAGAAGTGGAAGGACAAGGCTTTTGCTGCCGGCGTAAATCGTTCATTAATTGAAAAGGGGACAACAATGCTGGGGATGGAGTTGAGAGACTTGGTCACCTCTACCATTATGGGTATGCGTCAGGTAGCTGACAAGATAGGATTGTGAACTCGCGTGAAAAGACGATTAGTATCGCATCTCTGTTGAAACAACAGGGGTGTGGAAACTGCTAATACCGGTGACGGGAGAGCAAGAGTCAACCCTTTATCCTGGAGGCAAAAAGGCTGTATAATACGGCAACATGAAAAGAAGCTTCGGCCTGTTAGTATTGTTATTGTTATTTGTCGCTGGGTGCGCTTGTCCGTCGGCTACACCCATGCCTACACCAAGCCCACCGGTTACACCTGAACCAAGCCCACCAGTTACACCTGAACCAAGCCCACCAGTTACGCCTGAACCAAGCCCACCAGTTACGCCTGAACCAAGCCCCCAGCCACCGCCACCGGTAAGCCCTGAATATGCAAGCCAGTTAGCCAGGCAGTTCTGCCCCATCATTTATTTGAAGGGAGAGGAAACGGCGGAGAATTTTGAGCCCGAACAAATAGAAATCATGGTCGACGATGCGCTTCTCCGTGATATAGAAGACCCCGCTTTCTCCGAGAAGGCAACACTACCCGGCTTACTACAGTGGTCACAGAGTGTCTATTATCTTGACTTGGCAGACCTGGAGCCTGGTACGCACTCATCAGCTCAATACAAGCTTGCCTATGACGAGCTAAGGGAACAATATCAGCCCACCTTGTATGCTCGAGTCAGGGAAGCCGGGGGCACGGGCTACACGGTGGTACAGTACTGGATATTCTACTATTTCAATGACTGGCGCAACCTTCATGAGGGTGACTGGGAGCTGGTGCAGCTCTGTTTTTCCGGTCACACGGCAAAAGAGCTACTGGAAAGCGGGGAGCAACCAGTCTTTGCCGCATACTCACAGCATCAAGCTGGTCAGAAGATGTCGTGGAGTGACATGAAGGCAAATGGTCTAGTCGAAGGGACGCACCCGGT
>Ga0209986_10003116_pt1 | contig 14708 bp, 6 predicted proteins | sample BlataG_FD_183168 | JGI IMG/M metagenome (GOLD analysis project Ga0209986, IMG submission 183168) | Deep subsurface microbial communities from Black Sea to uncover new lineages of life (NeLLi) - Black_00105 metaG (SPAdes) (version 2) | ecosystem: Environmental > Aquatic > Marine > Oceanic >...
CCTTGCGTCTTGACATTGCTTTTGAGTTTATTTTTCTAAAACCCTTTATAAGCAAAGATGCGGGGCATTTCGAGCATTTTTATGAAATCCAGCACCATAAAGAAGAAAAAATCACGCTTGTATAGGGTCTAGAATCTGTAATATCTCCTCGGGTTTCTTCTTGTGAAACCTTAAGGTTACCATGATTTCTGCCAGAATTGTCTCAAAATCTGCCACACCTGCGGTTATCGGAAGCTTTTTTCGATCCTTCTTGGGAAGGCGCTTGTTAAACAACTTAGCCACATCTTGTAGGATACCCAGATAGGATTTACCGCCTTTGCCCTTGGAAAATCTTCTCCAGGTGTATGCGACCGCATTTGATCCGTACCATCCCAAAAGTTTGATTATTTCTTGTATGAGTTCAGTCCTCAATGTAGTTCTCGGCGCAGGAATATCATCAACAGAATAATAATTTTCAGCCAGTTGGAAAGATGCACGGTGCAAGCGTGACCTCAAAATCTTAATCATTGCATAAATTACATCTGCATCACATTGCTGAAGATATTCCGCAAGTTCCTCGCTTGAACTCCTCAGTCTTTTCTTGTTTTCTTTATCGTCCATCTCTTCATCCTCGTAGTTGACTCACCTCTTTCTACGCTTATATCTTCTCCGCTGCTCTTGGGTGTATCTTTTCCTTTATTATCATCCACATCTTACTTTTACTTTTTGCGTTGTGAACTTACGTTTCTGTTTTCTTAATTCCCCTGTACCTTGATTCTCTTTTTTCCCATGTCTTTTCAACTTTTGACTCTTTACGCTTCTGGCTGTCCGCCTTTTTCCTGTGCCGAGACCATTCTGTTGATGGCGTCGATATAGGCCCGGGCACTCGCTTCGATAATATCTGTGGATATACCCCGGCCTATGAAGGTTCTGCCGTCCTCTGTAATTCTGACGGTTGCTTCACCGAGCGCTTCTTTGCCGCCGGTGACCGCTCTTATTGAGTAGCTTTCGAGCTTGGGCGATTGACCTGTGGCTTCCCTTATGGCTTCATAGGCGGCATCGACCGGACCGTCACCGGTGGCATCAGCCTGTATTGTTTTGTCGGCGGATCTTATTTTTACACTTGCTTTCGGCGCGGTGTCGGTATCAATTACGACGTGCAGGTGCAGCAGTTCATAAATCTTCTCAACGATGTATATTTCGTCGCTGATTATTGCCGCAAGGTCCTCGTCGAAGACCTCTTTTTTCTTGTCGGCAACGGCCAAAAATCGCTCGTATGTCTTCTCCAGCTCTTCTTGAGACAATGTATATCCCATCTCTTCGAGCCGATGTCGAAGGCCGTGACGTCCCGTCCGCGCCGTCAGAACAACACGACTTTCCGCAAGCCCGATAGTCTCAGGCCTCATAATCTCATAGGTCTCCCGTTTTTTCAGAAATCCATCCACGTGAATTCCGGAGCTGTGGGCAAAAGCATTGCGCCCCACAACCGCCTTATTGGCGGGAACCGGCATACCAAGCATGTCCGCGACCATATGACTCGTACGATAGAACTCGCGGGTGTTGATGCCGGTTTCCACATCTTCAAAGAAGTCGCGGCGCGTATGGATAGCCATAACTACCTCTTCGATGGCCGCGTTACCGGCTCGTTCACCGACACCGTTGATAGTCCCTTCCACTTGTCGTGCGCCGTTCTTGACGCCGGCTAACGAATTAGCCACCGCCATTCCCAAATCGTCGTGGCAGTGGACGCTGATTGTCGCCCTGGCAATGTTTGGCACATTGGCCCGTATGTCCCGGATAAGAGCGCCATACTGTTCGGGTATGGAATAACCCGTGGTATCGGGGATGTTGACAGTAGTGGCGCCCGCATCAATAACGGCCTCGAGAATCTCATAGAGAAACTTCCGGTCGGCCCGCCCTGAATCTTCAGCGTAAAATTCGATGTCGTCGGTGTATTTGGCTGTATGCTTGACAGCGTCGACGGCCATCTTCAGGATAGTCGCCTGCTTTTCGCCCATCGTCTTGCCGTACTTATCATCTGCGAATTTTCCCGCGATGTGAATCTCGGAGACGCCGATACCCGTATGGATGCGGAACCGCTTGGCTTTGGCCAGCGCTTTTCTGCAGGTCTCGATGTCCCTGGTGATTGCGCGGGTTAAGCCGCAGACAACCGGGCCTTCAATCTGTTCCGATATCAGGCGGACGGCCTCGAAATCCTCCGGCGATGAGGCGGGGAAACCAGCTTCAATAACATCGACTTTCAGCCGGGCCAGCTGCCGGGCGATTTCCAGCTTCTCTCTTGCCCCTAATCGGGTCCCGGCTGCCTGCTCGCCGTCTCGTAACGTGGTGTCGAAAATTATTATTTTTTCTTTAGACATCTGCTTTTTCTCCTTTTTTTGCCACAGAGAGCACAGAGTTCACAGGGATTTCTGATTTCAATCTTTTCTCAGCGTTCTCGGCGCTGAGAAATATGGGCTAATTATGCCCCAACCAGGGCCAAAATGCCACGATTTTGCGAAAAAAACGAATAGGTTACTAAGATTTTGTTGTAGAGGTATTATTGCGCCTTGCCCGCCGCCACGCCTCGCATCGTAAGACGCGGGGGCAGGCGGCGCAAAAGCAGTAAGCTAAGGCTAAGAACTGCCTGAATTGAAGAATAATTTGTATAACTCTTACTCATAGCCTATTATTGTACCATGAAATCAACTTTTTGTAAACCACCGAATTATAAATTTTCGTAAATTTTTGGCATAAGATTTAACATATAACACGAATTATCGCGGAATTCTTTTGATTGACGGCGATAGCGAGGTTGGGTATTGTATTACTGAAGTTAGGAATGTATCAAAATTAATGTAGGAAAGCCAACATTAACGATAATTAGAGTGTGTGGTCGAGTTTTTCATCATATAACAGTCTGGCCTTAAAGGAGATGAGCAGTTATCAGTGAGAGGATTATTACAACTCGAGAACTGCGGCCGTACCTGCAACGATGCGGATATACTGATGACTTGATTCAAGAGAAACATTCTTACGCCGACACCTCCGGCCAGGAGCATCACGTGCCAATTGTCGGTTTTGCGTACCCGTCATATGATGCTAGAAATGCATGTATTGCAGCGGTAGATGTGGATATATCGGCTGAACCAACAATTGAGGATCTGGCAAATAGGTATCGCGATGTAGGTGCTCCGCTGCTGTTCATCTGCTGTAGAGAGGAGCTTCAATGCTGGGACTTCACAACTCAGAAGGCAAATCTATATAAAAAAGTTTCTGCCGAGAAAATTTGTAATTTCTTTGATCAAAACAAAGAGGATTTTTCTCCGCAGAGAATCTTCCTTGCGAGAAACCTAAGCCATGTTAGCTCGAAGTATCAACTTGAATTTGTCGATCGAGGTCAAGGCTTCATTTCTGTGCTTGAGCATGAGATGGGCAGACAATTAGCACGTTTGATAAACAATGTGTTAGCAGTGTTTGATGAGAAACTTGGTAGAATTCAAAAAGGTGTCGAGCTAAAGCGATGGTTGTTTCGTTGTGCTTTTTGGCTATTAGGCGCCAAAATACTTCAGGATAAAAGTGTTAAGGATTTTATCAAGTTGGATTTGGAAGACATATCTGCGGTTTTACGAAAAGTCAATCAACATTATGGTAGAAGAGACGGATTAGTAGTTGGGGATAAACGTCAACAACGCGCTTTAGAAGCAGCATCAAAACTTATTAAACGTTTTGCCAGTTTGAAGAATCTGACTATTGAATCTCTCGCATATGTTTATGAGAATACCCTTATAGATGAAGAGACGAGGAAAGCATGGGGTATTCACGCGACTCCACCTTATTTGGTTGACTATATTGTTTGGCAGCTTTTTGATTGGATTCGTGATATTCCTCAAGAAGAACGAATTGTTTTTGAGCCAACCTGCGGACATGCCCCGTTTCTACTATCTGCATCACGTTTACTGAGGGAGATATATGAGGGTGACAGAGCAAGTCTACATAAATACCTTAAAGACCATTTATTGGGTATAGAGCAGGATTCCTTTGCCAGAGAGATTGCGAGATTGTCACTAACTTTGGCTGATGTTCCAAACCCGAATGGTTGGCAGTTAGATTCGGTAGATGTATACGAGGGGGAAATTTTATCAAGGGCTGCGAGCAAAGCAACAGTTTTGCTATGCAATCCTCCATTCCAAAATTTTACGCCCGAGAAAAAGGCCAGTTACGCTACAAAAGGTGTTACTTTAGAGTTTGGCAACAAAGCTGCCGAAGTTCTAGCTCGCACATTACCTTACATGCCTGTCGGCTCAGCATTTGGTGTAATATTGCCCAGAGTATTTTTGCATAATAAAAAGTTGGTATCTTTACGTAAGTATATTATCGAAAACTTTGAGATACGTGAGATTTGTTTGCTTCCGGAAAATGTGTTTGCTTCAGCCAGGCACATATCATGCCTTATTCTTGGTCGAAAAGTCAGAGAAAATGACATAGTAACAAAAAGAAACAAAGTTCGCTACGTGAGGATACCCAAAGACAATCTTGATGAGTTTAAGAGTACATATAACGCGGAAACTGAAATCGTAAATCAGGCAGTTGGCAAAAAAGCACCTGTTTATGATTTTCGTCTGAGCATTTTATTAAGTGATGTTTGGAAATATTGGAGGGGTTTAGCTCGCTTAGGTGATATAGCTGTAGTTGGCAGAGGATTGGAATATAAGAAAGTTGCTAATTCGACAAGTCGGGATAAATTCAAAGGTGCCGTTCAGGGTTTTGTAAAGTTTAGCAAGACACTAAAGGATAAATCAGGAAACTGGAAAAAACAAGATATCAAACTTACAGAACTTCCGGACCTTTACTGGATAGACCTTTCTGACAAAGCTATCAAGGAATCTCGATACGGCAAATCTCCTGGATGTGCACAAATACTGGCTAATTATGCCAGAACGGGCAGTACTCCATGGAGAATAAAAGCCTTGATAGATCGTGAAGGTCTCCCAGTAACTAATAGATTCCTTATAATCAGACCACGAGACACCGAATGGTCGCTTGAAGCTCTTTGGGCTTTATTAAATTCACCTTACGCAAATGCTTTCGCTTATTGTCATTGTATGGAGCGAGACAACTTGGAAAGTACCATAAGGGATATTCCTTTGCCCGAATGTAATTCTTCTGATTTACAGAATCTTAAAAGACTCGTTCAGGAATACTTCGCATTATATCAGGAAAATAAAGAGATACTAAAATCAGAACCAAGTCAGAAAGAAGCAAAAAAACGAATGCTTGCAATAGACGTGGAAATCATGCGATTATACGATTTGCCTCCGAAATTAGAAAAACACCTGCTTAATTTGTTTAACGGTTATAGACGAAAGGGCGTTGATTTCAAATTAGACCATTATTATCACAAGGGTTTTGAGTCTTGGATTCCTTTACATGAATATCTTTCTGAGGACTATCAGAGGTCAACCGTATCCTTCGTCAGTAAATGGGTAGAAGATGTGAGATCACCAGAAATCATTAAGGCTTTTAAAGCTGCGGAAGAGGCATTTAAAGAAGATTAACATGTACGTATTTCTTCTTGATACCTGTATTTGGTCATACTGGTTTGACACCGACAGGTATCCGCAGGAGAATGCTAATATTAAAAAACAATTGCAAAAGTTGGCACCTGATTTCAAATTGGGTATATCCATTATCACATGGGGTGAAGTCGCCTTTGGGCAAAAGGTTGCCACTACAAGAGAGCTTATTCAAGCAGAGTACTTTCAATTCATCAAAGCTAAGGGACCAAAGACTTTCGATATTGATATGCACACAGCCAACACATATGGCGAACTTAGGTCTCTATTGTTTGACAAATATGCACCAAAGGATAAGAGAAAGAAGAAATTGCGTCCTGAACAACTTGTTGATCCTATCACCTCGCTTGAACTTGGAATACAAGAGAATGACCTCTGGATAGCAGCTCAAGCCATAACCCGTAATTTGACGTTAGTCACGAATGATAAACTGAGTCGCATTCGTGAAGTTGCGGGTGATTATCTCCACATCGAAAACTGGACAACTTGAGCTTTGAGTTTTTTCATTATTGGTCTGCCGGCTCGATTATGCTGCGCTTTCATCTTCACTTTTAATTTTACTTTTCAACCTGAGTCGAAGTTTAAGACGGCGAATTCCTTATGATACAAAAGAAGTTAAAAGTTAAAGTGCAAAATGTAAAACCAAAGCTCAAAATGCAAAATACTCTTTAGTGTATAGCACCTCTTATGTCTTAAAGTTTGTTACAGCAAACTCTCCGTGATACTTTTTAGCCGCATCATTCCGTCTGAAGCCGGATAAACTCCAGCTTTAGCGGCTTGGCGATAACGGGAAATTCAAAACCGCAAATTCTTTATGATAGAGCTTTGCTGCTCTATCATAGGCTTTTGCTGCGGATATCTCGTCGTGGAAAAGGCCGAAATATTTGTATTGGCCGTTGACTCGAATGGATGCACACCATTTTCTCTGTCCTGCGTGGTACGAGACGCCTTTGTACTTTGAGGAGGTTTTAAGGGCCATTTTTCTTCTGTTTCTTGCGTTTTGAGCCGGAGTTGCGATGCGGAGGTTTGCTTTTCTGTTGTCCAGGCCGTTATTGTTGATATGGTCAGTGCACATACCTTCCGGTGGAGGGCATATAGAGCGGTGCATCCATACTGTTTGTCCGTTGGTACGTTCGTGGCCCTTGGCTCGGCGGAGTGCGTAGAACATCTGTTTTGTTCTCTGGACGTACCATTTGTCCTTGTTTAATCGCTCGAAATCATCCGGGTCAACAATGGCGTATTTGCCCTGAGTGAGCGGTATGCGGCGAAAGGGATAGCCGTACCAGATGCGGCGGTACAATAGCGCCAGAGCGATGAAAGGTATTGTGAGCCAATCGGGAATCGTGATGGAAAAATTGAGCTTAATCTTTCTCCCCCTCGGAGAATTAGTGATTTGTGATTAGTGAGTGGTGAGTAGCCAATCACCAATTAACCAATTACCATTTCGTCCAATCTGCCAATTAACCAATATGGATACATACGCTTCCAACAGGCGTATCGAAGATCCGGCGCCGTTTGACGGAATTAACCAATTAACTAAACTGTTCCCCCACTATTGGCTGAACCTGCGCGTTTGAGTCGAAAAATGGTGTTATTTTGACAGGATTGGCAGGGATAAGGGCTTGTCAGAAAAGGATTTAAAATTTTTTCAAAAATTTCGATTTTTGTCGCTGAGTACCTGCACTTTTGATTGATTTTTTTAGATACCTCGGCCTTGCTCGGGACCTCCGCTTTGCTCCGGCCTGCAGATTTGATTGAAATTTTTCAGTTCATAGTTCATAGTTCGTAGTTCATAGTTCGTAGTTCGTAGTTCGTTGTTCGTAGTTCGTTGTTCGTAGTTCGTTGTTCGTAGTTTTTGGCTGGCCGCGGTGGCTTTTCAATTGATGAATGATTCCGTTCCGTCCAATCCGTCCAGGGGCCGGACTTGCAGGGGCCGGACTTTCAGCGCAACGGATGCCGGTTCTTCGATACGCCTGTTGGAAGCGTATGTATCCATATTGATAATTGATTATTGATTTTTTTCGAGTGGGAGGTCTGCGCTGGGGTAGGGGTAGATTTGGGTGGTTATTTGTGAGGGATTAGCTATAATAGCTAATTTATGGCCAGAAAAATTGCCATTTTAGGTTCGACAGGGTCGATTGGTAAAAAGGCGCTGCGGGTAATCGAGGCGCTTAATTCGTCGCTCGAGAAAGGATTAACCGCAGAGAGCGCAGTCCTTGGGACTCCTTACGGAGAGAGCGCAGAGCAAAGCGCTAAAATGGATTCGAGATTGCTTCGCTCCGCTCGCAATGACAAGACGGGTGCAATAGGCGATACGCAGTATGAGATTGTTGCGTTGAGCGCTCACAGCAGCGTTGAGCTGTTAGCTGAGCAGGCGAGAAAATATAAGCCGAAGTTTGTCGCCATCACGAACGCTGATTATGCAGCGCCGCTTCGCGAATTGATTGGTGGCCTGGATGTTGAGATTCTGGCCGGGCCGGATGGTTTGATAGAGATTGCGCAGCTCGAAGAGGTTGATGTTGTCCTTACGGCGGTTGTTGGTGCGGCGGGTCTGCCTGCGGTGCTTGCGGCTGCGCAGAAAGGCAAAACGCTTGCTATCGCGAACAAGGAGCCGCTTGTTATTGCGGGTGAGCTGCTTACAGCGACTGCGAAGGAAAATAACAGCACTATTTTGCCGGTGGATAGTGAGCATTCGGCGATTTTCCAGGCGATGCAGTCGGGTTCTGCTGATGAGGTTAGTAAAATCATTCTAACGGCTTCCGGCGGGCCGTTTAGAAAAGCCACTGTTGAGGACATTCAGAACGTAACGCGCGAGCAGGCGCTCTCGCATCCTGTTTGGGATATGGGGCCGAAAATCACCGTTGACTCGGCCACTATGATGAACAAGGCACTTGAAGTAATCGAGGCCCATTGGCTTTTTGATATGCCGGTCGAGAAAATAGAGGTTTTGATTCACCCTGAATCAATAGTACATTCACTTGTCGAATTTGTGGACGGGTCGGTAATAGCGCAGCTCGGTGCGCCGGATATGTGTCTTCCGATACAGTATGCTCTGACGTATCCTGCGCGTGTTGCGGGTATTGCCAAGCATCTGCGGCTCGATGAATTAGGGCAACTTACGTTTGAGAGGCCTAATTTGGAGACGTTTCGCGTGCTGCCATTAGGTTTTGAGGTTGCCCGCACGGGCGGCACAGCTGCGGTTGTCTTTAACGCTGCGAACGAGGCGGCGGTGCAAGAGTTCTTGGCAGGCAGGATTAAATTTGTTAATATAGTCGAGCTTATTGAATATTGCCTGAACAAACATAATGTAAAGAGGCGTGTGTCCCTTGAGGAGCTTCTTGAGGCAGACGCCTGGGCGAGAAGAGAGGTTAGAATTAGCTTAAAGCGAAAAGCTAAAAGCGTAAAACCAAAACTTAAAATTTAAAATCAAATTAAGAGATTAAGTTTTGAATGCGCCCGTCAGAAGTGAATCTATGGATTTTGAATTATGGTTTTTTGGTTTGATAAGAGAGGTGTCAGAATTAGCATATAGCGGATAAACTCGAATATCGAATCTCATATTCGCTATCGGCCATTCGTTGAATTTGGAGGCGTTTTTAATGTCTGAACGAGAAGGTTCGTTGAATGGGGCCCTGCAAGACGTCGGAAAACAGGGAGCCGGGAGGGATTTTCGTCGGTTCCTGTGGTTTATCGTCTTTGCCGCAGTTGCTTATTTAATTGTGCGAAACATCAGTGCTTTTGGCAATGTGCTGCTGGTAGCGCTTGGTTTTGGTGCGGTTGTTCTTGTTCACGAATTCGGTCATTTTATTGTTGCCAAGCTGTCGGGGATAAAGATTGAGGCGTTTTCAATCGGATTTCCGCCTACTTTGGCGGGTATTTTGAGGACGGAGGGAGGCTGGCGTGTTCGTATTTTGCCGCGGTTTTTCCCGAAAGAAAATGACGAGTCGGGTGATGGCCGGCTGAGTTTTACTATCGGCAGCAAGGCCAAGGCGGGCGAGACGGAATATCGTATCGGCCTTATTCCGTTCGGGGGCTTTGTCAAGCTGTTCGGGCAGGAGGACATCGGTTCGGCCAAGGCCAGTGACGACCCGCGTTCGTTTGCTAATAAGCCGGTTGGTACTCGTATGGGCGTTTTAGCAGCGGGGGTTGTCTTTAACGTTATCAGCGCTGTTGTCATTTTTATGATAGTTTTCCTTGTCGGGATAAGACTGACACCGCCTGTTGTTGGCGTTGTGATACCGGGTTCGCCGGCGGCGCACGCGGGTCTAAAGCCGGGAGATGAAATAATTGAAATAGCAGGCAAGCGTGACGGTCTTGACTTTAGCAATATCGCGTTAGCGGCGGCTTTGTCGAGTGTAAACGAAGAGGTTGCGTTAAGAGTAAGACACGAGGACGGAGCCGAAGAAGATTTTTCGCTTGTGGCCGAGCAGCGGTCGGGGATGCCGATGAAAATTTTCGGTGTTTTGCCGGCTCAGAGTTTGACTATTGCCAAGGTTCGCGATGCCGAGGAGTTACTTAAAAGAACGGGTCTGCGTCCCGGGGACCGAATTAAATCCGTTAATGGCAGGGACGTGCAAACCCATTGGGAACTGGAGGAAATAGTTCAAAACGCCTTTGTGCCGGCGGTAACACTATCGGTTGAAAGGACCGAGCCGGTTTCGAAGGTGGTCGAGCTTATTGAATCACAAATTCGGCTGAGTTTGAGCCGTACAAGAAAGGAAGTCAAGTCCGAAACCGACCTGGGTGATATTTATTCTATTGTGCCACGTTCGCGGATAGAGGCTGTTGATAATAAGTCGGAGTTCCAAGAGGGGGATGTTATTCTTGCGATTGGTGATGTTGAGAACCCGACTTATAAAAAGATGCGTGAGGTTACGACAGAATACGAGAACAAAGGTCTGCTCGTCAAGGTATTACGGGATGTCGATGGCGCCGAAAAGACCCTTATGGTTACTGTTGTGCCGAGGTGGTCGAAGGCCCGCAAGGGTGTGGTTATTGGTGTTGGCGTTGTGTTTGACCTTGCACATCCGGTTGTTGCCGATACTATTGCTGTGGAAGGCGGTCCTGCGAGGTTGGAGATTCCCCGCGGCGCTGCGATAACGTCTGTTGGTGGTACGCCCGTGTCAAACTTTTACGATGTTGCCAGGGAAATCGGGCGATATCCGGGTGAGCGCATCACGATTGATTGGCGAATCGATGAGGAAACAGCGGGCAGCGTTGCTTTAGACGTGGGTGCTGCCGGAGAGTTTGTTACAGTCAAATCCACTTTTGCTGAATTTGTTCCGTTTGAGGATTTGAAGAGACTTTACCAGGCCAGCGGCCCTGTTGATGCAATCGTGATGGGCTATAAAAAGACCGTTATGTTTATTGCTCAAACATACGTAACGTTAAGGCGTCTTGTTGGTGGGCTTGTCAGTCCGAAAGAGCTTATGGGGCCTGTAGGTATCATTACGCTTAGTTATAGAATTGTTGCTCACCAGCCATTGGTTTACTACGTTTACCTTCTTGGTCTGATAAGCGCCTGTATAGCTGTGTTTAACTTTTTGCCTCTGCCGCCACTTGACGGAGGATTGGTTGTGCTTTTGCTGATTGAAAAAATCAAAGGTTCGGCGTTGAGTGAGCGAGCGCAAGGGATTATAGCTTATGCCGGCTGGGTGCTTATCGGAGGTTTTTTTCTTTATGTAACTTTTAACGATATTGTCAGGAGCGTTAGGGGCTTTTTTTAGTTACTCAAACTGACCGGTTCTATTTTTTGGACACGGATTAACACTGTTTATTCTATTATTAGCCACGAATTTCACGAATTTTTTAGACGCAGATTACGCTGATTGCGCAGAGTTTTTTAGACAGGATAACAGGATTAGGCGGATTTTGTTTTAGCCGGCTTTGGCGTTCCGTCTAAAGCCGGATCTGCGACTTTGTCAGAATCTTTGTTCGATGCAAGCATCTACAGAAGCTTCGTCCGCAGCCGCTGGGTTCCGTCGAAGCCGGCCCCCATTTGTGAAGCTGGCTAAAAACATATTTTCAGATCGGGATTAACGCGGATTTTTAGAATTGACCCCGGCTTGTGGGTGCGCAGGAGCTCACCCTGGGGGCAGGCGGGAATTGCGGGGTTGTTTCGTATTGCGTATATCGTATGTCGGGAAAGGAGGCCGAGGTCGGGATTTCTTAATTGACGGATTAAAGAGGTTTGGGTATTGTATAATGAGAAGGTAAGGAAAAGGGAATTTCTATGTCGAAAGGGATATTGTCAATTTCTGAACTGCGCACAAAATGGCGCAAAGAAAAGACTTTTTACGAAGTTAGAGAGGTTGGTACCGGCGTCCAGATATTTGTTAAAGACGTGTTAAAATCACCCGAAGTCTTTGCGCTAAAAGTCGGGCTCAATTCTACAAAATTAGAGAACAGAAAAGGCGAATTTCTGGAGGAGAAAAAATCCAGAGGTTGGCGAAGGCCTGATATCACTATTTTTATAACGCCTGAAATTATTATTCCGGTAGAGGTGGAGAAATGCCAGAACATAAATGCAGGCAAAACTCAATTATTGCAGTACCAAATTGATTTAGAAAAAAAGTACGGTATTTTAACGGATGGATACACGTGGCAGTTTTATAATAATAACGAATATAGAGAATACACTCTAAGGACAATTCTCGACAATACAGGGCTATTCTTAGAGTTCTGGCGCGAATATATAAAACCCGAAAAATATTATCTGTCTTTTTTTGAGAAACGATGGAAACATTCGCTTTTGCAAGAAACCGAGCAATTACCCGTTGAGGACTATCGCCAGCTATTTTTCGAGGATATTACTAAGCTTATTGGAACATTCAAAAACAAGCTTGATATTGAGGGCTACTTGAATGATTTGCCTAAAAAAGAAAGGGTGAAAACTGCCGTTGAGATTACATACGCTTATATAATCCAGTTTATATTGTATAAGGCGCTTGTTGATAACGAATTTGATGATTTTCCAAAAGAATATGAAACCCTTGTACGGGCAATACACAGAGATTTAAAGAAGAACAGTTTCAAGGGTATATTAGGGATTATTGACGGAATTTCTGCGACGATATCCAAGAACATTTATCGGCCATTCGCAGAAGAGCAAAGGTTTATCGCTGACACTCTTTTGGACTTGTATCATAAGCCACAAAATGAGCTTCACGATGTATCACCCTGGCTTGACATTTTCGTCTTTATAAAGAAATACAATTTTGCCGAGGTCCGGAATGAAATCTTCGGGTATATTTACGAAAATTATCTAAAGGCGTTATACGAAGACCAGAAAAAAGGACAATATTTTACAGACCCTGCCGTTGTAAACTTTATGCTCGAGCAAATCGGTTATACTCCGGAGAATCTGAAGAAAAGAATCACTCCCGATAAAAATACTATATCTCTAATTGATCCTGCCTGTGGCAGCGGTACATTTCTTTATTCAGCTGTTGATACCCTTATAAGGACAATCGGGCCTGATTCAGAACAGCGTGCCAAGAAAGTTGAAGAACTGGTCAACAAGGATATATTCGGTCTTGATATCGCCGAATTCCCGCTTTATTTAGCTGAGATGAATATACTGATGCGGATGCTGCCTCTTATCATCAATGAGAAATACAACAATCCGGTAGAGAAAAAGATTAAGGTTTTCAAAACCAAGGACAGTATAGCGGAATTTATGGATACCGCTCTGCGTAATACTATGCATGACATTGATGTTGCCGCTCAGAAAAACAACGGACAAGGTTTTCTTTTTAAGAAAAAATTGGACCTTGGCTATGCAAGTTACGTGCGAGATGAAGATGACTTGAAAGAAATGAAAGATAGTTTAGAGACTCGGCCGCGATGCCCCCGGCGGCGTTTTGACTTTGTCATAGCAAACCCGCCGTATGTGGGCTATAATGTATGTTCAAAGCAGGGGGTTTTAATTTTCGAGCTTATGAAAAAAAGAGAGGTTAGGCTTAGTGACATATATGGAGTAAATTTACATAGCACTCCAATTCGGGCTAAAAAATCACCGCCTAAACCAAATTTGTATGCTTTCTTTATTTCTTTGGGCTTGGCACTGCTGAAAGATGATGCAAAACTTTGCTATATTATTCCGCAAACAATTTTAACGGCTGGCGATTTAGATGTTCTTCGTTACCATTTAGCAAAATTTACTACTATCGAAAAAATTATTACTTTTAGCGGGAAGATGTTTATAGGCCGTGGGCTGAAACAGAACAGACCGGTTCCTACTTCGAGCTTAATTTTTGTATTAAGACGGTGTCAGCCTGATGGGCGTAATTACGTAGAGATAATCAATTGTAAAGACACGAGTGCCGAAGTAGAAACAACACTCCAAAATATTCGCGAAGGCAAAAAGATTAGCAAGAAAAAACTTCTTCAGGGGAAGTTGCTAGAAAATGTTACTAACTGGAACTTTATTATACAGGAAAAGACTTTCCTGGATTTTTATGATTCATATAGAGCAACGACGGAAGGTATTTCAATTTATTATGACCATGTTCTCGCGAAGTATGCGTTTAAGAGTAAATTTTACTTTGACATCGGATATAACATTGATGAAAGGAACATCCTGAGTAAACCGGCCCCAAAAGCTGAGAACTATGAGTATCCTAAAATTAATAAGAAATACTATTCTATTAAAGAACTTAAAGGTTACTATCCAGATATAAGAAGAGGTAATTCAAAATTTAAAATAGAGTTATTAAAAAATAATCAAAAATACAATCTATTAGACAGTGAATACAAAATTATTTGGTCATATATCAATTTCAACAAATTTCATTTTACCTCGACCCCAGTTATTTGGGCGAGAAATCAGATTTGTGGGATTGGTAGTAAAAATAAAAACGAACTTTTATATCTTTTTGCTATTTTGAATTCGTTAGCGACAAACAAAATTTTAGAATCAAATCTAAGAAGTGAAAATGAAAAAGATTATTTGGTTTCTATAGCGTCTGTAAAGGAATTTGTTCGCGTGCCAAAGATTACAGAGAATAATCAGTTTATCAAGGATGAAGTTATAAAACGAACAGAGGAGCTATTGGCTTTAGAAGATATAAAACTTGCCGATTTAGTTGATTTTTCAAGAGTGATGATGCAGAAGTTTGACGCAGTGTCGGTCAAGGGAAATAGTCTTATTTTATA
>Ga0209986_10003117_pt1 | contig 14706 bp, 12 predicted proteins | sample BlataG_FD_183168 | JGI IMG/M metagenome (GOLD analysis project Ga0209986, IMG submission 183168) | Deep subsurface microbial communities from Black Sea to uncover new lineages of life (NeLLi) - Black_00105 metaG (SPAdes) (version 2) | ecosystem: Environmental > Aquatic > Marine > Oceanic >...
ATTTACCTGTAAAACTTTGTATAAAATAAAAATTTGTATTATTATAATTTTACAATAAATTTTAATATAGCTATATATTTTTATTAACTCTTAAGTCTAATGCAGTTATCTTAGTTTCCCTTTTTAGCTTAATAACTAACATTATTAATAGATTTATCTAAGAGCTACATAAAAAAAAATTTGAAATATATTTCTTTTATGAAACAATTATATAAAAAATTTATGATATGGATCACGAGACACTAGCTTTACATCAGAAAATTTATGATCTATCAGTCTTTTATGATAAGAATGGTTATCTTCCAAAAAAAAATAGTATAAAGAAAAATAATCATCCATTCAAAAAATTTTTTACAAGACGAATGATCCTTAAGTTAAATACCCGTACTGCCAAACGCACCTGAACCTCTAGAACTATTTGTCAAAGTATCAACAATTTTATAATCAAATTCACTAAGATCTGGAGTACAGATTTGAAAAAGTCTTGTAAATTTTTTTATGATAAACGGTTCATTTTTTGCATTTGGAATATATTTTACAGCAGCTTTAATATTACCTCTATATCCAGCATCAATTATACCTACACTATTAGCCATCATTAATGGAGTTTTACTGATACTGGAACGTGGATATAAATAATAAGATATATTTTTAGTTTTTACTGTATTAGACAATGAATCAGAATTTTTTATTAATTCTAATAAGCACATTTCAGTTTGAATACCAAAATCGATGAATTTAGTTTCACCAGGATTTATAGTCATTTCATTTGGGCAATAAAGATCAAAGCCTGCATCTCCTTTATGGAATTGATTATTTTTTGAATTATAGAGATACTCGATATCCGAATTAACAATTTTAATGTGTAGAGTTTTTTGAGACATTGGAATGACAATTATATTTTTTATAAAGATTCAATTTTTTTTTCTAAATTAGACTATTTATAAAATTTAAAATATTAATATAATTATATATATAATGACAAAAACATATTGCTATGAAAATGCTAAATGTCCATCACAATTAATAGATCCAAATCAACCATTATATTGTTTACCAAAACCATCATTGAAAGCATATAAACGAAAGAAATATCCACAAAATGGTTTGGATAGCAGTCAATTAATGCATATAAGACAAACAGATATAAAAAAGAACCTAAGAACCTATTACAATAAAACAAATTTGGGTTTCTACCAAAATGGTCTCGATTTAATGAATATAACGGCAAATTATAATTTTAATAAATGGGATGGATATAGATGGAAAAGAGATAAAAATTCATTAAGACCTGCTAGAAGTACTCCCTATACTTTTTATCCGATTGAAGATCCTAAAATCTTACCAGGATTAAAATATTGGGAAGCAAGTTGTAAAAGTAAACCATATATTCCATGTCCATCATTGGTGAAGAAATTGCCTCCAAATTTCAGTTGGGGTTGTACAAGATGTTGTGGTCCTACGCAACCAGTACCAAAATGTCCTTCAAGTTCATATCTGGCTTCGCAATATAATCCTGAGGATGATTATTGGACTAAATAATTTTTGTGAAAATTTATCTTAAGGTTAATAAGTAGCAAGCACGATTAATATCACTTATAATCTCATCAAATATATTACTAAGATCACTATTATAGTTATCATGGAAATGCTCAATTTGTATATCAAGGAGGATATGACTTACGATTTGTAAATAGTTATGTACAGAAATATTCTTTTTTTTATTAATAAGTTTAAGATTAGTATCATGAGGTAAAACAATTCTTCCATATTTACCCATAAACGTTTCTACCCATCGATCATTGCGTTCTGTCAAAATATTAAATAGTTTGTCTAATGTTTTATGTTCTGAATAAGATTTACTTTGCCAATGAAAAATTTTTATTTGATTTTTGATATCTAGTAAAATAAGTGCAACTTTGGTTCCTATTAAATTCATTGGAATTTTTTTTTTAATTTTAAATCTATTTGATAATGATTTTTTCTGCGAGTTCATTTTTTTATTTTTTTTGGTTTTTGAAAGTCGTGATTTCTTTGACATATGTTATAATATTTATTTATATTTTTTTTATAAATTCGTTATAAATTAATGAAAAAATATAAATAAATTTTTTTAGTGAAAATTAATTATAATAAAAAATTGAAATATTATGAGCTTTATTAATTTTTAATATGGATATAAACCAATTCCTTGAACAGATTAAAAATGGCTATTCAAAATTTAAGATAGCATTTGATGAAATCACTATAGAGGATGTTTCCGATTTTGATCATCTTGATAAGGATCTTAATGATAGTTTACTGATTAGCCTAAAAAATTTTGATGCTAAACCATTACATATTAAAAGAATATTTAACGCTATCAATAATTTATCTATATCTCCTAAGGAAACATTATCAAAGACAATCAATAGAAATATATACAATTCTAAAGTTTCATGTACAGAGTCATTAGATGATTCTATTATTAATAATAAAATTTCTGCTATTTCAAATTCTGTAACGCAGGAAACAATCACTAAAATAAATCTGATTAAACATATTGAAAAATCTAATCATACGATAAAAGATGATAAATTAAAAACGCATAGTGGAAATGAATACGAAATTGAAGAAGAAGAGGAAGAAGATGAAGAAAATGAAGAAGAGGAAGAAGATGAAGAAGAAGAAGAAGAAGATGAAGAAGAAAATAGTCAAGTTGATATTAATGAATGGTCAAATCTTAAATGTAATTATTGTAATGTTACAGAAAATTTAGAATTTGCAACAGATGATGGAACAGAGATTAAAAGTATTATTTTATGTCTTGTGTGTTCAAAACATCCTAAAATATATTCACAGAGATATGGTGATCTTTATGAATTCTTTTGTGATCCTGAATGTTTATACTGCGGAACTGGCAACGATTTATTAATAAAAATAGGTTCATGTTCTACTCAGGATGTATATTGCAGGCAATGTATTCTAGAAAATAAATATGATTAATAATATATATTGAAATTTTTATTTTATATAAATTAAAATATGAATATAAATTATGATTTCATTTTTGAAAAAAAATAAAATATATGGTGGTTATTTTGCTGCATTTCTAATAACATTATGTGCATTGCCATAATTATATGATGCAATTACAAAAGATGATATAAAAAATATTTCGATTACAATTTATTATATATTATTATTTGGTACCATTATGTGGTTTATTTATGGTTTATTAAATTTAGATAAAGTTATTATTGTTACTTCAATAATAATAACTTTAAGGAAAAGAACAAATGATAGAAATTAATAATTCTTAGTGGAAAAGCATAGAATATGAAAATATGATAGGGCGAACGCCATATCTGAGTGTTGCTCCGAAAGAAATTTAGTAAAATGGATCATTATAGTTAGATCTGAATTGTATAAATTTTGGATCAATTAATCTTACAGTAACGCTTAATAATATAAATAAAATAAAGATTAATCGATAAAAGCTTAGACATAATTTTTTTCGTTTTATAATAGTCCATGTTACGAAAGAGGCTAAAATCATATCTTGTCCATTAAAAAAATTAATATAGCTCTGTAAATTTCTATTAAAGGATTGATTATTATTTTTGTATCTAATTATAAATGCTGAATTAAAAATACTACTTGCAAGAATTACAGAGGACCATAATATTGCTACAGGCATAATGGCTGGAATATCATTTTGTTGTGGACATGGTTCATAATCATCTATTTCATCATGATAAATAGGATATTCATTATGATCATCATATATATTTTTTGGTTTTTTTTTTACATTATCTGAATTACAGTTTCCGAGATACTGACATTCTAAATGTTTAAATTTTTGTAAACCAGCTGAGTAATGAGCTTTTGTGATTGGTAATATAAATTTATCACAAACAAAACATTTTATTGGTTTATTGATTGATTTTATTTGCCAATCGCATTTTTTATTTTGGGTTTTGTTCATATTTAAATAAACATGATATTTTTTTTCCATTAACATATTTTTTTAAATTAGAAAATTGCAGAGGTATTAAATACCATATTTTCTCTTTTAATACCAACTCCTGCTTTTGAATATTCTGAGACTCTTTTTTCGAAGAAATTGGTTTTGCCTGTTAATGAAATCATTTCCATAAAATCGAATGGATTTTGTGCATTAAAAATTTTTTTATAATTAAGTTGAGAACATAATCTATCTGCAACAAATTCGATATATTGTTTCATGAGTTCACTATTCATACCTATCAGGTTACATGGAAGTGATTCGGTTATAAATTCTTTTTCAATGTCAACAGCTTCCTTAATAATTGTATGTATTTTTTCTTCTGGGAGTTTATGAATAATGTATTTGGTATACAATAAAACAGCAAAATCTGTATGTAGACCTTCATCTCTGCTGATAAGTTCATTACTAAATGTTAAACCTGGCATAAGTCCTCTGTTTTTCAACCAAAATAAAGAACAAAATGAACCTGAAAAAAATATCCCTTCAACAATAGCAAATGCAATTAATCTTGTCTGAAAATCTGATTTTTCATCCTGTATCCATTTCATTGCCCAATCTGCTTTTTTTCGTACACATGGAATATTATCGATTGCATTAAGAATTTTATCTTTTTCATCTTTGTCTTTGATATATGTATCAATTAGAAGAGAATAGGTTTCCGAATGAATATTTTCCATAGCTATCTGAAAACCATAGAAGCACCTGGCTTCTGGAATTTGAACTTCATTAAAGAAACGAGTGCCTAGATTTTCAAGAACTATACCATCACTTCCGGCGAAGAAACCAAGAATATTTTTGATAAAGTATTTTTCATTATCTGTTAATTTTTGCCAATCATTAATATCTTTTGATAAATCAATTTCTTCTGCTGTCCAAAACACAGACATATGATTTTTATACGAATCCCACATATCTTTAAAGCATATAGGGAACAAAACAAAGCGAGAAGGATTTTCTTCGAGTAGGAGTTCTTTATTTTCCATTTTATATTATATACGGCGATTTTTTCTTAAATATTTTTTCAATTTTATTTATATATATGTATAATTTTGTTTTTGATTTAGACGATACATTGTATCAACAGTTTAATCTAAAAAGACCTTTGAGTGTAAGAACTTATAATATTTTTAGAAAATATAAAAATGAAAAAAATAAACATAAGAAATATAAATATTTTGATGAATTTTATAAAGAATACACAAAAATATTTCAAAAAGATGAATTATTAAATTTAATGTTAAGGAAAATTAAATATCCTAAACATATTATTACAAATTCACAAAATGCACATTGTTATACATGTTTAAAACTATTAGGTATTAGACAGCATTTTGGTGTTATTTTAACTGCGGAGACACAAGATAAAATGAAACCTCATTTATCAGTATATAGAAAATTTGACAAAATTAAAAAGAATAAATATGTGAATATATTTTTTGATGATAAGATTGAGAATTTATATTATCCATATAGAGAAAATTGGATAACTGTTTTAATAAGTCCTAGTATATTTCAATTAATCAAATACAAAAAAATGAAAAAACCAGATCATGTTTATTTAGTATTTCCGGATATTTATCAAAGTTTATATTTTTTTATAAAGAAATCCATTTAAATATTCATTTGATACTTATAATTTCTTTTTCTTTTTCTTTTTCTTTTTTTTGATTTTTTATATTTTGTTTTTGAATTACGGAATTTCTTATATTTTTTTGATTTGGATGAAAGTCTAAATATGTGTCCTCCATGATGATGTGTTAATCGACTTGCCATTGTTCTAATAGCACTTGGTGTTCTATCTTTTGTACGTCGGTTTAAAAATTCAGACGGTACTGATGTTCCATCAGTATATGTGATAATATATGGTTTTCCACTACGAATCAAGTGGAGCAGATCATATTTTTCTTGGGTAGTCCATTTCTTCCCTTCGACGTCACGTGGATGTGGATGTTCATCATCAAGTCCAACCGCTAAATTAAGCCTAATTTTCGAATTCCTTGTTTTAGGTCTTCCTGAGGAGAATAAACTTTTCCATTTTTCTAAATTTTGGTTTTTAATTATAGTGAGCTGTTCTAAAACATTAGATGTTTTATTTTTTTTTGTTTCTTTAGTATCTGATTCTGTGATTGCTGAAATTTGTAATTCAGAACATGATAGGGAAATGTAGATTCCTTCGCCTAATATTTTTACGATTTCTGACATTTTAATAGGTAGTCCGCCTTCTCGTAGATTAGGTCTTGTTGTTGGATTTGGCAAACTACTATTTATAAGATTAGTTATTTTCATATAATTGTCAAAATTTTTTTTTCCCTCAACTCCTTCGCCAAATATAGATGGATCATGAATGATTTTATTATTAAATATTCTATTTTTATAAACATTTTGAGGTTCATCTTGTGTTTGGGTTGTTAATTTAGGGAGTTCAAGGGTTTTGTATTGTTCAGATTTATAAAAAGGTATAATACCCATATACCAACTAATAGTACGTTCATCTGCTTGATAATCATAAAAGTAATGACGTTTATCTAAATATTCTGAATTTGGTGGGGTGTATTGTCCCGGATCAGGAACAGTGGTCCTATGTAGTAAAATATTTTGAAAAAGGAGTGGATTTGAACTTAATATTATATTTTTAGCACCACGAAATCCTCCATATGAATTAAGAAAATCAAAAAAATTGTTTTCTCTTTTTGTGCATAAACCCAAATAATTATATGGAGTATTATTTATAATATATACATTAGAAGGAGAGGTCGAAAAATTGCTTTCATTTTCTTTAATTTTAATAGTTCCCGTTTTTCTATCTATTTTTGTTTCAATATTATATAATCCATGTGATTGAATTAGATAAATAGGTAAATCTTGAGATGACATTATATATATAATATTATATTTGATTTATTTTCATTATAAAAAAAAAAAATTTATTTGTTATTTTTATAAATTTATAAAGAATGATTATAATAAAAATAAATTAGAAAAATTTTAGTGTGAAATTGTAACTTCACTATTGTAGTTGTTATAACATGATAAATGTAAAGAAAATTTATTATTTATCATTTGAAAAATGGTGTTAAATTCTGGAGGCGTATTAGGATTAAAATTGAATGGTGGGAAAATGGGTCCATTTAAGTAATAGGGTTCATTATTTATATCACCAATTTTTCCATCACTTTTATAATTATAATCGATGTATTTTTTTTTTTTTTTTTTTTTTTTTTTTTGGTATGTTGATGGGCTGAGTAGGACATTGTCTATCCATTATAATAAAGGATATATATATCACTATACAAGAAAAAAATTTTATGTTTTTTTAAAAAAAATAAAATAATATAATTTCTTAAGCCTTAGTATTTTTTAATATTTTATTGTTGAGCACATTGAATACCTTCGGTCTCATTATCAGATGAAGGATTTTCAGTATCATAATTTTCAAACATGTCTAAAAGATTAACATTTTTACAGTGTTCAATTTCTAAAGATTCTGGTAAAAATTCATGAAAATAGGTTTTTAAATTATTTTTTTGTTTTGTATTTAATTTTTTAGGATATTCTAATGTATATAGTATAATTATATTTCCTATATTTCCATAATTATCTATCATTCCTTCATTTTTTATAATATTTTTTGATTCTGGCGTTATAATTTTTTGGTTAGTTATCTTCAACATTTCGTTCTTTAAATTTTCCAAGTAAAAAGTGGAACCATGTAAGGCTTGAAAAATATTTAATTTATGATTATAAATTAGATCTAAACCTTTTCTAATAAAATATTTATGGGGTTTTTCTTTAATAATAATTATTAAATCACCACATTCAGATGATTTAATTGGATTTTGATTTCCTGAATTTTGTAGAACAATTTTTTCTCCTTCTTGAATCCCTGATTTGATTTCTACTTTAAAATTTTCATTAATATTTTTAATTTTTATTCCTGGTTTTAGAATCCAACCCCTGCCGAGACAAGTATCACATTTCATTTGAACTTGTCTTACCATACCTGGACCAATTTGTTGGAATCCGGTCCGGATACCATTGCCTTTACAGTCTGTACAAATTTCTGCACCATTAAAACTTTTAAAATTATCTTTATCGACGAGAATTTGCTTTTCTATTGTTAAATCAATAGAACATCCTGAAAAAATTTGTTCAAGGGTTAAATCAATTTCTTTATGTATATTATAATTTTTTTTTTTTGTATTTTGTGGACGGTTTCCGCCAAAAAACATATTAAAAATATCGTGAGGATTTGCGCCACCATTTTGTGAATTTTCTAAACCTTCTTTTCCATATTTATCATATAAGTTTTTTTTTTCTGGATCAGATAAGATTTCGTAGGCTTCACTTATTTGTTTAAATTTTTCTTCAGCATTTGGATTATTCTTATTTTTATCTGGATGATACTTCATAGCTAATTTCCGATAAGCAACTTTAATATCTTTTTGTGATGCGGATTTTTCTATATCTAGATAATCATAATATTCTTCATTTTCGATTTCTTTAGAAATATGATCAAAAAAATTCATTATTTATAAACTATTTATCTTTCTTTTAAATAATTTGATGTGTATAATATAAATTGATAAAATTTATTACTTAAAAGATAATAAAAATATTTTAAATAATGAATTAAATAATAAAATTGAAAAGGATTTAAAAGGATTAAAATATTATATTAAAGAATATACCATGGATAATATGAGCGAAAACGATTTCTTAAATATTATAAGTTCTTTTGATCTAGATAGTGATAGAGATAATGAATTTAAAGATGAATTTAATGCTGAATTGAATAAAAAAGAATTTAAATATCCTGAACCAACTGAGTTAAGGATTTCCACTATGACTGCTACTTGTAAAACTGGTTTAGAGGTGGATTTGAATACAATTTTTAAATATTGTACAATAACAGATAATGATAAAGAAGAAGAGGGAATCATTAAAGCAGAGTTTGGGAATGAGGTGCGTGGGATTTGTAAAAAGGATATGGATAATAAAAAAGGAAAAAAAAAGAAAGTATTTTATAATCAAGCAACATTAATTTTGAAAGTTTTTTCCAATAATGCTATTTTCAAAGAAGTAAATATGAAAATATTTACAAATGGAAATTTGCAGATGACAGGTTTAAAAAGTGAAGGAGATGGTAAAAGAGCAATAAAAATATTCTTTAAAAATACAAAAAATTTAACAAGTATTGTTCATAACAAGGAAACCCACAAAATGAAATCAGTCAGTGGAGTTAGAAATGTGGAGGATTTTAAAATTGAAGATCCGAATTTAGAAATAGTTTTAATTAATAGTGACTTTTCCACCAATTTTAAAATAAAAAGAGAAATACTTCATAATTTGTTGATACAAAAATATTCTTTATTTTCTTCTTATGAACCATGCATATATCCAGGTGTGAATTCAAAATTCTTTTGGAACAAAAAATATAGAAATGATAGTTTAAAAAAGGAAGGTATTTGTCATTGTTCTCAGCAATGTATTGGAAAGGGTAAGGGTGATGGATATGGTAAATGTAAAAAAATAACAATATCAATATTTCAAAGTGGTAACATTATTATCACTGGTGCAAGAAGTATAGAGCAAATAAATGATGCCTATAATTTCATAAATGGTATTTTGAAAGAAAATTATAATATATTGAAAAGAGAGGATGCTCCGTTTTTTGATCTTTCAGAATCTGATAGCGAAGATGAAAGTAAAAGTTTAGTAATTAAAAAGAAAAATAGAAAATTCGTGTATCTTAAAAAATCAAATATTAAATTTGATGAACAATATCAATTTCCTTCTATGAGTTTACCAATAAATAAATAAATTACCCTTCAGGATCAGATATTTCTTGTTTTTCTAAAGTATTTTCATTTTCTAAAATGTGAATTATTTCTTCTAGAATTTGATTTTTATTATTTTTAAATAAATTATTTTTAATATTAGATCTATTATTTTGTAAATTTGATCTCTTTATATGTTTATCTTGATCTTGATTTTGATCTTCATCTTCATCTACATCTTCATTTTCATCTTCATCATCGGTATCTTCATCCCAACTGGCACGAGCAATATCATTTTTAGTTATTGTCAAATTATCTAAATTAAAAATTTCCTTTAAAGAATTCATCGTATCGGGATTGGAAGTATTAATATTATCTGTATCATCTTTGTTTATTTTTTTTTGAATTAAATCAGATACTTTTTCTGAACAATCATCAATTCTATTTTCTACTATTTTCAGTATACTTGTAAATATTTTTTGTCTTTGCATTAAATTCATTTGAGGAATAATTTTACATAGCATTTCCTTCGAATTTTTTAGAACCGCCTGTATTAAATAATTTATTAAATTTTTATTATTTTTTAAGTTTAATTCAATATTACAATTTTTATCTGATTTATCAATTTTCAGTAAATCATCTTGATGAGTAGTTATAATTTCATTCATTAAATTTTTAATAAATAATGAAAAATTATTCTCTTGATCACCTGTATTTTGGCAAATCATATTATTCTCTGATTTATTCGTTAAATAACATATTTTGTTAGTTAAAGTATTATTACACTTTAAATCCTCATGAATTAAATTTGATTTTTGAACATTATATGATATTAATTCTAAACTCACTGCTATTGACTTCATACATGCATTCAATTTTTCCTCCATTGTTATTATTTTATCCGATACATCTTTTATTGCAGATTTTATATTTTTAATATCATTTTTATTTTCTCTTATTTCATCCTTTGTATCTGGTGAATTTTCTGATTTATCATCTTTGATCATTTGTTGTCTTAATTTTTTTATTAAATTATCTTTTGAACCATTATCTAAATCATCATTCTTTAATTTTTTCTTCTGTAATATTTTTTTTTCCTTTATTCTATTTTTTTTGGAAATCTTGTTTTTACACAAAATAGATGAATAATTTAAAAAATCTAATAAGGATTTATAATTCCTTAGTTTTTCATCTGATTGTACAATTTTGTGTGCACTTGAAACTAACCTGATTGTTGATTTGCACAAACTATTTAACTCTTTATTTCCGATTTCATCCATAGAATATTCTTTAATATTTTCTATATTACTTCTGATCTGCCTTAATTTATATCTTAAATCCATACTTCCATTACTATCTTGATTCATATAAGGATTATTCATAATATATATAAAAATCATATTTTATTTTATTTTATTAAACATTGTTATTAGTTATTTATATTATTTATAAATAAAGTAATTATTAACTCAATAACTCAAAGCTCAATGATATATTTACCATGATACGTAATAATTATTGAAAATAAAATTTAATTCAATAGTTATCGTAATCAACAAACGCAATGGCAATGGAACATTTATTCCAAACATTATTTATGTAGGCTTTTTAATTTTAAGGTATTCTAGAAATTTATGATCAATAGTAATTGGTGATACATCATCCATTAATGAAATATATGGATAAAAAATATCATTTACATTTACTAGAGCATTTATACTAATATTAAAATCACCAATGATTCTTAATATATCAAAAAATTCATATGTTAAATCAATTAATTTAGATCCGTCAGTTTTACAACTTTCGATTGTGTTTAATAATGCGTTTAATCTATCTTTCTTAACAATTAAAGAGGATAAATTTAGTTTTTTTTCAAGACTTTCATCAATAATTTGATTTTTTTCTTCAATTGTACCATATTGAGCTACGTTAATTTTTCTTTGTTTTGGAGCATCTTCCTGTTCGTGAGTATTATGAAACCTAATTTGTAAATCATCAAAAATTATTTTCGCTATTCTAAATAAGATATTTGATCTTTTTTTTGCAATATTTTTTTGGTCCTTTGCAAATAAATTACAATATAAATATCCATATGGTTGACATAGATGTAAATTATATTGAGAATCAGGTTTCAAAATTCTTTTCTTACAGATTGGTTCACACTTTTGCTCAATTTCACCCTCTTTATTTTTATTGCGGTCAAAACCACAATATGAATACACAGGCACAGAATTCCTGCTTCCTTCACATTGTACATTTTTAAATGTTGAAATACATTTACAATTTTCTTCACTTCCTTCGTTTTTCATACATTTACTAACAGCCTGAGTGGGAAGTTTATTAAGTTTGAAAGATAAAATTAATAAAATAGAAATTGGTAATTTTCCATGTTTCAAAAAACTAAAAATTGTATCTAGCTTATTTGTTTTCTCCTTATTTAGAACTTCATTCTCTTGTTTCTTATTTCTATTACATATTTTGGATATACATCGATCTATTACTTTTTCATTACCCTTTAAATTTGCATCTAATATTTTATTAAATTCTTCATAATCCATGTTATTAACCTCGACAGATTTAGAGTTTTCTTCTTCCACTTTATCAGGAAGACAATAATAAGACTCGATTGTTCTATTTCTTATATGTGGATCCTTATTATCATTTATGATTTTATTCTGAAGTGTATTTAAATTACAAAAATATTCATTCACATTTTTGCTCTCATCTAAATTATTAACAAACTTCAATTCATCATCTGATAAGATTAAACTATCGACAACTTTAAATCTAAATGGTAAATTAACTAAAAATAATTTATTTGATGTAATTGTATCTTGTATTTTTACTTGTATTTTTTGTTTTTTCACTAGTATTTTTTTGATGGCTTCCATCAATTTTGTTTTATCATTAAAACGTTGAAAAGTTGAAGGTAAGTAGCTTAAATAACTTGAATTATCAGAATTTTGTAAATTTTTAAAAAACTGCTCAATATTGTCAAATGATATGCGCACTTTATCCTCCAATGTTTTAGTATTTAATATATTATCTAAAAATATTAATAATGGATCAAAATCCTTCCAATTTACTTTAGGATAACTTTCATGGGATTTACTTCCTGGATCTTCCAAAAAAGGTAACTCTAATTTATCCAAACCTGCAATTTTGCGTAAACTATTTAATAAAATTTGATTTTGAGCTTTTGTTAATATTACATCTTTATTTGGAGGATTTGAATAAGGATTATTTTGGCGATATAAATCATAATTTTTGAATTGTTCTATAGCTTCAATTTTAAATGAACATAGTTTTCTTAATTTATCTCTAATAATATTAAAATCAATAGGTATACCAAAATAATTATTTTCTTTTATCGATTCTATATTTGATTCAAAATTTTCCATTTCCAATTCATCTTTAAATTTAGGTTCGAACCCTAATAATTCAATTTCATAATTGTTAGGAGATTTGAAATTCATTAAAGGAACTTCATTTTTATATTTTTGTATAAAATGCTTTAATTTATCGAAATCTTGATAAATACAAATATCTATTTTATAACTAGGTAATTTTCCTTCTTCATACAAGATTTTAATATTTTTTATATTACCTTTAAAATCTTTAAAAACAATTTCATTATCATATTTTATAGTTAATTGAAAATTCTCAGAAATTTTGCCTAAGTTAAATTCTTCAATTAGATCTTTATCATTTTCATTTTCTATTTCATTTTTAAAAATTGATTCACCCTCCTTAAGTGGACTGTATATTGTCATTTCAGAAGGATATAGTAATTTTGATACATCTTCATACCATATTTTTAGATCATCAGGTTCATCTGTATAAATATCTATTTTTATTTTTTGCTTATCATCCAAAAAATACTTTTCGAATGTTGCTTTATTCTTCTCTGAACCTAAACCTTCCTTTAAAAATCCTGTTTGTTGTAAGTTAAAATTTAATTTATAATTTAAATAATAAGCATAAACTAATTTCTTTTTAAAGTTATTTATTTTATATAATAATTCTATTATTGTCATATTTGGAAATTCGCTATTTTTACCATTTAAATAATCTCTGGTATTCAAAGTAATCAAAGTATTGAAATATCCGGATTTAATTTTACTTAAAGATTTCAATTTTTCATGATTTATCTTATTACCATTTAATTTTTTTTCCCAATCAAAACTATCATCCTTGTTTATATCATAATAATATTTAACCAAATTATTAAAAAAATATTCTTTAAATTCTCTATTTGTCCCAAGTAAAGCATAGGTCAAATATTTAATTTCAAATAAATCAATTAAATAGGAAAAACCATCTTGATTCAATTTTAAACTTCCGATTAATCCAATCAATACTGGTAAATTATTAAATAATGAATTTTCATCTTTAAATAACTTCTTGTTTGATACTAATAAATTTTCAAGATCTCTTTCTTCAGAATGATCGAGGTGTTCTATACTTTTTTTTCTAAAAAAAGAAGCAAAACTTATTCTTTTTAGTTTTGAAGAAATACTATTTAATTGTTCTGTTTTATTAATATTATTAAAGATTAAGCGATAGAAGATCGTATTATTTAAGAAACCATTCGATTCTGGATCTGGATCATCTGTTATAGTATTATATATTTGATTGGCTGCTTCTATTTTATCTAAAACATTAAAATAATATTCTTCAATATTTGTAAAATCATTTCCTATATCCGTATCTATATTATAATTATAAATAAAAAAATAACTGGGAATTAAATTCGCAATTTTACTGATTGCGTAATTTTTTAATAATGAACCTCCATCTGTTTTAAATTTTTTTTTTGATAATTTTCTTTTTTTTTTTGTGATGATAGCATTGTTTTTATTTTTCTTTGTTTTATATTTTTTATTTTTTTTTTTTTTGTGGATTCTGCTTCTTGTG
>Ga0209986_10003118_pt1 | contig 14703 bp, 15 predicted proteins | sample BlataG_FD_183168 | JGI IMG/M metagenome (GOLD analysis project Ga0209986, IMG submission 183168) | Deep subsurface microbial communities from Black Sea to uncover new lineages of life (NeLLi) - Black_00105 metaG (SPAdes) (version 2) | ecosystem: Environmental > Aquatic > Marine > Oceanic >...
GCGGCTGGCACTCAGGCAAAAATAATGGAGGTCCCTGATGTGCAGGAAATCATTAAAAATGCGCTCGGCCTTGAAGATACAAGCGCAATCAAAGTAGTGGATGTTAAGTTCAATCGTCCGCTTGAATCGCTGGTTGAAGAAGAGCCGTCCAGCTGGCCTCGTTATATGGCGGTTGCCCGCCAGGCATCCTTGGGGATTATGGCAATTTGTGCGCTGCTTGTGCTCAAGATATTCAAAGGCAAAAAGAGCAAGGCGGTCGCCGCAGCTCCTGCCGGGCAGCTGCCCGAAGCAGCCGAAGCTGCCGGCCTTCTACCGGCCGGAGCCGAGGGTTCCAGGTCATTGGTGATGCGCAAACAGATAGCCGGTGCTTTGAAGGAAAATCCCGAACAGGTAAAACAACTATTCGCAAGTTGGATTGAAGAAAAGGGGGAATAAATAGGTGGCATTGACCGGCAAACAGAAAGCTGCAATGTTGCTGATGAGTCTCGACGCCGCCACCGCCGCTGAGCTGCTCAAAGGCGTTGAACCCAATGTGGTCCAGGAACTGGCTGTGGAATTGGCCCATCTGGATGCAGCAAGTCGTCGCAGCACCGGACAAAACGCCGAAATTGCCAGGCAATTCTGCAGTTCGCTGCCGCGCCGCCGGAAATTCCACGTTAATGGCTTTCTAAAGGAAATGCTCAATAGCACAATAGGTGACAAGAAGGCAGCGCAGCTCGAGAACCGGATACAGGATTTGCTGTACAGACGTGACCCTTTAACGGCTATTGGTTCCGTTGATTCGCAAACGATAGCATCCGTTCTGGAAAATGAACATCCTCAGACTACCGCTGTTGTTTTATCAGAACTGCCGGCAGAGAAAAGTGCGGAGGTCCTCGGCTTTTTGGACGGACGTATCCGAATCAGTGCCATCGGCAGGATGAGCGATTGTGAGACTATGACGGCTCAAGCAAAGACGCAAACGGCAGAGCCGGTTTGCAAACGTCTTGAAGCTATTGCCGCCGGCGGCGCAGGCGAAGCCTTACCGGCTCGACCTGAGCAATCTTTAAGAAAGGTAGCGGTGATTTTACGAAACCTCGGCAAGGAAATCCAAGATGGCCTGCTCAGCTTCATACAGAGAAAAGACAGCCGGGCCGGTGCAATGATAGCCAATTTAATGATAGTGTGGGACGATATTCCGCAAGTGGCCGACAAATCACTGCAAGAGGCCTTGAGCCGAATTGATACAAGGCAATTAGCTCTGGCACTGGTCAAGGCCGATAAAGTGATTATCGAAAAGTTCCTGTCTAATATCTCCGAACAGACCGCCGCCACACTGGACGAGGAGGCAACACTTCTGTCAAGTGAGCCAAAGAAAGATGTCAAGCAAGCCAGAAGGAGAATTATCCAAGCTTTGCGCGAAATGAACGAGAGAGGTGAACTTGAATTTATAGAAGAACCGTACAACGCCTGACAGATTTAGAGTCAATATTGCCGGGCATAGAAAGATATTGGTGTAAAAGTTAAAAGAGGAGTTAGGTAAGTGGCATTAACGGGTAAACAAAAAGCAGCGATGCTGCTGATGAGTCTGGATGCCGTGACTGCTGCCCAACTGGTCAAGGGGCTCAACACCGAAGAAATTGAAGAGATTACTATGGAGCTTGCGCGAATCGACACATCGGGACAGCGCAACACCAAAGAACAAGCGAAGATTGTCCAGGAGTTCTGCAACTCACTTAGACAAGAGCAAACTCAGCATTTTAGTATGAAAGGTTTCCTCGACGAAGTGCTTACGAGCGTCCTTGACAAAGAAAAGGCGGAGCAAATCAAATCTCAGATTAGAAAAACAACAGAAAAGAAAGACATGTTTATGGATATTCGTTCGGCCACGACGGACGAATTGGTTCTTGCGCTGGAGGGTCAACACCCACAGACGGTTGCTGTGGTGTTGTCGGAGCTGGCTCCGAAGAGAAGCCAGGAGGTCCTGCAGCTTCTGAACGAAGAAATTCGGCTCGCCGCTGTATGCAAGATGACAAATCCGGAACCGCTGGGAGCCGGCGTGAAACAGCGGATGGCATCTATGGTCAGCGACCGGCTCAAGAGTCTCGAAGGAGAAACGATTGCGGTAAAACCAGAGCTGGTTCTGCGAAAACTGGCTCTTATGCTGAGCGGTCTGGAGAACGACCTTCGCAACCAACTGCTTGAGGAAATCGGCAAACAGGATGAGGAGACGTCCACCAAGGTAAGGAGTTTGATGGTAACGTGGGAAGATATTCTAACAATAGCAGACAGGTCCCTGCAGGAAGCTCTGCGGTCCGCCGAGCCGGCCAGATTGGCGGTGGCGCTTTACGGCACAGACGAAGAAATCGCACAGAAGATACGCTCAAATATATCTGACCGCGCCGCAGCTACGGTTGATGAAGAAGCTTCACTGATGCAGGAACCGCTGGAAAAAGAAGTCCTCGATGCGCGAGAAGAAATTGTCAAGCCGCTGCGAGAAGCCAATGAGGAGGGAAAACTCAGATTCGTAGGACGATAGTATAATGTCACAGGAACTCACAGCTCATCTTGCCAAGCCAATCGGGTCAGCTGAAATTTTGGACAATTATGCCGATGGTACTGGGGCTGAATCATCGAGTCGCGGCGGAACAGATTCAAGTGCAAATTCCGAGCAAATTCCGACACAGGATTTAGACGCCCGGAAAGCCGCGTTTTCACAGACCAACCGGGCGCTCAAGGGCGTGGTTGCCAAGCTCAACGAGTTCTACGACAAAGTATTCGCCGAGCACAAAGAGGAAATTGCCAAACTTGCGGTGGAAATCGCCAGAAAAGTATTAGTACAAAAAGTGGAAAACGGGGACTACGAAATAGAATCTATTGTCAAAGAAGCACTCAAAAATGCCCCCACGCGAGAGGATTTGGTGGTGCATCTGAATCCTGAAGACCTTGGGCGATACCAAAAAGCACAGCAGGATGAGCCGGACGACGGCTTGGCCGGCATTAAGTTTGTTCCCGACCCAAACATCGGGCCGGCAGAATGTCTGCTTGAGAGCCCAAAGGGAATCATCGAATCATTAATTAACGAACATCTGGAGCAAATCGGCAAAGCGCTTCAAAAGGTGAAATAATTTATGGACAAAGGCGAAGCTCGAGGTTCCCAGGCACGAGAAGAGGTATTTGGGAACCCTGAAAACCATCTGATAGATTTTGAGCAATTTCACTCGACCCTGCGTGCGATGAATTTGTTAAATTGCCGCGGCTCTGTGGTGCGAGTATCGGGCCTGAGGGTTGAATCCAACGGCCCGACTCTGGGCTTAGGCGAGCTCTGCGGCATCCATATCCGCGACGGTCGGCGGGTGCTGGCTGAAGTGGTGGGCTTCCAGAAGGACCATCTTATCCTGTTGCCGCTGGAATATATAGAAGGTATATCACCGGGCGATGCAGTAACCGCCAGGACTACTCCCCGCTACATTACACTAAGTGACAGCGTTCTGGGCAGAGTAGTGAACGGACTGGGCGAGCCAATTGATAACAAAGGCCCATTAACAGGAACTGACAAAAAAGCTTTAGACGCAGCCAGCCCACCGCCATTAAGCCGAGAGAAAATCAGCGAACCGCTGGCCCTGGGTATCAGGTCAATAGATGGGCTGTTAACTTGTGGGAAGGGACAGAGAATAGGTATATTCTCGGGCAGCGGAATAGGTAAGAGCGTTCTTCTTGGTGATATCGCCAATTCAAGTGACGCATCCGTCAACGTGGTGGCATTAATAGGCGAGCGTGGCCGGGAGGTGCGCGAGTTTCTCGAAGGAGACCTCGGACCCGAAGGTCTGGCCCGCAGCGTGGTTGTTGTCGCCTCATCAGATTCGCCCCCTATTCAGCGTGTAAAGGCAGCATTCGTAGCCGTCACAATCGCCGAATATTTCAGAGACAAGGGCAGAACCGTCCTGTTTATGATGGATTCACTGACCCGCTTCGCTCAGGCCCAGCGCGAAATAGGTCTTGCCGCCGGTGAGCCGCCGGCGACAAAGGGCTATTGTCCAAGCGTATTTTCACTGATGCCGCGGCTTGTCGAACGTCTCGGCTGCGCCGAGAACGGCAGCATAACCGGAATTCTGACGGTCCTGGTCGAAAACGACGATTTGGCGGACCCGGTAGCCGACAGTGCCAGAAGTCTGCTCGATGGACACATAGTACTGTCAAGAAAATTGGCCGACAGGGGACATTATCCTGCCGTGGACATTCTGGGCAGCGTAAGCCGATTGATGCCCGTAGTGACCAGCGATGCACATAAAGTCGCTGCTCAGAAGCTCAGGGAAATATATGCCATCTACAATGACGCCGAAGACCTGATAAATATCGGCGCATTTTCGCCGGGCAGCAATCGACGCATTGACGGAGCAGTTGCTTTGATTGACAGAATAGGCGATTTCCTTATCCAGCCCATCCGAGAAAGAACCGCTTTCGATGAAACCGTCAGGCGATTAACGGCTATTACCCGGTCGTGGGATGAATTGTTGAATGTCAGTCTTAAAGAAGCTGAAAAATAGAAACTAAATGAAACGATTTGTATGGCGACTGCAGCGTGTCCTTGACATAAAAACAAAGGAGGAACAGACAAAAAAAACCGAACTGCTTAAACTGACCGAAAAGCTGACCGAGACCCGAAGCCAGCTGCTGGCACAGAAGAGAATCTTGGAAGAGATAATCAACGGTTTAGCCGGCGAAGAGCCACAGAAGCGACTGAGCAGACAGGAGTTCTTCCTGAAATATTCGGTAACGGCTGATGAGTATATCAGAAAACTCGAAAATAAAGTAAGTGAACTGGAATCACAACAGAGACAAAAAATTGCCGAAGTTCTAAAGCTCAGACGATTCAGGAAAGGTTTGGAGAAGTTAAGAGCTAAGGCAAAGGCGAAATTCATAAAGGAACAGGAAAAACTTGAGCAGAAAGAGCTCGACGAAATAGCCGCTATTGGGTTTGCTCGAAAGACCGACCACACTTTGCGACAAATCGCGCAATAAGGTCCAACAACGCGGCAAGACAGTATTAGTGAGCCGGTTATTTTACAAATACTATAGCCCAAAAACAGGAGACCACCAATGAATAAGAAAGTAATAATAATAGCAGCGGCGGGACTGGTAAGCTTTGCGGGTGCGTTTACCTTTGCATGGCTCACTAAAAGTACGCCGGCGAGCGCAGAGGCAGGCGAGGCAGCGCTTACCAGCCAGGGGTCCCAACAGAAGCCACCGGAACTTCAAGTACCTGGTATAGGCCAGCCGGTCGATAGCCAGATGAAAAGGGCTATGACGGAAAAGCAGCTCAAGAGTCTTGTTTACGAAATAAGGGACAAGATTCAAGAGTATGATAACAAGCTGCAGGGACTCGAGGTGCGCGAACAGAGATTGCAAATGACCCATAACGAACTCAAAAAAGACATCGAGGGGCTTAATAATCTGCGAACCGAGCTTGCTTCAACCATCGCCACTCTCAAAGAAGAACAAGACAAACTGAACAAGAGCAAGGTTGAGATTGCCAAGATCGAACGGGACAACCTGATGTCCATAGCGGCTGCATATGACAAGATGGACCCAGCCAGTGCCGGCAAGATATTGGTCAATATAAGCAAGGCTCAAAACGCCAGTTCCAGTGATGCCGTGAAGATTCTGTACTATATGACCGACAGGACCAAAGCAAATTTACTGGCCGAGATAGTCACCTCTGACCCCGCACTTGCGTCGTATTTCTGCCAGAAACTTAAACAAATGATTGAGAAGAAGTAAACCTATGGATGTTGCAACAATAGTAGGAGTCTTTCTCGGCTTTGTGGTCATTATGAGCGCCATCGTCGTCGGCGGCGGCTGGCAGATGTTTATCCATCTGCCTTCAATGGCAATAACCATCGGAGGGATGCTCTGCGCTACGCTCATACACTTTTCGCTGCCGCAGTTTCTGGGAATATTTTCGGTAATCAAGAAAACGATTGTTGCCAAGATACCGGCCCAGTCGGAGCTGATTCAAAAAATGGTCAACTATGCCGCCATCAACAGGCGTGATGGGCCGTTGGCTTTGGAGCAGGAAATCGGCAAGATAAGCGACCTGTTCTTCGTCAAGGGCTTACAAATGCTTATAGACGGGCAGGAATCCGAAAACATTCGAGACCTTCTGGACCTGGAAGTTCAACACCTTCAGGAACGTCATTCAACCGGTAAAAAAATCCTGGAGTTTATGGGTGCGGCTGCCCCGGCGTTCGGCATGATAGGCACGCTTATCGGCCTGGTCCAAATGCTCAGAAACCTGTCCTCGCCAGAATCCATCGGCGCAGGAATGGCGGTAGCTCTGCTCACCACCTTTTACGGCGCATTAGCGGCCAATTTGATTTTTATCCCGTTGGCGGGCAAATTGGGCATATACTCCAAAGCTGAGATTACCGCAATGGAGATGATTACGGAAGGCATCTGTGCCATCGCACAAGGTGAGAATCCAAGCGCCGTTCGGGAAAAATTGCACGCATTTATTTCACAGGGAAGGCGGGAAGAAGTAAAGGCCACGATATAATGGGGCGCCTTAAGAAACAATCCCAATCCGATGAGGCACCGGGTACACCGGAATGGATGGTAACCTTCAGCGATTGCATGACTCTTCTGTTAACGTTTTTTGTGCTTCTGCTGAGTTTCTCATCATTCGATGAGAATACCTTCCAGAAACTGAAAGCAATCTTTGCTGAGTCTTTGAACTCGGCCAGCATAGTACCCAAGAGCAACAAAGATGCGTTTTTGCCCGCCGCGCAGTTCAAGTATATAAAAGAACTTAACAAAGGCAGTGAAAAGCCAACTCTGAAAAAAGGTATCGAAAACAATCTGAAACAAGAGACGGAGCCCGCAGATTTCCGCAATCACAAGGTGTTCCTGGTTCCATCAGAGAAGGTTTTCTGGGGCAAGGGGACCGTTATCTCTCGTCAGGGCCGCAGAATTCTTGCTATTATGGCATCATTTCTCAAAGAAGTGCCAAACAGGATCGTTATTAGTGAGAATACCTGGGGAGATAAGGAAAACAGCAACCACTCCGGCCTTGAACGGGCATGGGCAGTGATGGAGTATCTTACCGCCACACAGGGGATTGACAAAAAGCAACTCAGCATCTCTGCAGCAAGCACCGTAGCTGCCGGAAGTCTCGATAGCGATGAATCGAGACGTTCAGAGGCAAAGAGCAAACGTATGCTTGAAATTGTTTTGCTGGAACGGAGTATTTACAATTGAGTCGTAATCGCCAGGCCATCAAAGAAAGCGGTCCCAAAATACCGGGGTACATCGTTACCTTTTCAGATATGGTAACGCTGCTGCTGACATTCTTTGTCATGCTGCTGAGCTTAGCCACAGTCCAGGACCCCGAACTCTTTAATATAGGCCGGGGTGCCTTTGTGGAGTCGATAAGGAATTTCGGACTTGGAATGCTTCCGGGCAGAACGCAAAGGCCTGATTTCGGTGAAAAGAAAGTCAAGCATTTCATAAGCAAATCCGATAACGCACTGATGGTCAGGACTATCGATGCAAAAGAAGAAGAAATTCGCCGGCTTTTCCAAAATCTCACCCGGTCTATGACGGCTGTGCCATCCCAGATTGTCGCAAAAACAACCAAATTCTCAGTAACCGACGTTCACTTCTCACCGGGCGATGCGACTCTGGATGAGCCGGCAAAGAAGTTTTTGACGGGATTCTGCCTGAATTTGCAACAAAACGCCGACGCCGAGAAAGTCAAGCTCTATGTACTTGGCCTGGCTTCTGAGGGAGCAACCAGAAAAGGGCAATGGCTGTTGTCCGCCAGGCGGGCCCAGGCCGCTGCGGACTTTCTGAGCGATACGCTGCCATCGGACCTGCAATGGCCTGTTTATTCGTGGGGGGCCGGGCCCGGAGGTGACTGGGTAAGCAGGGACAGCCCAATCTCCGAAAAATTACATATCCTTATCGCGGTGCTAAGAGCAGACAATTAGATTCCGTACCTTCCAAAAGCACTCTATGGCGTTTGTCCACTTAGGGACGCCTTGCAGCGGAAGCTCGTCTATGCGCCTGTCAAGTTTTTCAACAATTCGTCTTATTTTTCAGCCGATTTAGTACTCCAAATCGCCGTTTATGGCGTAATAATGCCTATTATGGCATTCCGGCACACCATTTGCATATCAAATAGTTACAAGTATTATTTACTGGTGTATTTCTTAGCGTGGCAGCACACAGAAAAAAAAACGTTGCGTTCTTGGCGGCAGTTGCGTTCAGCAGCGTAGTGGCGGTATGTCCCGCCCAATCCACCGCACCCGGGCAAACCCAATTTCGCGAGCTTTTGGCGGGTTCCCATTTTGCGACTTTTTACAAAATGGGGTCCCTGCACAATTGGAACCCGCCGGAAGGCGTCCTGCGGACTCTCAAAACGCCCTTTGTTGCGTTTGGCAGAGCCGCTAAAGACCCCAATTCCTCGATAGGCCCGGGCAGCAGCAAAGGCACCAAAGAGCTGTTCTTCAAGATGATGGTCTCGGTCCTGCTCGTCGTTGGTCTTGGAGCAGCAGTGATTTACGTCTCGAAGAGACTTCTGCCGAAAATTACTGCCCGGTCCGGCAAAAAAATCAAGGTCATCGAAACCGTTTACATCGGACCGCACAAGGCGGTGCACCTGCTTAAGATAGATAATCAATGTCTTCTCATAGGAAGTACGAACGAAACTATCACGAAGCTGGCTGACGTGACCGCAGACATCACCGATGCCCCGGCAGATTTGTCGCCAGCTTACATAGAAAACAATTGAGGGTACAAATGGCTGGAAAACTCGTCGCAATTTCTTGTTTGGCGATTACCATTTTGTTATCGGCTAATACCTCGTTCGCACAAACAAACAATGCGTTCGGAGCAATTACGCCGCCGACTCTGAACAACGACGCTTCGGCAACAAACACCCCGAAACAGGCGGTTCCGAGCATCGCCGATTTGATGACAGTCATAGATAAAGCAACCACCAACGAGACTAAAGGCAAAGACTGGTCAACGCCCGTTAAACTTGTAATCATATTCGGCGGCCTTGCCATTCTACCGAGCTTGCTGATAATGATGACATCCTTTACACGAATAGTAATAGTCCTGTCTTTTGTTCGTCGGGCTCTGACCACACAAACCATACCACCTACAATCGCCATCATAGGTCTGGCATTGTTTCTGACGCTTTACACGATGGCTCCTACATTCGCTAAAATCAACGCGACCAGCATTCAGCCCTATCTCTCGGAGGAGATTGATTTCAAAACAGCAGGGGTCAGGGGCAGCGATTGTATCAAGGAATTTATGCTCAGACAAAGTCGAGAATCCGACCTTGTTCTTTTTGTACAGATGGCCAAGATAGAGCCGCCGAGAAAGCCGATAGACCTCGGCCTGCACATAGTTGTTCCGGCATTCATAATAAGTGAATTTCGGACGGCATTTGAAATAGGATGCCTTTTGTTTATTCCTTTCCTGTTGATAGATATGGTTATTGCAAGTGTCCTGCTCAGCGCAGGTATGATGCTTCTGCCGCCGGTGATGATTTCGCTGCCTTTCAAATTGATATTATTCATCCTCATCGACGGCTGGGGTCTGCTGGCAAAAAGTCTCAGCCTGGGATTCAGATAAAGCACTAACTTCTTTTAGGAATTTGGCAATATGGACAGCAGTTTCGTTCTTTATCTCGGCCGATACACCCTCGAAACAGCTTTGCTTTTAGCAGCGCCTATTCTGCTGACCTGCATGGCGGTTGGCGTAGTAGTAACACTCTTCCAGGCAGTTACTTCCATGCGCGATATGACGCTGACGATAGTTCCGAAGCTTCTGGCCGTCGGTGCCGTCACACTAATTTTTGGCGGGTGGATGCTCCAGGTGATGCTAAAATTTGCCACCGATATCTTTGCTCAAATCCAGAACATCGGACACTGACTTATGGAGCTGATGATAGAAAAACTGCTCGGCTTCACAATGGTGTTGACGAGGATTTCGGCGTTCTTCCTGGTGCTGCCTGTTTTTGGCTGGAAAAGTATTCCAATCAGGATAAAAGTCGCAGTAACTGTGCTGATGGCGTTTTTCTTTTCTTTGATAACCCCCTTTGCCATCAACTGCGAACAGGTCTCCATAGTCAAAGCGATATTGCTGCTAAGTAATGAAGCCCTGTACGGCCTGGCTATGGGGCTGATTGTTGTACTGGTATTCAGTGCCGTTAAGTTCGGCGGGCGAATCGCCGAGCGGCAAATGGGGATGGCGATGGCACAAATTCTGGACCCGATGACCGGCGAAATGGGCCAGCCGCTTGCTATGCTCATGGAGATGATATTTATACTTCTGTTTCTTAGCACCAACGGCCACCATTTATTCCTGCTTACTATCTGGAAAAGTTATGAAGCGTTTCCGGCGGGCAGCATCCCGACAATGCCGATTTTGACCGGCGGAATAATCAAAGCCGGTTCGGTACTGTTGATGGCCGGCCTAAGATTGGCCGCACCAATGCTGGCGGCATTCTTATTGTTAATGGTTATGCTGGCTGTGTTGGCACGTATAGCCCCCGAAAGCAATATTCTATTTATCAGCTTACCGCTGCGTGTGGGCTTAGGACTGCTGTTAGCAGGTATGTTCATACCATTTATCAACGGATTCGTGGCCGAATTCGCCGATTGGATGGGCAAGCTGCTTCCTCTGTGAAGCGTGAAAACTCTAACCGCAGAGAATGCTGAGATGAAAGAGTTAGAAAGAATATTTCCTCTGCGGGCTCTGCGAGCTCGGCGGTAAAAGAAATAAGAGGTACGGACCGTGCCGGACAAACCAGCTTCTGAAAGAACAGAACGCCCAACATCGAAAAAGTTGTCGAAGGCCAAATCCAAAGGGCAGACGCCCCAGAGCCAGGAACTGATGTCATTCGTATCAATCGTCGTTCTCGTGGCAATGGTAGCTCTTTTAGCAACTGGCTTGACACGGTGGTTCATCGTGCAGCTCAAACAGGGCATGTCCTGCGAAACATCTGTCTTCGCCAACAACAAGGCCTTTATAAACTTTGTAAACGCAAAGATTACTGATTTCATAGTCGTTATCATTCCCATTTGCACGGCACTTTATATCGGAGCCGTCGTTGGCTCTGTTGTCGTCGGCGGCCTGAATTACTCACCCGGAGCCATAAAGCTGAATTTCAGCATCCTAAATCCTGTGGGAGGCCTGGGTAAACTTCTGAATATGCGCTCAATGGTACGCCTGCTGTCATCCATACTGAAACTGCTTTTCATTTCAATCATCGCCTGGTTCTATCTCAAGGACAAGCTCGAAGTTCTTGCGACGCTGCGATGGGCCTGGTCATTGCAGATACTGGCAGTCATCGCAAAGCTCATATTGGGACTATGCATACGTGTCTGCATTGCATTGCTGGTCCTGGGAGTTGCCGATACTGTCTTCCAGAAATGGAAATACATCCAGGACCTGAAGATGACAAAACAGGAAGTAAAGGAGGAACGCAGACAAACAGAAGGAGCGCCGGAGGTCAAGAGTCGAATCCGGAGAATCCAATTGCAAATGGCTATGAAGCGCATGCTGCAAGAGGTGCCAAAAGCCAGCGTAGTGCTTACCAACCCAACGCATGTAGCCGTTGCACTGCGTTGGGACCCCGCCGCAAAGCGTCCCCAAGCAGACAAACACCAAAAAACACGTTCGGGAGTCAGAGAACCCGAAGCTCCCGTTTTGGTTGCCAAAGGAGCAGACCACCTGGCGGAGAAAATCAGAGAAATAGCCAGAGCTTATGGAGTGCCCATTGTAAGAAAGCCGGAACTGGCCAGAACAATATACTCAACGGTGGAACTCGACAGCCCCATACCCAGTACATTATACGTGGTAGTGGCGGAAGTTTTGGCTCTTGTTTACCGGCTGCGGCATAGAAGATAAGGGCCTGGTGGCACCAGAAGCCAAAGATATTTGTCTACTTTCGGTTTTAGGGCATATTAATCAATGTTATCGTGACATGTTGGCCGACTGTATTAATTGTATTGCTGGGAATTTTCCTTGTGTCTTATAGTAATTGAACGAATATATATAATTGTGTGGATTCGCAGAAGCGAGCACAAGTATTTGTTGTAAAAGCAGTTAAAATACATGAAACAAGACAATACAACCTGTTTTGAAATCGGCTGTCGGAATAAAAACAGGTATTTGTATGGCAAAGCACAATGCTACAAACCTCAATTCTTTTCTCTCATAGAGCAAAAACGGCTATACAGGACTCTCTGGCGAGCTTCTAAGCTTCATAGCTGTTCAATTAGCGTAAGACACGAGGGGAATTTTCCATTTTCGCGGAAGGTACACAACTAATGTTTGAGAGTTTACCTATAACGGTGTTGGACGAGTATGAGGGCCGGACTAATCTGGGCGATAACGATGAGATTGTCAGTTTTAACCTTGATGTTCTTGGCAAACCAGTACACCTTCAAGTTGGGGTCAAGGATAAGCAAGCGAGGCTGGCAGATATTGTGCCTGCAGCAAGAGTGCTGTCATCCAGGATTGTCGAAACCACGATGAAAAGGCTCCAGGACATTGGAGCATCTGTTCCATGTCACAAAGGTTGTGCTGCATGTTGCAACTACTTACTTTGCATTTCGGTTCCTGAAGTATTCCGTCTCGTGCAAGAAACGACAATGATGCCATTAGAACGGTGTGGACATATAGTGGACTCTTGCTCGAAAGTGGCTAAACGAATCCGTAGATACCTGGAGAAACACGTCGCTCTCAAGGAACTCACACATACTAAAACCAACTCACAAGCGCTAACTCTTGAGATACATGGGGAGGAATTGAAAAAACTTCCAGATTGGTATATTAAGCAGAAATTGCCTTGTCCTTTTCTGCACAACAGGCTATGCACAATTTACAAACAAAGACCTGTTACCTGCCGTGAGCATTTGGTAGTAGGTACTTGTCAGGCTGACAAGGAGGATGGTGAACGGAGAATGGAAGGGCCCAACCCCCCTATCCGCATGGTAGATGCTCTGAAACTCTTGGCCAGCCATCTCGAGGGCACAACCCGAGAGTCAGTACCACTACCCTACGCATTTGACTGGTACCGAGGAAACATACAACGCAGTAACCGCACCTGGTCTGCTCTGACGATAGCCGAACGGTTTATTGGGATTGTAAGGGCGATGATTTCGGAGAGTAATAGAATACGAGCAGAACGGGTAAAATATGAAAGCAAACAAGGCACAAGATATTAGATGCTAAAATACAGAAGTCTAAAGAAATGAACAGGGCCTTTGCTCGTACGTAGGAAACACCAGCAAGATGCTTTAGGTATGCGTCGCTGATAGCATCGTCCGGCAAAATAAAACTGAGCCTTTGCTTTATGTTATGCCGAAACCTAACGCGGCCATCTGGTTCTGGAGCAAAGCCAATGTGCTTTCGAGGCGGGCAAAGCGAAGTATTAACCTGGATTCTCTTTGGGTAAGGCGCCATTCTTCGAGCTCTATCCTCTTATCAAGCTCTCTTATTTCGTCCTCTATGTACCCCTTGTCGATGGGAATCGAGCCCGTTGTCGCCTTGAGCATCCTGTCGATTTGGTCTTCTATCTTACCGGCAAAGCCCTGCTTGACGCGAACCGTGGCGGTGTAAGGCCCGTCGGTAGTAAGGTCAACGGACAACTGAAGGGCGTTCTCGGCATATACGGGGTCGCCATTATCATCAAAGGTGCTGTTGCCGGTGACGATATTACCGCTGTATGTCGCATCGCGGTAGGTTGATTCGCTTGAAAGCTTGATCTTAGCACTGTCAGGAACTATTGCCCCTCCACTCACCTGTACCTGGACATTATATTCACCCGCCGTCGTATAATTGCTGCTGGCGCCGTAGAATTCGATTGTATTACTGGTGCTGCTGCCGGTCTTGTCCGCCCCGATTACGGCCAGAACACCCATATAGTTTTCGGCTATGGCCTCGTCAAATTCATTCGTGTCCAGAGACAATATCCCGTCCCTGTCCAGCTCAAGACCGATATGCAGCGGCATCAGGAACGCATCGATATCTTCTATGAATCCTGCTGTCTGGGCAATAAGCGGCTCACGGAACTTATACTTTATCGTCGAAACGACATAATCTCCCATCAAAATGCCGGCGGTTGCAGTAACCTCATTGTAGCCCGTTTTTTCCTTGATGAACTCCACCGCAGAATTATAGGCGGCTATCATATTATTCAGCTTGTCCTTGACTGATTGTATATCCCTGGTCAAAGTAATCTCCTCGCCGCTGGCATCGGTAGTATCGTGCAGATGCAGAGTTACGCCGTAGATAACATCGTCCACGGTATTAGAGCTTCTTTTGATCCAGCCATAGTTGTCGCCCTTTGTCTGTTCGGCGAAGACGTAATTTGAAAGGTCACTGCAAGGGTCAATGGGAGTCAGGTTACTGGGATCAATCGAAATCATGTTAACATCACCCGCAGTATCGCGGAATGTAAATATCGTAGCCTCAGACTCGCTCAACTTCTTACCACTCACCGTTATATCGCCGGGATTGACGTTTGACAGCGCTTCAAGTGCGTCTTCAATATTGCCAGTTTTAGCATCACAATTAATGGGAGCAGTCGTTTCTCCGTCATAAGTTAAGGTAAAGGTACCGCCACTCGGCAGCGTGGTGGCATTAAGCGTTTGCACCTCGGCAATTCCTGCCTGCGGAATTGGGTAGCCGTCAACCTTTATC
>Ga0209986_10003121_pt1 | contig 14696 bp, 14 predicted proteins | sample BlataG_FD_183168 | JGI IMG/M metagenome (GOLD analysis project Ga0209986, IMG submission 183168) | Deep subsurface microbial communities from Black Sea to uncover new lineages of life (NeLLi) - Black_00105 metaG (SPAdes) (version 2) | ecosystem: Environmental > Aquatic > Marine > Oceanic >...
AGCTGAAGCGAGTTGTTCCGGCTGCAACGTGGAAAGCAGTCCCAGCGCCGCCTTAGGGCCGATCCCCGAAACGGAGATAAGATTCTGAAAAAGCGCCGACTCCTCGCCCGAAGCAAAGCCGTAAAGCGCCACATTGTCTTCTCTCATATAGAGATGGGTATGCAGATAGACCTTGTCGCCCACAGCTCCAAGTTGGCTCAGCGTAGAGCCGGGAATATGCACTTGAAGGCTGAGCGGTCCGACCTTGATCACCGCTGAATCAAGCCTGCGGTTCTCCAGTATCCCCTCTAGAGCAACTATCATCGTCTCTCCTTAGTGGCTTTGGGCCAGCAGCTGGTCAAGATGTCTTTGGTGAAGATGGCAGATAGCAACGGCCAGGGCGTCAGCAGCGTCGCTGGACTCGGGAACCTCGGTAAGCCCGAGTTGGATTCTCACCATTTCCTGCACCTGTTCTTTGCTGCTGGCGCCATAATTAGTCACCTGCTGCTTCACCTGGGTCGGCAGGTAGCGGAAAACGGGGAGCTTCCTGTTGGCTGCCGCCAGAATAGCTATCGCCTGAGCCCTACCTATGGCCAAAGCCGAGCGAGCATTTCCGGCCACGAAGGGTTCCTCAATAGCTACTTCATCGGGCTGGTAGCGAGCTACGATTTCGCCAAGTCTCTCATACAAAGTGGACAATCGTTGTTCCACAGGGATTTTGGAGGACACGCTTACGGCCCCACAATCAACCATCGCCATCACACCCTCCTCCTCATCCACTATACCGTAGCCCATATTCACAGTGCCCGGGTCAATGCCGAGAACACGCATGCCTATGCCTGAGTCCGCAGCTTCTCCAAAACGGCTTCGGAGAAATCAACGTTGGCGGAGACATGCTGTACGTCGTCCAGCTCTTCCAAATGGTCAAGGAGCTTCAGAGCTTGAAGAGCTTCTTTCTCACCCAGCACCACCGTGCTGCTAGGCACCCGGCAGACCTCAGCCGAAACAGGTGACTTTTTTTGCTCCACCACTTGCCGCACCGACTCCAAATTCTGAGGCGTAGTAAGAATCTCGAGGTACCCCGTCTCCACCTTCACATCCTCGGCGCCAGCATCGATAGCCAGCAAAGCCAACTCCTCAACATCCACCCCGTCAGTCTCTACAGTGATTACGCCCTTACTATCAAAGAGCCAGGCCACGCAGCCGCTTTCGCCAAGACTGCCTCCGTGCCGCGTGAACAGGCTGCGTACTTCCTGAAGCGTACGATTACGGTTATCGGTCAGCGCCTCGACCAAGACCGCCACGCCGTTGGGTCCGTAACCTTCGACTGTCACCTCGCTCAGGCTGGCTGCCTCCTGCGCACCACTTGCTCGCTTGACGGCACGCTCGATGTTTTCCACAGGCATGTTGTTATCGCGAGCTCTCTGTATCACCAGACGCAGTCGGAAGTTTGACTCAGCACTGGCTCCACCCTCACGTACTGCCACCATAATCTCGCGAGTAAGCTTGGTAAACAGCTGCCCCCGCCTGGCATCAGTTACCCCTTTCTGATGCTTGATCGATGACCACTTCGAATGCCCTGACATTGCTTCCGCTCAACCCAATTTTACCACCCTGGTGCGTAAGCGTAAAGCCTTCGCACTCATCCAGTATATCAGTGACACATCCCTTTTCTTTCAAGGTTGTAGGGATAGACCTTTAGGTCTGTCCGCTTCGGACAGGTCTGAAGACCTGTCCCTACACTGGCTTTGTCTTATTTCAAAACGTGTAGCGCCAGGCTTTAGGCCGGCCATCTTCCCGTTGACAGACCCGATGCGACCTTGAAAGGTCGCACTACATTGGTTGGTACATAACAGCACGTAGTGCGAGGCTTCAGCCTCGCTATCTCCTTGCCACAATAAGAGGTTTATGGATAACTTCAATTCAACAGGCGATGTTTAGTGATATAATGCTCGGCAGAAGCTAAATGGGTAAACAGCTAGACCAAAATGATTGATGAACTCATCGGCTGGGGCATTGCCAGCGAGCTTATAGTTGTTATCGTAGCTACCTTGCCATTCATAGAGCTCCGGGGTGCCCTGCCGGTGGCCATAAACCTTTTTGGCATGCCCTGGTACTGGGCTTTCTGCTTGTCCATCATCGGCAACTTGCTCCCCGTGCCCATACTGCTGCTGTTCTTCGAGTCAATAACCAGAGTCATCAGCAAGGTGGCCGTGGGTAAGAGGCTCGTAGACTGGGTCCTTGAACGTACCAGGCGACACGGAGCGGTTATCGAGAAGTATGAGCGGATTGGCCTCATTCTGTTCGTAGCCATCCCGCTTCCGATAACCGGCGCCTGGACAGGGTCAATAGCCGCCTTCCTCCTAGGGATGAAATTCAACTATGCCTTCCTGTCCATCCTCTGCGGACTGATAATCGCCGGGGCTATTGTTACCTGCTTATGCCTTCTCGGCTGGGTAGGTGCGGCTATCGCCGGCATCGGCCTCAGTGCCCTCGCCATCCTCGGCTGGTGGAGAGTGTAGCCTTCGTCTGAAATCCGGAGCTCCCTTAACCACCTCTTACAGAACACCTAGCGGATGCCAAACTGGGAGCACCATGTACGGCAGTGTGGCTTGTAGACGCCAGGTCTGAAATAGCCAAGATCGCCAAGATAGAATTGGCCACCTTCAAGCAAAACATGGTCTCCTATGAGGAGGATTTCACGAAAAGGGGTCTCCTAGAGTCCGCTTTTCAGGGTTTAACAGTCCAGTTTTGAATTTTTTCTTGACACATAGCGAGTCGGACTTGACATGTCTAAAGATGTGTGATATATAGACCGAGCGCTCGGTCTACACACCAAGCCGCAGCCGTTGCCCACACGGAGCGCAACGTACGGGATGCACGTATGACAATTCGAACTTACAGCGCCGATGAGGCGCTGGTTCAGGAGCGGAGGCGACAAATAGTCACAGCTGCCGCTGCACTGTTCATCAGGCAGGGCTTTCTCAAGACGACTGTCCGCGAAATAGCGGGGCATTGCGGCATGAGCATTGGAACACTCTACCACTATGTCGGATCGAAGGATGATATTTTGTCATTGTTTGAAGAGGCGGGATCTTCCTTGTTAGCGAGGTTCACTCAGCAAAGCTTGTCCGCCCAAAACGACATGACTCCGGCTGAAGCTCTTCGCCGCGCTATTGCAGAGTACCTCTCCTTCATCGATGAGATCCAGGACGTCATCGTTTTCTGGTACCAAGAGACAAGGAACCTCCCAGCCACTCACCGCCAATACCTGTTTCAGCAGGAGGAAGACTGCGCTAACCTGTTTGGGCGAATACTCGCCCACGGTTGCGAGTGTGGGGAGTTCAGGGTAACCAATCTGGGGTTAGCTACTCACAGCATAGTCGTTCTCTGCGACATGTGGGCTTTCAGGCGGTGGTTCTTACACAAGCGCTTCACGCTGGAACAATACGCTGCACAATTGACTGAGCTTGTGCTTTCGGGAGTACGGGGTGGCGGTGGCCAGTCGGTGCTTCTTTCTGAGTGAGCTTTCAGGCAGGAATGGTGAGACAATCGGACCGAATCCGCTCGGAGATCATTCTGAAGAATGGATGACGCAAGCGGAAGCCAAACGGGTTCAGCCAAGCGAGACGAGTATGACGGACGGGCTTCTACAAAGGCGTTGGGCTGTTTGAAAGACCGGGGGGACTTTGCAGTTTTCCTACGCACAAGCTGGAAATGGCGAGATAACGACAAAGTGGAGGTGAGCACATGTAATGGCCAAAGAGTCAAATCTAGCTCAAATCCAAACCGAAATTAAGTCATAAGGAGGCGAAAAATGAAACGAATTTGGTCAATAGGTGTGTTGGTGGGGCTGGTGGCGATGGCAATGCTATTGATTCCCGCTTGTGCCCCAGCCGCAGAGCCAACGACGGAACCGGCAGCGCCAGCCGCGCAAGCCCCCGAGGTCATCACAATTAAGCTACAGGCTCTTGCGGCTCCTGGAGAGATGTGGCGATTCGAGAAGTTCGAACAAGAGGTCAAGGAAATGAGCAATGGACGCCTTGAGTTCAAGCTTTTCAGCGGCGGCGAAATAGTCCCAACCACAGAGACGCTGGATGCAGTTGGCTCAGGAGTGCTTGATATGGCGTTCGGTTGTGGGGCATACTACATGGACAAGATACCCGTAGCTGGTGTTGAGTATGGGCTCCCCTTTAGCTGGCAGGTTCCTCAAATGGATATGTACGTCGTGTTTTGGGAGCGAGGGCTTATGGATCTGGTGCGTGAGGCTTACGCTGAGCACAATACCTACTACCTCGGGCCGGTCCACACTGACCCCTACGCGCTGCTCGCAACCGAAGAGTGCCAGACGGTGGCAGACCTCCAAAACCTGAAGATAAGGACTACTGGCGGCGTGGCCCAAGCCTTAGAGAACTCAGGCATCTCGACCGTCTTCTTGCCGGCGGAGGAGATGTACGTGGGTCTGGCTACCGGCACTATTGACGGCACCATCTATGGCGGAGCATCCGGATATCGCGACATGAAGCTCTACGAGGTAGCTAAGTACTACCACAAGCCACCCGTTCAGGCCTGTGCTGTATGCAATCACTTCATGAACATGGACCTGTGGAACTCCCTGTCTCCCGACCTCCAGGCTATCCTGACGTATGCCACCTCAGATTTCAGCCAGTGGATGGCCTTCAATTACATGGACATCGAATACGAGGCGCTTGAAAGCATGAGTAAGGAGGGCCTGCAGGTGGTAACGATACCCGATGAAACCATGGCTGAGCTGACCAGGGCAGCTCTACCCGTGTGGGATGAGATAGCCTCTGCATCTCCGCGAGCTGCCAAAGGGGTGGAGATTGTCAAAGACTGGTTCAGAGCAAAAGGGGTGTTGGAGTAGAAGCATGTGATGGACTAATGGAGGGTGTGACGACAGCCTCCATTAGTCCTCTAGGATAGGTCACAATGCACAACAAGACGTTGGCTAGAGTTCTGCGCGGTATCGATGCCACGAGTGACTGGTCAGGCAAGATTCTGTCCTACCTGCTGATTTTCGTCGTCATCATACTCATATATGAGGTAGTAGCTCGCTATGTATTTGACTCTCCAACCATTTGGGCTCATGAAGCAAGTTTGCTCGCGTTTGCCACCTATTCCGTCATGCTTGGAGCCTACGCTCATGTCCATGGGACACACGTCAACATGGACCTGCTGTATAACCGCCTGTCTCTAAGAACCAGAGCCATCCTGGATGTGGTCACCTTCGTTTTCTTCCTTTTCTGGTGTGGTGTCTTGCTGTGGTATGGAGCTATCTTCGCTGCCAAGGGAGTGAGGTTTCTGGAACATTCAACCACCGCCTGGGGCCCTCCTATTTTTGAAGTCAAGCTGATGATACCCCTAGCTGCTTTGCTGATCATCCTTCAGGGCATAGCCAAGCTCATTCGTGACCTCAGTATCGCTACGACCGGGAGGAAATTGGAATGAGCATAGAGATGATCGCCTTACTTATGCTAGGCATCACGCTACTACTGCTGCTGACCGGCCTTCCCCTGGCCTTCGTCTTGGGAGCCACGGGTGCTGGCTTCCTCTTGTTGCTCGAGGGCCCTCATGCTCTTGCCCTGCCCGTAATGAGCATATGGGGGTTGATGAACATCTTCGTTTTCATCGCTGTCCCGTTATTCATTTTCATGGGAGTCATGCTGGAACGGTCGGGAATAGCTGACGATTTGTTCGAGATGATATACCGCTGGGCCGGTCCGGTAAGAGGCGGGCTGGCAGTGGGGACGGTGCTCATCTGCGTGATATTTGCTGCTATGGCCGGAACAAGCGGAGCCGCCACTGTTTCTCTGGGACTTATTGCCATCCCCTCCCTGATAAAGCGGGGTTATGATAAGAGCATGGTAACAGGTACCATTCAGGCGGGGGGAGCGCTCGGCTTCCTTATCCCTCCCAGTGCGGTGATGATTATCTATGGAATGCTAGGCAAGGTATCTGTGGGGAGGCTATTCGCGGCCGGTGTTTTCCCCGGCATGATTCTGGCTGGTCTCTTCATAGCCTATATAGGTGTGAGGTGCTTAATCCAGCCCAAGCTCGGCCCTGCCATGCCTCCGGAGGAAAGAACGTTTACGCTGAGGGAGAAACTCGTTTCTACGAGAGCCCTGGTTCTGCCGGCGCTTCTCATCATCGGGGTGCTGGGAACAATCGCTGCTGGTATATGCTCGCCGACCGAGGCTTCAGCCATAGGTGCCGCTGGCGCTCTCGTAGTGGCGGCTGTCCACCGCCGGCTGTCCTTCGCAAACTTCAAGGATGCGCTATTTAGAACCGCCAGAATCATGGGTATGATCGTGTGGGTCGCATATGCTGCCATAGTCTACAGCGCGGTCTTCGATTATTTCGGCGGTACTGAGTTGATAGCGGGCATCTTTACCACCATGCAACTCGGCCCTTGGGGCGTGCTCATAATCATTCAGTTAAGCTTTTTCCTACTGGGCATGTTTCTCGATGACACCGCCATTCTTTTCGTCTGCATGCCCATATATATTCCCATTGTTGCTCAGATGGGATTCGACCCCGTATGGTTTGGCGTTCTTTATGTCATCAACATGCAGATGGCCTACATAACGCCGCCATTCGGCTACAACCTGTTCTATATGAAAGGAGTCGTTGCCGACCTGTTCAGTTCGGGGGACATCTCCAGAGAGATATCTTTGGGCGACATTTACCGTTCTATTATACCTTTTGTGGTACTTCAGGCCGTTGGTCTGGTCATAGTCATGATATTCCCGCAGATAGCCCTGTGGCTTCCGAACAAGTTATTCGGAAGCTAGCAAGTCAAGCTGTGAGGACAGTAGCAGAATGGCCCTGCTTGGGGTGAGTTCAGGACAAGCTCTTCGGATTGTATTATGCCAAGAGATGAAGTAGGCGAAGAATATGAATGATAGCGACGGTGGCTTACTGAGTTCATATCGGGTTTTGGACTTAAGTGGCGAGAAGGGGTTCCTTTGCGGCACGATACTTGGTGATTTCGGGGCCGACGTTGTTAAGATTGAGCCTCCAGGGGGAGACCCTGCGCGGAGTATTGGTCCCTTTTATAAAGACATCACCCACCCTGAGAAAAGCCTCTACTGGTTCGCTCTAAATACCAGCAAACGGGGCATAACTCTTAACATCGAAGCCCCAGACGGCAGGGAGATATTCAAGAGGCTTGTCAAGACTGCCGATTTCGTCATCGAGTCCTTTGCTCCTGGATACATGGACAGCCTGGGCCTTGGCTACCCCACGCTCGAGAGAATCAACCCTGGCGTTGTAATGACCTCGGTTACTCCCTTCGGGTCAACAGGCCCGTATGCCCACTACAAAGCTCCTGATATGGTCGTGTGGGCGATGGGCGGTTTCATGTCTACATGTGGTGAGCCATCAGAGCCTCCGTATCGGGTAAGCATCCCCCAGTCTTACCTTCAAGGTAGCCTTCATGCTGCTATGGGCTCAATGATTGCGCTTTATCACCGTGAGGTCACTGGCGAGGGGCAACGTGTTGATACCTCCATACAGGAAGCCAACTTCTTCTTCACGGAGGAGGCGATGCCGGTATGGGATCTTTGGAGGTACAACTGGCAGAGAGCGGGGCCTGGTGCATCTATACCCAGGGCAGCAGATATAGGGCCTCTTTGGATGCGGTTGCTTTGGCCATGCAAGGATGGATATGTCAACATCTTCCTGGTGGGAGGGGCACAGGCGGGTCTGGTAAGATCATCCGCAGCGGTGGTGGAAATGGCCAATAAGGAGGGGATGGCCGAAAATCTCAGAGGCTACGACTGGAGTACTCATGATGCTTCACAGATTAGCCAGGAGGAGCGAAACAAGATAGAGGAGGCTATTATTGCCTTCCTGCGAACCAAGACCAAACAGGAACTCTACCAAGCGGCATTAGAGAAGGGGATCGTCCTCGCCCCGTTGAACACGATCAAGGACATCGTGGAAAGCCCTCAGCTTGCAGCCCGGGAATACTTCGTCGAGGTACAGCACCCCGAGCTGGGTGATGCTATTGCTTATCCTGGCGCCCCAGTGAAGTTGAGCGACGTTCCCTGGAGAATGAGCCGTCGCGCCCCGCTTATCGGGGAGCACAACGGGGAGATATATCAAGGTGAGCTGGGTTTGACGAAAGAGGAATTGGCCAGGTTAAAGACGGCCCAGGTAGTCTGACCGTCGGAGTTACGGGTCAGAGGTGCAATGTGAGCAAAGAGCGGGTATTTGAAGGGGTAAAGGTTGCTGAATTCGCCTGGGTTGCTGTTGGCCCTCAAATAGGGAGGACGCTAGCTGAGCATGGAGCTACCGTGGTCCGCATAGAGTCCCACCGAAGACCAGACCTGCTTAGATTAGCTTCGCCGCATAAGGATTTCCAACCGGGCATTGACCGGAGTGCCTTTTTCGCTATGCTGAACACCAACAAGTATGGCATATCTCTGGACATATCCAAGCCAGAAGGTAAAGGACTTGCCAAAAAGCTCATTGCATGGGCGGACATAGTGACTGAGAGCTTCTCCCCGGGAACGATGAAGGCTCTGGGGCTGGACTATGAAGAAGCCAAGAAAATAAAGCCTGATATCATCTATGCAAGCACGTGCATGCAGGGTCAGTACGGCCCTCACTCCGCACATGGGGCCTATGGTGACCAGCTCATGGCTTTAAGCGGTTTCACAGGCCTCACGGGCCGCCCCGACGGAGAACCTGGGATGCCTCCGTTGGCGTACACTGACTTCATTGCTCCCTGGTACCTGGTTACCGCCATCATCGGAGCCTTGCTGCGACGGCGTAAAACGGGCAAAGGAATGTACCTGGAGCAGTCCCAATATGAAGCTGGAGCGACGTTCCTGGCACAGGGCATCCTGGATTACACTGTGAACGGGCGGGTTGTGAACTGCATGGCCAATCGGGATCCCAACGCTGCTCCCCACGGGGCTTATCCTTGCAAAGGTGAGGACAGATGGTGTGCGATCGCCGTTTTCACTGATGAAGAGTGGGCAGCATTCCGCGAGGTAATCGGCACTCCGGAGTGGACTAAGGACTCCAGGTTTACGACCTTCTACGGAAGGAAGCAAAACGAGGATGAGCTCGACAGGCTGGTAACAGAGTGGACAACTAATTACACGGCCGAGCAAGTAATGACGCTAATGCAGGCAAATGGGGTACCCGCAGGAGTGGTATACACTATTGAAGACGTGTTCAATGACCCTCAGATGAAGCACAGAGAGCACTTCGTGTACCTGGAACACCCGGTGATTGGACGCCACGCTTACCACAATGAGGCTAGCAGGTTTTCAAAGACCCCACCGGATTTTCGGAAGGCTGCCCCTTGCCTCGGTGAGGACAATGAGCATGTGTATAAGGAGATCCTGGGACTAACTGATGATGAGATTGCCGACCTGCTCGTGGCGGGAGTGATCACCACCGATGCTGACTTGCCAGGAGGGGGACACTTCTAGCTTCTCGCAAGGTGGGCCAAATGAAATCGCCCGCAGCCGAGCCAGGTGCTGTTAAGACACATAGGTGCGATAGAACGGATAAGGAGGAAAGAAGCCTGATATGAATCCGTGAGCTATGAGTGCTATTGGGACAACAGGAGCCAAGAGATAGAAAAAAACAAAAGGGAGGAAATCATGCCTGTAGAACTCAGTACAGAAGAAATGTGGGAGGCAATTGAGAAGAATTGCTGCATTCCGGGCTATCCAACCGAGTACATAATGAAACGAAAGCACTGGCCCATATACGTTGAGGGCCATGGCATCTACCTGACAGATACTGAGGGGAGAGATTACATTGATGCCACGTCGGGCTTTATGTGTGTAACCCTGGGGCATGGGAACAAGAAGGTTATCGAAGCCATAAAGGAGCAACTCGATAAGCTGCAGTATGTCTTGCCGGGCCGCAACGCGGCCAGCATAAAGCTATGCCAGAGGGTTGCGGAGGTTACCCCTGGAGATCTCAACCACGTTCTTCTCGGGCTTTGCGGTTCAGATGCTAATGAGGAGGCCCTATCGCTCGCCAGGCAGTACTTCAAGAACCGAGGAAAGCCAAACAGCATCATCGTATCACAGTGGCACTCCTACCATGGACAGACACTTGATGCAGCGTCTATTACGGGCGTATCTGGCGCTATGAAGGCAATCCACGGCCGCGATGTTGCCAGCACGAACCATGGAGTCTACCATATAGCTGCGCCTTACTGTTATCGCTGCGATTATGGGCTGGAATATCCATCGTGCGGCATCCAATGCGCTAAGGCTCTGGATGTGCTGGCAGGGAATGTGGGGGCTGAAAATATCGCTGCCTTTGTAGGTGAGCCTGTGCTTGGGAGTTATGGCAGCGTGAGTCCTCCTCCCGAATATTACCCGATGATAAGGCAAATCTGTGACGACCATGGTTTCCTTCTAATCATGGATGAGGTAATGACGGGGTGGGGTCGCACGGGCGAGGTGTTTGCCTGCAACCACTGGAATGTCGTTCCAGACATAATGACGACGGCCAAAGGGATAAGCAGTGCCTACCTACCGGTATCCGCGGTGGCCTTCCGGGACCACGTTAACGATGCGTTTCGTGGGCAAGCTTTTCCATATGGTGGCCATACTCACTCCTCTTACCCACCCGGTGCTGCAGGCGCACTGGCAGCTATTGATGTGCTGATGGAAGAAAGACTATGGGAAAATGCGGCTAAGGTTGGAGCACATTTAAAGGATCGCCTGGAGAGAATCCGCGAGGAGTCGGAGATTGTTGGCGCTGTTCATGGAATGGGACTACACCTGGGTCTGGAGATAGTCGAAGATAAGGCACGAAAGAAACCAGGGAGGCGCTTGGCCGCTGCCATAGTAGCAAAATGCGAAGAAAAAGGTGTCTTGACCATGAGAGAAGAGCCCAGCCTCATACCCATTGTGCCGCCGTTGATAATCACGGCTAAGGAAGCTGACCGTCTGTGTGATGTATTCTCCGAAGCGATAAAGGAGACAGAGGCAGCGAAGAGGAAATAGTACATTCCAAAAACGGGTTCGCTGCGCAGGCCCGATACCTTCAAGCGGGAGGAAGCTCGTAGGAGTCTCAGGAGGTACCATAACGCGAAGTACAACGTATAGGCCTGTCTTGGGCTGATGAGATTGAGAATCAAGAAGTATTTGAGGAGTTAACAATGGGAGCACCAATACTAGACGAAGTCAAAATACTCGCACTCGGTGGTAGCGGAGCAATGGGAGAGGTAGCCGTCAGGACGCTCTTGGAGGGTGAATACGTGGACGAGCTGATGGTGGCCGACTATGACATTGACAGGGCCAAGCAGTTCGTCGAATCACTCAATGATGAGCGAGTCTCAGCGCGCCACATAGATGTACAGAATACAGGAGCACTTGAGGACCTTATGAGTGAGGTCGACCTAGTCATCAACACCGTTGGACCCTTCTATCGTTTTGGCGAAGCCATCGTGCGTGCTGCAATCAAGGCTGAACGAGATTATGTGGATATAATGGACGATTACGGACCAGCACAGCAAGTGCTGGAGTTGGACGAAGAGGCGCGTAGAGCCGGGGTTACCATCCTCATCGGAATGGGCGCCAGCCCCGGGATTACCAATATTCTGGCAAGACATGCCGCCGACCAGCTGGATGAAGTGGAGTACATCCAGACAGCATGGGGTCATGTTGGTGGCGTGCTACGCCCTGCGCCAGCCATTCGCAGGAAGTCCAAGAGGGTTATTCAGGATCGAGTTCAGGCAGCTTTCGATCATTTCCTGTACAATGCAAGCTTCAAGGCTCCTGTATTCCGCGATGGGCAGTTCGTAGAGGTCGTGCCTTTGGAAGACGGGGAGGAAGTGACATTCCCCAACGGCAAAGGCTTCTTCCAGTACTTCGGCCATCCAGAACCAGTAACGCTGCCGCGCTTTATCAAGGGTATAAAAGGAGCCTGCAACCTCGTTGGATTGGAGCCGGAGGAACTTGACGTTGCCCGCGACCTTGCCGCGAGAGTAAGAGCCCAGGAGCTTTCTCCCGTGCAAGCGGCTGAGATGTACCCACAAGAGGTTTACACTAGAAAACAGCAACGGCCGGAGACAGTGGACTTAGGGCCGCGAGTGGGCGGTCTGCACGCCAGCGCTTCCGGCAAGAAGGGCGGAAAGAGAGTGCGGTATGGATACGGGTGCCTGGGAGAACCTCCCAAAGGCATGGCCGGTTCCACCTCAGTGCCACTTGTGATAGGTGCCGAACTGATACTGGAGGGCGAGATTGAGCAGCGGGGTGTGGTTGCCCCGGAAGCCTGCATCGATCCGTTGCCTTTCTTTGAACGCTACATGAAATATTGGATCAATCCTCCGGGGTCAGTTGAGCAAGCTCTGTATGAAGTCGTGGAGGAACTATGATTCCTGGGCCGTCAGTAACCTCCTCTCCTCAGAGGAGTTCGCAATATCCGGTTGCTCAGCGGAAAATGCCGAAATGGATGACATGAAATCCCGGCTCGACTGCACAGTGTAGCTGGACAAAGATGTCACTGCGGATCACTACTATCTCTGGTACAGTGCCCGTGCCGGTGCCTACGTCCGCCAGGTCAAGCTCCTCTGCAAAGCACGAAACCGCGCGCTTCCATCGCAAGTAGTCGCCGTTTTGACCTGCCAGCACCTGTCCTTGGCAGTTTCGCTCACCCACCCCATTGCCTGGACGTATAATACACAGGCTCATGGCGATGGCTCCGGCTGCGCCATGTCACGAGTCAGCCGCGGTGGTATGGCCATTGTTGACCGCCATTTCCTCCTGTCACCCCTCTGGATCCCGGACCTGAGTGACTGCCTGCAGTTCAGCCGCGCTTGATTCTATAGCCCGCTCTCTCCCTGTCCCAGGTTCCCTCGGAAATTGCTTTCAAGTGACTCTTCACAACCTTGCCTGCCCCCGACCTTGGAAACCTGTCAACGAATTCGACATATCTGGGGATCATGAAAAACGCCATCCTCTGTTCACAGAATTCAATCAGTTGCTCAGGCGTCATGATTTCCCCCTCTTTGAGCTGTAGTGTTGCCTTCACATCATGTCCTCCAAGCTCAGACGGAATCCCCACAACAGCGGCTTGCAGCACACTGGAATGAGAACGGATTATCTCCTCAACTTCAAATGGTGAAACATTTTCGCCTCTCCACTTGATGGCATCGTTTTTCCCCCCGACAAAGTAGAAGTAGCCATCTTCATCCTGGTACCCATAGTCATCTGTATGGAACCACAGATTGCGCCATCTTTCAATGGTTTTGTCCGGCATCTTGTAATACTCCCCCATCATTACATAGTCCCTTTTGGGACGGCAGACAATTTCACCAATTTCGCCTGGCTTGAGTTCATTGTCATTATCGTCAAATACCTTCACCTCCAGGCCATCGGCAGCTTTGCCGCAAGAACCAGGCCTTCTGTCTTCAATAGTGGTCGCAGTAAGAGGGTCTACCTCAGTCATACCGTAGGCATCCGTTACTGCTACGTTGAACCTCTTCTCAAAGGCTTCACGGATGGCCTCGGGGGCGTCTGGTATGATGAGATGCCTGAGGCTGTTATCAGCATCATTGCCTTTGGGTAGCTGCATATACAGTAGATTCATCACAATGCCGAAGCCGCCGGATAGAGTTATGTTGTACCTCCTAACGTCCTCCCAAAACCTCCGTGCGCTGAATCTATCACATATTACGATCGCAGCATCTCCAAGTAGAGAGGTCATCAGTATGTCACCCAGCGGGATTATGTGGTATAACGGGGACACAGAAGCGAATACATCGTTTGGCGTAATCCTCACCAGTTTGGCTCTTTCCTTCCCACACCGGACATACTGGCCATGCGGCGACACAACTCCTTGCGAAGGCCCAACGGGGTCAGTGGTATACAACATGGTCAAGGTATCATGAGATTCCACGTCGCTTTCGGGGTTCGCTGGCGAGCCGTGCAGTAATTCAGGAAAGGAGATAGTGTCCAAGCCCAAGTCCAGGACTCCGCTACTGCTGGGATGCACGACCAGCGTGTTCAGAGTTGTCAAGCAGCCTCTAATCGGTTTGATCCGGTCCACAAGGTTCTTGCCAACAACCATGAGCCGAGCGTCGGAGTGGTTGATAAGGTACTGCAGCAGGCTGCCTTTGTGCTGCGTGTTCAGGGGCACAGTAACGACTCCTATCTTGGCCAAGCCAAACCACACATATAGCCATTCCAGGCAGTTACCGAGCAGGATTATCACTTTGTCTCCCTTCCTGAACCCCATCGATAGAAACCAGTTCGCTACTCTATTTGCCCGCTCGTTCGTTTGTTCGTAGCTGGCTACCTCGTCTTTGAAGTAGATTAGCGATTTTGTCCCATTCTGTCTCGCCTTATCCTCAAGTATTCCCCCCACAGTTGTGCTCTCCAACCAAGATGCTTCTGCCATTGCAGCACTCCTCCGGCATGATAACTGCCCGTGATACTTGAAACCCCTTGGCTTCGGGTATTCGGCTTCTCTTCAGAAACACCGCGTCTGTCGTTTCCCAACGGTAGATGTAGTCGGAATTGTGACCGAGGGCAGGACCATGCACCTCGTATCGCGAATCATGTCACTGCGCAGGGCCGCAGGCGAGTTAATCGTGTCGCGCTGTACTCAGCGCCCTTGCAATACTCGGCTGGTGGGGAGTGTAGCCCACGCCTCACTCTCTACTTCAATCACCACTCCCCGGCGCACCTCCCCCTACCAGCAGAGATGGGTTG
>Ga0209986_10003123_pt1 | contig 14688 bp, 14 predicted proteins | sample BlataG_FD_183168 | JGI IMG/M metagenome (GOLD analysis project Ga0209986, IMG submission 183168) | Deep subsurface microbial communities from Black Sea to uncover new lineages of life (NeLLi) - Black_00105 metaG (SPAdes) (version 2) | ecosystem: Environmental > Aquatic > Marine > Oceanic >...
AAATTATGGTATCAATTAGTTCTTCAAAACTCATACGAGAGCGAACACAGATTTTCTGTAGTATAAATAAATGGAATCTTATGGATAATAATTTAGAAATTTTCAAAAAATTAAATGATAATCTCCAAAAGGAAGTTGAAATCATTCCTGAAAAAGAGCGAGTGGGAAAGGGGAGTATTTATATTTCTAGATATGTAGCAAGTGAAATAATACAGTTTTTGATAAAAGAAATCAAAGTTGATAAAAAATATCTAATCAAATTTACTAAAAAAGCATTTACTTATGGGGAAAATATTAAAAGCCCTATTTTGCAGCATTTTGCTTTGCTTTTCTTATCTGAATATATAGCCCAATTTCCAGAAGAATTTGAAAATATAATCCCTTATATTGAAGAATGGGCAAATCATGAAGATTGGATTATAAGAGAATGTGTTAAATTTCCAATAATTTCAGAATTAAAAAAAAAACCAGAAATAACTCTTGATTTTTTATCACAATGGGCTAAAAGTGAAAATGAAAACATAAGGCGGTTAGTTGCGGAGAGTCTGAGACCACAAGCAGAAGTAAAGTGGTTAAGAGATGCCGCTAAAAATGATAAAGTACTAGAAATTTTAACTATTTTAAATAAAGATCCTTCTATATATGTTAGGAAATCGGTAGGGAATAATATTAAAGATTTAACCAAATATATGCCAGAAAAAATGCTTAATCTTATGGAAAAATGGCTTAAAGAATCAAAAAATATTAAAGTTCATGATGAGTTAGCAATGGAAATTGGGTTATCTAAAGAGGAAAAAAGATTGATTTGGACAATGAAACAATCAATGAGGTGGATAAAAGAAAGGAATCCCAGATTTCACCCTCGTTTAGAAAGAATATTAGGTAAAAATTATGTATTATACTTTGATGAAAAAAGGAATAGATTAGCAAAACCCTTAAGGAAGGACTAAATATAGATAATAGAAATAATATACGAAATATTTTACTAAATTACATTAAAAAAGAGAACCTATTAAAAAGAGAGAAATACTAAAAGAATTTTACTTGGCTGCTTTAAAATATGTTTTAATCTAAAAAAAAAATTTAAGCCATTTTTGCTTTTTTGATAAATAAATTTTTAAATCGGTTCTAAAAAAATTATTATGTGTTAAGAAATTATTTTATCTTAAAATATGTAAAAAACAAAATATCAATATATTCTGAGACGAAAATAGATGAAAATATCATGGTTAGGGCATGCTACTTTTAAAATAATTACAAATTCGGGCACATTAATATATTTAGATCCTTATCAAATTCCTGATGGGGCTGAAAAAGCTGATATTATAATCGTTAGCCACTCCCATTCTGATCATTTGGATCCAAAAGCCATAAAAAGTATTTGGAAAGACTCCACTATTCTATTAGGTCCATTATCTGACTCAAGTAAGTTAAAGAGATTAAATGGGAAAGGAATAAGTATCAATAAAATTATAGAAATAGATGATGTAAAAGTCCAACTTGTTCCGGCATATACATTTAAAAAAGAGACTCATTCAAAAAATCAAGGTTGGGCAGGTATCATAATTGAAACAGAAGGAAAAAGAATTTATCACGCCGGAGATACAGAACGAATTCCTGAAATGAAAGATTTAAAAGATATTGATGTTGCGATGCTTCCATGTGGGGGAACTTACACTATGGATTTTGACGAATCTACTGATGCTGCGTGTGATATTAACCCAAAAATCGCGATTCCTATGCATAATTGGGATAAAGATTTAAGCCAATTTAAGGAAATGTTGAATAAAAAGAATTCAAGTATTAAAGTAGAGATCCTTATAGATAAAATTTTAAAAATTTAATATTTTTTTAATTTTAATTTAACTTTACTTGGCTGTTTTTAGGTTTAATTCTTTAAATGCCATGAAAAATGCAATAAGAGAAAATATGGCCATAATAATTCCCAACCAATAAGGTTCAAATGCCCATAATATAAAACCACCAAGCAAAGGTCCTATTATTTGAGCAAAACTGTCCAAAGCAGAGGAATAACCATTTATTTTTCCTTGTTCTTTAGGAGTTACCGATTGAGTTATTTTACTACTGAGATTACCCCTGGTACAAGAAGCTGCAAAGCTAACAAATAATAATAAAATTAAAGCTTGTTGCCAATATTGAGTAAATCCAATGAGAAAAAATATAACAGTAAATATACCTAACCCAAGTTTTAACATTTTGTTAAGACCTAATTTATTTAGAGTAGGCTTAAAAAGAGTAAATCTTATAATTGCTCTAAATATTCCTGAGAGCATCAATAACATTCCGATCTGAAATCCATCTAGACCAAGAACACTAGCTGCAAATAATGAAAAGGTAGATACATATATAATGAAAGAAACCGTATGGAATCCCCATTGAGTTAATAAGAACATTGCATTTTTATTTTTTCTAATTTTAATTTTTACTTTATCTTTGTCTTTTTTCACTCGATTATGTTTTGGCCAAGTTTCTTTTAATAAAAAGATAGTTATAATAATTGTGAATAGCGATAATCCCGCAGCAACTATTCCAGGTGCCATGATACCCCATATTGATAAAACTCCTCCTAGACCAGGACCAATAAGTGAAGATAAAACATGGCATACCCCAACATTCGTCATTTGAATTGGTCTATCTTTCGGAGGCACGCTATCGCTAATAATAGCTTTAGCAATAGGATAATTCCCTCCGAAAATTCCATCAACAATACGTGAAAGAAAAAGCATTTCTAAAGACGTTGAAAAAGCAAGCATTAAAAATCCAACCATTGTTCCAATCTGAGATATTAATAATAATGGTTTTCGACCAAATTTATCACTTAATTTTCCCAAAATGATCGCAAAAAAAAAAGAAAACATCGCATTTGTTGCCAAGAGGAGACCAATAATAAATTCATTAGTTTCAAATATTTCTACGAAAATTGGTAAAAATGGAATTAATATCGAAAATCCTAGGATATCTATAAAAATTGCTATCCATAGAGGGATCAAATTAGGATATTTAATTCTTTCTAACTTTTCAAAAGACCCTTGAAATCCATTAGAACTATTATTTTTTTCTTCTTGCAATAGATTTAACAATTATCCATAATTTTTAAGAATAATTATAAGACTGCAAAACTTAGAATTCATTAAATGATTAATAGAAAGACGAGATTCAAAACAACAAATTAATTAAAAATTTAGAGATGAGATAAATGGGATACATTTATGCAGTTTTAGGTGCAGGAAGGCAGGGTACGGCTGCTGCTTATGATATAGCAAAATTTGGAGATGCCGAAAAAGTTATAATCACTGATATAAATCTCGATCAAGCTCGAAAGGCAGCTAAAAGAGTTAGCAATCTTTTGAATGTTGATTTCATAGAATCAAAACAAGTGGATGTTCGGGATCAGTCTTCTTTAATAGAGTTATTAACTGGTGTTGATGCTTTTTTAAGTTCAGTTCCTTATTATTTCAACTTAGATATTTCAAAAGTTGCCATTCAAGCAGGTGCTAGTATGTGTGATCTTGGTGGAAATACTGATATCGTAAAAAAACAACTTGATCTTAACCCAGAAGCGAAAAAGGTAGGTATTAGTATTGTACCAGACTGTGGTCAAGTTCCTGGAATGGGTACGACATTGTGCGTGTATGCTATGAGTTTATTGGATAAACCACGTGATGTCTATATGTGGGATGGTGGACTTCCTCAAAATCCCCATCCACCTTTTAATTATCTTCTTACTTTTAACATAGAAGGATTAACAAATGAATACGCTGAGCCAACCTATTTTTTAAGAGATGGAAAACCTATTGAAATCCAACCATTTGAAGAATTGGAAGAAATCGAATTTCCTCCACCAATCGGAAGTTTAGAAGCTTTTACAACGGGTGGAGGCACATCTACAGCACCTTGGACATTTGAGGGAAAGTTAAAAACATATCAAAACAAAACTATTCGATATCCGGGACATTTTGCACAGTTAAGAGCATTTTGGGATCTTGGATTGTTTAATTTAAATCCGATAAAAGTAGATGGTAATGATATTATACCCCGAAAAGTATTACATACTCTTTTTGAGCCAAAGGTAACAATTCCCGGAGAAAAAGATTTGGTTATTTTTAGAATTAAATGTTTAGGAGAGAAAGAAGGGAAAGAATCAGAAGTTATCTTAGATTTAATTGATTATTATGATGACACTACGGGATTTACCGCAATGGAGCGAACAACTGGGTGGGACGCTTCAATAGTGGCTATAATGATGGCTCAAGGAAAGATACAGAAAGGGGGCCTTCCTGTAGAATTGGCTGTTCCGGGTGAATATTTTATTGCTGAATTGCGCAGACGAGGGATTAATTTAACGGTAAATATAAAGAAATCTGAATAAAGACTTTTAGTAAAAAAATTATTTTAAGATTAATCTATAAAAATTATTGAAAACCGATTTTTAATATAATAAAAAAGTATACAAATGAAGTGATTCCTAATAAATGAATAATAGAAAGACAATTTTAAAGATTTTAGTCTTCGGGATCTACGCAATAGGTTCAATTTTTATTGGAGTTATATGGTTTTTAAATCCTCCAATTCCCACTAAATGGAATGAAGACCCTTATCGTATTGATATTTACGACTTATATAAATTCGCTAATGTTGTAGAAAACGAGCAAATTGTATTATATCAAGGAATAAACGATTATAATTATAGTGAATCATCGGATATTCTTTCAATATTAATAAAGGATACTTTTCACAATATTCAAATCACTATTCAATTTAATAATTGGTCGAAACATGAAAAATACAACATTATCGATATAGGAATAGGAAGTTCTTATTGCATTAAGGGAAAATCACTTCTTATTTCCGAAGGTATTGTATTAGGCATAGATATCGTGGAAATACGAAGCTATATAACAAATATTCTCTCATTTGCAGGATTAGCAATTATGGTTCCCTTGATTTTTTATTATTTTAAAATAGATTTTAAAAAATTAAAAATAAGAAAAAAGGAATCGAGTAGAGGTTCTTAATATGCCAGATTGGATTGCTCATTTAATGTTTGGGATAATATTATCATTCTTATTAGGAATTAAAGGTGAAAAAAGGATAATTTTTCTAATCGGTAATTTAATGCCGGATTTTTTAAGATTTCCTATTTTTATAACGGAATTTCTAAATTTGGATTTACTTTCGGAATTTATTAGTTTCCCAATAAATCAATCCTCTCATTCTATTATTGGAGTTCTTGCTCTTGCGAGTTTCATTTCAATTTTTTTTGAGGGATCTCTCGAACCTTTAGAATCTGGGTTAATAAAAAATCAACTTATTTCAAATAAAAGTGGGCTAAAATTTAAATTACTCAAATTTCAATCAATGTGGCAAACAAAAATAAAAAGTCCTTTTTTCTTGCTTTTTTTAGGAGGAATATTGCATATTTTTCTCGATTCATTCATGTGGCCGTGGACAGGAGGGATAAACTGGTTCTATCCCCTTGATTTTGCAATGTTTCGGTGGAGTTTCAAATTGTGGTGGCCTGGAAGTTTTGATGCGATAATTCTTCTATTGCCTTTTTTTATTATTTCCTTGATTTTAAAAGGAATTTTCTACGCTGATAAAATAAAGACCAATTCATAAATTGAAAATTTATAATTATAAAATAAGTTTAAAATAGTATTATAAACAAAATTACATATTAAAAATTATAATTATAAGGATTATCAAGCATTTTAATGGAGTATCTAAGGTTTTTATGAGAGAAAATAATGCAAAACAGGATAATAAAAGAAAAAATAGAGTAAAGAATACAGATTTAGATAAAGATATAAACTATTATCTTGAATTCTATACTTCAAAATTGGAATGTTTTTTTGGATTAAGTGGAGTTATGACTGGAATTATTTGTATTTTAATTGCAGCATTTTTAACTCCAGGTTATAGTCCTTTCACAAATACTGTAAGTTCCTTAGGAAGTGGAATTGCAAGAACAATTTATAGTATAGGTTTTGTTACTGCTGGAAGTATGTGCATTCCTTTTTATATATATCTTGAAAAAACTTTAAGGGGCATACATCATTTAATACGCCGGTTTGCAACAACTATTTCAATAATTACGTGTTTGTGTATAGTATATGTAGGTATACTTCCTGATCCTGAACATCCAAACGTATTTTTATGGTTTCATGGAACTGTTGCTTTTATTGCTTTTGTGGGGTCTGTAGTTTATATTTGTCTTTATAGCTATTTAATGTTAAAAAGTCCTCAATATAAATTATATTATGTCATAATAGGATTCGCTACTGCAGTTAATTTATTATTGCTTGTATTATCCTCTTTTAATCCATTTATTGAGTGGATATTATCAATAAATATTTCGTTATGGGTTTTTATTACAACAATCCATTTAATTTTAAGATAAGATTTTTTTGAAAAATTTTGCTAGTAAATATCTCTATTTTTAACAAAAATAAATAGAATTATTTTCGATACGATTACTTTCGATATAAATAATCTATATCTTACTCTTCTCTAATATTAAGAAAGAAGATTTAGAGATATGTTGTGTATGTGTTTAATTTACTTTTTCAATTCATTGTTAATAATTTCTATATCTAACTTGTCCAGAATTTCTATTAAATCTATTACCTCAAAACCCATATCAAACTTATCATTTGCGTCAGATAAATTTGTTCTGCAAAATGGACAAGTTGAAGACACAACTGTAGCTCCTGTTTCTTTAGCTTCTTCTAATCTTTCCTTCGATATTTCTACAGACCAGTCAGGATATCCGATCTTAACGCCTCCTCCTGCTCCACAACAATATGCATTTTCTCTGTTTCTTTTCATTTCAACAAAATTAATACCCGGAATCTTCTTATAAACTTCCCTCGGAATCTTGTATATACCAGAGTGCCTTCCCAAATGACAAGGATCATGATAGGTTACTGTCTTATCATAGCTTGATGTGAATTTTAATTTATCCTCATCTAAAAGCTTTTTAACTAATTCAGATGTGTGGTAAAGTTCGAAATCATATTCGACTCCAAATTTCTCAAAATCATTCTTTAATGTTCGATAGCACCCGGCGCAGGAGGTAATCACTTTAGTAGCTCCTGCTTCTTTAATTTTTTCAACATTGTAATTCATAAAATCCTTTACGGGACTAATTTGCCCGGTTCTTATAATTGGGCTGCAACAACAATGTTCATCAATTAAGGTAAAATCAATTTTTGCCTTTTTAAGAAATCTTAGAGTAGAATCTCTTAAATTTTTTTGACGATAATTTGATGTGCACCCAATAAAATAGACCCATTCTGCTTTATCCGGTAAATTATATTCCTTTTTTAACTCTTCATTATCTGAATTTGGTTCGGCGTAAGGATTAAACATTTCTGGGTTCGTAGTGCGTTCCAATAAATTTTTCTGCTTATCAGGACAAAAACCGTTTTTAACCGCTTCGGCTCGGGCTGCTTCAATAATATCCACCCAAAATTCATTGAATTTTACAAACCTGCAATTTTCCACACAATTTCCACACGTACTACATGCATATAGAATATTAGCTAAATTATCACTCCATTGAAGTTCATTATTCATTAGACCAAAAATGAGCCACATTCGACCACCAGCACTATACGTTTCGAATCTATACTTGTTATAACTGGGACAATTAAATTCGGAATAAGAATGGGTAAATTTACAATATCCACACCTAAAACATCTATGTATTATATGTTTAATATCATCTAAAGCCATTTTAATTCTCCTCCTCACTCCAATTTCCTGGATTCATAATACCATTTGGATCTAACATCTGGCGAATATTAAAAAACATTTTCTTATAATTGGGATCCATTTTTTTAAGAACAAGTTTTTGTGCTCCTAACTCTCCTTTCCAAGGAATGCCGCCAAGTTCTAATGTTAAATGATTTGTTTCTTCAAGTGCATTTCTTGCATTCTGCATATCGTCTGGGTCAGCTCTATTGAATGAATAAGAAAAGAACATTACGATATTATGAGTCTGTCCAATAAGTCTAGAACCTAATGTCGGAGGTATCCCATATTTTCTTGAAATTTCAGCCCCTCTACGATATGCTTCAGGAATTCTTTCTAATGGCATGTTAGCACCAACATATTCGAAGCCACCTCCTTTTCGGAAATCTGCCGCTCCTGATGCAAATATTGGCTTTTCAATATAAAGATCGATCATTTTTTGAGGTGCCTTCATATATCTCGCACCATTTTTACGATATGTTTTTTTAAGAATCTTTAATTTAACATCAATATCTTCTTGACTATCTCCTGTAATATAGACCATAAAAAAGATATATCCTTTCATCCACTCAGGCTTATCTTGCTTGCCAAGGAGTACATCTTCTATAAAATCAATAGTTGTAATTTCCAGTAGAAGATTTGGAATATTTTCTTCATCTTTCATCAATCCAAACACGATTTCCCTAAATTTTGGTTTTGGAAATATTTGAACAGAAAGTTTTGTTACGATTCCCATAGTTCCAAATGAACTTAGAAATAATCCTACTAAATCAGGGATGGGTCCTCTTGCAAACCAATAATGGGAAACTGCACAAGATCCAAGTTTAACCACTTCACCACTTGCCAAAACAACTTCCAATCCATTAACCATTGCACCGTGGTCCCCATATTTCTGTGATAAATAGCCTGACCCATGAATTAATACATTGCCAGCTATAGTTGCAGAAGGAGGGGCATCAGGAATTGCAGGTTGCAGATCAGGATGATGCTCATTTAAATATGCAAGCAATTGTCCTGTAGAAACTCCAGGTTCAATAAGAGCATACCGGCTTAATTTATTTATTTCAATTATTTGATCCATTCTCTTCATATCTAATACAATACCACCCCTCACCGGAATTATTAATCCACTAAGCGTCAATCCACCGCCCATGGGAACCAAAGGTATTTTTTCCTCGTTAGCTAATTTTACAATTTTTTGAACTTCCTCGGTTGTTTTAGGCATTACAACAAAATCAACGGGGCGAGGTAAAGAAGCTCCAGGATCTTGGGAATAAATATAAAGATCTTCGGGGCTATTGGTTGCAAATTCTTTACCTACAATGTTTTGCAAATCTTTTAATATTTGATCGGTATTCATTTATATCAACTCTATTGTTAATTGAAGATTCTATGTTTTAACTTAAATAAATATATTTTTTTAGATTTAACAAATAGTTTAAAATTGAGAAAATAAAAATAAATATTAAACTTTTAAGAAAAATAGGCATCATCTAGGTTGGTGAAGAATATGATGATTGATTTATGGCTTTTATTTAGATGGGTTCTCTTGATCATTATGATTATTTTTTTAATATTTTTCGTTTTTGTGATGATAATTTTAAGAATTATTCGTAGATATCATAAATTTCCAATTCCAGCTTTTGCAACCCGTTTAATTGATAATCCTTGGCGGAGATTCATACAAAAACCTAAAATTATTGCTGAGCGAATGCATCTTGAGCCTGGAATGATAGTCGTTGAGATTGGCCCTGGTAAGGGATCTTACACCAAAGCAGTAGCGGAAAAAGTTATGCCCAATGGAAAAGTATATGCCCTTGATATCCAAGAATCCGTAATAGAATCTTTAAAGAAGCGAATTGAAAAGGAAGATATCTCCAACATTATCCCAATGATTGGAGATGCCTATAATTTTCCCTTTGATGATGAAAGCGTTGAAAGGATTTTTGCTAATACATGTCTATCTGAGATTACGGATCCCGTTAGAGTTTTACATGACTGCAAGCGAATTTTAAAAAATGATGGATTAATATCTCTCTGTGAACTACTTCCAGATCCCGATTATCCTCGAAGAAAAACTGAAATACGCTGGGCTAAAGAAGCAGGATTAGAGTTAAAAGAAAGATTTGGCAATTTTTTTTCATACCAACTCAATTTTAGAAAGAAATAAATAATAAATACTTTAATTTAATATTTGATTATTCAGCTTTGTTTTTTATGGATTACAAATTTTTATGATACGTTTATAAATATAAATTGAATTATTATAGAAAAAATTGTGTAGGTAGGTAAATTATGTTATGGTTAAGTATATTATTGACAATTCTTATTATCTCCGCTATTGTTTTTTTGATTTTCTTATATCGGAAAAAGAAATGTGCTGAAAGCGAAATAGGAATTTGTACTAAACTAAAATTTAAAGGAAAACATATTAGGCTTAAAAGATTTTTTGCTATTTTATTAATTATTCTTATTGGAGCCTGGATTTTTCTGGGATCGGGTTATATTGCTAATCATATTGCTTATATAAGGCCTGTCTCAGGCTATTGGGAATGGCAGGAGTCAAACGGTCAGAAGTATTTATATGTTGAAGCCGAGAACTCTTATGATCTCGGATATCATACGGGAGTAGCAATGGCTTCAGATATTGTAAAAATGAAACTTGTATTAAACGCATTCGCACTTTTTATGGGTTCCAACATTTGGGAAATGGAACAAGTTAGTGGTCAATATATCGAATATATACCTGAATGGTATATACAAGAATTGCAGGGCATGGCAGATGGTGCCAGTTTTTCATCAGGAACATGGATATCATTTACAGATACATTAGTTCAAGCAGTTTTTATTGAGACAATGTATGGAAGAATTATTCCTTTACATGAAAATCCAATAGAACCTCATCAGGTGGGCTGTACAGATTTTGGGGCTGTAAATAACAATGGCTCGATAACAATTGGTCAAACATGGGATTTTTCGATATTATTCTCATGGACGCATCAATTTGTATTACATAAACTTCCGGATAAGCCATTGGTATTTACTTATCGAATGGGTGCTTGTCCAGCATTACCTCTTGGAAAAAATGAATATGGACTTACAATGGTTATGAATTTGGTAATGACTAATGCAATTGCCCCAATCATGACACCTACCTTTGTGCATATTAGAGAGGGATTGGAAAATGATATAACAGCCGAAGACCTATGTAAAACGCTTTTACCCAATAATAAAAGCTCCTATAGCCACAACTTTTTAATGGCAGATAACGATACATTAATTGCAGTTCAATGTCTACCTGAGAATGTAACAAAACAAGTTAATCCACCTACAATTGTTCAAAGCAATACTTATTCAGATTTGTATTGGCAACAATATCTTGTGCATCCAGAATATTCAAAACAACGCCAGCAATATGCAGAAACACAAATAGCTTCCAATTATACAGATAGAGATTTAACAGAACAAGAATTACTTGCGATGATGGGTGATAGTCCAATTATTTACCGACCATATCAAGGTCTTACAGAAAGCTTTACCATTGCATTCATGACTAAAACGCATTTCGGTATTGGAACAGTAAATGATCCAATCGGTGTTATACCAATATAATTCCATAAGTAAGAACTCTTAGAATATGAGAAAATTTTAAAAAAATAAAGATTTTTTTTGAGATATAAATATATATATAAATATATATATTAATAATGAAGAATGTGATATGACGTCAAAAATGATCTCTATCCGAGAGGATATTTATGAAGATTTAAAACGGTTGAAGGCTACAAAAGAAAGTTTTTCTGAGGTAATTGAGCGCTTAATTAAAAGTCAAGAAAAAGATCCGCTAAAACATTTTGGAATTTTTAAGGACTTACCAAAAGAAGTAATGGATGATTTTGAAAATGTAATATTAGAAGCTAAAAAAGAAGATAAAGAAAGAGCATCTAAAAGATTTTCAGAACATTGGGAAAATGAAATATGATAATCTTAGATACAAATGTTATAATAGACATTGGACGTGGTCGTTCGAGTGCAGAAGATATCCTAAAAAAATATAAAGATGAAGTCATTACTATTTCAGCAATTACAATACAAGAACTTTATGTTGGTCTAGGTTATACTTTACAAAAATACGGTAAAAAATTATATGAAAAAAACAAAGAAAAAACTCAAAAATTATTAGAAGGTTATAAAATTTTTAGAATCAGTCAAGCAATATTAGAACGTTCGGGTATTATTAGGGGAAAATTAAAAGCCAAAGGTATTACAATAGAGATTCAAGATTTAATAATTGGTGCGACAGCAGAAATCTCGAAGATGGAAAAAATTATTACTCGAAACCCTAAACATTTTGAAGTATTCAAAATTCCAATTGAATCTTATAAAATTGAATAAAAAATGGATAAGAAATATTAATTTTTAAAAAAAATGTAATTGTAAAATAAATTTAGAAAAAATCAATTTTATTAATTATTTGGACTTATAATGCCCTTTCTTTTTTCATTGGTGCGTTATCGCTTGTACTAATATACCATCTTAAAAGGTCCTCTTTCAATTTTGCCTTGGTTTCTTCCAAATTTTGATCATCTATTAAATTAATTAATTCTTGAGGGTCAGATTTTAGATTGTAAAGTTCCTCTTTACCTTCAATTCGTGCTATAAATTTCCATTCTTTAGTTCTAATCATTGCAGATCTACTCACTGTGCTTGGGTCATCATACGAGATTCTAATTTTATCATAATAAATTCCAATTATCGGTAATTCTGGTGATTTAATTTTCACTTCAAAACATTGGGGTTCTCTAGGCATATAGCCCCCTTCAGCAAACACTGAATCGCGGTGCTCATTATTTTCTCCCTTAATTAGAGGAATTAAAGACTTTCCAAAATGAGTGTATTTTGGTTTTATATTTGCAATTTCTAACATAGTTGGAAATAAATCTATCGTTTCGACTAAATTATTGATTGGATTATTATTTGGTTTTATTCCAGGAATTTTTATAATTAAAGGAACTTTTATCAGGCAATCTTGGAAACCGGTGGACCATTTTTCTGTTAAACCATAGTCAGTTGTATAGTCGCCATGGTCTCCAAAGAAAAAAACACCAGTGTGGTCATAATAATTTTTTTCCTTGAATTTCTCAATAATTATCCCAAATTGGTTGTCCACTCTCGAAACCATCCCATAATAAGTGGCAATTATTTCTTTTTTATCTTCTTCTGATAAGAGGTTTAAGTTATAAGACTCATACATTTCTTTCATAAAGTGTGGTTTATCATCTAACTTGGGTGGAATTGGTTCAGGAATTTTCTGTCTATCATACATTGAAAAATAAGGTTCCTCAACGGAATATGGTGGATGTGGATAGACTAAAGCAAGGAATAAACAGAAAGGTTCTGGCGGATTAGAATCTAAAAACTCAAGCGCTTCTTGAATAATACTGTAATCTAAATCTTTAACAAGTTTTTCTCCTTTTTTTCCTGAATAAAATGATTTTTTAAATCGCTCTTCAACAGGAGGTGAATCTAAAAAAGCTTTTAGGTCCATTTTCGAAAAACCTCCAGTTCTTTTTGATACACTTGTTTTAAAAGCTTTTTTGGAAAACAAATCATTCCTTCCAATCATACGAACATAATATCCAGAGTTTTTTAAGAATTTCAGTAAATTTTCTTCATGAGGTTGTAAAAGATAATATAGAGACCGATGTCCTGAACAATGAGGATAAAGTCCAGTAAAAGTAGAGCATCTAGATGGTGCACATACTGGATTTACAGCAAAACAATTTGTGAATACTACGCCCTCTTTACCAACCTTATCGAGATTAGGAGTTTTAATTATTGGATTTCCCATACATGCAAGAGAGTCTGCACGCATCTCATCCGGCATAAATATTAAAATATTAGGGTTTTTTTTAGATGCCATAATTATCTTAAATATTTATTGATTTTAAGCAATTTATTTTTTTTATAATATTGATATATATTCTTAGATAAAAGAATGCAACAATTAACTTTGGATAAACTGGAAAATTTAAAACAAATTTTAAAGAAAATGGAAAAGGTAGCTATTGCCTTCTCTGGTGGAGTTGATAGCACTTTTCTTATTAAAGTCGCAAAAGATGTTTTAGGAGATAAGATCTTAGCTGTAACAGCAACCTCACCAACCTATCCAGAATTTGAAATAAAAGATGCAAAAATATTTACTGAACAAAATGGTATTAAACATACTATTTTTAAATCTGAAGAATTAAAAAATGAAAATTTTAGGAAAAACCCTCTTAATCGATGTTATCTTTGTAAAAAAGGATTATTTTCCCTAATAAAGAAAATTGCTGAGGAAAAGAATATTAAATATGTATTAGATGCAACAAATTTTGATGATATGAATGATTATAGACCTGGTATAAAAGCTTTAGAAGAACTTGGGATAATAAGTCCTTTAAAAGATGTTAAATTGACAAAAAAAGAGATAAGAGCATTATCTAAAGAAATGAATTTAAAATCATGGAATAAACCAGCATTCGCATGTTTAGCATCAAGGATTCCGTATGGTATTGAAATAACTGAAAAGATATTAAAAATGATCGAAAAAGCAGAAGAAATTTTGAAAAAGCTTGATATTAAACAAGTTCGTGTAAGATATCACAATGAAATAGCAAGAATTGAAATAAATAAAAACGATATTCCATTATTGTTAAAACATTTAGATAAAATAAATGCAGAATTAAAAAAATTAGGATTCATTTATATAACATTAGATTTAGAGGGATATAGAACAGGGAGCCTAAATGAGGTTTTAGATATTTGAAAAGGACGTTGGAAGATTATAAAGCGGGAAAAATATCATTGGAAGAAGTTTTGGAAAAATTGAAAACATTACCTTATGAAGATTTAGGATTTGCAAAAGTAGAT